>Ga0265296_1002738_pt1 | contig 17270 bp, 16 predicted proteins | sample MunlanPumphouse1_FD_189073 | JGI IMG/M metagenome (GOLD analysis project Ga0265296, IMG submission 189073) | Groundwater microbial communities from a municipal landfill in Southern Ontario, Canada - Pumphouse #1 | ecosystem: Environmental > Aquatic > Deep subsurface > Groundwater | place...
TGACCCATGAGGAATACCAGGATCTCACGTCTCACGTCCCACGACTCACGACTAAAATATGAGGGGTTATTATGGCTCGGAGAAAAACACGGCCGGTTTTTATCGGAAAAGTTCAGGTGGGCGATGGCGCGCCTGTCAGCGTACAGTCTATGACCAAGACCGACACCAGAGACGCTGTGGCGACAATAGCGCAAATCAAGCAGCTGGCGCTGGATGGCTGCGAAATAATCCGGGCGGCTGTTCCCGACCGGGAGGCTGCGGCTGCCCTCCCCGCAATCCTTAAGGAAGCAAGCATTCCGCTGGTCGCCGACATTCACTTTGATTACCGTTTAGCACTGGAAGCGATTAAGGCCGGAGTGGCTGGTCTCAGGATCAACCCCGGCAATATCGGCGGCAGGGATAAGGTGGAAGAAGTAGTAAAGGCGGCATCGGAGAAGGGCATACCCATCCGTATCGGGGTCAACACAGGCTCTCTTGAAAAAGAAGTACTTGAACGATATGGTGGGATCACGGCCGGTGCTATGGCCGAAAGCGCCCTGCGCCATATCGATATACTGGAGAAATTGAACTTCTTTAATATAAAAATATCTTTGAAGTCGTCAAATGTGCCGTTAATGGTTGACGCCTACCGTCTTTTGGCTGACCAAGTGGACTACCCGTTTCACATAGGGGTGACCGAGGCCGGCACGCTGCGTTCCGGCACAGTCAAATCAGCTGTGGGTATAGGTATACTACTAAATGAAGGAATCGGTGACACTATTCGTGTTTCTCTTACCGGAAACCCTGGTCATGAGGTAAGAGTGGGCTATGAAATATTAAAAGCGCTGGGACTGCGCAGGAGAGGCGTTGAACTTATATCCTGCCCCACCTGCGGCCGCACCCGGATCGATCTGATCAGGATTGCCGGTGAAGTGGAGGAGAGGCTGCAGAGTTTGGACAGGCCGCTCAAGGTAGCGGTTATGGGCTGTGAGGTGAACGGGCCGGGCGAAGCACGGGAAGCTGATGTGGGCATCGCCGGCGGCAAGGGGACAGGACTTATCTTTCGCAAGGGTGAGATCGTCCGCAAAGTTCCGGAGGACAGGCTGGTGGATGAGCTTTTAAAGGAGATCGAAACGCTATAAAAAGATACATTAATTGTAGACTTTTCTTTGCTATAAATTAAAGCAATTCAGGAGGAATTCCATGCGAGCGACATCGTTACTGGCGCCAACATTGAGAGAGGCGCCCGCGGAGGCAGAGGTAGTAAGCCACCAGCTGTTGGTACGGGCAGGTTTCATTAGAAGAGTGGCGGCCGGGGTCTATAATTATTTGCCTCTAACCATACGTGTACTTAAGAAAATAGAACAAATAATCCGGGAGGAAATGGATGCCGCGGGTGGACAGGAACTGCTGATGCCCATTATTCAGCCGGCGGAACTCTGGCAGGACTCAGGCCGCTGGAACGTATACGGACCGGAACTCTTCCGACTCAAAGACAGGCACGACCGTGACTTTGCTTTGGGCCCTACCCATGAAGAAATTATCACCAGCCTGGTAAGAGGGGAAGTTAGCTCTTACAAGCAGCTTCCGCTGTTGTTGTACCAGATTCAGAACAAATACCGGGATGAGCGGCGCCCCCGCTTTGGATTGCTGCGCGGCAGGGAATTTATTATGAAAGACCTTTATTCTTTCGACCGGGATCAAGAGGGCCTGGATGTGAGTTACATGAAAATGCACCATGCTTACACCAGGATTTTTCAGCGCTGCGGTCTGAGCTTCAGACCGGTGGAAGCGGACTCAGGCGCCATAGGGGGAAGCGACACGCACGAGTTTATGGTCCTTGCTGATTCCGGTGAAGCCGCGGTTCTCTTTTGTGGGAACAGCGCCTGCGATTATGCCTCAAACGTGGAAAAAGCGGGCCAGGTTTTTAAAACAGAAAAAGGAAAAGAGGAATTAAAATCTCTTTCCGCAAAGGATACTCCCAATATACGTACTGTCGAACAGGTAAGCATATCCCTTAAAGTCCCACCTCAAAAAATCATAAAAACAATTCTTTACGAGAATGAGCATGAAGTTATCGCAGCCCTGGTCAGAGGGGACAGGGAGATCAATGGAATAAAGCTCTTAAACGCGCTGGGGTGCCTGCGCCTTGATTTAGCCGGAGAAAACACTGTGAAAAAAACAACCGGCGCCGTAGTTGGCTTTGCCGGTCCGGTTGGCTTAAAGGGAGTAAAGATCATCGCTGACCTGGAAGTGGCGGCTATGGCGAACGCTGTCGCCGGCGCCAACAAGGATGATGCTCACTACATTAACGTTAATCCCGGACGTGATTTTGCCATTGACGTTTTAACCGATATAAGAATGGTGCAGGCCGGTGAGCCCTGTCCCAGTTGTGGTTGCGAACTCAAGGAAGCCAGGGGTATTGAGGTCGGCCAGATTTTCAAGCTCAGTGACAAATACAGCAAAATATTAGGCGCTACCTATTCAGACGAAAATGGACTGTCCAAAACCATCATTATGGGTTGTTACGGGATCGGCGTAACCAGGACGATGGCAGCTGCTGTAGAGCAAAATCACGATCAGGACGGGATCATCTGGCCAGCGTCAATAGCGCCATTCCAAACAGTGATAATACCTGTTAACACCAGGGATAACAGCCAGGTTGATCTGGCGGAGGATATATACGGACGCCTGTCGTCTGGGGGATTTGAAACTGTTCTTGACGACCGGGCTGAGCGGGCTGGAGTCAAATTCAAAGACGCGGACCTGATCGGTTACCCGCTGCGCATAACCATCGGCTCAAAAGCCGTGGCTGAAAAGCAGGTTGAGGTGCGGGTGCGCAGGACAGGAGAAATAACAGTTGTACCACTTGATAAAATTGAGTTTGTGGTGCGGGAGTTGTTAAGTAAACTTTAAAATCAGCTTTTTATTACTGCCGTAATCATTTGGAAGAGGGTATCAAAAATAGGTAAGCTTAACAGGGTCCTCATTTTATCTGTTACTGTGGGCGCCGGTCATATGCGCACTGCCGAGGCGGTAAAAAAGGCTGCGTTGTCTCTAAGCCCCGGGGCGGAAGTGGTAATCCTCGACACCTTTCGCTATGCCAGTCCGTTCCTGGAAAAATTAGTTCTGGGGACCTATATGGAAATGCTTAAAATGTCTCCGGTCTTATATGGCTATCTGTATCGTCAGGCTGAGCGTGGACAGCCCTTATCAGGCAGGGGGAAAACTGAATTTAACCGGATTTTAAACATTTTAGCCGCACCCAGGCTGGTGAAATACATAAATGACTTCAAACCTGAACTCATCGTTTGCACTCATCCTTTTCCCCTCGGAATTGCCTCATACTTAAAAAAGAGGGGTACTTTTAAAGGACCTGTTTTTGCGGTGATAACTGATTATACTATTCACTCCTTCTGGATTTTCCTGGAAGTGGATTACTATATTGTTGGTTCTGAAAAGCTGGTGGACCAGTGTATGGATTATGGCATCGCTCCGGAACAGGTGTGCCCAACCGGTATACCAATCAATCCGGATTTCGGTATCAGGCATGACAAAAACAGGTTAAAAGAGCAGATGGGGCTTGAGCCGGAACTGCCAACCATCCTGCTTATGGGCGGCGGCCTGGGAATGGGGCCATTGGCCTCGTCGCTAAAAGCCCTTGGCGACAGTAAGGACTGTTACCAATTGATCTGTGTTGCCGGTTCCAATAACGCGCTGCAGGAAGAACTGAACAAGGTGGCCCAATCCCTTTCATGCAGGGTCAAGGTTTATGGTTTCGTTGAAAATATTCATCAGCTAATGGCGGCCTCTGATTTTATGGTTGGGAAAGCCGGGGGGCTGACCTGCGCCGAGGCAATGGCTCAAGGACTGCCGATATTTATTATCGACCCTCTGCCGGGACAGGAGGAAAGAAATACAGAGTTTATAACAGCCGCAGGTGCGGGTGTAAGAGTTGAGGCAAAAACCCTGGCCGGTTTAGTCCAGTCTTACCTGGACGAACCGCGCAGGATTGAAAAAATGGCTGACGCTGCGGCGGCTCTTGGAAAGCCGAACGCTGCCTGCGATGCGGTAGCTTTTATGGCAAAAGCAGTAGAGGGGGCAAACGGGGACGGTTCTTGCCTTGCCTAGAGGCAAATGGGGACGCTTCTCGATTTGCCAGTCATCAATGTGGACTTGAGCCGTATAGGTGCGAATTTATTCGGCTAAGGTCAGGGGACACACCTTCAGGTCAGCATACTGACGAAAAGGGAACTCACTTAATGTAGTCATTAGTCTATGAAACTAGTCGCTATCCGTGTGAAGAAATGTCCCCACTGGAGTGTTCGGATAAATCCGAAGAAGGTGTTGCGATGTTTATCGGGATAAGCGAAGGCGATATAGTCTTAAGATTGGTTATGTCGGTAATACTCGGAGGCTTTATCGGCCTGGAGCGAGAAAGACTGCTTGTCGGTTACCGCACTTACTCTGCCGGTTTCAGGACGCATATCCTGGTAGCTGTTGGGGCAGCGGTATGTATGGTAGTGTCCGAGGGACTTCATTATCAATTCAAGGGCGACGCCGCCCGCATCGCCGCCCAGGTGGTAAGCGGCATAGGTTTTCTAGGCGCCGGGGCGATCATGCGGGAGGGCTTGTTGATTCGCGGCCTAACCACAGCTGCCAGCCTCTGGGTTGTTGCCTCGGTGGGGCTGGCTTGCGGCGCGGGGTATTATCTTGCGGCAACTCTGTGCACTCTGCTGGTCTTATTCACTCTTGTGCTTTTAGGCGCTTTTGAAGATTTAATCCGCGGTAAAAGCAAGTATGACCTTCTGAGTATTGTAGTCTCCGATCAGACCGAACAAGTAAGGGTAATCAGGACTTTTATCGAAGAGCGGATGGGGCTGGTCAAGAAAGTGGAAGTGAGCAAAATGATGGAAGCCGGCAGGGTACTGCTTGAGGTGTATATTAAACCATCGCCTGATACCAATATGATAGATTTCTTGCATCACCTCACAACATTACCCGGAGTTTACAGGGTTGAGCACAGAGCCTAGTTCTAATTTGCACTTGTCAACAATTGTCTTCTGTGATATACTTTATTTGATTTGTGGCAAGGGATATTTTTGCTTGTGTAAAGGAGTGGGTAACGCCCACTCTTTCGTTATCATGGACGTCAAGGATTCTTTAAAGAGCCGTTTTTAGATTGTATTTTGGTCCGGGAGGACGGGCAAATAGCTAAGACGAGAATTGTTGAAAAAATCGAGATATTAATTAGTCCTTACATACAAGAATGTTGCATGGAGTTAGTGGATGTCGAGTTTGTAAAAGAGGGCGGCAACTGGTACCTGCGCATATTTATAGATAAACCTGGAGGCATTGGCATTGAGGACTGCCGCTTAATTTCAGAAAAAATTGATAAATTACTGGACGAGAAGGATCCCATAACCCAATCTTACATTCTTGAGGTTTCTTCACCCGGGATCGAAAGACCGTTGAAAAAACTGTCTGACTTCAGCCGCTTTATTGGTTTGCTGGCTGTGGTCAGCACCTTTGCAGCCATAGAAGGTAAAAAGAATTTTACAGGCAGAATAACGGCTGTGCAAGGGGACAGTATAACTTTTGATGTGGAAGGAATTGCACTGACTATACCCTTTAAGCAAGTTGCGTCCGCGCGGTTGAAAGCGGAATTTTAATAGTTTCGGGGAGGAAATATAATGAATGCCGAATTTTTAGAAGCCCTGAGGGACTTGGAAAAAGAAAAGGGCATTTCGGTTGACATACTGCTTGAAGCCATTGAGGCAGCATTGTTGTCAGCTTACAAGCGGAATTTTGGCTCGCTGCAAAATGCCCGTGTCCACATAGATCGTGAAACCGGGGATTTCAAGGTTTACACGCAAAGAGCCGTAAAGGAGCAGGTGGAAGACCAGCGACAGGAAATAACAATTGAAGATGCTCATAAGATAAATCCAAATTATGAACTGGGTGATATTGTTGAAACAGAAGTCACACCCAGGAATTTCGGCCGGATTGCCGCCCAGACCGCCAAACAGGTGGTGGTTCAGCGCATCCGGGAAGCAGAGAGAAACATTATATTTGAAGAGTTTGCCAATCGTGAGGGAGATATTGTCACAGGTGTTGTTCAGCGCCTGGAACAAAAGAACGTATTTATAGAACTGGGAAAAACAGAGGCAATCCTTGCCCCTTCAGAACAAATGCCTGGTGAAGAATACCGGCAGGGAGGGCGTATTAAGGTTTACATAATCGAAGTCAGAAAAACTACCAAGGGTCCGCAGATTTTAGTCTCCCGCACTCACCCCGGTTTGTTGAAAAGGCTTTTTGAACTGGAAGTACCGGAGCTGTTGGAAGGTGTTGTGGAGCTTAAGGGTGTCGCCAGGGAAGCTGGAGCCCGTTCCAAGCTGGCGGTCTATTCTAAAGATGACAATGTTGATCCGGTTGGCGCCTGTGTCGGCCCAAAGGGGATGAGGGTTCAAAGTATTGTCAATGAGCTGAGCGGGGAAAAGATAGACATTATTAAATGGAATCCCGATCCTTCCAAGTTTGTGGCAAGTTCTCTAAGCCCCGCCAAAGTAGTGGCGGTGGAAATATGGGAAGAAGAAAAAGTGGCGAGAGTAATTGTACCGGATTATCAACTTTCCCTGGCTATTGGTAAAGAGGGACAGAATGCGCGCCTGGCCGCAAAATTGACCGGCTGGAAAATAGACATCAAGAGCGAATCCCAGATGAGAGAGATTTATCCTGATGAATACGGCGTCCTCTTTGAAGAAACTGAATATGAATAGGGGGAAAGGCCGGTGCCCAAGGTAAAAAAGATTCCCCAGCGCATGTGTGTCGGATGCCAGGAGATGAAGCCCAAGAAGCAACTGATCCGGATTGTTCGTACACCTGAAGATATAATAGAGATTGACCCCACTGGAAAGCGATCCGGCCGTGGCGCTTATATCTGCCCGGATTTAGAGTGCCTGGCCAAAGCACTTAAGGGTAAGCGCCTGGATAAAGCCCTGCAGCGTTCCATAGGGCAGGAATTAGTGGAAGATTTGAAAAAGGGGCTGGTAAAGTAATAGGTAAAATGCTCAGCCTGGACCTTTCCGGGCTTTTAGAAAGGGGAGAGGTTAAAATTAAAGATTCAAAATTTTGGAGGTGATTGAATGGTAAAAAAACGCGTACACGAGCTTGCCAAAGAACTTAACATAGAAAGCAAAGAAATAATTAGTAAACTGAGTCAAATGGGGATTTCAGTTAAATCTCACATGAGTACTCTGGAGGACAGCGATATCGGGCAGTTAAAGCAGCTTTACAGGAATAAGGAAAAGCCTGCTGCCGATACTGCGCGGGGGCCGACGGTCGAGCCTAAAACCACCCCTGTTACCAGCGAGAAGCAGGTTGAAAAGAAAATGGAACCGGTTCAGATGTCTGAAAAGCCTCAGCAAAATGAGCCCAAGAAAGAAGGGCCAGGGGGGGGCAGGGCTGAATATTTCCGCAGCTCTGGTCTGGTTGACCGTGTACCCTCACGTCCTCCGGACAGGCGCTTTCAGGAGAAACCAAAACAAACAGATAGACCCAGGGGTCCGGTGAGAAGCGATCAGGCAGTGAGACCAGCAGCCAGTGTGCCCCAGGATCGCGTGCAAATTGAAAAACCACACCCGGAACGTCCGGTCCAGGAAAGACCGCGTCAGGAAGGGTACCAGAGGGATATTTCCGGTCAGGAGAAGTCACAATATGATCGGCCTCAACCAGAACAACAGCGCCCGGACCGCGGCCCGTCCCGCCCCTATGAACAGAGGCAGCAGCCTGGCGTAGGCCCGTCCCGGCCCAATGAACAGAGGCAGCAGCCCGGCGCAGGCCCGTCCCGGCCCTATGAACAGAGGCAGCAGCCTGGCGCAGGCCCGTCCCGGCCCTATGAACAGAGGCAGCAGCCCGGCACAGGCCCGTCCCGGCCATATGGACAGAGGCAGCAGCCCGGCACAGGCCCGTCCAGACCCTATGGACAGGGGCAGGGGCCCTCTCCAAGGCCCGGCAGCGGCGCCGCGGCAGGACCAAGACCACAACAGGCGGGAGACAGGGGTGCACGCCCCGGTGGCGCACCAGGAATGAGGCCGGCATATCCTGGCGCGGGGCAGGGTATCAAGCCCAGGTCCGATCAGCCTGGTACTCGTCCACAGCCCACAGCTGCTGATAAACCCAAAGTCACTGATAAACCAAAACCAGCTAAGCCAACCTATAAGAAACCAGATCCAAAAGGCCGCTTTGAAAAGCGCAGCACTATCGCGGCGCATGCCGAAGCAAGACTTCGTGCGGGTTCTCACCGTAAAAAAGGGATGGCCAAGACACAGGAAATCCAAAGACCGGCCAGACCGCTTGAGAAAAAGCCTGTAGTAATGGGAGAATCAATAACCGTTCAAGAGCTTGCGTTAAAAGTTTACAGAAGCCCGGCGGAATTAATCAAGAAACTGATGACTCTAGGTGTTCTGGCCACCATTAATCAGGAGATCGACACGGACACGGCAGTTATTTTGGCCGGTGAGTTCGGGTATGAAATCGAGATCAAACTGCCGGTTGATCTGGAAGCACAATTTATGCAGGAACCGGAAGCGGTCCCCGACCAACTCAAGTCCAGACCCAGCGTTGTAACGGTAATGGGCCATGTTGACCACGGCAAGACCTCGCTGCTGGACGCCATCAGGGAGACCAACGTTATCGCTACCGAGGCGGGTGGTATTACCCAGCACATAGGGGCGTACCAGGTTGAACATAACGGCAAGAGAATTACTTTTATCGACACACCTGGCCATGAAGCTTTTACGGCAATGAGGGCGCGCGGCGCCCAGGTAACTGATATTGCGATTCTGGTAGTAGCGGCGGATGATGGTGTAATGCCTCAGACTGTTGAGGCTATTAACCACGCCAAGGATGCTGGCGTTCCCATCATCGTGGCCATAAATAAGATAGATAAGCCGGGCGCCAACCCTGATAAGGTGAAACGGGAACTCACTGAACACGGGCTGGTGGCTGAGGAATGGGGCGGCGAAACAATCTGTGTGAATGTTTCAGCTATTAAGAAAGAAGGCTTAAAAGAGCTTCTCGAGATGATTTTGCTAGTTGCCGAAATTGGTGAATTAAAAGCAAATCCAGGCAGCGCGGCAAGAGGTACGGTTATTGAGGCTGAACTGGATAAAGGGCGCGGTCCTGTGGCAACCATACTTGTACAAAACGGCACGCTCAATATCGGGGATACCATCATAGCAGGGCCGGCCTACGGTCGGGTAAGAGCAATGATGGATGACAAAGGCCGCCGGATTAAAAAGGCGGGTCCGTCTACTCCGGTTGAAGTGCTCGGTTTTTCCGAGGTGCCCCATGCGGGAAATAAATTTATCGTCACGGAAGATGAAAAGCTGGCCAGAAGTATTGCCTCCAGAAGACAGACCAGAAAACGTGAGGAAGAATTAAAGAATACCACACGGGTATCATTAGAAGACCTGTTTAAACATATTCAGGAGGGTCAAATTAAGGAACTGGGGATTATCGTCAAGGCTGATGTTCAGGGATCGGTTGAAGCTCTGCGTCAGGCTCTTGAAAGATTAAATACTGGCGAAGTAAAAGTTGACATAATTCACGGCGGTGTAGGCGCGATAAGAGAGACTGACGTTATGTTTGCATCCGCGTCTAACGCGATTATCATCGGCTTTAATGTGCGGCCTGATGTAAACGCCAGAAAGGCAGCTGAAAATGAGAAGGTTGACGTCCGTCTTTACCGGGTTATTTACGATGCTATAGAAGATGTTAAAGCGGCCATGAGCGGTCTGCTGGATCCCGAATACCGCGAGGTGACACTGGGCCGGGCGGAAATACGCAAGGTTTTCAAGGCTTCCCGGATTGGCACCATTGCCGGGTGTTATGTGGTAGAAGGAAAAATCGAGAGAGATGCCGGAGTAAGAGTGGTACGTGACGGCATTGTCATATTCGAAGGCAAACTTGATTCACTTAAACGCTTTAAAGATGATGCCAAAGAGGTATTACAGGGGTACGAGTGCGGCCTGGCCCTGGAAAAATTCAACGAAATCCAGGAAGGCGACATTATCGAAGCCTTTAATATAGAGACTGTTAAACGCCAGCTGTCCTAACATTCAATGAAAGTTTAGGTATTTAATTTCTGACGTCCGACGTCTGACGACCGACGACCGAATTAGAGGTGCTCGGCATGTCTTTCCGACCCGAAAGGTTGGCAGAAGCAATAAAAAAAGAAATCTCGGAACTGCTAAGAGAAGAATTAAAGGATCCCAGAATAGGTTTTGTTACCATAACAGCCGTTGAAGTGTCAAAAGATTTGCGATATGCTAATATTTTTGCCAGTGTTTTTGGAGAGCCGTCAGATCAAAAGGCTACTATTGAAGCGCTGCAAAAAGCGCAGGGTTTTATCCGGGGAGAACTGGCGAAAAGAATCCGCCTCCGTTACATGCCAGAGATAACTTTTAAACTGGACCTGTCCATAAGCAAGGGCTCAAGGTTAATCGCGCTGATGGAAGAGGTAAAGGGCAAAGGTGGACTGTCTGATGAATAACCTGGCGGACATTGCCCTGGCCATAGATCACGCGGATAATGTATTGATTTGCGGGCATGTGATGCCTGACGGAGATTCCCTGGGTTCGATGCTGGCCTTGGGATTGGTACTGGAAAAACGCGGTAAAAAGGTAACCATGGGCGGTGCTGACCGGGCGCCGGCAATATACGGATTTTTGCCTGGTGTGAACAGATACGTGGCAGGCGGGCCACCGGCGGGTGAATATGATACTTTTATTGTACTGGATTGCTCGGTGCCGGAAAGGCTTGGCAGTGGCTATCAGGAACTGTTGTCAAGCGGCATGGTGGTTATTAACCTGGACCACCATGCCGGTTCAAAGTCTTTTGGCACGTACAGGTATATAGATCCCGAGGCAGCGGCCGTGGGCGAGATAGTTTTCGACCTGTTTAATATAATGAAGGTGGATATTTCCATCGAAGCTGCCATATGTCTTTATACGGCCATTGTTACAGATACTGGCTCATTTCAATATGAAAACATGCGGCCCAATACTCACCGCCGGGTGGCAATACTGCTGGAGATAGGTGTTCCGGCGGCGCAGATAAATCAAGAACTCTATGAAGAAAAACCGAGAGCGGTGCTAGATCTGTTGGGCCTGGCCCTGAGCACACTATCTTTAAGTCCGTGCGGCAAAGTATGCTGGATGACCGTGACCCGCAAACTCCTCAGCAGTGCTGGAGCGGAGGACGAGCATACGGAAGGTATGGTTAATTATGCCAGATCGATCAGGGGTGTTCAAGTAGGAATTCTTTTTCGCGAAACTGAGGACGGCGATTTTAAGATAAGCTTCAGATCAAAAGGAATAGTTGACGCGAACCGCCTGGCAGCGACGTTTGACGGGGGTGGTCACCAGCGTGCCGCGGGGTGTGTAATGCGAGGTAATTTGGCTGAGATTCAGGGAAAAGTGGTAAATGCGGCGGTTTTAGCGGCCGGGGGAATTAATTTGTGAATGGATTTATTAATATATTAAAACCTCCCGGCATGACTTCGCATGATGTTGTGAATTTTATTCGCCGGACCCTGGGAGTAAAAAAGGCTGGCCATACCGGGACGCTGGATCCCGGCGCCGCTGGTGTACTGGTTGTTTGTCTTGGCTCGGCGACCAGGCTGGCGGGTTTTCTGATCGATGCGGACAAAGAATACCGGGTTGAAATGGTGTTCGGGCAAGCCACTGACACTGGTGACGCATTCGGTGAAATTACCAGTGAAACAGACGCTTCGCATTTAGATAGAGACTCATTGTTGGCTGTTTTACCATTGTTTACGGGCAGTATAAAACAAGTACCGCCAATGACATCCGCAATAAAACTGCATGGTAAGAAACTGTACCAATTAGCCAGGCAAGGGCTTGTTGTGGAACGTCCGGCAAGGGCTGTTAGCATATATTCTCTGGAATTCATCAGCGGGACCGGTTGGGGTACGCCCCACCCGAGGGCGCTGCTGCATCTGTCCTGTACCAAGGGTACTTATGTGCGGACGCTTTGCACCGATATAGGCTCCTTTTTGGGTTGCGGAGCTTACATGTCTTTTCTGGTAAGAACCCGTGCAGGTCAAAATAAAATTTCTGACTCACTGACGCTGGAAGAAATTGAAGTTTTAAACCAGACAGGAAATTTGGCCGAAAAAGTAATTGCCATAGATAAAGCACTGGCCTTTCTGCCTGAGGTGCTTGTGAAAAATGGGGCCGTTCCATCGGTTTTATCCGGAGCGAAACTATATTTACCGGGAGTGGCCCAAATGCCCGGGGTTCTGTCCGAAGGCGACAAAGTTCGCCTGGTGGGACCGGAAGGGTTTCTGGCAGTAGCAGAAACCGCTTATGATCCTCAGGATAGTGAGAGGGTATTGTTCAGACCGGTTTGCGTATTGCCAAGGTGATTTAGGGGGTCTTTTGTTAATGCAGATATATAGCCATTGGCATGATCTTAAATATAAACACAAAAATCTCGTTATTGGTCTTGGAAATTTTGACGGTGTGCATATAGGTCATCAAAAACTGATCCTTGAACTGGTGAATTTAGCCAAAGAGGTTAGGGGCACACCGGCGGTATTCACTTTTCACCCTCATCCTCTGGCGGTGTTAACTCCGGAAAATTGCCCACCCCAACTCCTGTCGCAGAAATCCAAACAAAAATTTATAGCTAAGCTGGGTGTGCAGGTACTTCTGCAAGTACCATTCGACCTTAAGCTGGCGGGTCTGTCTCCTGAAAATTTCGTAAAGAGTATTTTAATCAAAGAACTAAACGTCATGGGTCTGGTGGTTGGCTATAATTATACATTTGGCCATCGCGGACGTGGAACCCCTACCTTGCTGGAAGAGCTTTCTTCCGGTTATGGTTATCAGCTGAAAGTTATACCGCCTGTCATGGTTGAGGGACAAGCGGTAAGCAGCACCCTGATCAGGAACCTTCTCATTAAAGGAGAGGTGTCTCAGGCCGCCAAGTTTCTGGGATATTATCCTTTTACAGAAGGGCTTGTTGTGGCCGGGGAAAAACGCGGGAAAACGCTTGGCTTTCCCACCGCCAATTTAGAACTCGACCATAGTATCCTGGTCCCCGCCAATGGGGTCTACTCGGCCAAGGTTTATCTTGATCAAGACACCTACTTCGGTGTTGCCAATATAGGGGTCAAACCTACTTTCCATGGGGATAGAAGAAATATTGAAGTTCACTTGCTGGATTTTGGCCAGGACCTTTATGGGCAAAAAATTAAAATCAGTTTTACCAGCCGGCTCAGGGGAGAGAAGAGGTTTGCCACACCATCAGATTTAGTAAAACAGATTGAGAGGGATGTTCACAAAGTCAGGGCTGAATGGTCGAAGGCCAGGGAATAAAAAAGGCTGCGGCCCAATATATTTTTGTATAGGCAGCGTTTACACTGTTACCGGATTATGCTACAATTAACGCGTTAACAGTCCCGAATAATAATAAAGGAGACGTTAACATTGGGTATTCCTAAGTTCGACTTTCCGGAAGAGGAGATCAAAAAGTGGCTTAATCATATTGCTTTTATCTGCCTCAGCGAAGAGTTTCAATCCCTGAAGAAGGAGCTTGAGACTATATATATTGAGTCGAATGTTGAGAATGTCAGGTTGACGGCCTTCCAGGATGCTCTTTATGCTTTCCTCAATCAGGACGATGACGAAAGGGCGAATCAGATCCATGCCTATTAGGTATTAGCTCCTGATGAAGGTAATAATCACCGAACATGCCCGGAAACGTTTGCGGGACATGAGGCAGGAAAAGATAACGGTAACCGATATAGTCAACGCTGCCAGTGGGTTGCCTGGACGGATACCAACAGCCACTCGTTTTCGCGGTTTCTTTTCCAAGTCCGGGCGGGTCTTTGATATAGTTGCCAAGGATATACCAGGCGGTCGTCTGGTAATAACTATTATCGGGAAATAATTTTCCGGTGAACTGCAGGCTAGGGAACATGTTCTCCAGCGGTTTGCTTGGCCTGCGGCGATTTGAATAAAGGAGGTGAGCGGCATGGCCTTGACCACAGAACAGAAACAGGAAGTTATTTCTAAGCACAAACTTCACGAAAATGACACCGGTTCCCCGGAAGTTCAGGTTGCCATATTAACGGAGAGGATTAACACCCTTACCGAACACCTGAAACTTCACAAGGGAGATCACCATTCACGCCGGGGTTTGCTGAAAATGGTTGGTCAAAGAAGGGCACTGCTCAATTATTTACGAGATCGTCATTTTGACAGGTATCGTTCTATAATTGAAAAGCTTGGATTGAGAAAATAGTACTTAAAGAAAGCGGGTTTTACCCGCTTCTTTGTTATGTATTGTAATGTATTTTTTATTTCATAAGAAGGAGATAATATTAAGAATAACGAATAACTATAAGTTTTTAAATTTTACCAATTTAACAGGGGGGATAGCCTTTAGATGTTGGAAAATAAGGTTTTAAAAAGAGAGATTATTGTTGGCGGCCGCCCTATGATCCTTGAGACAGGGAGGTTGGCCAGGCAATCCGGTGGGGCGGTTTTTGTGCATTATGGAGAAACAGTGGTTCTGGTTACAGCCACAATGGCAGGCTATATCAGGGCTGGAATAGATTTTTTCCCTTTAACAGTAGACTATGAAGAAAGATTTTACGCTGTTGGCAAAATTCCTGGCGGTTTTATTAAAAGGGAAGGCCGGCCCAGTGAGAAAGCCGTTCTTTCCTGCCGTTTGATAGACAGGCCAATCCGTCCTCTTTTTCCGAAAGAGATGCGCAATGAGGTTCAGGTCATCGCCACAGTCATGTCAGTTGATCAGGACCACGCCCCGGAAATTGCGGCCATGGTTGGCGCTTCCGCAGCCCTGCATATTTCGGAAATACCGCTTAAGTACCCCATCGGCGGTGTGATTGTAGGCCGTGTGGACGGGGAGTTTGTTACTAACCCTGTTTTGTCTCAGGTCGAAAAGAGTGACATGCATCTGGTGGTTGCGGGAACAAAAGATGCTGTGATGATGGTTGAAGCCGGCGCCAGGGAAGTGCCTGAAAGCGTGATGCTGGAAGCTATCCAGTATGGACACGGTGTGGTTAAGGAGATTGTGGATTTTATTGAAAAGTACCGGGAAGAAGCGCTTGAAATGGGGCTGGCCAGGGAAAAGATGACCCCTGACATTGCCGAGCCTGCCCAGGAACTGCTGGAAGCGGTTACCGGAGCAGCCACGGAAAATCTTGACCTGGCGCTGCATAATTGTGTTAACGAAAAGTTTTCAAAACAAAAGAGAGAGTCTTACCTGAAAGAGATAAAGACTGAACTGGTGCAGCGGTTTCTTGAAGAATACCCTGATCAAGAAGGAGTTATTAAAAAAACAGTTGAGTCGGTGGAAAAAAAGCTGGTAAGACGCATGATAGCGGTAGAGGGACTGCGTATAGACGGTCGCTCCCTGAAAGAAGTACGTCCGATATCGGTAGAAGTGGGTGTGCTGCCGCGCCCGCATGGCTCTGGTCTTTTTACCCGGGGACAAACCCAAATTCTCTCGGTGGTAACTCTGGGTACAATTTCTGAGGGACAGATACTTGATGGCTTGGGTGTGGAGGACTCCAAGCGTTTTATGCACCATTACAACTTTCCTCCCTTTAGTGTCGGTGAAACCAGGCCGATGCGGTCAGCGGGACGGCGTGAAATAGGTCACGGCGCACTGGCTGAAAAGGCGCTGTCACCGGTGATTCCGCTGGAGGCAGAATTCCCCTATACTATCCGGATTGTTTCGGAAGCTCTGGAGTCAAACGGATCCACCTCGATGGGAAGTGTATGCGGGAGTTGCCTGGCTTTAATGGACGCTGGTGTTCCTGTAAGCGCGCCGGTATCCGGGGTTGCTATGGGGTTAATATCGGAAGATGAAAAAATTACGGTATTAACCGATATTCAAGGTTATGAGGATCATCTCGGAGACATGGATTTCAAGGTTGCCGGGACAGCTAAAGGCATTACCGCCCTCCAAATGGACATAAAGATCGCCGGTATTACCAGAGAGGTCTTTGAACAGGCGTTGGCCCAGGCCTATGAGGGAAGGATGCATATTCTCGGTAAAATGCTTGATGTAATTCCCGCTCCGAGGCCGGAGCTGTCACCTAACGCTCCAAGAATTATCCAAACTACCATTGATCCCGATAAAATCAGGGATGTCATAGGCCCGGGCGGTAAGATCATCAAGAAAATAGTGGAAGAAACTGGCGCCGATATTGACATAGAAGATGACGGCAGAGTCTTTATCGCCGCAGTGGATCAGGAAAAAGGAAAAAAAGCGCTGCAGATTATAGAGATTCTTACCAAAGAAGTGCAGACCGGAGAGATATACAACGGCAGGGTAACCAGGGTCACCGATTTCGGTTGTTTTGTGGAGATTATACCTGGCGTGCTTGGACTGCAGGGCAAAGAAGGTCTGGTGCATATTTCTCAGCTTGAGCACCACCGGGTGAATAAAGTTGAAGATGTTGTCAAGGAAGACGATATGATTCTGGTCAAGGTTATTGGTTATGATAACCAGGGCCGCCTGAAACTTTCCAAGAAAGATGTCGCGCCTCCACCGGAAGGACAAGCACCAAGAGAGGACCGACCGCGGCCCCCCCAGCGCAGGGATTTTGCGCGAAGATAGAAAACAATATATCTTGACATAAAAAACCTCACTCCAGAGGTTTTTTTATTTTTTAAAAATAAAATGGCCGCGGCAGGCATACTTATTTTTATATTTACGAAAAGAGGTTTTTTTGAAAGTGGTTACCGTATTTTTACCGAAGAGAAATATTTTGCATGGCATTATTATTTTCACAGCCTTTTTAATTATAACAGGCATCTTAATCAATACCTGGAGTGGAACGGAGAGGGCGGCCATGGCGCCTGTTTACCAGGGGAGCGCCAGGGAAAAGAAAATATCCCTTACTTTTAACGTGGTTTGGGGGGAGGAGTTTATCCCCCAAATCATGGAGTGTTTGAGGGAAAATAATGTGACAGCGACTTTTTTTTTAGGCGGCCAGTGGGTGGATGATTTCCCGGAGTTGGCCGGGCAAATTGCCGCCAACCACGAGGTGGGCAATCATGGTTATGCCCACTTGCACCAGGAGAGATTGTCTAAGGCGGCCAATGTTACAGAAATTAAAAAAGCTGAAATGTCAATTTCCAGCGCGACCGGGATAAAAACCAACCTTTTTGCGCCACCTTACGGGGAACAGGAAGACGTAATAATAAAAGCAGCTGAAGAAGCGG
>Ga0265296_1002739_pt1 | contig 17262 bp, 15 predicted proteins | sample MunlanPumphouse1_FD_189073 | JGI IMG/M metagenome (GOLD analysis project Ga0265296, IMG submission 189073) | Groundwater microbial communities from a municipal landfill in Southern Ontario, Canada - Pumphouse #1 | ecosystem: Environmental > Aquatic > Deep subsurface > Groundwater | place...
CACTACTGCCAGAGAGGTAACCAGTATCTCTTTGCAGGTTCATGGGTGTTACGGGTATACAAAAGAATTTAAGATAGAACGCCTGTACAGGGATGCCAAACTCAACGAAGTTGCAGGAGGAAATGCGGACATACAGAGGGTCATAATAGCCAATGAGCTATTGCAATAGGTGGCAGATTTTGTTGACCGTTGACCATTCACCGTTAAACCGTTAACAGAGAAGACTTTCTACTGTGCTTCACTATGGGAGGTGACGATGGAATTTCAAGATATTGTCTATAAGAAAGAGGATAGTGTGGTTACAATAACAATGAATAAACCCAACCGAAGAAACGCATTGAGCATAGGTATGGGTAAGGAGATAAAGAGCGCCCTTGAGAGAGCCTCTCAAGATAATGAAGTGAGGGCAGTGGTTATCACTGGTGCTGGTTCTGCATTTTGTTCTGGTATAGATCTTCCCCAGGGAGAAAAGATAGTGGATCTGACCCCTGTAGAGATTAGAGAAGAGATATATGTAGTATTTCAGGGAGTAATCAGAGCGATCGTTGAATTGCCGAAGCCAGTGATAGCATCGGTGAATGGACCGGCCATGGGGGCAGGGTTTGATCTGTGTCTGGCATGTGATATCAGGATAGCGGCGGAAGACGCCAGGTTCAGTGAGTTTTTCGTCAGGATAGGCACATTGCCGGGGATGGGAGGGATGTTTTTTCTTCCTCAATTGGTAGGGATAGGGAAGGCCAATGAACTGGCCTTTACCGGCGATATAATAGACGGTGTTGAAGCAGAACGCATAGGTTTGGTAAACAAGGTAGTCCCGTCGGATCATCTGGAAAAGGCGACTGGAGAATTTGCTAACAAGCTGGCCAGGGGGGCAACTAAGGCCATAGGCATGATAAAGATGGGGATCAGAAGGGGCATTGGGTCTAACCTTTCCTCTGAACTCGAATTCGCATCTTTTGCTCAGAGTATCTGTATAAAAACAGAGGATGCCAGGGAAGGCTTCAAAGCAGCTTTGGAAAAGAGAAGGCCGGAATTCAAAGGAAAGTAAGAAAGGAGAATAGCTATGGGGTACGAAGATATAATATTCAGGAAAGAGAACAGAGTGGCTACCATAGTGCTCAACAGACCCGACAGTCTCAATGCCCTGGGTGGTAGTATGCGAGAGGATATAATCAATGCCATTCAAGACGTAAAAGGCGATAAGAACATAGGAGCGTTGGTTATAACCGGTGCAGGAAGGGCATTTTGTGCCGGCGGAAATATTAAAGAGATGGAGAAGATGAGTGTGGAGATACCTCTGGTAGAGAGAAGGGCATTTGTTCGTAGCGTCTCCCACAGGATAATAACCGAGATTAGAAATCTGGAAAAGCCTGTCATTGCTTCTATAAATGGTCACGCTATTGGGGCAGGGTGTAATATCGCTCTTGCTTGTGATATGAGGATTGCCTCTAATAATGCCAAACTGGGAGTAAGTTTTATAAATATGGGGTTGGTTTCTGACTACGGTGGCCTGTATTTCCTTCCCAAACTGGTAGGTACGGCAAAGGCCCTTGAGCTCTATTTTACAGGAGATGTGATCGACGCGAAAGAAGCCGAAAAGATAGGAATGGTAAATAAGGCCGTACCCCCTGAAGAACTGGAAAAGGCTACCTATGATCTGGCAGGGAAGATAGCGAAAAAGGCCCCCATAGCCCTGGGTATGATAAAGGAGATACTGTACAAAGGGATTAACATGGATCTGGTGAGCGAGTTAGATTTAGAGGCAAATGCCCAGAGTATCTGTCTCAAAACAGAGGACCATAGAGAAGGAGTAAGAGCCTTTTTGGAAAAGAGAGAACCGATGTTCAAAGGGTTGTAACCGGTTCACTCAAATCTAGAGGAGCGAAACGATGAGATTTGAGATTACGGATGAACAGAAGATGCTGCTTGGAACCTTAAGGAGGATAGCAAAGGACAAGGTAGCTCCCAGGGTAGGGGAATTTGAGGAACAAGGCGAATTTCCCTGGGACATCTACGGGGTGCTGAGAGACTACCATCTGTTGGGGTTTGGTGTTCCAGAGGAGTATGGAGGCGGAGGGGCAGACCTTTTGACATGCTGTCTTGCGGCAGAAGAATTGGCAAAGACCAATTTGACTGTGTCGTGCCTCTTCAATGACTTAAATGTAGACCCCCTTATAATTGCCGGGACACCGGAACAGAAGAAGAATTACCTCCCCAGAATAGTTAAAGGGGAATTGATTACTGCCTTTGCGTTGACAGAACCAGGTGCCGGGTCAGACTTGGGTTCCATCAGGACAAGAGCGGAGTTAAGAGGGGATACATATGTAATGAACGGTTCAAAGTCCCTGATATCCCTTATTGATATAGCCGGTTTGTTTTTGGTATGCGCAAGGACCGATCCTGAGGGGGGAAATAAGGGGCTCAGTTTTTTTATCATAGAGAAAGATACAAAAGGATTTTCTTTAGGAAAGTTCGAAAGAAAGATGGGTAATAATGCGATAAATGTGGGAGAGCTACTTATTGATGGATGCAGTATCCCGAAAGAAAACCTTCTTGGAAAAGAAGGGGATGGTTTTCTTATTGCCGTGGAGTGCTTGGACAGGGCCAGGCCTCTGGTAGGGTCACAGGGCGTAGGTATCGCTCAGGGGGCTCTGGATTTCGCGTTGGATTATGCAAAGCAAAGGATTCAATTTGGGAGACCCATTGCCGAATTTCAGGCAATCCAGTTTATGCTGGCGGATATGGCTACAGAGATTGAGGCGGCCAGACAACTGGTCTATAAAGCCGCTATTATGGTAGAGGAAAGGGATAAAGAAAGGACTAAATTTGCATCTATGGCAAAGTACTTTGCTACAGATGTGGGGATGAAGGTTACCACGGATGCTGTGCAGATTCTGGGTGGATATGGGTATATGAAAGACTACCCTCTGGAACGTAAGATGAGAGAGGCAAAACTGCTCCAGATATATGAGGGAACCAACCAGATACAGAGGCTTGTGGTGGCAAGGATGTTGCTGGAGTGAACAAACTGTCCCTTTCCCGATTTTCGACTTCCCATTTCCGATTTACGAGTGCATGGGGGTGATGTATTTTGGACAAAACCTGGAGTAGCAAGAACTGGTCCCGGTTAACCAGGAAAGCATAACCCCCCATTAACACTAAGAGTCTGGCCGGTAATCTGGTCAGAAGCCTCTGATGCCAAAAATAGAGCAGCTTCTGCAATATCATTTGCATTTATGGGGAATGGCTGTCTTTCCATAGCCCTTTGAAATATCTTTGCTGCGGGCCCACAGGAAAGCACAAGTTCTATGCCGGGTGTATCCTTTGTTACTGTAGTGGAAATGGTATTAATCCTTATCCCCCACCTGGCAAACTCGCTGGCCAGAACTTTTGTAGTCAAAACCAGGGCAGCCCCTGCTCCACCAGGCAGAGATTCTCCTGGGGTAGGCCATCGTCCTGCATCGGTTCCTATAAGTACGATTTTCCCTGATTTCCTTTCAATCATGTGATCAAGGACGGCTCTGACACAGTACAACCTGCTGAAATATTGACTGTTGATAAAATCTATATAGGTATCAGGGTCAACCTCCCTGAAGAAGTTAGGTGGCGTGATGGCATCTCCATGGCTGATAACCCCCCCGCTAACGACCAGTATATCTATTTGCATCTTTTTCAAGACACGATCTACCATCTCTTTAACTTCGTTATAGACAGTTATATCGGCTTTTTCAAAGATTGCATGCCTTCCCATATCCTTTATCTTAGTTACTGTCTCTATACCAGCATCTGGGGACCTGCCATTAATGACCACATCGGAACCATTCTCTGCAAATTTTAAAGCGATAGCCTTTCCTATCCCTTTACTAGAACCTGTAATCAAAGCTACCTTACTCTTTAAATTTGTTCCCATCTTCTATCCTCCATTTCAATTAAAATCGTTTTCTATTTGACGGCTTCGTAAAAAGTCCATCTGCGGCGTTCCGCTGCATCCTCAGTCATTGCGGCGTACAGGTAAGTACGCCGCATTCCTTCGGATTTGCGCGCCTTGCATCTGGAGCTTTTTACTGTGCCGTCTGATTGTTGACTTTTTACGACTTCACCCTATTTGGTCTATTAGTTTGATTACTTCGTCTCGTTTTTCTTCCATAAGCTCCTTAGATTTGGATTCCAGGTTGAGGCGTAATAAAGGTTCGGTATTAGAAGACCTCAAGTTGAACCTCCAATCAGGATATTCAATAGAAAGCCCATCTATATGCTCTACTGTGGCCTCTTTATATTTTTCCTCCATAATTTTTAGTATCCTTTGTGTATTTCTAGCCTTTCTATTTATCTCCCCAGAGACAAAGTACTTGTTTTTCAAAGGAGCTAATATTTCTGACAGTGTCTTTTCAGAGGCAGACAGGATTTCTAACATGACCATAAAAGGTATCATCCCGTTGTCGGCATAGAAGTTGTCCCGAAAGTAATAATGGCCGCTCATCTCCCCAGCGAATACCGCATCCTCACGTCTCATTCTGTCCTTAAAAAAAGCATGACCGCACTTGTTTATTATCGGAATGCCGCCGTTCTCCCTGACTGTATCAATATTGGCCCAGGTAAGCCTTGGATCGAAGATTATCTTGCCTCCCGGGTATCTCTTTAAGAAGGTTTTGGCCAAGAGGGCAGTAATAAAGTATCCCTGAATAAACTCCCCTGTCTCGTCAAAGAAAAAACAACGGTCAGCATCCGCATCCCAGGCAACGCCAAAATCAGCGCCTGTTTCTTTTATTCTGCTGATAGTTTCTTGACGATTTTCCGGTATGAGAGGATCAGGACGCCCTTTGGGGAAGCTTCCATCAGGAGTAAAATTAATCCCTATTATATCCAGTGGCATATCACCGGTTATTTTCTTGGCGACCTCTCCGGCTAGACCAAAGTTGGCATTGGCTACAATCTTTAATGGTTTAATCTTACGAATATCAATAAAGGATAGGACATGATTTGAATAGTCTTCCATTATATTATCTTTTGTGATTATCTTGCCGCTTTTTTTCGCTATAGTCTTTTTAGATTTGAGAACCATTCCCAAAATGTCCTTAAGACCGGTATCAGAAGAGATAGGAATTGCCTTTTCTCTCACCACCTTCATTCCATTGTACTGTACCGGGTTATGAGAAGCCGAGATGGTAATCCCGCCGTCAAATCCATATTTTGCTACGGAGAAGTAAAGCATGTCAGTGGAGATGGTGCCGATGTCAATCACGTCAACCCCGGCATCGTTTATTCCCTGGGCTGCAGCTCGCCATAGCGATGGAGATGAAAGCCGGACATCCTTTCCCAGTACAACCTCTTTTGGTTTCACGAACTCTACATATGCCTGAGCGATTCTGTAGACTGTCTCCTCATTGATCTCTTCGGGATAGATTCCTCGAATGTCATATGCCTTGAAGATTCCTTGAACAATATCAACCATAGGTTTCTCCTTCACTCAGTGATTACGATGTTTTGATGTTTTCATTCCTATCCATCTAGAAGAATTCTATCTTTTATATAGAATGAACCTGTTCAGGTACATGAAGGGAATATCAATAATCCCTACAAGCCATTTTATTGCAATAAGGCCTATGATTATTGGTTTGATCGGTTGAATCCCCCAGAAAGCAATGGTCACAAACAGTATAGAGTCAACGATCATTGATGGCAGTGAACTGAATGCGTTTCTCATCCACAGATGTTTCCCCCTTGTAAATCGCTTAAACCAATCATAAATATAAGCATCAAGGTTTTCACTAACCAAAAAAGCGATCCAGGAGGCTAAAATTATTCTTGGAACCACACCAATGACCGAAGACAATGCCTTTTGATCGTTCCAGAAAGGTGCTGCAGGCAGGGAGAGTATTAACCATGAAAAGATAGCGACAGCAACATGGGCAAAGAACGTGATAAATATCATTCGATGTGTCTCCCTTCTCCCAAATTTTTCGTTGACAATGTCAGTCAGAAGAAAGGTTACTGAAAAGATGAGCACTACTGCAGGTGCAAATAAATCTGCAGAGCCTAAATGAAATGTCGCAATCTTTGAAGCAGCTAAATTACTGAATACTGTAAAAACAGCAAACAGCACTATTAGGAAATCCGGCTGATTGTACCTTTTCGCATACCAGGAACCCATCAAGGTTAAAGCGCTAACCAGAATAATCCACATAAATATTATCGCCATAACAAGATACTCCCTTTCAACCATCCATTTCTTCGAAGAATATCTCATAACAGCTATCGCCTGCTGTCATCAATCTGCCGTGAGACACCTTGATCTCTGATAGGATATCATAGGTTTTCTTCCCCATAAGGTGTTTGTACATGGCTTTCACTCAGGCAAGTTGCGTCCCTCAACCACAAGATGAAAACTCTTTGTTTTCTGCAAATTCCGCTTCTCCGCTGATGTCTCCGATGGAGCTTTTCTTTGCTTGCATGACTTCAAATGTCTACTCATCGCTGTCTTGCTAAAAATAGCATTACAAAAACTACACTTTCCCTTTATCCTGTGGAATATGGTTGGTCCTCAGTTTTACAGGGTGAACCTCTCTACTCGAGGGAGGATAAGATGTAAATTAGATGAGGTTTGTATGGCTTGATTATTGACGAAAACCCTAGTGGTGTCAAGGATTTTCTCATATATATCCCTTCCTCTCTCATGAGGGACTAGGGGAGATAGAGGGAATTTTTCATTTTTCAGGACAGACTAAAGCAGTAAAGTGTGGGAATCTTTTTTACACTTATATTTTTCAAGGTTTTTGTGCATTTTAAGTACCACATCTAGACATAAATTCCAATTCAATACAAGATATTGAATTAAACCAATAGGAATTGCTAACCTACTAAAAAAATAAAAATTATTTTAATTTTTCCTTGACAGCAAGAATATAAGAATGTATATTCGTCCCACAAAGTGGTATAAAGTGGTATTGTATGGTAAGTATAGGCACAGGGAGGATGTATTGACGTGTTTCGTGGTAGATACGAACATACTATAGATTCAAAAGGCAGGGTAAGTCTTCCTGTAAAATTTAGGGAAGTCCTAAACGAGAGATACGATGATAGGTTGGTGATTACCAACTTTGACGGCTGTCTGGTAGCCTATCCCTTCGATGAATGGCGACTCTTAGAAGAGAAGGTTAGTTCTATGTCAATAGTAAAAAAGGATGTTAAGTCCTTTCAACGCTTCTTTATCTCTGGAGCAACAGAATGTACCATAGATAAACAGGGGAGGATACTCCTGCCCCCCACTTTGAGGGAGTATGCCAAATTGGAGAAAGATATTGTCTTTGCAGGGATGACAAAAAAGATTGAAATCTGGAGTAAGGAAAAATGGGAACAGGAGATTGCTAAGGCTAAAGAAAACTTTGATGAGATCAGTGATGCCTTGGGAGAATTGGGTTTATAGTCTGCCGGCAGGAGAATGACTTGTGTTAACCCAAAGATATATCAATGACATTTTAATCATCGATTTTAATGGAGATGTTGACATTGAAAAGATGGAAGCAATAAAGAATATTATTTCATCCCTTATGGATAAGGATAGGCACAAGGTAGTACTTGATTTAAAAAATACTAAACATATCAATTATTTGACTATTGACATCCTTGTGGAAAGACTGCAAAGATTAAGACAGTATCGCGGTGATTTAAAATTAGTTGGAGTAAGTGATTATTTGAGGAATATTTTCAAGGTGGCAGGTGCTGATAACGAATTTAATAGTTATGATTCCGTAGAGAATGCGGTAAAGAGCTTTGGTGAAGAGGAGTAATATTGAACATCTTCCGGTAATGGTAAAAGAAGCAGTGGAATACCTGAACTGCCATCAGGACGGGATTTATATAGATGGGACATTGGGCAGTGGAGGACATTCATTAGAGATATTAAAGTGTAGTTCACCAAATGGTAGATTGATTGGAATAGATTGGGATGAAGATGCAATTACAGTTGCCAAAAATAGATTAAATCATTTTCAAGATCGGGTAACGATAATCTATGATAATTTTAAAAACCTTGGGGACATTGTAAGAAATCTAAAAGTACATGAGGTTGACGGAATATTACTTGATCTAGGGGTATCTTCAATTCAACTAGAGAATGAAGATAGGGGTTTTAGCTTTAGACTTGAAGGGCCAATCGATATGCGCATGGACAAAAGCTCCAGACTCAAGGCATTTGATTTGGTCAATTCCTTTTCCATACCTGAACTTGAACAGATATTGTGGAACTATGGTGAAGAACGTTTTGGGAAAAGGATTGCAAGATCTATTGCAGATTACAGAAAACACAAGCCGATATCTACAACCGTAGAATTGGCAGATATTGTCAGCGCTGCAATTCCATCCAGATTTCGTCCTAAAAGAATCCATCCGGCAACTAAGGCCTTCCAGGCCATTAGGATTGCTGTCAATGATGAATTTAGAAACCTTGAAACTGCTATCCAGGTAGGTATTGATCTCCTGAGAAAAGGGGGGAGGTTTTGTGTCATATCCTTTCACTCCCTTGAGGATAGGATTGTTAAACAGTCCTTTAGATTACTCGAGAGAGGATGCATCTGTCCCCCTAATATGCCGGAATGTAATTGTCAAAAGGAGAGCGAGGTCAAGGTGTTGACAAAGAAGCCAGTCCTTCCATCGGAGGATGAGATAAGGGAAAACCCCAGGTCGAGAAGCGCAAAGTTAAGGGTTGCTGAAAGGGTATAACTTTTTATTTTTAAGGAGGTTTTATGCAGGGCACAATTGCAGAGAGACTTATATTCAATAAATTCGACAAGAGTATTTCAAAGAGGCTGCCTTCAGATGGGCGCATAAACACAAAAGATTCAAGTACGATTGGTATATCTCTTATTGTCGCGTCGGTATTAATTTTTTCTTCTCTATTTTATGTATGGTCCCAAGTCAAGATTGTCAACCTGGGCTATGGAATCAGTCAAACAAACAAAGAGAAAAACGAACTGCTCCAATTGAATAAGAAATTGAAATTAGAGATAGCTAGCCTAACATCGCCATACCATGTTGAAGATATAGCAAAGAAAGAGCTAAGACTGACATCTCCTAAAGTAAACCAACTGGTTGTATTAAAATGACTGATAAGTCAAGGAAATGGTTGAAATTTAGGGTATTTATTATTTTCGTAGTTTTTATTATGATGACTGTTGCAATCTCAGCTAAGGCTTATCAACTTCAGATACTGAAAAGTCAAAGGCTTAGTCATCTGGCTGAAAGACAGCATCGGAAGGTTATATCCGTAGTCCCCAAAAGAGGGGTCATATATGATCGCAATAGAGAAGAAATGGCAATAAGTATCGACGTAGATTCTATATGTGCTGAGCCTATAAAGATAAGCGATGCATATAAAACCGCAAAAGAATTGTCACCAATTCTCAAAATGAGCGAAAAAGAACTGGCAGAGAAGTTTACTGTTAAAAGACCCTTTACCTGGGTTAGTAGAAGAGTGTCTCCAGACCAATCAATAAAGGTAAAGAACCTGAAGCTTAGTGGTATCAATTTCGTTAAAGAAGGCAGAAGATATTATCCGAATCGTGAAACAGCCGGAAATATTATCGGATTTGCCGGATTGGATTCCAAGGGATTGGAAGGTCTGGAGCTTCAGTATGACGATTATCTTAAAGGAGAGACCACATACTCAGTTGTAGAAAGGGATGCTTTGGGAAGGATAATATTGAGTCATGGTCTAAAGCAAAGGGATGAACAAGCGGGAAATGATTTAGTACTTACTGTAGACAAAACTATTCAGTATATAGCCGAAAAAGAACTAAAAGAAGCAGTTGTCAAAACCAACGCTAAAAGCGGTGTTGTTGTTGCTATGAACCCTAAAACCGGAGAGATACTGGCTATTGCCACTGAACCTCAGTTTAATCCGAATATCTTCGGGAAGTATCCTTCTTCTTCTTGGAGAAATAGAGCGGTTACTGACTGCTTTGAACCTGGATCAACCTTTAAGGTTTTTTTAGCAGCAGCGGCATTAGAAAAAGGTATAGTGTCTCAAAAAGACACCTTCTTTTGCGAAAACGGTTCATATAATGTGGCTAAAAGGACTATTCATGATACTCATTCCTATGGTTGGTTGAGTTTGCAGGACATAATAAAATTTTCCAGTAACATAGGTGCAGGCAAGATAGGGGAAAAACTTGGTAAGGAAAGATTATATGAATACGTAAGGAAATTTGGTTTTGGAGAAAGAACAGGTATCGACTTACCAGGGGAAACTCCGGGACAAATTCGTCCGACCAATGAGTGGTCACAGATTGCCGTTAATACAATTTCTTTCGGGCAGGGAGTCTCAGTTTCTGCCGTTCAATTAATCAGGGGGTTGTCTGCGATTGCTAATAAGGGGGATTTAATGAAACCATACATAGTAAAACAGATTGTTTCTCCCGAAGGTAAAATTATTAAAGAGTTCAGCCCTCAGGTAGTAAGGAGGGTCATTTCCGAAAAAACAGCCAGAGATGTTACATCTATCATGAAAACTACAGTGCTCCAGGGCGGAACAGGTACCAAGGCATCTATAGATGGATATGAGGTAGCCGGCAAGACTGGAACAGCCCAGAAGCCCAATCCATCTTTAGGTGGTTATTTTAAAGATAAGTATATAGCATTGTTTATGGGGTTCACCCCTGCTGATGATCCTAATGTGGCAATAGTAGTGTTAATTGATGAGCCCAAAGGGCTTTTTTATGGAGGTGATGTTGCTGCGCCGGTGTTTAAGAAAGTTGCGGAAGAAACTCTGCATTACATGGGGATACTTCCTACCAAGATTGTTGCCCAGGATAATCCTACTCCTCCTAAAGTATTAAGTAAACCCAAGGGATCTGATGGGTTAAGAAAGGATGCAGACATTAAAGAGGAAGGAACGGTTAAATCTGAAAAGTTTGTTATGCCTGATTTTACAGGGATGAGTATTAGGCAGATACTTAGAATGATACACGATTCTAAAATAGATATCAGGATCATAGGAAGCGGCAGGGCAGTCGAACAGAGTTTAAGGCCAGGAAGCATAGTCAATGATGGGGAAAAGTGTTGGGTTAAATTCCAGCAGCCATCATAGTATCGTAAATCGTGAATCGTGAATCGTGAATCGTGAATCGTAAATCGTAAATAAAATACAATAAAATCGATTCACAACTTACGACTCACGATTTACGATTCACGATTCACGAGGCAGACAGATGAAACTGAATGATTTAGTAGGGATTATAGAGGATAAAGAGGTCATAGGAGAGAGATCATTGGAGGTGGCCGGTATCTCCTATAATTCTAAAAAGATAGACAAAAATTTTTTATTTGTAGCGATAAAGGGAGCCAAGTTTGACGGTCATAACTTTGTTAAGGAGGCTATTGATAAAGGTGCCAGGGCGGTTGTGGTTGAGCAGAAACAAGAGGATATAAAGGATGCTACAATTATTTTGGTCCCTGATTCTCGAGTGGCGCTGGCACAGATTGCCGCTCGGTTTTATGGATATCCATCTTCCAAACTCACCCTGATTGGCATTACCGGCACCAACGGGAAGACCACTACTTCCTATCTTGTTGTATCCATATTCAAAGAAGCAGGTTTTAAAACAGGAATCATAGGGACAATAAATTACCGTTACGGGGGTAAGTCAATTCCAGCATCTATGACTACACCAGAATCCCTTGATCTCCAAAGGATGTTAGCTGAAATGGTGGAGGATGGGGTTACCCATGTTGTTATGGAGGTATCTTCCCACGCATTGGATTTAGGACGGGTAGAATCCCTCAACTTTGATGCAGGTGTATTTACCAACTTCACTCAAGACCATTTGGATTATCACCAAACCATGGAGCATTACTTTAGCAGCAAGGCTAAACTCTTCAACCATCTTTTGATTGAAAGTAACAAAAAAAAAGGTTCTTGTGCAGTAATAAATGCGGATGATCCCTTTGGTGAAAATCTTGCCTTAAACACCATACCAAATATTATCAGATACGGAGTTAAAAACAAATTTCAGGTTTTCCCAGAGCATATTAAGCTTGCTTTAGATGGGACAACTGCCAGGATAAACACCCCCAAGGGCAGTTTAAACGTCAAGTCTTCCCTCATCGGAGAATTCAATCTCTACAACATTCTGGCTGCTGCAAGTGTGGCGGTAAGCCAGGGTATCTCATTCCCGAATATAGAGAAGGGCATAGAAAGTCTGGATAGAGTCCCGGGCAGATTCGAACGCATAGAAAACGGAGAAGGTATCAACATCATAGTTGATTATGCCCACACCAGTGATGCATTGGAAAGGACTCTCGCAACTATAAAAAGCCTTTCCAAAGGAAAGATAATCACGGTGTTTGGGTGCGGAGGAGATCGTGACAGATTAAAGAGGCCCCTTATGGGGGCAGTGTCGGGCAAATACAGCGATTTGTCCATAATAACATCGGATAACCCTAGAACAGAAGATCCCAATACTATAATAGAGGGAATCGAAGAAGGAATTAAAAGATTGGGCATAAGAAAGTATTATGTGGATGATTTGACCGTAAATTCCTGTAAAAAAGGGTATGTGACCGTTGTTGACCGTCTTCGGGCAATAAGGCTCGCTATTGATATGGCAAAAAATCAAGATACGGTTTTAATTGCAGGTAAAGGGCATGAAGATTATCAGATTGTGGGAAACGAGAAGATACCTTTTGATGATCGGCAGGAAGCAAGAAAGGCAATATCTGAGAGGGAAAAGAGGAGAGGCATTCTAAATGTCTGAACTTAATTATAAATTCTCAGCTGCCGATGTTTTGAAAATCACTGGGGGGAGACTTCTTCACGGTTCTCTTTTTGCCTCCTTCAAAAATATCTCTACCGATTCTCGAACCATCAAACCGGAATATCTCTTTATACCCCTAAAGGGTGAGCACTTTGATGGACACAGTTTTATCCCCCAGGTCTATAAGAAGGGTGCCAATGGTGTAATAGTAAAGAGAAACTCTTTAGAAGAGAAGGGATGGGACGGTGAATGGGCTGTTATAGAAGTTGACGACACATTAAGAGCCCTGGGTGATATTGCCCATTTTTGGAGGATGAAACACCCTATTCCGGTTGTGGGTATTACCGGCAGCAACGGAAAGACTACCACCAAAGAGATGATCGGCAGTATACTGGGAATCCCCTTTAAGGTATTAAAAACAGAGGGTAACTTCAACAATCTAATAGGTCTTCCCCTAACCCTGTTAAAACTCAGTGAGAAAGATGAGATAGCGGTTCTGGAAATGGGTACAAACGCCAGGGGAGAGATAAAGAGGTTGTCTGAGGTTTCTGTGCCGGATGTGGCTGTTATAACAAATATCGGGCAGGCGCATCTTCAGGGGCTTTTGAGTGTGGAAGATGTAAGGGAAGAAAAAGGAGAGCTATTTAAAATTTTAAGAGAGGACAGCTTTGCCATAATCAATCAGGATGATCCCATGGTTCTTAAACTAGCTGCTGAATGTAAGTGCAGAAAGATTAGTTTTAGTATGAGTGGAGATGCCGACCTTATGGCAAAGGATGTGTCAGTATCCGATTTGGGTAAAGTTAGCTTTCGGCTTGCTGCTGAGGATAAAGATGCTATTATCAATCTGCCGCTCTATGGGGTTTTCAATGTCTATAATGCATTGGCAGCAGCCGGGGTTGCTCAATCTCTGGGTGTGGGATTGGAGATTATTAAAGAAGGATTGGAAAGATTTAAACCTCTGCCTGGTCGTATGGAGGTTGTGGAATTAGGTGGTTATACAATAATAAACGATACTTACAATGCAAATCCAAACTCTATGGGGCAAGCCCTCAAAACCCTGACAGGGTTCAAAAGGACCGGAAGAACAATAGCAGTTTTGGGAGACATGTTAGAGTTAGGGGAATTTACTGAGTCCGCTCATATTAAAATCGGTAGGATGGTTTCGGGGTTAGGGATCGATTATCTGTTTACATTGGGGGAGGATTCCGTAAATATTGCCCTGGCCGCCTCTGAGGGGGGGATGAATGAAGAAAACATTTATATAGAAAAGGAGCATCAAGACGTTACCGCAAAGCTAAGAGCCATCATCACTAAAGGAGATTGTATTTTAGTGAAAGGTTCGAGAAGTATGAAGATGGAATTGATTATAAAAGAGCTTACCAATCAGACGTCAGACATCAGACATTAGACTGAAGGGGAGAAAGTGGTCAGAGATTACACAAAGATAAAGGGTATCCGTTCACAGTTTACGGTTTGCAGTTAACAGTTGGCAAAAATGCTTCAAGCTTTATATAATTACCAATATTTGAGTTTAATGAGAAGTAAGTTAGCCTCATGGACAAGAGGCAAGGATTCAAAGGGCCATAGACCATGCTTTTTCACTTCCTGTATCCACTTCATACTACGTATGCCTTCCTGAATGTCTTCAAATACATTACCTTCAGAACTATCTATGCAGCCCTGACAGCCCTGATAATCAGTTTCTTTTTGGGTCCCTGGTTTATAAAAAAAGTCGCTTCACTTAATATTGGCCAGCAGATCCGTGAGGATGGCCCTGCCTCCCATATTCAGAAACATGGTACCCCCACTATGGGGGGGGCACTGATCCTTTTTGCCCTGACTGTATCTATTTTACTATGGGGGAACCTGACAAATTCCTATCTTTGGATAGCCATACTAAGCACTCTGGGATTTGGGATTATTGGGGTAATCGATGATTATAAAAAACTGGCAAAGAAGAATTCCACTGGGTTGAGGGCTAAGTATAAGATGGGAGGACAGATACTAATTGGTTTGCTTATAGGGTTGTTCCTTTACTTGTATCCTAACTTCAGCACATCTATTAGCGTTCCGTTTTTCAAAGGTATACATCCCGACTTAGGCATGTTTTATATTCCCTTCGTCATTTTTGTTGTGGTTGGCGCTTCAAATGCAGTTAACCTGACAGATGGATTGGATGGATTGGCAATAGGTCCTGTAATGATTGCAAGCGCTACTTACCTTCTCTTTTCTTACTTTGCAGGTAACGTTAAGATCGCCAATTATTTACAGATTCCCTATATAGCCGGCACCGGGGAGTTGGCAGTCTTTTGTGGCGCAATATTAGGTGCCAGTGTGGGGTTTCTCTGGTATAACACCTATCCGGCACAGATATTTATGGGAGATGTTGGCTCCCTTTCCTTAGGTGGGGCATTGGGGACAGTGGCAGTAATTACTAAACAGGAGATGCTTCTGGTTATTGTGGGTGGGCTATTTGTAATCGAGGCCCTTTCTGTAATATTTCAGGTTGGATCGTACAAGTTGAGAGGGAAACGTATATTTCGCATGGCCCCTCTCCATCATCATTTTGAGCTAAAAGGTTGGGCAGAACCAAAGGTTATCGTAAGGTTTTGGATTATAGCAGTAATACTTGCCCTTGTTGCAATAAGTACGTTGAAGTTAAGATAATCGTAACCGTTCACAGGTTCAAAGGTTTGGGCAACAGCCCGAAGAAAAGCAACCCTGAACCCTGAACCCTGAGCGGCTGACATCTGAATGCTTACGACAAAGGGTTAAGAGGAAAAAGTTGATTACAATAAAAGAGAAGAAATTTCTGGTAGTTGGTTTAGGAAAGAGTGGTGTAGCCTGCGCTCGTTTTTTGAAGGATAGGGGAGGGGTGGTAACAGCTACGGACGGGAAGTCAATTGATGATTTAGGTGAAGCTGTTCAAAAACTCAAGGATTTAGGTATTAAGATAGAGGCAGGAGGGCACAATATAGAGACCTTTTTGGATTGTGACCTCATCGTTTTAAGCCCCGGAGTTCCGATGTCTATCGAGCCGATCAGGGAAGCAAAAAAAAGAGGGATAGAGGTTATCTCTGAAATAGAGCTGGCATATAATTTTATTAAAACTCCAATTGTCGCAATTACTGGAAGCAATGGGAAGACCACTACTACAACCCTGGTAGGTCAGATCCTTAAAAGGGCACACAAAGAGGTCTTTGTTGGAGGCAACATCGGCAATCCCCTGATCGAGTACATAGAGCTTGGGAGGGAAGCAGAGTATGTAGTTGCGGAGATTAGCAGTTTTCAGCTGGAAGGTATAAGGAGTTTCAGACCAAGGGTTGTTATAATGCTGAATATTTCTCCTGACCATTTAGATCGGTACCTCTCATATCAGGATTACATTGCAGCTAAGGCAAGGATATTCCTCAACCAAAGGGAAGGGGATTTCGCTATTTTAAATGCCGATGATTCTTTGGTTTCAGAGATGACGAATTCATTCAAAGATGTAAGAAAGGTATATTTTAGCCAAAAAAAGAAGATGAATAAGGGAATCTATCTGTATGGAAATTCCATTGTCTCAGAAATCGGCGGGCAAAAACATTGTTACAGTACAGAGTTCTTCAAGATAAGAGGGGTGCATAATATTGACAACATTATGGCATCCATAGCTGCTGCGGAAATATGTGGATGTAACCCTGGGGATATTCAGGATGCTGTAAATAGTTTTAAGGGGCTTGAACACCGCCTGGAATTTGTAGAAGAGATCTCCGGAGTGAAATACTATAATGATTCCAAGGCAACCAATATTGGTGCAGTGGAGAAGTCTTTAGAGAGTTTTGAGGAACCCATAATTCTTATCGCAGGGGGAAGAGACAAAGGGACAGGATATGAAAGCTTGAATGAGTTGGTCAAGGAAAGGGTTAAGAAACTAATACTGATAGGCGAAGCAAAGGAGATAATCCTGAAATCCTTAGGCTCTCTGACCCAATCCCTTAAAGCAGACACACTGGAAGAAGCTGTAGAACTGGCATGGTCGCAGTCTTCCTATGGAGATATTGTCTTATTGTCTCCTGCCTGTTCAAGCTATGACATGTTTAATAACTATGAAGAAAGAGGGGAAGCGTTTAAGGCAATTGTTAGGGAGCTAAAATCTAAGACAGATAATAGAATAGGAGTAACTATTCAGGTAGGCACAAAGGCACAAATTCGTAATCCGTGAATCGTAAGTCGTAAATCGATTCACGATTCACGATTCACGACCCCGCTCCGCTCTGCTTTGTGCCTATGTGCCTTTGCCACTTTGTGCCTGAGTAGTTACAAATAGGGTAGGAAATAGATGAGGGAAAAGTCAGGGTTTGACTACATATTGCTCCTTTTCACTTTATTGCTGGTCGGGACTGGTATTGTTATGGTGTATAGCTCTAGTGCCATAATGGCATCAGGAAAGTTTAATGACGGATACTTTTTCCTGAAAAAACAGATTCTATTTGCAGTAGTTGGTATTTTAATGATGATTGGTGTGGCA
>Ga0265296_1002740_pt1 | contig 17262 bp, 22 predicted proteins | sample MunlanPumphouse1_FD_189073 | JGI IMG/M metagenome (GOLD analysis project Ga0265296, IMG submission 189073) | Groundwater microbial communities from a municipal landfill in Southern Ontario, Canada - Pumphouse #1 | ecosystem: Environmental > Aquatic > Deep subsurface > Groundwater | place...
GAATTGATAAATTAGCCAAGCAGACATTCACCATCCCACCGCCAAAAGAAAATGCCAACCCAGTAAAGTTTTCTTCGGCAAGTTCAGAAAATATAACTGCCAAGCCTTCATTAATCGGCTTTGGAGTATAATCAAGTTTTAAAAGAAGCCCATTAATAATATGCTGGTGGTAAAGAACATCGAAATTAGCATCAATCGGCTGGCTGGGAATTGAATAATACACTGTTTCGCCAACATGACGGTGAGAACCGACGACGCTTTCGATCATAAGCTGAATAATGGGGAGGGCATCTTTTTCTTGCGGACTAATTACTCCCCGTTCTAGTGGTCGGCGAACATTGTGCCCGAAAAGATTGGCAAAACGCAACGCCCCATTACCGACAACATAAAACTGGTCTCCATTTTGAATATACTTCACATTGTCTCTCTCAAATATTTCTTTGACATGGTCGCTTAACGGAATGCCAAAAAAGGCGTCTCGCTCCATTTTAAACACGACCTCATCGCCAATCTTTTCCGCAGCATAAATAAAAGCAGTTCCCACATCTAATCCTTTCCCAATCTGCAACGGTTGTTCCACTACATTTTGTGACGAAGAATTCTGTCTAATTTGATGTTTTATTTTTGATTTTTTGTCCATAGAATTATTTAATAGAATTATTTAATTAATATTTTCGACCAACCTGTGCCACCCGCCCGCTTCACCTTGCGAAACAAGGCGGGCGCTGGTCTCGCTATATTAGACATTGCGGGCAGGCCTTTTGCGGTTTACAAATGTCAGCCGTTTAATACTTTTCTGTATTGATTGAGCGCTTACCACTTCAGTGATTAAGCCCCTATTCAGATTATGCTCAAATTCCTTACTCGCCCTACAACATCCCGAAGAGATTGTTTCTGGATTGATAAAACTGATTTCCGGCTTAAAAGAAGGCGACTCAACTTCATTACCGAAACTACGGGACACTTCTATAAGAGTAATGGTCTTCTTCCTTTTTAGTCCATCTTTTGAACACTCCAATAAAGACCTTCCGATAGCAGTCAAAATAAATACATTATTTGCAACCTTTTTAATTAATTTCTGGTTTAGTAGTCCCTTAGAAATCAAAAAGATATAATCAGGGCTCAACTTCATCTCCTTACTAATTATCCGTATAGGGCATCGTCCCCCTAATCGATAGATAATATTTAATATTTCTAATTCTCTTGAAATCATATTTATTTAGATTTGAGTACCTTATTCATTTCTTTATCTAATTCTTGTAATTTATCTTTCACATTAGTAAGCTCGTCTATTCTTACTTTTAACTGCTTTTTCTTTTCAATTAAAGACGACCAAAGATTTTCAACTTTTGACATTTCTTCATCAACTGCCGCTTTTTCCTGTTCTATAGAAGTCAACTTCTGAATAAATTCTTCGGCAAACCCAGTTAGAAACTTATCTGCGATATTTTTAGATAACTGTTGCTCCTTCGGTACTTTATTGTTGATTTCTAACGGAGCAAGTTTATTGTGCGCCTGTTTTGGATTAGAATTTTGTTCTCTATTTATATTTGTATTCTCATTCATGCTTTTACCTGCCCCGTTAGAAAATTCCGATTTTTTAATGGGGGTAGCTTGCATCACCTGATTTCTTGCAACCTTAAGCATTTCAATAGTTTTTAGGTCAACCCCGCTAGAAGTCTGAATCGAAGATTTAACAGACGGCTCTGCCGTCTGACTTCTAACGGGATCAAATTGTTGGTATGGCTGGTTCATATAAGTATTCGTCTGCGACGAACGATTTTAAATTTTTAATAATTTTTTAATTTACTTTATAATAATTGAGTCTTCCACATCTTCTTTCTTAAAAGAGCACACCTGTTCTTTCTCGGGCGCTAAAGCCGAAAGATAATACTTGCAATAAACAGTTAAAACCTCGTTGGCTGTTATTATGTCTTTCATCTTTCTTGCCGCTTCCTCTAATATAACTTGATCTTTTTTGTATTCATGTTTATCTGGATGATGCTCTGTAGCCAATTTATAGTAGGCGCTTCTTACCTCTGAAAATACCGCGAATTCTCCGAGCCCCAAAATTTTTCTAGCGTTATCAATTAAATCGAAATTCCCCAAACTGAGATTAATAACCGCAAAGCTGTAAGGCGCCATTGGCCCGATATATTTAAATTTCAACGCATCTTTGTATTTTTCCGCCAGCTTATTTAATTGAAATTCCAGCGCTGATTCTTCTGTCTTGCTTATTAAAAACGAATAGTTCATAATCATTTCTTTGGTGGTGTCTAGTCCGCCAGAGGCGGATCCGCCTTGGGCGGAAAGTTTGCCAGCGCTAAAATCTGGAAAATGGGTTGCAAGGTTATCCAAAATGTCTTTCGTATATTCTTTTCGGCATGATTCTAATGCCTCAAATATGCGTTTGCCTAATTTTATCTTGAATGGAAACCCCAAAATCTTGCCCTTTGATTCTGCTTTCTTTTTTAACTCTTGAATTTCGGCGTTCTCCCGAATAATCTTTTCAAGAATGTTCTTTTCGTTCCAAAATACTTGAACAACAAACTCAGCTTTCCCGGCAATCCTTTCTAAAGTCACTTTAAATTGTATATATGCTTTTGCTAAAATATTGCGAATTTCTTCTATGCTTTCTGCAACCATTCCAAATCTCATTGGAATAACATCATACTGTTTCATAAGGCAAGAATTCACCCGGTCATGCGCTACAATGAATTGAGCGAGTTCCTTTTTATCAATCTTGTCAAAATTAATAAGATAAGTATTGCTAACCGTCGCTACTATATCTCTATAAGGAACAAGTATTATATCGCGATTATTAATGCCGAGCATAGATTCTGGCAAACGAAAAGTATCGCCCTGAGTCGAATCGAAAGATTGCGGATTCCTTCCGCCAGAGGCGGATCCGCCTTGGGCGGAAATTATTGAATATATGTATTTTTTTTCTTCGATCATGTTAAGAATTTATTTTCGTTTATCCGCTAGAAACCTAATTTCTAATAGGATTTATTGCTTCTTCAAAATGCTTCTCGGTAATTTTAAAATTATTATCTTGATGAACGAAATTTTCTCTCACTGCGGACATGGCGGCCTTTTTGCAAATTAACTCTATATCCGCGCCAGTAAGACCCTCTGTCAATTTTGCGAATTTCCTTAAGTCAAGAGCGCGGTCCATTGGCTTATCTTTAGTATGAATCTTAAATATAGCGCAACGGCACTCTTCGCTTGGTTTCGGAACTTCGAGTAAAAAATCAAATCTTCCTGCGCGAAGCAAAGCCGGCTCAACCATGTCTAATCTATTTGTCGCTCCTAAAACCACCACGCCTTTTAATTCCTCAATCCCGTCTAACTCCACCAGAAACTGGCTCACTACTCTTTCCGTAACATGCGAATCCGCGCCAGCTCCGCGTTTCGGCGTTAAACTATCTATCTCATCAAAAAAAACTATACAAGGCGAAGCCATCTTGGCCTTTTTAAACACTTCCCGGATTCCTTTTTCCGATTCACCAATATACTTTGATAAAAGTTCCGGTCCTTTAATAGAAATGAAATTTACCCCTAATTCGGTCGCTACGGCCTTGGCTAGAAGCGTTTTTCCGCATCCCGGCAGACCGTAAAGCATTATTCCCTTAGACGGTTTTAGCCTTACATGACCTAGCTCCTCGCTGTATTTTAACGGCCACTCAATCACTTCCCTAAGTGTTTGCTTTATATTTTCAAGTCCGCCCACATCTTCCCACTTGACATTAGGAATCTCTGAAAAAACTTCACGCAAAGCCGACGGCTCTACCTCTTTTAAAGCTTCTCTAAAATGTCCGCTATTAACCTCTATCTTACGCAGTTTATCATATGGGATATACACATTTTCTCCGCCAGAGGCGGATCCGCCTTTGGCGGAAAACTCAATCTCTGGCATGATTTCGCGCAGAGTCGACATTGCCGCTTCTCGGCAAAGCGCTTCAAGATCTGCTCCAACAAATCCGTGGGTTATCTCAGCCAGCTTATCTAAATCAACATCTTCCGATAAAGGCATACCCCTTGTATGTATCTCCAATATTGCTCTCCTTGAATTTCTGTCTGGAATACCAATTGTAATTTCTCTGTCAAATCGTCCCGGTCTTCGCAGGGCCGGGTCAAGCGTATTAGGAATATTGGTCGCGCCGATAACAATCAATTGCCCCCGTGATTTCAAACCGTCCATCAACGCGAGAAGTTGCGCCACCACTCTTCGTTCCACTTGCTTTTCGCCTCCCATATCTTCTCGTTTCGGAGCAATGGCATCAATTTCATCAATGAATAGGATTGCCGGAGTATTGGCTCTCGCCTCCTCAAATATCTCCCGCAACCGTCCTTCGGACTCACCATAAAATTTTCCCATTATTTCAGGACCTGAAATATGGGTAAAATAAGCATCGGTCTCATTAGCCACTGCCCGGGCAATTAATGTTTTCCCGCATCCCGGTGGCCCGTGCAAAAGCACTCCTTTAGGAGGGTCAATTCCTAATCTTTCAAAGAGCTCAGGATATTTTAGCGGAAGTTCAATCATTTCCCTGATTCTTCGTATTTCTTTTCCTAATCCGCCAATGTCTTCATAGGCCATACCAATCCCTTGTTTTTCTTTGGCCATGCCCCTTACCTTTATAGAGGTAAAAGATTTTATTAAAACTGCTTTAGCTGGATTGGTATCTTCTACTAAAAAATCCTGGGACCTTGTTCCAAAAAGCGCGACCCTTATTTTACTGCCCTTGATGACCGGCATTCCATCAAGAATCTCGGCTAAATATTGACTATCTTCTTCTCTAAATGATGTGCTGGTACCTAAAGGAGATAGAACTAACGCGCGGGCTTCTTCACAGATAATCTTTTGAATTTCAACTTTCTCATCTAAACCAATTTTAAGATTCTCTCTTGTGATTCCATCTATTTGAATAATACCTTTCCCTCGATCCTCTGGGTAAGTGGGCATTAGCTTTACTACCGTCTCTTTATCTTTTAACTTTTCCTTAGTGGATCGATGAGTCACGGGCTTATTTAAAGCGCTTCCGCCTTGAGCGAAAACTTTTAACTTAATAACGTCTCCTGTATTAGCTTGAATTTTTGAAAAAAATTCAGGGTCAACTCTGGCTATGGCTCTGCCCACGTCCTTACTTTGCGCCTCTGCTACTTTGAGAATTACTAACCCATTATTCTTTCGCTTATAATTGATTTGAGACTTCCTTATATGTGTTGGTTTTGAAAATGTTTTTACGGCCATAAAATAATCTTTATTTAAAGTTCTTCTTGCCATACTCCGCCCATAGTGACTATACGACGGCGAGCTTGATTTATTAATCTTGCTGCTTCATGAAGTTCAAGCTTTGTCTCCTGCATTAATTTTGTTATTGGCGCATCGGCAAGAGATTTAATGGTTTTATATCCTGCCCCCTCAAGTATCTCGATGAGCCCTTTAGTCATCTTTGGAATACCGATAAATTCTGCAAAAGTATTTTGTATACCTCTCTCTTGTTTGCTAAATCGCGAGCCCGATTTGTTTTTTCTATTTTTTTTAATGGGAGCTATTCTTTGCTGGGAAGCATCCTTTGCCGTTGTAAGCAAATACGACCCGTCTAAAAAAGTAATTTTACCTTTTCTTTCCAAATCGCGACAAATTAAATCCATATAGCCTAAACTTAAATTTAGTTCTCGCGCTATCTGTTGTTTACGAGCGCCACTTTTGTGTTTCAAAATTACACTTTTAACTTGTTCTTCTGTGCTCGGCATTATAATTATTTTTATTTACCCCGTAGTGAGCTGGCTCTACTACCTTGGGGCTTTTTTAAACTTCACCTCTAATATCCCATTTTTGAAATTCATCTCCTTAGAGCCAAAATCAATCTTCTCTTTAAGTAAAATTTCTTTAGAATATTTTCGACTCCCGCCACTAGCTTCAAGTAAAAGAATATCCTTTCCGCCTTTGGCGGAAAACTCAAGCTTAATGCTTTTTTCATCAACCCCCGGGAGTTCGGCAATAATTAGAATATAGTCTTTCTCATCAAACACATCAACGATCGGCTCTCTTGTCTCTGATACCTTGGGGCCCGCTTTAGTTTTCTTAATATTCCCAAACGGTTCAACCCTTGTTTTTTGACCAAGACCGGTCCGAACAGTAAAACCATATACTCCATGAACATCTTTGTGTCCGCCGAGTCCTTTTCCGCCAAAGGCGGATCCGCCTCGGGCGGAAATCTGGCCGCTTTTTTTAAATTCACCACCAGCTTCTTCAGCTCGTTCCGCCAAATCAATAAATTTTTCCAGCCCTTTAAGCAATCCGCCGACAAAAGGTATATCTTCAAACGATATTTCATCTTTTCCGCCAAAGGCGGATCCGCCTTTGGCGGATTTTTGTTCTTCTTTTTTCATAAATTTCTTCATAAAATTTTAAGCGTACCCAAAAAGCTTTTTGAAGAAAGATTTTTTTTCTTTCTTTATTATAACTTTCTCTTTTCTCACTTTTTCAGCCCGAGGATGATTCGCCTTTGGTGGAGGCGTGACTGGCTGTATGTTCCTTGCGGACTTTCTCTTTCTGAATTCACCCTTTCTTCTTTTCTTTACCCTGAGCGACAGCCGAAGGGTTTTTTCTCTTTTTGTCCTTGGAGCCGGTAATTCAACTGTCAATGGATGCCTGCTTTCTTCAACAAAACCTTTGCCATGGCACGGCAAACAATAAAGAGTAGCGCCTGTTTTTTTGCCTTCGCCCCCGCATTCCTTGCATATATTATATGGTTGCCTGACAGTAAAATGACCGCTGCCCTTGCAGGCAATACAAGACAGGCGTCCGTCGCCCGGCTGAACTCCTTTTCCCCGGCAAAAAACGCATTTCAGTCTACTGCTTTTGAAAATTTTTTTCATGGTTCGATTTTATCCTTCAACCCTGAGTTCAGGACCGAAGGGCTCACCATGACCCTGAACTTCGTTGAAGGGTCATTTTTGTTAATACTCTAAAATAAATTTCCCGCCTCGGTCTTTCCCGAGCCCAAACTTCGGCAGTTTATTGGGAACCGCAATCTTGCCGGGTTTATCAACCTTTCTTCTTGCTGCTTCAAGTTTGCCCTTTCCTCGAAGAACACATAACTTTGAATGCAAAAAGTCAATATACTCATGCCGGCCGAGATTCTGGCAAATAAGCCGGGCATATTCGGTGCTGATGCGCGCTTCGCGCGCAATCGTATCAATTGAGGCCTCTCCGCCCCAATCCCAAATGATTTCCAATACCTTAAGTTCGGTGCCGGACATATTGGTATTGAGACCTCTGAAAAACTCCAAATCGAAGTTAATGACAACTGGAATCCTCGCGAAAGCGAGGCTAAACCCCGCTCTCGCGGGGACTCCAGACGAGTATAGATTGAGTTTTTCAGAGGTCTCTATTCTAAAATTCTAAAACCGTATGGTTGCCTGATTTTGAAAAGGCCTCCACATCCTTACTCGATCCCTTACTCCCGGCCGTGGCTATCTTAAGGAGTTTCGCCATTCCCTGATTGATTACCTTTAATTTTTTATTGACCTGATTCCCTGTTTTTCGCAATCTTATTTGTTCTTTCTTGAGTCGATCTCTTTCATTTTGACGCATATAGAGATCTAAAAAAGCGGATTTCGGCGAAGGAGGAATAGATCTTCTCCCGGTTGAATTCAAACTTTTCAAGTCGTGAATTCCCGAGAGATTACCGGCTATTTTTTCCATAGAGTTGTGTACTACTAATTAACAATATTTAGTGATTAATTCTCCTACTATTTTTCTCACTTTAGTATGATGCTCTTGCGAGCCCAGTCGTGTTGTCTCCGAAGCCAGTATATCTTGGGCTAACTGGCGGAACAGGTGGCTGGAAGCTGACACGGCGACTCCGCTAGTTTTTAGGGATTTTGCCAGCATTATTGAGCCGCGAACAGTTGGCGCGAATTCATATTCCCCGGAATCGCGCAACGCTCTTACAATATTGACAATTTTCTCGGCATCTTTTCGCTCTAGCCCGGATTTTGCTTGCGTAATGGCAATTTCCGTATTTTTGTCAAAATGCCTTAAATCCATCGTTACCATTCTATCCCGCAATGCATCCTGGGCTTTATTTGTGCCGGCGTATTCTTCGGGGTTTGAGGTGAAAATGGCCACAAACTGCGGATGAGCCTTAAGATAATAAGATTCCTGCCCTTGTCTTGCCATCGGCAAATCCATCACCCCTTCTTGCAAGATAGAAAGCAAGGTGTTGTTTGCTTCCGGCCGAGAGCGGGTGAACTCGTCATAAATAAGAGTAAAGCCGTTTTTTACCGCGATAGTCAAACGATTATCCATCCACTGTTTTGAGAAGTTCTCTTCTTTCTTAAGGACGCTCTGAATAAAATTGTCTCTTAAATACTTATAGCGATAGCCGTGTTCTCCGCCAATAAGATCAGAAGTGGAATATTCTTCGTCGCCGTGAATCAACACGGCCGGGCGGCCAATCTTTTGCGCCAAGTGCAAAGCCAAGGTGGTTTTTCCAGTTCCGGAAGCTCCTCTTAAATGCACCGGGAAACCCGCCTTGATGTAATTCAACGCCCGCCGAGTGAGATCCTTGATATACGGCGTCTCAACAAATCCGGCCACTGGACGGGGCTCAATGATTGCTTGTTCTTCGTCTGGTGATAAATAAGACATACTGTCATTCCCTCCTAAATATTTATTAATAAAAGATTAATCTAGAATCCTGCGCGATGCTGGACATTTCGACCTTTATTAAAAAATAAAGTTTATTCGGCTTTGTGCTTTTTGACTTTGTGCTTTTTTTCTACTTTTTCTGCTTCTTCTTCCTCTTTTTCTTCCGCGACTGCTCTCTCCTGCTTTCTTAACATCCCCCAGCTGGCGTGCGCTTCTTTTCGTTCCTCTGTATAATCGCCCAATAAATCCGCTACATGCTTTTGGATACCCGCTACTCTGGATTGAATATCCTTCATGGTGGCTTTGAAGTCAGCCATCCGGCCTTGCTCGCTTTTCGCAAGAAAGTCTTTCAAATCTTTTGCCATTTCCTTAAGTTCCTTGTCGAATCGCGCGAGAAGCTCGCCGGTGTCGCCAAAGATATCCTTTACTCTTGCCTGAATATCCTTCATCATCTTGCTAAAATCTGCCATTCTGTCTTTTTCGCTCTTAGAAAGAAATTCTTTAAGATCCGCTGCCATTTCTTTTAACTCTTTACCAAACCGCGCCAGCAACTCGCGCGCATCTTGCTGATTATCTTTAACAAACCGCAGGCGATCTCGTGTAGAACTTTTAATATCGCTTACTAAACTTTTCATTTCTTGTGCCCATGCCATATATTTTATTGTTTTGGGATTTAATTTTAGAGTTTAGATAACTCTGAACTCTAAAATTTCCTCCTTGATATTAATTTATTAATTAATTTTTAATATTTTGACCTTATTTTTTCTTGCCCCGTAGTGAGCTTGCTCTACTATTGGGGTCGACCTTTATATTTTTTTATTACTAAATTTTTGAAAATCCAGCGTCATTCAAGTACTTTTCATAATCAGGAAAGAAATCCATTGCTACTTTCTTCAGCTCCAAATGCTCAAGGAGATATTTCCGGGTCTTCGCAAGACCTTCTTCTGAATGTTTTCCAACAGCCCTTCTCGACCTTGAAAGAGCTGCAAATTCACTTTGTTCTTTAGTCGCCTTTTTTTCTTCATCCCATTTATCTCTCATTGTTCTAATAATTTTTGTTTTAACAACTGGCATACATTTATATTCTCTTGCATTATATCGCTCCCAACCCATAACAGCTTGAACAAGGAAGCCCGGAGTCCGGATCTTTTCCATCGCCCTCGCATTTCGCGCATCTTTTCTCTCCTTTAATTTTTGTAACCGAACCCTTTCCACCGCATACGGCACAAGGCATCCGATGATGAAAGAAAACTCCCTTCCCCTTGCAATAGCAACAAGTTTCCACCGGTTCAACCACTTGCACCGTCCCTCGGCCAATACAAACTTGGCAGTTGGAGAGCTTGGAAGGAACTTCAAATGGGTCTTTGCCCTTGCCCCTGCAAAAAGCGCAGGTAAGGGTCTTGGCGTTGCTTGAGATTATTTTTTTTCGTTTTTTTGCCATATTTAGACCATTGAACAATTGATTTTTCCGCGTAAGTCCGCGTGAATTCCGCGTCAGTCGGCGTTAAAATGGCTTTATCGCGGACTTACGCGGACTAATACGCAGACCTACGCAGAATTACTCAACGCTCTCATATTAAGAATTATTATTATTTCCGGGGGAGTATTTCTTTAATCTTTTTCCATTCCGACGCCGCCGCCTCTCTTTCCTTTTTAAACGATTCAAGCATCTTATGGACTTCGCTCTGCATAGTTGCCAGCTCGGCTCTCACCCGTTCTCCGGTATTTGCTTCTCTTGCGGCTTGATCCTGCCGTATACGGACTAAAGTTTTTTTAAAGTCCGCCAAGCGGAGTTCCTCGCCTCTTTTAAGCAACTCCTTTAATCGTTCTGCCACCCGGGTTTCTTCCTCCCGAAAGTCAGCAAGCATTTTTTTCACATTTTCTTCTCTTGTATGCTGGGTCAATAAAATATCCTGCATCATCGCGCTAAAATCTTTCTTGCGAAGCGACTCGGATTTTGCTAAAACCTCCTGAAGATTATCGCTCATCTCTTGCCTTTTTTCCTTAAACCCATCCAACATCTGATGAGTATCTTCAACAATCTCTCCTACCACTCTTACTCGTGTATCATACGAGGCAATAATATCCTCGGCTAAATTTTTTAAATTATTTTTCATACTATACTATTTAGGTTCTGCCCGGTGTTTTTCTTTAAAAAATTTTAAATCTAAAAAGCTGGGCAAAATCTAAAATATTGGAGAAGTACGCTTTTTATCTCATCCCGCAGGCAAAGAAGGGCCAAAATAGACGCTTCTTTAAGATAAAAAGGGTACCTCGCCAACTTGCCCCAATTAGGCGGCGCTGGCAGTCAAGCCGACTGCTTCCGCGTACTTCAACCAGGTCTCAACGGAGGCGATCACCACGCGGGCTTCTATCGCGAGCAGTTCAATCCCGACGAGCGATAGGCGTACCCAAGCGTCGACCACCACACCTTTATCAAGAATGCGGTCAATCACTTCCACCAAACTGGAACTTGACATTGATTTTTCTACGGCCATAGTAATGCTTACATTCCGACACCCAATGCCCAATTTTTGAAATTGGAAATGTCCGGCGGCGAAATGAAAAATTATTTTTAATTTCTTCGACCTTTAGTTCCTTACTGTTAAGGATTAAAATAATTGCTGGTGTCCCGACTAACCGGGTTTTGGTTTTCTTTAGGAGACATACAATATTACAATATAAAAAATAAACGCGATGGCTATTAAAAATAGGCCAAAAAAAATTTTATCCCGCCAAAACCGGCCGCGCCCCTGTCTTTTCTCTGTCTCGCGGACGGAGCGGGCAAGTTCGCTTGCCCAGCCCACATTACTCACATTATCTTTTCTTCCAAAAATTCTATTTCTAACGAGATTTATTAGTTCTTTGATAGCCATCATCATAAGGATAAAGTTTGGTTTCCGACTCCCCTACAAATCCCACACCTTTTTACGCCCGCCGAATCGGCGGATTAACGGGCGCGGGATTTGCAAATAAAAAAATCCGCTGCCCCGCAAAATGCGGAACATCGGATTTGGCATCTTGAATACTAAATTAAAAACGCCGAGGTTAGATACCTGATTTATCGCGGGCGGGTAATTTACCCCCCCCCCCCCCCGAGTTCCCCGAGGAGCTATTTTTCAGAATCTCAAAATTTTGATTGATCATTTTCATAAAAATTTGTGTATTGAATGGTAATCTCAAATATCCCCTTTACTAAATCAACTTAATTATATCACCGCTTCAAACATAGAACAAATTATCCGTCAAGTATCTTACAAGAGAGAGAGAGAGAGAGAGAGAGAGTTATCCACAAGTCAAGAGTCGTTCCAAAAACCAAAAATCCCGCCAAAAGACGTGACTAATCAGTAAATCCCCTCCTATGCTAAAGGATTCGGAGGGCAGGTAAAATCTTAATAATCGATCAGGACCCCCTCCCACCGCCGTTGGCGGGGCCCCCGATGTTCATCGGGGTGGCCGCTCCCCCTTAATCAAGGAGGGAGAGGGTCAGATTCATTTTTATAACTATTTTTTTCTTACAATTTTTGATATTCTTTCAATATCCCGACCTCCTTCATTTTGAACTTGTAAGAAATCTTTACAAGTTCCTTCTCGTTCAATTTCTCTTTCAGCGTAAATATTTTTAAGATGTTGCGTAATATTTTGCGCCGTTGTATCAAAAAGCTCCGCCATTTTTTTCTGTGTAAGCCAAATATTTTCCTCCGAATAAAGAACTTCAATATGCGCCGCTCCATCGGGGGATTGATAAAATGTTATTTGATTGTCTGGTATTTTTTTCATAATAAATTCTACATAAAGTTGGCTCGAAATCCTTATTTATTTTCTCACGAAAAATCCGCTTTGTCAATCAAAAATCCCGCCTTTGGGGCGGAACAAATCTTAAATCTAAAATCTACAATCTGAAATTAAGACAAGGCGACGGAAATCACAGAATTTAGGTCATAGGCCGTCTTTTTATCCGTAAGGGCGTCTTTGTAGATATCTGCTTTTAATGTTTCTGCAAATTTATCAAAATAACACCTGGTTTTATCGGTAATCTTTGAAATGGTATAGTAATCATCGTCCGACTTTTTGTCAAAAAATTTTATCATTTCCTTATATTCCACATTATGTTTGGTAAAATTATTTCTCAAATATTCGACACATACCCCCTCTACTGTTCTTTTCGGAGTCAAATATAAATAAGTATCGTGTGAAACTTTTACCAAACTAACATCTTTGGAGAGCCTATCTTTTTTCCAAACAAAAAAATCTGCGCTTTTATCATAAAACGTAATCCATTTATTCAACGTTGCCACCGTCGACAGCTGATCTACTAAATCAATGAATCCTTCTTTTTCCATATTATCTTTTCAAGTTTGTTTATAACCTGATAGTTTGGTGACCAAAAATCTATTACTGTTGCTATTTTATAAAATGCTCGTCCCTTTCTAAAACAAATTATCCTATATACCTTTACCACGATGCAAGATTTGGTATGCTGACTATTAACTATTAAATAATAATTTCTCTGTTTCTCTGCCTTGCCATCAGTAATACAGTCGGGATTTTGAATAGCAGTCTCTATATACCGCAGTGATTCTTCGCCGCTTATATTGTGTCTTAAGGAATGCGAGGCATAATTGTTTTTAGTAAACAAGTACCGCTCTTCGACCTCATTATCTCTATTTGCTAAAAAAATAAAATTCCCACTTTTATCCTTCTCCATAGATATTACATCCTTATTTATATTATACCATACACAAAGCTTTTTTTATAATCTTATCGTCTTTCGGAATGGGAAAAACCCCCTCTCGCTCCCCCTTTGAAAGGGGAGAGGGTCGGGTTAGTATCCTTCGTACTCTCTCATCGTCATTTGCGACTCAACCTGTTTCACGGTTTCAATCACCACGGAGACGACGATAAGGAGCGAGGTGCCGCCGATTACCAAACTCCCGCCGCCGGTAAATGACTGGACAACAAGCGGCAAGATGGCGATAATGCCCAAAAATAACGCGCCGGCCAAAATAATGCGGCGGGTAACATACTGCAGATATTCAGCGGTCGGGCGGCCCGGACGGATGCCCGGCACAAACCCGCCTTGCTTTTGCAGATTATCGGCGATCTTGTCCGGATGAAAAATGACGGCGGTATAAAAATAGGTGAAGGCGACAACCAACACAAAGTACATCATGCCGTAAATTAAGGTATTCTGAAAGATATCAACGGTCCATTGCGCGGCCGCCGCGATCCAGGCTGATTTAGCGGCCACAAAAAAGCGGGCGATCATCGGCGGGAAAAGGATTAATGAAATCGCGAAGATAATCGGAATAACGCCGGCCATATTAACGCGGAGCGGCAAATGGGTGTTGACGCCGCCGTACATTTTCATACCACGGACCTGCCGCGCGTAAGAAACCGGGATGTTGCGCTGACCTTCGGTAATAATAACCACCGCCGCGATGGTTACAACGGCAATTACGGCAAAGATGATTAGGTTAAATATCTGCGACGGATCAAAGGTAAGGATCGCCTGCTGAACGGTTTTAGGCAGTGAGGCGACGATACCGGCAAAAATCAAAAGCGAAATGCCGTTGCCGATTTTTCGCTCGGAAATAAGCTCGCCGATCCACATCAGTAAAATTGTGCCGGCCGTAATCGTGAGCATCATTGTGACGTAACGGAATGGGGTTAGAGCGCCAAAAATTTGCCGCGAAGATTGGTTTAAAATATTGATCATTCCAAAAGCCTGGAGGCCGCCGAGGGGGACAGTCAGCCATCTGGTGTACATATTGATTTTTTTCTGTCCGTACTCCCCTTCCTTTGAAAGCTCTTCGAGCTTGGGAATAATCATCGTCAAAAGCTGAAAAATAATTGACGAGGTGATGTATGGGGCAACACCCAACATCACGATGGAAAAATTTTCCATTGTGCCGCCGGAAAAAATATTGACCAATCCAAAAAGTTGATTGCTCTGAAAAAACTTTTTCAAAGCCGCCAGGTCAACGCCCGGAATCGGAATGTGCGCTAAAAATCTAAAAATCGCCAGCATGCCTAAAACAATCAGAATATTATTCCGAAGGTCTTTTGTTTTCCAAATTTGTGTAAGCTTCTCGATCATTGTGAGGTTTGGATAACACGCCTGCCTGCGGTAGGCAGGAATGGGCTCGAGCCCCGCTAATAACACGAATGGTTCCTCCCCTTACCAAGGGGAGGTAAGGAGGGGTAAATGTATCCGGGTTATCCGTGGCCCCGAAGGGCATTAGCGTTATCCAATAATTTTTTATAGCACCAATAATCTATTATCTTAAGCAACTACCCTTCCCCCAGCCTGCTCAATTTTCTTTTTCGCGCCGGCCGAGATGGCAATCCCGCCGGAAATCTCGTATTTCTTTTCAAGCTTAAAACCGCGGCTGTCAACAATCTTCACGCCATTTTTTAATCCGCCGACCAATCCCAATTTTAAAAGAATTTTTGGCGTAACGGCGGCGGCCGGAACTTTTGCCGCCAGCCTTGCCAAGGTTAAAACCGCGGCCTTACCATACTTACTTCTAAAACCGCCGATTTTTGGAAACGCCAAAAGCATGCGTTTCATGCCTTTAACGCGGAGTCCCTGACGACCGCCGGTTCTGGCGCGCTGGCCTTTGCTTCCGCGCGTCGCGGTAGTTCCGTGGCCCGAGGCATTGCCGCGACCGATAATTTTGGTCCGGTGTTTGGCGCCGGGAGCAGGTTTTAGGTTGGATAATGAGATGGTCATAGCTGTGCACGAATTACGAATATATTACGAAACTACAAATTCGTGATTTCGTGATATATTCGTAATTCGTGGACATATTATTTATTAACCGGCGCATCTTTTGATTTAATCCTCAATTTTTTGAGCGCTTCAAAAGCCGCTTTGATGTTATTAATCTTATTCTTGGATCCCAAAAGTTTTCCGACAACGTTCGGCACGCCGGCTAATTCCAAAACCAGACGAAGAGCGCCCCCGGCTTTAATACCGGCGCCGCGCGGCGCCGGTTTTATCAAAACCCTGGCCGCGCAGAACTTGGCTCTCACCGCGTGCGGAATCGTATCGTTTTTAAGCGGAATGGTCATCAAATTCTTTTTCGCTTTTCTGGTTGATTTACTGATGGAAATCGCCACATCCGCACCCTTGGCAACGCCGTAACCGACGCGCCCCTTTTTGTCGCCAATTAAAACTACCGAACGAAAACGCATTCTTTTTCCGCCCTTGGTAACGCGGGTGACGCGGGCCAACTCCACTGTTTTTGATTCAAACTCTTTTTCCTCGCGCACCTCCATCCGTTTTTCTCTAATATCGCGGGACGACGCGGCTTTTTGTTGAGCCATAGTTTTTTACATTTGACATTTGACAACTGACAATTGACTAAACCGTCAGGTGTTAAATGTCAGGTGTCAGATGTTAAAATTCTAATCCTCCATCGCGGGCGCCTTCGGCAACGGCCTTAACCCGGCCGTGATACTTGCGATGGGCGCGATCAAAAACGACTTTTTTAATTTTTTTCTTGGCGGCCAGCTCGGCCAATTTTTCACCGACCAAATACGCCTTGGCAATTTTTCCTTTACGATCTCCGCTCGCCCCGGGCGAGCTTTTTTGCCCGGCATCCGAAACATAAACCAGTGTCCGGCCGGACCCGTCGTCCACGAGCTGGGCATAAATATGTTTCAGGGTCCTCCCGACCGAAAGACGCGGACAGTCCGCCGTACCCAAAATTTTGGCGCGCGTTCTCGCCCGGCGCCTAAGTTGATTTGCTAATTTTATTTTCTGAATATTCTTCATACTATTCCAAATTCTCTTCGAGAGCCTGAGGGCTCCTCAGAGCCTCGAATGGCTAAATTCTAAATTCAAAATTCTATTTCGCGGCCGCGCCGGTTTTGGCGGCCTTGCCGGCCTTGCGCTTAATTATCTCGCCAACATATTTAATCCCCTTTCCTTTATATGGTTCGGGTGGCTTTATTTTTCTAATTCTGGCGGCCGCCTCGCCGACCGATTGCTTATCAATGCCGGAAATGGTGATAATATTTTTATCAATCTTGGCGGTAATGCCGGCTGGAATTTCAAATTCCACCGGATGCGAAAAACCGACTTCCAGAATTAATTTGTTGCCGGACTGCGAAACTTTAAAACCGATGCCGACCATTTCCAATTTTTTTTCAAACCCCCCGGCGACGCCGGCGATCATTCCCTGAATCAGACGGACGGCCAAGCCCCAAAGGGCGCGGAGCTCCCTATCTTCCGGAAAAGCGACTGAAGAAGAAAGCTCGTTTTTTTCTTCGTCAAACTTAAAACTTACCCTCGGAACGAGTTTCTTTTTCAGTTCGCCCTTCGGGCCTTTAACCGAAATTTCCGTCTCGCCCAAATTTATTGTCACCCCGGCCGGAATTTTTATTGGCTTTTTGCCTAATCTGGACATATGTAGCTTTACTAAAATCTTTTTGATGATAATTTATAATTCGTGGTTCTAACTATCTCTGGGATTTCACGAATGGGCCTCGGCCCACCCGAATAACTCGAATTCGGTATTCGTGTTATTAGCGGGGCTCAAGCCCATTAGCGTTATCCAACTAATAAATTTCACATATAACTTCTC
>Ga0265296_1002741_pt1 | contig 17261 bp, 20 predicted proteins | sample MunlanPumphouse1_FD_189073 | JGI IMG/M metagenome (GOLD analysis project Ga0265296, IMG submission 189073) | Groundwater microbial communities from a municipal landfill in Southern Ontario, Canada - Pumphouse #1 | ecosystem: Environmental > Aquatic > Deep subsurface > Groundwater | place...
CCTACCGGGAATTTGCTGCGCTGACCTCGATCGTCGAGGAGCCGGGCCTGACCGACAGTGCGGACTGGCGTGAAATGGTACGCCAGTTGGTGGTCGCCAACGAAGCGGTATGCCGTACGGCACGTGAAGTGCTGGATGTGGCCGACGACGCTGACGACGCCCCGACCGAGGATCTGATGACCCAGCGCCTGCAGACCCACGAGAAGTACGCGTGGATGCTGCGTTCCCTGCTGCAGTAAGGGTTGGGGGTTCTCGGCAGGGCTGCGCCCTGCACCCGCAGAGGCAGCTGCAACTGCAACGGCCAAAGCAGGAGCTGGTTTCCTGCGGGTTGGCGGGGTGGGTCCGGTTGCGGGGGACGCCGTGAATCCGTCCATGGAGGCTCGGTCGCGCCATCCATGGCGCTCACGCCCCCGCAACCGGACCCACCCCGCCTTCGACAGTTTCCCGCGGTCTGCCTGCCCTTGTAGAGCCGAGCCATGCTCGGCTCTTTTCGTTTCGATCTCGAACTATTCGATTTCGATGGATTTTGATCCACGCATGGCGTGGATGGACCCACCGCCACCGGGAAACTGTCGAAGGCGGGGCGGTGTCGGATTGCGGGGTGTCCGCGGCATGGATGCCGCGGCCAAGCCTACAGGGACGTACTTGCGGCGTCCCCGCACTCCGACACCGCCCCGCCAAACCACGGGCCACCCCAGAGCCGGCTGTTGCCTTTGACGTTGCTCTGGCTCATGGCAGGTGCAGGGCGCAGCCCTGCCGACTCCCCCGCCGGGGTAAACTAGCCGGATGGCTTCCCGTCCCGCGCACGACCTGCTCCGCCGCGTCTTTGGTTACGACGATTTCCGTGGTCCGCAGCAGGACATCGTGGAGCATGTGGCTGCCGGTCACGATGCCCTTGTGCTGATGCCTACCGGCGGCGGCAAGTCGCTGTGCTACCAGGTGCCCGCCCTGCTGCGTGACGGCTGTGGCATCGTCATCTCGCCGCTGATCGCGCTGATGCAGGACCAGGTCGAAGCCCTGCGCCAGCTCGGCGTGCGCGCCGAATTCCTGAACTCTACCCTGGACGCCGAAACGGCCGCCCGGGTCGAACGCGAACTGCTCGCCGGTGAGCTTGACATGCTCTATGTCGCCCCCGAGCGCCTGCTGACCGGCCGCTTCCTGTCGCTGCTGTCGCGCAGCCGGATCGCCCTGTTCGCCATCGATGAAGCCCATTGCGTGTCGCAATGGGGCCACGACTTCCGCCCCGAATACCGGCAGCTGACCGTCCTGCACGAGCGCTGGCCGGAGATTCCGCGGATCGCCCTGACCGCTACCGCCGACCCGCCGACCCAGCGCGAGATCGCCGAGCGCCTGGACCTGGCCGAGGCCCGTCACTTCGTCAGCTCCTTCGACCGCCCCAACATCCGCTACACCGTGGTGCAGAAGGACAACGCCCGCAAGCAGCTGAGCGATTTCCTGCGCAGCCATCGCAGCGAGGCCGGCATCGTCTACTGCATGTCACGGCGCAAGGTGGAGGAAACCGCCGAGTTCCTGTGTACGCAGGGTTTCAACGCCCTGCCCTACCACGCCGGCCTGCCCTCGGAAGTGCGTGCCAACAACCAGCGTCGGTTCCTGCGCGAAGACGGCATCGTCATGTGCGCGACCATCGCCTTCGGCATGGGCATCGACAAGCCGGATGTGCGCTTCGTCGCCCACACCGACCTGCCCAAGTCGATGGAAGGCTATTACCAGGAGACCGGCCGCGCCGGTCGCGATGGCGAGGCCGCCGAGGCCTGGCTCTGTTACGGCCTGGGCGATGTGGTGCTGCTCAAGCAGATGATCGAGCAGTCCGAGGCCAGCGAGGAGCGCAAGCAGCTGGAGCGGTCCAAGCTCGACCACCTGCTGGGCTATTGCGAATCGATGCAGTGCCGCCGCCAGGTGCTGCTGGCCGGTTTCGGTGAAACCTATCCCAAGCCCTGCGGCAACTGCGACAACTGCCTGACCCCGCCGGCGGCCTGGGATGCCACCATCCCCGCGCAGAAGGCTCTGAGCTGTGTGTACCGCAGTGGCCAGCGCTTCGGCGTCGGCCACCTGATCGACGTCCTGCGTGGCAGCGAGAACGAGAAGGTCAAGCAGCAGGGCCACGACAAGCTGAGCACCTACGCCATCGGCCGCGATCTGGATGCGCGCACCTGGCGCAGCGTGTTCCGTCAGCTGGTGGCCGCCAGCCTGCTGGAAGTGGACAGCGAGGGCCACGGCGGCCTGCGCCTGACCGATGCCAGCCGCGATGTGCTGACCGGTCGCCGCCAGATCAGCATGCGCCGTGATGCGGTCAGTGCCAGTACCGGTCGCGAACGTAGTGCGCAGCGCACCGGCCTGTCGGTGCTGCCACAGGACCTGGCCCTGTTCAATGCGCTGCGCGGCCTGCGCGCCGAGCTGGCGCGCGAGCAGAACGTACCGGCCTTCGTGATCTTCCACGACAGCACCCTGCGCAACATCGCCGAACAGCGCCCGACCTCGCTGGACGAACTGGCCCGGGTCGGTGGCATCGGCGGCACCAAGCTCAGCCGCTATGGCCCGAGGTTGGTGGAAATCGTGCGCGAGGAAGGCTGACCGTAACGCGTTGCCGCGCTGCGCGCTCGCCGGGCATGGCCCGGCGCTACCCCGTCGCCAACCGTGCGCTGCGGCCCCTGTAGAGCCGAGCCCACGCTCGGCTGCTTCTGCGGCAAGGGCAGCCGAGCGTGGGCTCGGCTCTACATTGGTGCGGGTCCAACCTTGAACCGGCCATTCAGCCGGAAGTGCATCCAGGCCGGCTTGCCGCTAGATTAGCGCCATGTCCCTCGCCTCGACCCTGCTCCGTGTCGTGCTCATGCTCAGCCTGTTGCTCAACGGGCTGAACGCGGCCATGGCCAGCGGACACGAAGAGATGGGCCGCATGGCCCATGCGATGACCTCGGCCATGACCGATGAGGGCGACGCGGACTGCCACCACCACGCCGGCATGACCGCCGACGAGACGCCGCAGGCCAAGGCTCCCGCCCATGACGCGCACTGCCAGATCAAGGACTGCGTGCGCAGCTGCGCCCAGCACCCGCTGCTGGCGGTGCAGGCACTGCCGTTCCTGGCCGGCCCCGGTCTATCCCTGACCCCGCAGCCGATGCCGGCCAACGGGCGCCCGGCACCGCCGCTGCCGCCGATCTCACGCCCTCCCATCGGCTGATCCAACACGCCTCGTGCGCGCTGCGCACTGAAGCCGGCCCTGCGCTGGCGTCTTTCCGTGTTTGGAGTCACCACCATGAGTACCCGTATTCCTCCCGGCCCGGGCGCTGTGCCCATGCCGTCGCGCCGTCTTTTCGTGCAGGGCATCGCTGCTGGCGGCGTGGTTGCCGGCATCGCCGCAGCCGGCGTCCCGCAGCGCGCGCTCGCCGCCGCCTCTGCCGCGCCCCGCCTGGCCGGCGCGCCGGCGGTCATCAGCGATACCCGCGTTGAACTGGCCATCGGCGAGTCGCTGGCCAACTTCACCGGCCGCACCCGCCCGGCGATCACCGTCAACGGCTCGCTGCCGGCACCGATCCTGCGCTGGCGCGAAGGCCAGACCGTGGACCTGTTCGTGCGCAACACGCTCGGCCAGCACCCCACCTCCATCCACTGGCACGGCATCCTGCTGCCAGCCAACATGGATGGCGTACCCGGCCTGAGCTTCAACGGCATCGGCCCCGGCGAGACCTACCATTACCACTTCGATCTCAAGCAATCCGGCACCTACTGGTATCACAGCCATTCGCTGTTCCAGGAACAGGCAGGGCTGTACGGTGCGCTGATCATCGACCCGGCCGAACCGGCGCCCTACCGGCATGACCGCGAGCACGTGATCATGCTGTCCGACTGGACCGACATGGATCCTGGCGCGCTGTTCCGGCGCATGAAGAAGCTCGCCGAGCACGACAACTACTACAAGCGCACCCTGCCTGACTTCCTGCGCGACGCCCGTCGCGATGACTGGTCGGCCGCACTGTCCGACCGCGGCATGTGGGGCCGGATGCGGATGACGCCCAGCGACATCTCCGACATCAACGCGCACACCTACACCTACCTGATGAACGGCACTGCGCCGGCCGGCAACTGGACCGGGCTGTTCCGCAGTGGCGAAAAGGTGCTGCTGCGCTTCATCAATGGCGCGTCGATGACCTACTTCGACGTACGCATCCCCGGCCTGAAGATGACCGTGGTCGCCGCCGACGGCCAGTACATCCATCCGGTCAGCATCGACGAGTTCCGCATCGCCCCGGCCGAAACCTACGACGTACTGGTCGAACCCAGCGGCCAGGATGCCTTCACCATCTTCTGCCAGGACATGGGCCGCACCGGCTATGCCGCCGGCACCCTCGCCGTGCGCCATGGCCTGCAGGCACCGATTCCTGCGCGCGACCCGCGCCCGTTGCTGACGATGAGCGACATGGGTCACGACATGGGCAGCGGTGGCCATGGTGGCCACGACATGGCAGCAATGAAGGGCATGGAAGGCGGCTGCGGCGCCAGCATGGGTCACGGTGCGCATGGCGGCGGCAGCGATGCGGCCAGCAAGGCGCCAAAGCATCCGGCCAGTGAGCGCAACAATCCGCTGGTGGACATGCAGAGCTCGGCCACCGAGCCGAAGCTGGACGACCCCGGCATCGGCCTGCGAGACAACGGCCGCCAGGTACTCACCTATGGTGCGATGCGCAGCCTGTTCGAAGACCCCGACGGCCGCGAGCCCGGTCGCGAGATCGAGCTGCACCTGACCGGCCACATGGAGAAGTTCTCCTGGTCGTTCGATGGCATTCCCTTCGCCGGTGCCGAGCCGCTGCGCCTGAACTACGGCGAGCGCATGCGCATCGTGCTGGTCAACGACACGATGATGCAGCACCCGATCCATCTACACGGTGTGTGGAGCGATCTGGAGAACGCACAGGGCGAATTCCAGGTGCGCAAGCACACCATCGACATGCCGCCCGGCACCCGCCGCACCTATCGCGTACGCGCCGATGCACTCGGCCGCTGGGCCTACCACTGCCATCTGCTGTACCACATGGAAGCAGGCATGATGCGCGAAGTGAGGATCGAAGAATGAGCCGTTCCCTGCTTGCTCCGAGCCTGTTGACCCTCGGCATGTTGGCCGCGCTGCCCGCGTTCGCGCAGTCCCATGCCGGTCATGACATGACAGCGCCCTCGCCTCCTGCCGATACCACGCCAGCGGTAGCGGCCGACGTGGATCATTCGAAGATGGACCACTCGAAGATGGATCACGGTGCGATGGACCATTCAACGATGGACCATGGCGCGATGGATCACTCGAAAATGGGCCATGGCACGCCCGCGCCGACCGCGCCGCGCGAACCGATTCCTGTCCCCACCGATGCCGATCGTGCAGCCGCGTTCCCACCCATCGCGCATGGTGCGATGGAGCACGCTCCGGAGATCAACAGTCTGCTGCTGATCGATCGCCTGGAGCACTGGGATGGAAAGAACGGCAACGGCCAGGCCTGGGAGGCCAGCGGCTGGATCGGCGGCAACATCAATCGACTGTGGCTGCGCACCGATGGCGAACGCAGCCAGGGCCGCACGGAATCCTCGGGCGTGGAAGCACTCTACGGTCGTGCCATTTCGCCGTGGTGGGACGTGCTGGTCGGCGTACGCCAGGACTTCCGCCCCGCCGATTCACGCACCTGGGCGGCGATCGGCATCCAGGGGTTGGCACCGTACAAGTTCGAAAGCTCGGCCACGCTGTATGCCGGTTCCGGTGGCCAGCTGATGGCCAAGGCCGAGATCGAATACGACGTGTTGTTGACCAACCGGTTGATCCTGCAGCCACTGCTGGAAGCCACCGTGGCCAGCAAGGATGAACCCGAGTACGGCATCGGCCGCGGCCTCAACAAGGTCGAAGCCGGCCTGCGCCTACGCTACGAGTTCAGCCGCCGCTTCGCGCCGTACATCGGCATCAGCCACGAACGCGCGTTCGGCGACACGGCGGACTATGCCGGCGACCATGCACGCGATACGCGCTGGGTCGCCGGCATCCGCATGTGGTTCTGAGCAGCGGATCATGAGCAGCAGCCAGCCCCGGCAACCGCCGGGGCCGGCTACACTGCCGCACGTTCCATTGCAGGCTGCACCATGTCGTTGCACATCCGCCGCGCCACCCTGGCCGACGTCGACGCCCTGTCGGCGATCGCCATCGCCACCTATACCGAAACCTGGGGCGATTCCTATCCGCCGCAGGACCTGCACATCTTCCTGCAGGATCACTACGGCACCGCACCGCAGCGGGTCGAGCTATCCGACCCGCGCAGCGCGGTGTGGCTGCTGCTGGAGGGTGAAACGGTAGTGGGCTATCTGGCCGCCGGTGCCAACACCCTGCCGCATGCGGACGCGCGCGATGGCGACGTCGAACTCAAGCGCCTGTACATCCTGGCCAGTCACCAGAACGGCGGCCACGGTGCGCGGCTGATGGATGCGTTCATGGCCTGGCTGGACCAGCCACAGCGCCGCACCCTGTGGGTGGGCGTGTGGGAAGAGAACTTCGGCGCCCAACGCTTCTACGCGCGCTACGGCTGCAGCAAGGCCGGCGAGTACGACTTCATCGTCGGCGACAGCCGCGACCGCGAGTTCATCCTGCGCCGGCCCTGAGCGGCGTCAGAAATCGAACAGCTCGGAGAGGAAGCTCTCCTTCTTCTTTTTCTTGTAACCCTGGCTGTACTGGCCACGGTTGTCATCATGGCGCTGGCCGAGATGACGGGTATCGCGGTGCATCACCGGCGGCGGTGCGGCCTGCGGTTGCACAGGCGCGGGCCCTGGCGGCGGCATGGCGGCGCCTGCACCATCGGTGGCGCGTTCGATGATCTTGTCCAGTTCGCCACGATCCAGCCATACGCCACGGCAGCTCGGGCAGTAGTCGATCTCGATGCCATGGCGCTCGGCCATCTGCAGGGTCTGGGTCTTGCACACGGGGCACAGCATTCGCATTGCTCCTGTCGGTCTGGCCTCGACTGTACCTGCGTGCGGATGACTGTGCGGCAACGCATGACCGATGGCACAGGGACTTCCGGCGCGTGCCGCCACGTCCGCCGCCCTGCAGACTGCCTCGCGACCTCGCTGCAAGGAATGCATGTGACTGCCCGCGACTCTATTCCCACCGGCATGCGCCTGTTGCTGGTGATGCTTGGCGTTGGACTCGGCCTGAACGTGCGCGACATCATTGCCGCGCTGGGCGCGCCGATTCCCGCTCTACCCATCCCCTACGGAGGCAGCCTGCTGGACAACGCGCTGGCGGTGCTGGCCGCACTACTGCTGGCCACGCTGCTGCGTCCCCGCGGCGTGGGCCTGCTGGCCAGCCTCGGCCTGCGGCGAAACGGCACGCGTGGCCCGTTGTGGGTGCTGCTGGCCAGCTTGCCGTGCTGGCTGGGGCTGGCCATGCTGGGGACGCCCAACACGGCGCTGACGGCGCTGGATGCCACGATGCTGGCGGTGCTGTTCCCGCTGGCCGAAGAAGTGCTGTTCCGCGGCCTCGGCTTCGTGCTGTTGGTGAAGATCGTACGTGGACCCTGGCCGTTGCTCGCACTGCCGCAGGCCGTGCTGTTCGGCATCGTTCACTGGCTTGGCTTCGGCGGGCTCGACGGCGGCGGCACGGCCTTGTTCGTCGGTGTAGTGATCGCCTTCGGCGGCTTCATCTTCGCCTGGCTCGACCACCTCGACGGCAACACCCTGTGGTGCGGCCTGGCCCTGCACGTATCGATGAACCTGGCCTGGAATGTGTTCAGCCTCGACGACGCCGTTGCGCTGGGTTGGCAGGCCACCAGTCTGCGCATCGCCACAGCGCTGCTGGCCGTTGCAACGCTGGCGTGGAATGTACGCCGCCAGCGCAACAGCGCCTTGTAACGCCCACTTAGCCAATCCTGCACACGGGGCTCACTGGGGGCTTGCGCATACTTGCGCGCCTTTCATGCCCTGCCGTCCGGAGTTGTTGCGTCATGCTGCTGTCCAAGCGCCACGTTGAACCACGCGTCCTGCTGATCGAAGACGCCGAGGAAACCCGTGAACTGAGCCGGATGGCGCTGGAGAGCCAGGCCTGCCACGTCGCAGGCGTGAGCAGCGCCGAAGCCGCGCTGGGCCTGCTGGCGGCCGGTGAGCGCTTCGACCTGATGTTCACCGACGTCAATCTCGGCCGGGTCAGTGGCATCGAGGCCGCCAACCGCGTGCGCGGCCTGTACCCCGAGCTGCCGATCCTGGTGACCTCCGGCATGGACCAGCATGCCGTGCTGCCGCAGCTGCAGGACGGCATCCACTTCCTGCCCAAGCCCTACAACATGAGCGAGCTGCTGGATGCGATCCGGTTGTGCTTCCGGCATGCGGACGTGGGCGTGTTGACCGGGGCGGATGCACAGGCAGCGTGAGGTCCCATCCACGCATGGCGTGGATCTACTGGCAGCATTTTCCGTTCACGCAACGGTGCGCATCGCAGTAGATCCACGCCATGCGTGGATGGGATTGGCCGTCAACCGCCGGTATACGGTCCTTCGCCTGGAAGCACCTGCAGCAGCGCACGGGTGATCACCCGCGGATACACAGTGAGATGGTCTTCGCCATCAATCACGATGTTCTCCACCTGCAGCTTGCGGCCACTGCGCTGCAGCTGGGCAGTAAAGTCGGCGGCCTGCTGCAGCATGTCGTTGCCGGTGGAGTAGCGCGGCCCTTCCTTGACCGTCTCGTAGCTGCCCACTGACAACAGCACGCGGGTCGGCTGCGCCGGGATGACGGCAGCGTCCTGCATGCGCGGCAACAGACGCTGGTCGAACCACAGCGACGGACTGGACAGGATGTAGGTGCCGAACATGTCGGGCTGGGTCGTCAGCACGTAAGCACCAAACAGCGCGCCATAGGAATGACCCGCGAACACGCGCCGGGCCGGATCGGTACGGTAGCGCGCATCGACCATCGGCAACACCTGCGCAGCCATGAAGTCGCGATAGTGCGCGGCACCACCGTAGATAACATCATCGCTGTAGTAGCCGGCTGGCGTGCGCACCGGGTTGCTGGGCGTGTAATCGCGCGAGCGGCTCTGCTTGGACGTCAGCCCTTCCTGCGGCGGCAACCCGACCAGGATGAAATCCTCGATGTTGACGCCCTGCTGCCCTACCAGGTTGCGCACGCTGCGCACCAACGGGAAGCTGTACAGCGCATCGGTCACGTACAGCACCGGATAGCGCTTTTCAGGATGCGCGGCATAGTCGGCCGGAAGCGCCACCCAGATCGGATAATCACGACCAACAGGATCGTGCACGCGCAGCGCTTCGGTATCCGGCAGCACCACGCCCTGCACAGCGGTGGCCGCGCTCTCCTTCGCTTCACCCTGCGCGGCCGGCGGCGCCACCGACATCGCACAACCACTTACGGCCAGGCAGACCGCCACACTCCATCCACGCACACGCTGCATCCGTTCGCTCTCCCGTTGCGGGCGGCGCACGCAGGTGGCGCCGCTACCGCATCCTCACACGCCGCGTTGCCGTACGCCAAGCCACTCTCAGGGCGAAGCCGGCGGCGGTGCCGGGAACAGCGTCCGCAGGGCCTGCAGTGCCGCGGGGTGATAGATCGTCGCGTGGGTCTCTTCCGGCAGCGGCTGGTACTTCACCAGCGTTGCCGGTGATGCCTGCTGCATCACTGCCGCCAAGCGTGCGCTCGACGCGGCCAGCTCCGGCTGACCACTGCTGGCCAGGAACAGCCGTGCGCCACTGCGGGCAACTGACGGCAACTGCTTGCCTGCGCCAGACAGCAAAGCGCTGCGGTTCCACCACAGACTGGGATCCAGCGCGATATAACTGTTGAACAAGGTCGGTTCCTGCAGCAGCGTCTCGACCACGAACAGGCCCGCCAGCGATTCGCCGATCAGCGCGCGCTCGTCGGTGGTCGGGTAGCGCTGGCGCACCTGCGGCATCAGTTCATCGCGCAGGAAATCGCGATATGCCGCCGAGCCACCAATACGTGGCGCGATCTTGCGATCCTCCGCCACGTTGCTGGGGCCGGTCATGTCGCGGCGGCGCTCGGTGTTCTCGATACCGACCAACAGGAATGGACGCATGCTGCCGTTGCCGGTCAGTACCTGCACAAGCCCGGCCACGTGCAGGAAGTCCTCGCCGATGCCACCGTCCGGCATGTAGATCACCGGCAGCGGCGTCTTCGGGTCCAGGCCCCATGGCTTTGGGCGGTACACGTTGATGCGGCGGGTTTCGCCCAGCGCCCTGGATTCGATGGTGAAGGTTTCGCCGATGGCCAGCGGCGAAGCGACCGCCGGCTCAGCCGCAGACTCGGCGGCCATCAGCGGCGTGGCGGAGACCGCGGACAACAACAGCGACAGCACGATCAAACGCATGGGGCGGCCCATCCTGGGAAAGACGCCGAGCATAACGCCACGCTGGTCGCACGGCAGACTTCATCTCGACCCCGATTGCGAAGATCCGCTGCTGAACGCTCGTCATGGGTTACCGAAGGTCTGACCCCACCCCGACCCGCACGCCTTCAACGCCGGTCCAACGCGATCACCGCCTGGCAGCTCCTGAGCTGGTCGTCGGCGTCGCGTCCGATTCGAACAAGCGCTGCCGCAACCTCTGCTCGTAGTTGGGCGCCCGCATCACGTTCGCGGGCGCTGGCGGTGGCGTCGGACAGGCGACCGGTATGGCAGGCGGCGAGGTCGTTGCGCAACCGGAGACTGCCAGCACGCAGGCCAGCGACCACCTCGTCTTCCACTTCGGCCGCACGTTCGCGATCTTGTTCATGTCGTACTCCCAGCGAGGCCATCGCCCCGGTCTGTACCGCCTGTCGTTCGCGTGCTGCGCGCTCGGCCTGCATTGCCTCGGCGTGCTGCAGCGACGCAACCTCTGCCTTTGCGGCATCGCTGCGATCGCCACGCCAGCCCCAGCCAGCCGCGAACATCACCGACGACCACAGCACCAGCAGCGCTATCGCGATCAATGTGCGTGGCATCCCTCACTGCTCCGCCAGGCAGCGGGCATGACGCTGTTGCTGCCGTTGCCATACGCCCCAACACACCGTATTGGGCTGTCCATTGACCCGGGTCGAGCAGTCGTAGCCCCCTGCCCGCTTCCACAGCAGCAGCGCATCGCATGCCTGGCGGTATTCACCTCGCAGGAGGTGCCCGCGCATGGACGATCCATTCCAGTTGCCGATCCCATACTGGTAGAGGAAGTCGACATAGGTGTCGTACTCACCCTGGGTCAGCGCGACGCCCGGCAACGATGCGCGGAACTGCGATTCCTCGCGCGCCAGATGTGCTTCCACGGTACGCAGCGCACGGACCGGTGTAGTCCGGTCTCCGAGCCGCACCGGCGTGCCATCCTCGCGTCGGGTCGAGCCAAAACCATAGGTCGGCCGATCATTGCGGGTCGGCACCACCGCCGCGTCGGTATAGCCCTCATGCTCGACAATGGCGATCAGGCCTGCGGCACTGAGGACCAGCGCGGCAACCAGACGGCGTACAGGCAACGCTGTGGCCGGCCTGCTCATTCGCGTCCCTTCCGCCGCCACTCGCGCAACCAGCGCCAGCACAGGTAAGCGATCTGCGCGGCGAGATAGATGATGGTCAGGACCACCACCAGGCGGTCCAGGGTTATGCCGGCGGCAAGTGCACCGGCAACGGTTACCGGCGGAGCCGATTTGGCCGCCGCTGCGCCCACTGCGCTGAAGATTTCTTCTTTCATGGAAAGTCCAGGATTCGATGCTGGCCACGACGTACGGAGGTGGCCGGGAGTGGTGCCCGTCTCGCTGCCGGCTGGGCGCGAGGGTTCATCCGGTCGGGAGACGGGCGAAAGTTGAGCCCACCGCTCATGCGGCCTGGGCGATGCCTTCCATCCAGCCGCGCACGCGCTGGAAGCCCAGCTCGACCAGATTCAGGTAATGCCGGTTGGAGACCGGTCGCTGCCCGCAGTTGGCGAGCAGCAGATTGGCGGTCTCGAAGCGCTCGACCTTGCGACGGCCGCGACCGCAGTAGTAGCCACGCAGTGCGCAGGCCATCGCCACGTTGTCACGGGCAACTGCGGTGATGATGTCTTCAATCTGCTGCGCCAGCAGATCCGTCTCCAGTGGCTTGTACCCCTGCGCACGGCCAGGCATGTCGCCGCGATGCTCGATCAGGACAGCCAGCAGGTTGCGTGATTGGAAGCCCAGGTATTCGCAGTCGCGATGCAGGGCGTACTCACCGCCCCAGTGCTCCAGACGGCTGCGGACGTATTCGCCGAACGTATCAAGCTGCATGGTGGGCTTCTCCTTGGATGGACGACGGACCCGGCGCGAACACATCCGGGCGCAGGAATTCGCGGCGGACCGCGCCGGCCGTGGCCAGCTCGATGCGTCGGCACAGACGGGCACCGGGCAACTTGTGGCCGCGGGCGATCATGTAGAGGGTCCGCAGCGCACAGCCGGTCTGGTGGGCCAGACGGCGCATCACGGGGCAACTGGGGGTGCCGTAGCCCCCTTGGGAGATGGCGTAGTCGATGAGGTTCATGGCCCACACATTACCGTCAAGGTAATGGATAGTCAATACCGTTTTGGTCATTTGCTGGATTGGTAATGCAGAGCACCATCTACAGATGGACGCCAGTACCGCCCGCACCCTCAACATGCGCCTCCGCGTTGCCGCTGCCGGCGGCCCGGCCGAATGGGCCCGCCTGTTCGGCGGCACCCGCTGGGCGCAGCCCCAGGTCAGCCAGTGGATTTCGGAGAGCAATCCGAAGAGCATCGGCCATCGCCTGGCCCGCGATCTCGAGTCGGCAATGCAGCTCCCGCACGGCACGCTTGATCGTGCCGATCAGGACGTTGATGTGTCGCTTCAGTCTCAATCTACGGGACTGGATTTCGAGAAGATGAGCGCTGCGGTCAAGGTGCTTTCGCACTACCTGGAGCTGGTCGGCGATCCACCGGAATGGATCTACGATCCTGTGCTGCTGGAGACCGCATTCATGGTCGTGGACGCGTTCGGTCAGCCTTCGGCGCCGGACAATGTGCTCGACCTGACGAAGCTTCTGGCAAAACGGATCAGGGAGGCGAAGGATGACTCACACGCGACTCGAGGAGCTCGCACAGCGGTTGGCCGCTAGGACCCAGGAACTGCGCGGCGGTCGCAGCCCGGCGCCGGCCTTGCGGGTGGTGGCCGGTGAGGCGCATGCAGCCCCGGGGGAACGGCGGATGGACGCCATCATGCGCGAGTGGCATTGCCGCATGATCCGCAACGTACGGCGGCGCTGGGGGGAGCCGATGCAGCATGTGATCGACCAGGCCTGTTGCGGAGTGGTGGACATCGACCAGCTCGCCGACGATGCACTGATCCAGCTGCACAAGGACATGGAACGCGCCGAGGAGTGCATCCGCGAGGGAATTTCCTTCCACGACGCCGGGCTTCTACGCGCGCACTACGGTTGAAAAAGACCTGGCCGGTCGATTCTGACCGGCCAGAGTCGCACGATTCATTACTTCATATTCCCTAATTAATTACCTTAAAGGTAATTATTCGGTGTTGCTGGAAGATTTCCTGCGCCAGCGTCGCGGGCGTGGCCGACCGTGGCCGCACGCGGGCAACAAAAAAGCGCCTCTCGGCGCTTTCTGGGTTGCGCGGCAGATGATGCCGGCGCTGTCTACGATGGTGGGCCGTGATGGATTCGAACCATCGACCAAAAGATTAAAAGTCTTCTGCTCTACCGACTGAGCTAACGGCCCATGCAACATCCCTGCCTGTCGGCGGGGTGGGCATTCTACCCTACTTTGCGCGGCAGAGAGAAATCATTGCAGTATCGGCCTGCAGTTAAACCGTTCCATGCACCGGACGCATCTCATCCACGATCCTTCTTCCTTCGGAGCCACGGATGCGCCTGTCCTTCTGTCTGTACGCCTGCCTGCTGCTGCCCTGCGCCATCACCACTGCTGCGACCCCATCGGTACAGACAGATGACATCGCCCGATTCTGGAGTACCTACGATGCGGTGCTTGCCGAGCCCGATGGCGCGCAGCGGGTGGCCCTGGTCCGGCAGCACTACATCGAGCCGGGTAGTGCCGGCCTGCATGCACTGATGAAGGTGCGCAACTACACCGCCGTCGAGTACGCCGCCGCAATGCTCGCCTGGCCGCGCTTCTGGGCCTCGGTGCGGCCGCTGACCGCCAACGCCCAGCAGGCCAGCGCCACGCTTGAGCGGGATCTTGCGGCGTTCCGCAGGCTCTACCCCGCCCTGCGCCCGGCCAGCATCACCTATGCCGTGGGCGTGCTGCGCACAGGTGGCACCACGCTGGGCAACCAGGTGCTGATAGGCGCGGAGATGGCACTCGGCGATGCAAGCGTGGATGTCAGTGAACTGCCGGAGCCGTTGCGCAGCCGCCTTCGGGTCTTCTACGACAGCACTCCCGGCGCGAACAACGCGCAGAACAACCTGCACGAGTACGTGCACACCCAGCAGCGCGAGACCACCGGCTCGTTTGCGCAGTACGCGGTGCGCGAAGGCGTGGCCGAGTACATCGCCGAACGGATCAGCGGTCGCCGACCGGCGCTGCCGCTGTACACCTACGGGCCGTTGCATGAATCCGACATCCGCGCTCGCTTCATCGTGGAGATGGACGGCAATGATCTGGACAACTGGCTGTACAACAGCGCACGCAATCCGTTCGGGGTGAGTGATGTGGGCTACTACGCCGGTTACCGCATCGCGCAGGAGTACATGCGCCAGCAGCCGGATGAGCAGGCGGCGATCGCACGGATGATCGAGCTGGATTACACAGATCCGGCCACGGTGCGGGCGTTTATCGAGGCGTCGGGGTGGTTGCAGCAGCGGTAGCGCCGGACCGTGCCCGGCGCACAGTGCCAACCAAGGTTGGCACCTACCATTGGGGCATCAGCCCCCATTACCTCAGGCGTACAGCGTCGGGTCGGCCACGCCGGCGTCGGTGAAGCCCTGCGCGCGCAGGCGGCAGGCGTCGCAATGGCCACAGGCCGCGCCGTTGGCATCGGCGTTGTAGCAGGACACGGTCAGGCCGAAGTCCACGCCCAGGCGCACGCCTTCGCTGACGATCTGGCCCTTGCTGAGGAACTGCAGCGGCGCATGCACGGTGATGCCCGCGCCTTCCACGCCCGACTTGGTCGCCAGGTTGGCCAGCGTCTGGAAGGCGGCGATGAACTCGGGACGGCAATCCGGGTAACCGGAGTAGTCCACAGCGTTGACGCCGCAGAAGATGTCGTTGGCACCGAGCACTTCGGCCCAGCCCAAGGCCAACGACAGCATGATGGTGTTGCGCGCCGGCACGTAGGTGACCGGGATGCCCTCGCCGCCCGCCTCGGGCACGTCGATATCATCGGTAAGCGCCGAGCCGCCGATGCTGCGCAGGTCCACGTCCACGGTCTTGTGCACGATCACGCCCTGGGCCTTGGCCACGCGCGCGGCGGCATCCAGCTCGGAGGTATGGCGCTGGCCGTAACGCACGCTCAGGGCATGCACGGCGAAGCCCTGTTCCTGGGCCATGGCGATGACGGCGGCTGAATCCATGCCGCCGGAGAGAAGCACGACTGCCTTCTTCATGGGTAAATCATCCGGTTTGGGGGAAAAGCCAGCACGCTGTCCCGCGCCGGAACTACATCAAGGAACAACAAACGGGCTCAGCGGCCCGGCTCGTCATTCCACAGAATCTTATGCAACTGCATCTGGAAGCGCACCGGCAGCCGGTCTTCCACGATCCAGTCCGCCAGCTGGCGGGCAGTGATCTCGCCCTTGCTGGGCGAGAAGAACACCATCGTGCGCTGTACCAGTTCGTGTTCGGCGACCATGGCCTTGGCCCAGTCGTAGTCTTCGCGGTTGCAGATCACGAACTTGATCTGGTCGCGCGTGGTCAGCAGCGGCAGGTTCTCCAGCCGGTTGCGGGCGACCTCGGCCGAGCCGGGGGTCTTGATGTCGACCACACGCGACACGCGCGGATCGACCGCGCCGACGTCCAGCGCACCGGAGGTTTCCAGCGACACATCCAGGCCGGCGTCGCACAGTTTCTGCAGCAGCACCAGGCAGCGCTTCTGCGCCAGCGGCTCGCCGCCGGTCACGCAGACGTGGCGCACGCCCTGCGCCTGCACATGGGCCACGATGTCGTCGATGTCCCACCAGGTGCCGCCGTGGAAGGCGTACGCGGTGTCGCAGTACTGGCAGCGCAGCGGGCAGCCGGTCAGGCGCACGAACACGGTCGGCCAACCAGCGGTATCGGCTTCGCCCTGCAGCGAGGTGAAGATCTCGGTGATCTTCAGGCGCGGCAGTGGCGACTGCACGATTTCGCTGGGCGTGGCGACGGCGGCGGACGGGGAAACGGCGGTCATGGCAAACAATTCTTCATGGGACGGGCGACGGATGTATCGGCGCCGGAAACGAAAGCAGCCGAGCATGGGCTCGGCTCTACAGGAGGCTGCCGGGAGTCAGCCCGGCGCCAGGGTGCGTATTGTACGCCCGGTCAGCGGATCAGCGGATCTGATTGCCAAGGCGGATCGATTGCAGGCGGTCCTGCGCGGTACGCGCGGCATCCGAGCCCGGGTATTGCGCCACGACGGTCTCCAGCGTCTGCTGGGCCTGGTCGACCTTGCCCTCGCCATACTGCGAGAGGCCGACCTTGAGCAGGCCACCTGCGGCCTTGTCGTGGGTGGGATAGCGCGAGAGCAGTTCGCGGAACTGGGACTCGGCCATCGGGAAATTGCGGGTAGCGTAGTAGCTCTCGCCCAGCCAGTACAGCGCATTGGGGGCGTAGACACCGTTCGGGTACAGCTCCAGGAAGCTCAGGAACAGCTGCGCCGAATCATCGTACTTGCCTGCCTTCAACGCATCGAAAGCCACGTTGTAGGACGTACGCTCGTCACCGGTGACGGCCAGGCTGCCCGGGTCACCATGGACGGAAGGCGGCCGCTCGGAAGTGGCCGCCGCTGCGGGTTTTGCCGGGGCTGCAGGAGCCTTCGGTGCGCTCGCCGGAACAGCAGGCAGGGCCGGGGCGGCAGAGCCCCCTTCCAACCGGTTCAGGCGGCTGTCCAGATCCAGGTACTGGTCCTGGGCGGACTGCTTGAGCTGGGCGTTGTCGTGCTGGAGTTGCTCGATCGAGGCCTGCAGGCTGGTGACCTGCTGCCGCAGCTGGTTGATCTGGTTCAACAGGTCCTGGTTGGCACTGTTGTTGTACATCTGCTGCTCGAGCGAACCGACACGGTCGGCCAGACTCTGACGTTGTGCATGCGCCGG
>Ga0265296_1002742_pt1 | contig 17259 bp, 18 predicted proteins | sample MunlanPumphouse1_FD_189073 | JGI IMG/M metagenome (GOLD analysis project Ga0265296, IMG submission 189073) | Groundwater microbial communities from a municipal landfill in Southern Ontario, Canada - Pumphouse #1 | ecosystem: Environmental > Aquatic > Deep subsurface > Groundwater | place...
TCGGCCTCCTCGACGGCATCCAGCTACGCAGCGACGGCGGCTGGGTGCAGCTCCTGCCGGACGCCGACGAGCCCGTCTTCCATGTGTACGCCGAGGGCGCCGACCGCGCCGACTCGGAGCGTCTCGCCAAGACGTTTCTGGACGTGGTCCGTGAGGTCATCCGCGCGCACCACGAGTGACCCGCCGGCCTCGGCGGGGCGGCGAGCGCTCCCGCGCCGTACAATGGTTGTCGATGGACCAGCCTCCCACACCCGCGCCGGGCACGCCGCCAGAGCCGGCGCCGCCAAGTCCGCGGCGGCGAGCCGGCGGCGGTAGGAAGCCCGCCGCCTCCCGGCGCCGCCGCGTGTGGGTCGCGGCGGTGGCCTTCGCCCTCGTGGCGCTGTTCGCCGCCGTGCTCGCGCCCCAAGTCGCGCACCGCGGCCGGGTCGCTCCCGGTGTCACCGTCGCCGGTGCCGATCTGGGCGGCATGACGACGGCGGCGGCCCAGGCCACCCTGGAGCGCGGCCTCGCGCGCTCCGTCTCCACCGTCCAGCTGCGGACCGGCACCGCCGAGCCCCTCACGGTGACCCTCACGCAGCTCGGCCTCGCCCTGGACACGGAGGCGACCGTGGCGGTGGCCTACGCCCGCGGCCGCCACCGCCTTCCGCTCGGCCTCAGCCTCTGGCTGCCGGGCGGCGGGGGAGAGGTGGAGCCGCGGCTGCGGGTCGACGCCGCGGCCTATCAGGCGGGCCTCGAAGCCGTCCGCGCCGCGGTGGACACCCCGGCCCGCGACGCGGGGCTCGACCTCGCCGGCCCCCGCGTCGAGGTGGTGCCGGCGCACGACGGCCGCGAGGTCGACGCGGTGGCGCTGCTGCGCGCCATCGAGGGCTCGGTGGCCGGCGGCAGAGCTTACAGCGGCCCGGTGCCCACGAAGGCCGTGCCGCCGCAGGTGAGCACGGCCGACGCCGAGGCCCGCGCCGGGCTTGCGGCAGGCTACCTCGCGCGGCCCATCACCCTGCGTTACCGTGGCGCCGGCGTGGAGCTCGCACCACGGCGCATGGCACGCATGCTCAGCGTCAACACCGGCGCCGACGCCGCCGCTTACCCGCTCACCTTCCGCAACGACCGCGCCCGCGCGGAGCTCCACCGGCTCTTCGCCTGGGCGGAGCGCGAGCCCGTCGACGCCACCGTCAAGGTGCTCCCCGGCGGCGGCATCGAGGTCACGCAGAGCCGCGACGGCGCGCTTCTCGACATGCAGGTCCTGCTCGAGGATCTCGACGACGCCGCCGTCGGCGGCGGTCTGCGCACCGTCTTCGTGGCGCTCCGCCCGGCGCTGCCCAGGCTCACCAGTGACGACGTGCGCTCCATGGGCCTGGCCTCACTGGGCTCGCAGTTCACCACCTATTTCGACCCCCGCAACGAGAGCCGCGCGGCGAACATCGCCCTGGCCGCCAAGCTCGTCGACGGGAGCATCGTCGGCCCCGGGGAGACGTTCTCGCTGAACGCCGCGATGGGGCCGCGCACGGCCAACCGCGGCTTCGACTACGCCCCGGTGATCGCCGCCGACGGCGTCCTGCGCCAGGGCGTCGGCGGCGGCATCTGCCAGTACGCGACGACGCTCTTCAACGCCGTCTTCTTCGCCGGCTTGCCCGTCGTCGAGCGCCGGGCACACTCGCTCTACATCTCGCATTACCCGATCGGCCGCGACGCCACCGTTGCCTGGGGTGCCATCGACTTCCGCTTCCGCAACGACACGGGGCGGGCGGTGATGATCCGCAGCTGGGTCGACGGCGCCGCGCTGACGGTGGCCCTGGTGGGGAAGACCGGGCGCGAGGTCGCCTACACCACGGGTCACTTCTACGATATTCGTAAGCCGGCCCACGGCAAGGCGGACCCGCGCGTGATCGAAGACGCCGACCTGGGCCCCGGGGTGGTGCGCTGGGAGCAGGGCGTCGACGGGCGCAGCGTGAAGGTGGAGCGCACAGTGCGCGACGCCGCCGGCGAGGTGCTGTTCCGCGACACCTTCGTGTCGCGGTACGAGCCGCTGGACTGGGTGAAGCGGGTGGGGACGAGCTGACGGTGTCCGCGCCGGCGCCAGGCAGGGAAGAGGCGCCGGCGAACGCGTCGGGGCGGCGCGCCCGAAGGGCGCCGGCGCCGCCCTCAGCCGGTCTTGGCGATGACCTGCTTGCAGACCACCTTGAGGGTGTCGAAGACGCCCTCCCCGGTGATCGCGCTGGCTTCGGTCACCGACGAACCGGTGTGGTTGAGGAGCTCGTTGAGGTCCTCCACCGAGAAGATGTCCCCGAGGTCACGCTTGTTCATCTGGATGACGAAACCCAGCTTGCTGAGGTCGTCGCCCTGGCCGAGCAAGTTGTCCCAGAGGTTGAGGTAGCTCTCCACGTTCTCGTCGAGGCGCGTGATCTGCGAGTCGGCGACGAAGATCACCCCATCGACTCCCTGCAGCACGAGCTTCCGGCTGGCGTTGTAGTAGCTCTGCCCGGGCACGGTGTAGAGATGGAAACGGGTCTGCATGCCCTTCACGGTGCCCAGGGTGAGAGGCAGGAAGTCGAAGTAGAGGGTGCGCTCCTCTTCGGTGGCGATGCTCACCAGCTTGCCACGCGCGTCGGGGTTGATCTTGCGGTGGATGTACTGGAGGTTGGTCGTCTTCCCGCAGAGGCCGCACCCGTAGTACACGATCTTGTAGTTGATCTCGCGGGCGGCGAAGTTGATCAGCGGCATCCGCGAGCTCTCAGACGTCTTTGAAGAGGTCGTCGATCGCCGTGCCGGCGGAACTCTCGAAGTCGGCGTCCATCTCCGGCGGCGGGGTGTCGTCCGCCGCCTCGAAGATCTGCCGCAGCACCTCGATGGCGCGCTGCGTGTAGAGGCGCACCTTCCCGACTTGGGTCTCGTGCCCGAAGGTGACGATGAGCAGCACCTGCTCGGTCACCTGGGAGACGTGAAGGTTGAGCCCCTTGCCCTCGTGGAACAGGAGCGTGAACTCGTTCTCGTCGAGGATCTTGGCGAGCTGCTGCGTCGCGGCGAAGGAGCTGGCCGCCAGGGAGGCCAGGGAGAGTGTCTCGGGGTGGTAGCTGTCCGACGCCGTGGTGATCGGCTGCCCCGACGTGCTGATGAGCGCGAGGAAACTGGACCCCGTGACCTCTTTGAGCTTCCTCAGCAGTACGTCGCAGCGGTCGAACTGGCGATCGTTGATGACGAGTCCTTTGCGCCTTGCCACGCACGCTCCTCAGGGTCGAGGCCGCCGGCGACCCTGCACGCCCGCGGCCAGCGAAGTATATACCAGCCTCCCCCCGCGCCTCCTGTATCGTCCTCAGCCGGCCAAAGCATGAGACTTTCCCCGCCTGCGGGCTCATCCACGCGAGCCGCCCAGGGCAGGAAGCGGCCGCCAGGCTGCGAAGCTTGCAGCTGTATGCAGCCTCACGACCTGACCGACGCCCCGGGCGGCCGCCCGTGGGCCTGAAGGGGACCTTCTTCGAGCTCCCGCTGCCGGACCTGGTGGAGATGGCGGCGCTCGGCCGCAAGACGGGGCGGCTCGTGGTGTACGACGCTCGCGGGGCGGCGTCCGGCGAGCTCTCCCTGTGCGCCGGCCGCGTGGTCGGCGCCCGCTGCCGCGGCCTCGCCGCCGAGAAGGCGTTCTACGCCCTGCTGGCGGTCACGGACGGCTCCTTCGACTTCGATCCTTCAGCGCAGCTCGGCGAGGAGACCTGCGACCTGCCGGCCGGCGGCCTCCTCATGGAGGCCATGCGCAGGCTCGACGAGGTCCGGCGCCTGCGCCGCGCCTGGCCCGCCGGTACCCGGGTGCGGGGGCGCGCGGCCGGAGAGGCGAGTGCAGGTCAGCCTGAAGGCGAGGTCGAGGCCCTGGCCCTCACCGCGCTGGGCTCGAGCAGAGCCGATCTCGCGGAGCTCGCCGTGGCGCTGGTAGTCGGCACTGGCGCCGACGAGTATGAAGCCTGGACGGCGCTGCGCCGCCTGGAGGTGCGCGGCCTGCTGGCGGTCGAGGTGCCTGAGGCAGGCGTAGCGGGCGAGGCGCCCTCAACCTGAGCTTGAACCTTGAGGCCGGGTAGAGTAGGATTCGCTGCCCGGCCCTCGCCAGCGAGAGGAGAAGCGGCATGGATGACATCGTCGACCTTGTCTCCCGGTCAGACGACGAGCTGCGCGCCCTGGTCGCCGAGCTCGAGGCCGAGGAGCGCGAGATCTCGCGTCGCCGGCGCCTCCTTCAAGGCAAGCTCGACATCCTGCGGGCAGAGCTCGTCATGCGCCTGCAGCGGCGCCACAACGACGGCGAGTCCGTGATCTCAGCCGACGACGTCGCGGGGCTGTCCCGCATCCTCGCCGGCGAGCTGCCCGAGCAGCCGGACGACGCCGGCGGCGAAGGCCCCGCGGAGGGCTGACGGTGTTCTGCCCCGAGTGCGGGATCCGCAACTCCGAGGGCGCCAGCTTCTGCGTGCGCTGCGGCGCCAGCCTCATCGCCGACCAGCCGGAGTCGGCCAACACGATGAGCTATGCCCCCGGCGACGAGGAGGGCGAGCCCAGCGCGCTCGCCGCCGTCGCCGGGGAAGAAGCCTGCCTCGTGATCCGCAGCGGCGGCGGCAGAGCCGGCGAGACGTACCCCCTGCGCGGCGAGCGTGTCAGCATCGGCCGCCACCCCGACGCGGCCATCTTCCTCGACGACGTCACCGTGTCGCGCAACCACGCCACGGTCGTGCGTGAGGGCCGCGATTGGGTACTCGTCGACCAGGGCAGCCTCAACGGCACCTACGTCAACCGCCGCCGCGGCGACCGCACGCGGCTCAGCGACGGCGACGAGCTCCAGATCGGCAAGTACAAGCTCACGTTCCTCATCCCCGGCGCGGAGGCCGGCGCGTGAGCGCGCCGGCGGCACGGTGAGCAGCGACCCCGCGGAGCTCCTCTTCGACGTCGGGCAGGAGAGGCTCATGACCATCGGCACCGTGGTCGAACGGCTGCGCGGCGAGTTCCCCGACATCAGCGTCAGCAAGCTGCGCTATCTCGAGGAGCAGGGGCTCGTCACGCCCCAGCGCACCAAATCCGGCTACCGGCTCTTCTCCCAGGACGACTTCAGCCGCCTCGTGCGCGTGCTCGCCATGCAGCGCGACGAGTACCTGCCGCTCAAGGTCATCCGCCGCGAGCTCGAGCGCAACCCGGCGACCCCTCTGCCGGGCGTGCGCCAGACGCTGCGCAGCGCCGACCTTCTGGGCGCGGGGGAGGGGCGTGAGTTCACCGCCGAGGAGGTCCAGCAGATGACCGGGGCCGACCCTACCCTGCTCGCCGAGCTCGAAGAGTACGAGCTCGTGCACGCCCGCCAGGTCAGCGGCGTGCGCCGCTATTCGGAGGCGGACGCCGGCATCGTCGGCGCCGCGGTGCAGCTCGCCCAGACGGGCCTGCGGCCCAAGAACCTCCGGGTGCTCAAGAGCGCGGTCGACCGCGAGGTCGGCCTCATCGAGCAGGTGCTGCTGCCGGCCCTCAAGTCGCAGCGGCCGGAACGCCGCCGCGAGGGCCTCGAGCAGCTCGACCATATCATCCAGGCGAGCACCCAGCTCCGCCAGTTGCTGCTCGCCCGCGGCATGCGCCGGCTCACCGGCGGTCGCGACGGGCGCTGAGCTCCGCATCCTGACTAGGAGACCCTGATGACTGACGGCCGTATCGACCTCACGAGGCACGTGCGCGACATCCCCGACTTCCCCAAGGAGGGCATCCTCTTCCGTGACATCATGCCGCTCCTCCAGGATCCGGTGGCTCTTCGCGAGGCCGTCGACCGCATCATCGAGTACGGCACCGGCAAGCACGTCGACGTGGTGCTCGGGGCCGAGGCGCGCGGCTTCATCCTCGGCGCCGCCGTGGCCTACGGCCTCGGCGCCGGCTTCGTCTGCGCGCGCAAGCCGGGCAAGCTGCCGTTCACCACCATCTCCGCCGAGTACGACCTCGAGTACGGCACCGACCAGCTCGAGGTCCACGCCGACGCCATCCTGCCCGGCCAGAACGTCCTCGTGCACGACGACCTCCTGGCCACCGGCGGCACCGCCAAGGCCAAGATCGACCTCGTCGAGCAGCTCGGCGGCAAGGTCGTCGGCTGTGCGTTCCTGATCGAGCTCACGGCCCTCAAGGGCCGCAAGAAGATCGAGGGCTACGACATCTTCAGCCTGATCCAGTACTGACCGGCGCCGTCGCCCGGCCGCGTGGCGGCGGCGCGCCGCCGCACCGCCGTCTCTCGGCCCGCCGGCGCCCTCATGTCCGGCAGGCCCAATGGCACGAACGTCTGTTCGTGGCCGCGCGTGCGGCCCCGGAGCGTTCACGACGAGGGAGCTCGGCGCGCCCCTCAGGCACAGCGGACCTGCCGGCCGCCGCCCTCTCTGAGCCCGCACCGCGGTCCGCACACGCCGGACCGTCACGGTCTCTCGTCACCTGCGATATTAGTAGCGGCCGACCGGGCTCCTTCTGCCGCATAGGCCTCTGCGGCGAGGTCACCAGGGAGCGGTGGACGACAGATCGCCTGAGCCGCAGAGACACGGCTCCAGCGCCGGAAACAGGCGTTGACGAAGATAAGCAACGCGCCGACGCCGTACCTGAGCCGCGGCTGGAGCGCACAGCCCGACGCCGTCAAGGGACGACCGCGAACGCCCAGGCGCTCCTGCGTTTCGTTGCAGACTACAACGAGAGGGAGGGGCCGGGAAGAGCAAAGCCTGGCCGGCCAACGGCGAGCGCCCGTAGCCGTGCGCCGGGGGAGGGTCGAGAGCAGCTCGGAGCGGCCGTCAGCGCTTACTTTACATAACGGCGATTATCGTGCGTTCCCAAAGAGAGCAGACCGCGGCCCTGTCAGTGGAAGTGACGTCGATTGGGCCGCGCCGCTGGACCAGAGCTGCGGCGACGCGGGCCGGGTTGCCCCAGGGCCCGCGCTTCTACCAGCGCCGCCCCAGGTACTGAGGCGACGACGGCAGCTCGCGCACGCAGGAGCTCAGGAACTCCGTGATCGGCGGCCGCACGTCGGCCCTTTGAAGTTCCAGTTCGTCGAGGTACTCGGCGCTGAGCACCTTGACGTCGCGCGGCTCGGGCAGCACCTCCGCCGGCGCCGACACCTCGAACACCAGGTGCACGACGTGCTTCGCGTAGCTCGGGTCCGGCGAGATCGACTCGACGATGGCGAGCAACTTGTACACGCCCACGCGCAGGCCAAGCTCTTCCTGGAACTCGCGCCGCAGGGCCTCGGAGAGCGTCTCGCCGAATTGCACGCCGCCGCCTGGCAGCAGCCAGTACCGCTCCTCCCCATGACCCTGCTCTACCATCAAAATACGACCCTCGTGGACCAGCAACCCTGCTACGCGAATAGTAGGCTTGTCGGCGCCCCCCGGCACGTCCGGGGCCGGGTCGCGAACGAGGTCCGGCACGGGTCCGAGGCTGCCCTCGCCGGCCGGGACGGGTCCAGAGCCGCCCTCGGGGGCCGGCACGGCCTGGTCGTCGGGACGCACAGGCGGCTTCTCGCCGGAGGTCATGGCCTCTCCCCCGTCCCGCTGGAGCCGAAGCCTTGAGCCCCGCGCTGCGTAGCGTCCAGCTCTGAGGCCGGGAAGAGCGAGACCGCGGTGAGAGGCAGGAAGAGGAGCTGTGCGATGCGCTCGCCGGCGTTCACCGTGAACGAGTCATCGCGATCGGTATTGAGGAGGACGATCCGCACCTCGCCACGATATCCCGGATCGATGAGTCCCGGAGCGTTGACGATCGAGATGCCGTGGCGGGCGGCAAGGCCCGAGCGTGGCAGCGTGAGAGCCGCAAGCCCGGGGGGCAAGCCCAGGGCGATGCCGGTGCCGATCACGGCGCGGCCGAGCGGCGGCAGCAGCCGGGCCTCGGCCGCGTACAGGTCGTAGGCGGCGTCGTGCTCGTAGGCGCGCTCCGGCAGGCGGGCCGCCGCGCTGAGCAGGCGCACGGGGACGGCCACGCCTCCCGGGGCCGAGAGCCTGTCGTCGGCGTGTCCGGCGAGCCCTCCCGGGGCGGTCGACGAGCGCTCGGCGTTGCCGGAAGTCATCACTCGCCTTTGACCTGAGAGCCGCTGGCCTCGGAGGCCGGGGCGACGTCCTCGGCGGCCACCGCGTCGCTGGCGACGCCATCGCCCTCGGCGGCCGCCTCGTCCGGCTCGGGCACGTCGAGGCGGTAGCGCGCGTAGCGCCCGGCCTCGGCCACCGGCAGGCGCGCCTCGAAGACGACGCCCTCAGGCGTGTGCTCCTCGCGCACGTCGCTGGCCACGCCGCGCAGACGGTGCATCTCGGCCGCCGCGGCGTACGGGAAGAGCAGCCGCACCGGCCGCAAGGCGCGGTCGAAGAAGAGCGCCAGCCGTTCCTGGAGCGGGCCGAGGCCCTCGCCGCGTGCCGCGGAGATGAACTCGGCCTCCGGATACAGGGCCCGCAGCCGTGTCAGGCGGCCCTCGTCGGTGCGGTCGATCTTGTTGAACACCAGGATCCGCGGGGCCCGCGAGCCGAGCATCTCGAGCACCTCGGCGACGGTGTCGTCGCGGGCGCGGATCTCGCCCGGCTCGAGGCTCGCGTCGGCGACGACGAGGACGACGTCGGCCAGGGTCGTCTCCTCGAGCGTCGAGGCGAACGCGTCCACCAGGCTGTGGGGGAGCTTGCGGATGAAGCCGACGGTGTCGGTGACCACATAGTCGCGGTCCCGGTAGCGATACGAGCGGGAGGTCGGGTCGAGAGTCTCGAAGAGGCGGTCGCGCACGGAGACGTCGGCGGCGGTGAGTGCGTTGAGCAGCGTCGACTTGCCGGCGTTGGTGTAGCCGGCGAGGGCGATCAGCGGCACCGCGGCGCGCAGGCGGCGGGCGCGCTGCGTGCGGCGCGTCGCGGCCATGTGCTCGATGCGGCGGCGCAACGTCTGGATGCGCTTGCGCACCACGCGCCGGTCCACCTCGAGCTTGGTCTCGCCGGGACCGCGCATGTCGACCCCGGCGCCGAGCCGGCTGAGGATCATGCCCTTGCCGCGCATCCGCGTGAGCTCGTACTCGAGCTGTGCCAGGTGCACCTGCAGCGTGCCCTCGAGCGAGTGGGCGTGCTTGCTGAACACCGTGAGGATGAGCTCCGTGCGGTCGAGCACGTCGACATCGACGGCGTCCAGCACGGCGGCGACCTGGGCGGGCGTGAGGTCGTCCTCGCACACCGCGACGGTGGCTCCGGCCGCCTCGATGGCCTCCTTGAGGTCGACCATCTTGCCCTTGCCCAGGTAGGAATGGGCGTCCGGGTGCGGGCGGTGCTGGACGACGTCTCCGGCCCACTCCATGTCGGCGGAGCGCAGCAGCTCCTTGATCTCGTTGAGCGGCTCCTCCTCCCCCGGGTCGCCGCTCCCGCCGGGCACCACGGCGAAGACCACGGCCCGCGGCCGCGGGGCCGTGGCCCCCGTGTCGAGGCCCGGAGCCTCGGCGCTCACAGGTGGCACGCCGCTGGCCACTGCCGTCTCACAGTCGTACCCGCTCCTGGAGGCGCTGCACGGCCTCCCGGAGGCGCTCGTCGGGCACGGTGAGCGAGAGGCGGACGAAACCCTCGCCGGCGGCGCCGTAGGCGGCCCCCGGGGTGAGCACCACGTCCGCCTGCTGGAGCACCTGCTCGGCGAAGCTGGCGGAGGTGTGGCCCTTCGGCACCGGCACCCAGAGGTAGATGGTGCCCTTGGGCGGCGTGGCCTGCATACCGATGGCGCGCAGCGCCTCCACGAGGAGGTCGCGGCGCCGCTGGTACACGTGGCACATCTCACGCACGCAGTCCTGGGGGCCGCTGAGCGCCGCCGCGCTGGCGCGCTGCACGGCGGCGAACATGCCCGAGTCCAGGTTGGTCTTGAGGCGCCAGTAGGCATCGACGACGTCGCGGTTGCCGACCACGGCTCCGGCACGCCAGCCCGTCATGTTGTAGCTCTTGGACAAGCTGAACATCTCGATCCCGACGTCCTTGGCGCCCGGCGTCTCGAGGAAGCTCGGCGCCACGTACCCGTCGTACGTGATGTCGGCGTAGGCGTTGTCGTGGACGACGATGATCTCGTGGCGGCGGGCGAAGTCGACGAGCCGGGCGAAGAAGTCGTCCTCGATGACCGCCCCGGTGGGGTTGTTCGGGTAGCTCACGTAGATCAGGCGCGCCTTCGCCAGGACCGCGGGGTCGAGGGCGTCGAGGTCAGGCTGGAAGCCGCGCTCCGGGAGCAGAGGCAGGGGTGCCGCGGCGCCGTCAGCAAGCAGCGGGCCAGTCACGTACACCGGGTAGCCCGGGTCGGCGGCCAAAGCCACGTCGCCCGGGTCGAGCAGCGCGAGGCAGATGTGGGCGATGCCTTCCTTGGCGCCCAGGAGCGGGACGATCTCGGAGGCCGGGTCGAGCTCCACGCCGAAGCGCGTGGAGTAGAACCCGGCCACCGCATCGCGGAAGGCGGGCTCCCCCCGGTTGCTCGGGTACTGGTGCGTGGCCGCGTCGTGCGCCGCCGCCGCCAGCGCTTCGACGACATGCGGCGGCGTCGGCAGGTCGGGGTCGCCGATGCCGAGGCTGATCACGTCGGCACCGGCGGCGCGGCGCTCGGCTATCTTCCGCTCGATGCCGGCGAACAGGTACGGCGGAAGGTTCTGCACACGCTGCGAGAATCTCATCGCGGCCACCCGTCTACTCGAGATGGCGGAGGAACTCGAGCGAGAGGTCACCGTGGTAGATCTCCTCGGCCGGCCCGGTCATGAACACGCGCCAGTCGGGCTTGACCTCGACCTCGAGCTTGCCGCCAGGGAGCTCGACGGTCACCGGGGAGCTGCAACGGCCCGTGCGCACCAGGGCGACTGCCGTGGCGGTGGCCCCCGTACCGCAGGCGCGGGTCTCCCCCACGCCCCGCTCCCACACGCGGACCTTCGCCTCGTGCTCGCTGAGCACCTTGACGAACTCCACGTTGGCCTTGCGCGGGAAGAAGCGGTGCTCCTCGATCACGGGCCCGATCTCGTGCAGCGGCACCAGCTCGAGCGGCCACGGCGACTGGATCACGGCGTGCGGGTTGCCCACGTCCACGAAGGTGAAGACGAAGCTGCGGCCGGCGGCGTGGAGGCTCGCCTCCACGGCGTCACCTTCGACGCCGACGAGCTTCTCCCCGCCGAAGCGCGCGATACCCATGTCGACGATGACCGAGTAGCCGTCACCGAGCTTCGGCACGATCTCGCCGGCGCCGGTGTCGAGGATGACGGTATCGCCGTCGATGGAGCCCTCCATCTTGAGCTTGCGAGCCACCATGCGGACGCCGTTGCCGCACATCTCGGCCTCGCTGCCGTCGGGGTTGAAGATGCGCAGGCCGAAGCGGTCCTGCTCGCCGACGCGCGGTCCGATCACGAGGATGCCGTCCGAACCGATCCCGAGGTTGCGATCGCAGAGCAGACGCACGCGCTCGGGAGTGAGATCGAAGGGGATCTCGGAGCCGTGGACGACGATGTAGTTGTTACCGAGGCCCTGCCACTTGGAAAACCGGACCCTACCGAGGCCTTGCCATTTGGGCTGCACTTGTCGCGACCCCCTGTGAGATGAACCGGGACTGCCGTCGCCAAGCACGGCTGAACGAGCATCTTACCACGGGGGTGCCTGCACGAGCTCGAGGACGGCCGCCGCCAGCGCGCCGGGCGCCCGTCCCTCGGCCGGCACCTGGGCGGCGGCCGGCAGCTTGCGCATCCAGGTGAGCTGGCGGCGTGCCAGGGCGCGCGTGCGCGCCTTCATGCGCGCCGCCGCCTCGGCAAGCGTCACCCGGCCGTCGAGGTGCTCGCAGAGCTCGCGCACGCCGATGGCCTGCCGGGCGCTGCGCGAGAGCTCGCCCGCGGCGCGCGCCGCGGCCAGCTCGCGCAGCGCCCCTCCTGCCAGCATCGCCTCCACGCGTGCCTCGATGCGGGCGTTCAACGCCGCTCGATCCCCGTCGGGGAGCAGAGCCACCAGGCGGTGGGGGTAGCGCTCGGCCGGGCGCCAGAGGCGGTCGCGCTGCGCCCCGGCCCCCGGCACGGCAACCGCCGCCCGCACGGACTCGAGGGCCCGCAGGACGCGCCGGGGGTTGGCGGTGTCGAGGCGCGCCATACCGTCTGGATCCAAGGCGCGCAGCTCGTCCAGCACGGCCGCCGGATCGCGCGCCCAGCGCTCCTCGAGGTCTCGGCGCGCAGCCGCCTCCGGAGGCCCGCCGAACTCCAGGTCGCCGAGGGCGGCCCGCAGGTAGAGGCCGGAGCCGCCCTCCACGATCACGGGGCGCCCGGCCGCGCGCAGCTCGTCGATCACCGCGTGGGCGCGGCGCGCGTACTCCGCTACGGTGTACTCCTGCTGCGGGGGCACGAAGCCGACGAGATGGTGGCGCGCGCGGCGCGCCTGTCCCTCGTCGGGCTGGTTGGTGACGGTCGGCAGGCCGGCGTACACCTGCATCGAGTCGGCGACCACGATGTCGGCGCCGAGGCGCTCGGCGAGCGCGATCGCGACCTCGGTCTTGCCGAGCGCGGTGGCCCCGAACAGGGCCACCACGGGCGGCGCCTCAGGCATCCGCCTCGGCCGGGCCGTCGGCGGCCCCAGGCGCGGCGCTCGCGCCGCCCTCGGCCGTCGGATCGCCAGTCCGCGGTGGGTCGCCTTCGCGGTACCGCGTCACGGTGAAACGCTCGACAGCAAACGGCTCGTCCGGCCGGATCCCCGCTTTCTGGAGCGCGATCCCGACCTGCTGTTCCACCGTCTCGACGCCTTCCAGGTCGGGGAGGAGCACACCGCGGCGAGAGTCCGTGCAGACGACGACGCCGTACACGGCCGGGTCCAGGTCGGCAAGCTCGCAGGCCTCGCCGGGGCTCAGCACGTCGACGCTGCAGACCAGCGCCTCGAGCTCGTCCGCCGCCACGGCGGGGAAACGCGGGTCATGGAAAGCCGACGAGGCCGCGTTGCGGGCGATCTCCCGGCCCAGGTCCAGCTCGGTGGGCTCCAGCGTGCCGATGCAGCCGCGCAGGCCACCGTGCTTCTTGAGCGACACGAAGCAGGCGGCGCGGCACGCGTAGAGCGAGGAGGGCGGCACCGGCGGCGCCGCCCTCCCGCGCACGAGCTGATCAACGCAGGCGCGCGCGTAATCGGCGGGGCCGGTGCTCGCCTGCTCGGGCGAGGTTTGGCTCAAGCCTCCACCTCCGGGCCCACCGCGCCGGCACCGAAATGGGCCACCATGTAGCCGACCCCGAAGGGACCCTCGTAGCTGAGGATCTCCGGAGCCGCCGTAGCGTCGTCACCGAGAAAACCGCCGAGAGCGAGGAAGCTCCGCAGGCCGCACTCGGCGGCGCCCTCGAGCAACAGAGGGTCGATGCGCGAGAGCCGAGCGAAATCGCCTACCGCGAGCGCCTCCTGCACCTCGTCGTCGAACATCTTGCCACGTGGGTCATAGGGCGCCGGGGCGTTGTGCGTGAGGGCGTGTGAGAGGTCGCCGGAGGCCAGGAACACCGCGTGACGGCCGAGCTCCTCGGCGCAACGCCGCACAAGCTGCCCCAGCATCCGGTGCCCGGAATACGCGCTGACGATGGACAGCGAGACGATGCGCTGAGCCTTGAGGTAGCTGAGAGGTACGAGGACCCCCCAGTCGAGGACGTCACTGTCCTCGGGGACCAGCTGGATCTGACGGTAGTCCCCAGCCAGGGCCAGCATGAGCTCGGCGAAGGGCACGTCGTTGTCGTAGGTGTAGGCGACCTCCGAGCAACGAAAGCGGCCGAAATCGCCGCGAAGCTTCGGGGAGGTCCTGACCGTGTGCGTGTGGGCGTACCCATCGGTGTGCGGAGAGATCACGACGATGGTCTCCGGCTCACCGACCAGGGCGCCGAGCCGCCGCAGGCCGTTGACCGTGGCCTCCACCTGGCGTATCGCGGAGCCGCCGATCTCGGGGATGAGCAGCGGTGGATGGGGGCAGATGCAGCCTTGCATGCGCGGCGCCTCCTGCGGGCGTGGCGTCACAGTCGGGCGCGGAGGGTCGTTGAGCTCGCTCCAGTGACGTCCACTGTCACTATAGCACCAGCCTCAGGTTCCCCAGCGAGATTGACCGTCACGTTCTGGCGCGTGCGACCACGGCGGCCGCGCCCGTCGCGGCTGGCGCCCTCCACGAGCACTTCGACCCGGCGCCCTATCCAGCGCGTCCGGCTGGCGAGCGCCAGCTCCTGCGTGAGCTCGACGAGGCGTTGCACCCGGGCGCGCTTGACGGCGTACGGGAGCTGCCCCGGGAGATCCGCCGCCGCGGTCCCCTGACGCGGGGAGAAGATGAACGTGAACGCCGCGTCGAAGGCCGCCGCCGTCACGAGGTCCAGCGTGGCCAGGAAGTCGTCCTCGGTCTCCCCCGGGAAGCCCGCGATGAGGTCCGTGGTGATGGCCACGTCCGGCACCGCCGCGCGCAAGGCCGCGACTCGCTCCAGGTACTCGGCGGCAGTGTAGCCACGGCGCATGGCCGCCAGAGTGCGGTCGGCGCCGGCCTGCACGGGCAGGTGCACGTGCTCGCACGCGCTGGGAAGTTCAGCGAGGGCGGCGATGAGCCCGTCGGAGAGGTCCTTGGGATGGGAGGTCATGAAGCGTACCCGCGCCAGGCCCTCGATGCCGTCCAGGGAGCGCAGCAGGGCGGGGAAATCCCACGCTTCGTCCTGCCCGTCACGGCGCAGATCGCGGCCGTAGGCGTTGACGTTCTGGCCGAGCAGGGTGACCTCGCGGACGCCGTCGGCCGCCAGGCCGCGCACCTCGGCGGCGATCGCCTCCGGCCCGCGGCTGCGCTCGGGGCCGCGCACCTGCGGGACGATGCAGTACGAGCAGAAGTTGGTGCAGCCCGACATGATCTGCACCCAGGCCTGGAAGGGCCGCCCCCGGCGCCCCGGGAGGTCGCCGCTGAGGCGCTCGCCGTCGTCAAAATAGCCGGGCGGCCCGCCGGCCGCCGCCGCGGCCTCCCGCAGCAGCTCCGGGAGGCGGTGCAGGTTCTGCGGCCCGAGGGCGCCGTCGACGAACGGGAAGCGCCGCAAGAAGTCCCGCCGCTCCGCCTGCGGCAGGCAGCCCGTGACGAGCACCAGCCGCCCCGGGTCCAGGCGCTTGAGCCGGTGAGCGTCGCCGAGGTGGCCCGCCAGGCGGTCGTCGGCGCTCTTCCGCACCGTGCAGGTGTTGTACACGAGCACGTCGGCGTCGTCTGGGCGGGCCACGGGCTCGAGGCCGTCGGCCTCGAGCAGGGCGCGGATGCGCTCGGCATCATGCTCGTTCATCTGGCAGCCGAACGAACGCAAGTAGTAAGTGCGCATGTGTGCTCCGGACGCGCCGCGCGCCGTGCCCCGCTACTTGGCGATGTCCACAGCGCGGCTCTCGCGGATCACCGTCACGCGGATCTGGCCCGGGTAGTCGAGCTGGTCTTCGATGTCGCGGGCGATCTCGCGCGCCAGCAGGGCGGTGGCGTCGTCGTCGATCTCGGCCGGCTTGACCATCACGCGCACCTCACGGCCCGCCTGCATGGCGTAGCACCTCTCGACGCCCTTCTTGCTCTCCGCGATCTTCTCGAGCGACTCGAGGCGCTTGATGTAGTTCTCCAGCGACTCGCGGCGCGCTCCCGGGCGCGCCGCCGAGATGGCGTCCGCAGCCTGCACGAGCACCGCTTCGATGGTCTGCGGCTCGATGTCCTGGTGATGCGCCTGGATGGCGTGGCAGACGCTCTCCGACTCGCGGTACTTCTTGCAGAGCTGCTGGGAGATGGTGGCGTGCGAGCCGTCGACCTCGTGGTCGACGGCCTTGCCGATGTCGTGCAGCAGGCCGGCCCGTTTGGCGATCTTCACGTTGGCGCCGAGCTCGGCGGCCATGATGCCGGCGAGGTGCGCAACCTCGATCGAGTGGTTGAGGACGTTCTGCCCGTAGCTCGTGCGGTACTTCAGGCGCCCGAGGACCTTGACCAGCTCCGGCGCCACCCCGTGGACGTTGGTGTCGAAACAGGCCTGCTCGCCGGCCTCCTCCATGGCGGCTTCGACCTCGGCCTTGGCCTGCCCGTACATCTCCTCGATCCGCGCCGGGTGGATACGCCCGTCCGCGATGAGCTTGGTCAGCGTGAGACGGGCGGTCTCCCGGCGCACGCCGTCGAAGCCGGAGAGCACGACGGCCTCGGGCGTGTCGTCGATGATGAAATCGATCCCGGTGGTGTTCTCGAGCGTCCGGATGTTGCGGCCCTCGCGGCCGATGATGCGGCCCTTCATGTCGTCCGAAGGCAGGTGGACCACCGAGACGGTGGTCTCGGCGACATGGTTGGCGGCCGTGCGCTGGATGCTGAGCGAGAGGATGTTGCGGGCCCGGCGGTCTGACTCGCGCCGGGCCTCCTCCTCGACTGACCGGACGAGCTTGGCCATGTCGTGGCGTGCCTCGTCCTCGGTCTGCTTGAGCAGCATGTCCTTGGCCTGCGCCGCGCTCAGCCCTGAGATGCGCTCGAGCTGGATGAGCGCCTCGTCGTGCGCAAGCTTGGTCTCGTCGGCGACGCGCTGGCTGTTGGCGTCGCGGTCGCGCAGCGACTGGTCGCGGCGGTCCTGCTCGGCGGCCCGCGCGTCGACCTGCTCTTCACGCTGCAGGAGGCGCTGTTCTGCCTTGGAGAGCTCCTCGCGCCGGTCGCGCAGCTCTGCCTCCACCTCGCTGCGGACCTTGTGGACTTCTTCCTTGGCCTCGAGGCGGGCCTCCTTGAGGACGGCCTCCGCCTCGCGCCTGGAGTCGCGCAGGAGCTTCTCGGCCTCCTGCTCCGCCCCCGCAAGCTTGTTCGTGGCCAGCGAGCGCCGGATGACGTATCCGGCGCCGACGCCGACGACAAACCCCACCACGGTCAAGATCACCACTACGGCTGTTGTCATCGCCCAATCCCTTCACAGGTCGCGCGGCACGAAAAAGGCCGGGCAACGCGCCCGGCCTGTGCCACGCTCGCAGGTGCAAACGATACGGTGTTCCAGAGCTGTGTTCGCGTCCAGGGGTCAGGACAAGGTGGGTGCTGACAAACCTCCCGAAGCTCTCATTCGTGACCCCTGATTCATCCGATTCAGCCTATCGGCGCCGGAGCGCCGCATGTATCGCTATACAAGAGCGAGTGTGGAATACACAAAGCACGCGCACACGTCGCGCAACCTGATAGTAGGCGATGGGCGCGCGCAAAGTCAATTCGGCGGCTTGCTGCCGTACTGCGCCACGCGGCGCTCGTGCTCCTCGCGCCCGATGGGGCAGGCGTCCAGGCAGATCAGGCACTCGTGACTGCCGCGCTCCGAGTAGTGCCCGGCCCACTTCC
>Ga0265296_1002743_pt1 | contig 17248 bp, 13 predicted proteins | sample MunlanPumphouse1_FD_189073 | JGI IMG/M metagenome (GOLD analysis project Ga0265296, IMG submission 189073) | Groundwater microbial communities from a municipal landfill in Southern Ontario, Canada - Pumphouse #1 | ecosystem: Environmental > Aquatic > Deep subsurface > Groundwater | place...
AACGCCTCATCGTCTTTGACCGTGATGATCCGGTCGATGATCTCCCGGTTCAGGACTTTAGGGACAAAACCGGCCCCGATCCCCTGGATCTTATGCGGTCCGGGCTGGCCGCCGGAGAGGACCGGCGAACTGGCCGGCTCGACCGCGATTATCCTGACCCGGGGATTTCTGGCCTTCAGCACCTCGCCCACGCCGGTAATGGTCCCGCCCGTGCCGACTCCCGCCACAAAAGCATCGATCCCGTCTCCCAGAGCGTTAATGATCTCCAGCGCGGTTGTTTGGCGATGCGCTTCCGGGTTGGCCGGGTTATTGAATTGCTGCGGCATAAAGGCCCCTTTTTTCTTGACGATCTCTTCCGCCTTCTTGATCGCCCCCTTCATCCCGTCTACTCCGGGGGTCAGGACAACTTCCGCGCCATAAGCTTTGATGATATAGATCCGCTCCAGGCTCATTGTTTCCGGCATGGTCAAAACGACTTTATAACCTCTGGCCGCGCCGATCATCGCCAGGCCGATCCCGGTGTTGCCCGAGGTCGGTTCAACGATCGTCCCGCCCGGTTCCAATAACCCTTTTTTCTCCGCCTCGTCGATCATGGCCAGGCAGATCCGGTCCTTAACACTCCCGCCGGGATTAGCCCGTTCGACTTTCGCGTAGATATCCGCCGCTCCGTCCGGCACCACCCGGGCCAGTTTAATGATCGGTGTCCGGCCGATCAAGTCGGCGACATTTTGGCCGCCCCCCATATAATAGACGAATTCGAGCCGATCTTGGTCCTTAACCTGGACCGAATCGTATTGTTTTCGGTCCAATATCTCGCCGTTCAATTCGACGGTAACGACTTCACTGCGGATATTTTTTAATTTCAACAGATCGCTCAATCTTAACGGCTGTTCCAATTCTTCCCTTTTCCCGTTGATCTGGATATTCATAAGACCGCCTCCTTAAACTTTTCCCAACCAATTTCGTCGATAATGACGGCGACATTTTGGCCGGTTTTCTTGACCAGAGTTAAGATCCGTTCGGTCACCGCCAGGGCCGTTTCTTCATCTAAAAAGCCGGTCAATTTTTCCCCCAACCGCGTTGCGCCGGGATAATCATCACTTAGAAAATGAGCGCCGCGCCCGCCGACCAGAATGGCGATCCCTTTTCGCTTGGCAGTTATGGCGCCAAAGGGGCAGGATTTGACGCACAGGTCGCAATTCTTGCATTTCTCCCGGTCGATAACCGCCAGTTTATTTTCTATAGCGATAGCTTTAATCCGGCAAGCCTTGGGGCAAATGCCGCAGCCGTTGCACTTTGACGCGTCAACCTCCGGCTCAACCACGCCCATAAATCCAATATCGGAGAGGTGCGAGATGCCGCAGGAATTGGGACAGCCGGAAGCCGAAACTTTAATATTCAGGTTATTCAGCCCGATCTTCCCGACCAGCTTTTCCACTTTTTTCACAAGCGCCTGAACGTCAAATATCCCATTAGTGCAATAATTGCCAAAACAGGACTGAATGTTATCGATACCGCTGTCGAGCACGCTCAAACCGGCTCCCTGGAGCTCGTCTTTGATCGCCGGAATTAATGAAATATTTACGCCGGGGATTTCCGGCCCGCCGCGGACCGGGAAATGGACAAATCCCAGGCCGTACTTTTCAGCAATGTCCGCGATCTTGCGGACTTGAGTCGAGGTGGCCTCGCCGTTGGTCGCGCGGATCCGTAAAATAGCGCCGCTGACTTTCCCGGACTGCTTGGTGTCGCAGGTAAAAGGTTTGGCCTCGTAGCCGGCATCAAGATCTTTCGTTAAGGCTGCCCTGACGGTCTGCTCGCCCAGCCGCCTGATCAGCGCGGCCGCTCGTTCCCCCTCTCGCCCTTCCCGCTGGATGAACTCAACGTAATTCTTGACAAAGTTCAGCGTTTCTTCTTCCGCCAGGAGTTCGGCCATTTTTATCCCGACAAAAGGGTCGAGCCCCAGCTTGCCGCCAAGATAAGCGTCATAGCCCTTTTGGCCTGCCCTGGCGGCCCCGACCAGACCGATGTCGGCCAAGACCCTGGGCGCCGTGCACTGCTTCTCGCAACCAACGATCGAGATCTTTGTCTTGAAACCGCCCTGGTCATCCCGCCAGAACTGATCGAGTTTTTCCCCCAAACTGATCGGGTCCATAATCGCGTAAGGGCAAAGGTTCGAATCGTAACAAACATCAGCATTTCGTACCCGCGCGCCGCAGCGATCGAGCATCAATTCCACCTTCTGCAGTTCTTCTTTAACCTTGCCGATATCATTAAAATGGACGTGCGGTATGATCGGAAACTGCCGGGAAGTGAAAAGCACCAGGCTCCGGCCGTATTTCTCCGCCAGCTCGGCGACCTTGCGTAATTTTTCGGCGTCCATGTTGTCGCAAACCGCGCGCACCCAGACGGAGAACATGTCTTTGTCCTTTAATTTGACCACGCCGCCTCTTTTCAGATCTTCATGATTAACCGGATGTGACAATTTTTTCCTCCCTGATCTGGCCCGCTTCGATCTTAAAAACCCTGACTTCAGGCTCTTTTAGCAAGAGCGAAACTATTAAATAGCTGACTTCACTGTAAAAAGCCTGTTCGACATCCCGCGGCGAAGGATAAGCCGCTGAACTGGGGTGAGAATGATATATCCCCAATAATTCAAGACCCTGTTTTCTTATTTCTTTCATTACCTTTAATTGTTCCTGGGGATCCATAAAATAACCCGTCTCCGGCTTGGCCTCCGTATTGGTCATTTGATAGACCCGGCTGACCCGTCCCCCGGTCCCGGCCAGGAGCCCGCAAACCTCTGGTGCTTTTCCCCTGGCGTGCTCAACTATCCTGTTTAATCCTTCTTTTGTAATGATCATTTTAAACCTTCAAGATGCTTAACGCCAAATAGGACAACCCGCCCGCCAGCAGCGGCGCGGCCAGCCAGACTACGAACGTTTTCTGGACGGCTTTTTCCCCGGCCGCTAAAACATGCTCATGCTTGATCGTCCCCACCGCCATGATCGCCAGGGCGTTCAACTGGACCAAAGACTGCGGAAAGCCGAGCGCCGAAGCAAAGATCAGCAGCGTGGCGGTGATAAAAGCGACGATCGTCGAGGTGATCAGCCCGAGCGGGACGATCTCCCGGCCGATCGTCTGCATCGTCCGCTCTTTGATCAACCAGCCGCCTAAACCGAAGAGCGGCGAGATCAAAAGCAAGCCGAGGCCCGGCGAGATCAGGCCGGCCCCGGCCAGCGGTCCGACCGCGTTGGCGACGTTATTCGCGCCGATCGCGAACGCGACGTAACAGCTGGAAATTATGGCCAGGTATTGGATCGGCTTCTTCCAGGAATGGACCTTTTCATAAAACCAAAAATTAGCCGCCCGCGGCGGGTAGATCCCCCGGAAAAACAAGAACGTCAGGAAAAATCCGATCAGCGGCAGGACAAGCCACAGACCGACCATCTGCAAGGTCGTGACCGGGTTCAAACTGTTAAAATGGAGGGCTGCCCCAAAGACCGCGAAGACCGTCACCCAGCTGGTCGATTGCGGCACTTTTAAAACATTAGCGATAAATAGGCTGATGGCCGCGCTCCCTAAAATTATCAAAGCGACCTGCGGGGTAAACAATTGCCCGGGCAATAAGCCGGAACTCAAGGTTTTGGCCACCCGACTGCCGAAAGCGAGCGCCCCCAGGACGACAAAAACCGCGAAGAGCGCGACCGCCTTTTGGCGAGAGATCAATCCGGCGCCGTAAACCGAGGCAAAGGACGGCGCGATGCCCGACCCGCCCATGTTCAGGGCAAAAAATATTACGGCTATAGTTAATATTGAATATTGAATTAACATGTCCTCAACTCGTTTAGATGCCGTCCCCGCTGACATTGATCAACGGTCTGGTATGAATACCGCATTCCCCGCCGCATTTGCTCGTGCCGATCCAGCGTCCCGCCCGCTCATTATCATCGTTAGTTATGCGCGTGCACGGCTCGCAACCTAAGGAACGATATCCTTCCAGATACAATTGATTGACCGGCACCTGCTTTAAGGCCAGGTATTGCCAGATCTCACGTTCCTTCCAGATCAGGATAGGGTTGAGTTTGACCAGCCCAATGTCTCGCTCTTCAACCTCCTGATAATCCGTCCTGGTCCTCCCCTCCGTACAGCGCAAACCGGTCACCCAGCATTTCACTTTCATTTTTTCGATCGCCCAGCGGGTTGGCAGGACTTTTAAGATGTCACAACATTTATCCGGATCACTCGCGTAAAGCCGCTCTGGTATTTCAGCTTTATTTTCGTAAACCTCCAATTCCGGGTATTTTTTAATTGTGGCCCGCATGAATTTTTTTGTTTCCTCCGGCTTGTACCTGGTAGTGACGATAAACCCCCTGATCTTCGGACTGACCCTTTTCGCCAGGTCCCAAACCGCGACGGAATCCTTACCTAAACTATTCGCCACTACCAGGCCATCCCCGTATTTCTTGTAGGCCGCCTCGATCAACGCCAACGACCGCTCGACCTTCTCTTTGAAATTCAAACTATCAACCAAGGCCTTCAAGTCATCCTTATTATCCAAGATATTCATTTACTACCCCCTGCTATTTACTTATCGATTCCAAGACAATAAAGTTGCATCTTATCTTTACTTTCTTGATGATATATGTCAAGTATAATACCCACAAACATATTTTGTCAATATTATTTATTATTTACTTGATATAATTAGTCTAGATTTACCGGCCAAATCAATCGATAACGGAAAATACAACTAATTACTATTTTTTATCCTGGATAAGCTTAGACAGTATAGCCTGATCAGTTTTCTTAGCCCACAATGGCCCCTGGGCCGCTACATTCTCTTCAAAGGTAGGCCGAGGCTCCCCCAGATAGATCAAGCCCAACGGCATTTTTTCGCGCTCGACCGCCTTCCGGAAAGCGGCCGCCCGATCTTTCGGGTTGTGATTACCGTCCAAATAATAGGTATGCTCCTTGAACCACGCGTAAGTGTTGATCTTATTGAAAGAGACGCAAGGTTGAAAAATATCGACGATGGCAAACCCATGATGGCCGATCGCCTGCTTGATGATCCCCTTCGTCTGCTCAATGTCACCGGCAAAGGCCCGAGCCACAAATGACGCTCCCATGGCCACCGCCAGGGCGATCGGATTGATCGGTTCTTCAACCACCCCGTTGACCTGGATCGGCGTCTTCATCCCCAGTTGGCTGGTCGGCGAAGCCTGTCCCTTGGTCAAGGCGTAAACCATATTATTATGGATCAGGCAGGTGATATCGGGATTCCGCCTGATGGCATGGATGAAGTGGTTACCCCCTTCCCCATACATGTCGCCGTCGCCGCTCTCGGCGATGACCACCAGCCCGGGGTTGGCCGCTTTGATCGCCGCGGCCGGGGGAAGCGAGCGGCCGTGCAGGCCATTGAAAAAATTGGTTTTCAGGTAATGCGGGGCCTTCGCCGCCTGGCCGATGCCGGAAACAATGACCAGGTTTTGCGGCTTGATCGCCAGTTCCGCCAGCGCCCCTTTCAGGGCGGTCAGCAAAGGGAAATTGCCGCAACCCGGACACCAGGCGATATCTATATTTTCCAGATCAAATTCCATGCGTTTACCTCTAAAGCTCCAAGGCCCTAAGCCGCTGAACTAGCTCTTCGACGCTGAAAGGAAGCCCGTTGTACTTCAGTATCTTGTTCTGGATATCATAACCGGTCTGCAGTTTGATCAACTGGCCAAATTGGCCGGTCGCGTTATTCTCGATCAAAATAACTTTTTTAGCTTTAACCAAATATTCCCGCGTTGACGGCGGCAGGGGATAAACCTGGCTAAAATGTAAAAACGCGATCTTATCATCACCGATCACTTTTAAAGCTTCAGCAATAATATTCCGGTTCGACCCCCAACCAACGACCAGGGTCTGATAATTGTCACTGCCGATCAGGAGCGGCGGGACAACTGCTTTCATTATCTCGCCCATTTTGGCCAGGCGTTTGTCGACCATCTTCGCCCTTAACTCCAGATCTTCGGTAATATGGCCGGTTTCGTCATGCTCGTCGCTATCGACCCCGACCAACCCGTCGCCGTAACCAGGGACCCCCCTCGGCGAGAGGCCATCAGCAGTCAGTTTATAACGCTGGTAACCCTCGGCCGTTTTGATGATATTGTTCTCGACCTGGACCCCGGCCAGATCGAAGGGCTTGATATTATAGTAGGAATCGGCCAGATATTGGTCGCTCAAGATAATGACCGGGACCTGGAATTTATCCGCCAGGTTAAAAGCTTTTTGGCTTAAATCAAAAGCTTCGTCGAGAGATCCAGGCGCCAGGATGATCCGCGGGAATTCGCCGTGCCCGGAATAGAGGGCAAAGTTCAGGTCACCCTGCTCGGTCCGGGTCGGCAGACCGGTCGCCGGAGCGGGCCGCTGGCCCAAGCTGACGACTACCGGCGTTTCCAGCATCCCCGACAAACTGATCCCTTCGACCATCAGGGCAAAACCGCCGCCGGCCGTGGCGACGATCGCCCGGGCCCCGGCATACCAGGCCCCCAGGGCCATGTTGATCGCCGCGATCTCATCTTCCGCCTGCTCGGCGATCAGCCCGCACTCCGCGGCGTGTTGGGCCAGGTAGGTGAAAATACCGGTCGACGGGGTCATCGGATAAGCCGCGACAAAATTACAGCCGCCGGCTAGCGCCCCCAGGGCGATCGCCTCCGCCCCGCTCAAGATAATATCGTTCTGGACCGCCGGGTCGGGCTGGAGATCCAGCCCGATCGTCCCTTTGGCTAACAAGTCACGGCCGATCTCTATCCCGGCCAGGGCCGCGGCGACATTTTGGCCGATCAGCTCTTCGCTCTTTTTAGCAAAATAACTTTTGACTTGAGCGGTCAGCAGTTCCGGCTCCAGCCGGAGGAGGCCGACGACCACCCCCGCGGCCACAACATTAGCTAGGATCTTGTTGCCGAGCTCGAGCGCCTTGGCGTTGAAAATATCCGCCGCTAGAACAAGCGTAGCCGCCGAGATCCTTTTGGCCAGATGCTTGGTCCGGCCGTCGTCCAACTGGATCAGCAGGTCGATCCGGTCAATAAAAGCGTCGACCCGGCGCGAGCTGATCCTGAAGCTGGTTGAATTTGTCCCGCCGCGGACCCGCGACATGTACTCTTTGGCGGCAAAAACGTGATAGCCGGCCTGTTTAATGACGCGGGTCAGCAGGCGCTCAACAGCCTGGACCCCTTGGCCCGCTTCGCCGGACAGAACTACCGAGACTTCGTCCTTAAGTTGAGTGGCGATTACTATCTCTCCCCTGCTTTCATCATCTGGCGTCAGGCTCTAATTTTAACCGATTCCTGCTTGCCTTTCAATCTTTCCCGCTATATAATTTCAGCTATGAAAACCGAGACCAAACTTAATATCGCGCTTTTTTCCGTCTTTTTTGTTACTTTAATTACCATAAGCTTGATCGGCATTTATTTTACCAGCAATCTCCTGGTTCAAGAAACCATCAATCATCTTCAAGGCATAGCCGATATCCAAAAGAACCAAATTGAACACGAGTTGGACAAACATTCTGATGACTTATTTTCATATATTATCAAGGATTATTCCGGACTGGGTAAAACCGGTGAGATCATCCTGGCAAAAAGGGATGCGAACGGCGACGCGGTATTTATCGCCCCTACCCGGCTGGATCCACAGGCCGCCAATAAAGTAAGAATTCCCAAAAATGATACCCAGATAGCAATTACCCATGCTTTGCAAAAGAAAGAACGAACCTTTAGCGATTATTTGGATTACCGCGGAAAGCCCGTTTTAGGCGTAACCCGCTACATCGCTAAAGTTGATTGGGGTTTAGTGGTTAAAATGGATCGCGATGAAGTGTGCGCTCCGGCCTACGCGCTGTTTGGCTCCATGTTCATAGTAATTTTAATTTTTTCGGCTATCGTCATACTTATCCTTCCTTATTTCTCGCGCCTGGTAACCGCACAATTGCGCCGGAGCGAGGATGCACTGCTGGAGAGCGAAGATATTTTCAGCCAGTTCATGAAGCGCAGTCCGGTTTATGTATTCTTTAAAGATGAAAATATCAGGGCAATTCGATTGAGCGCTAATTATGAGAAGATGTTAGGCAGGCCACTCAATGAATTGCTTGGTAAAAACATGGAGGACCTTTTCCCGTCGGATCTTTCGAAAAGCATGGTTGCGGATGACATGAGAGTTTTAAAAGAAGGCAAACCGATTGAAATTGAAGAAGAATTGAATGGCCGGTTTTATTCAACAATAAAATTTCCAATTCATCGGGAAGGAAAACCTGATTATCTTGCCGGCTTTACAGTCGACATCACCGAGCGCAAGCAGGCGGAGGAGAAGATAAGAGAAGCTGAAAAAAAATTCAGGGTCGTATTCGACAGCGCGGGGGATGGAATCTTGCTGGCCGATCCGGAAAAAAAGAAATTTCTCATGGGCAATCAAGCAATTTGCCGGATGCTCGGCTACAGCCCGGAGGAAATCAAAAATTTAGGGGTCATGGATATCCATCCCGAAAAAGACATCCCTTATGTTATCGATCAGTTTGAAAGGCAGGCCAAAGGAGAATTTAGCTTGACCAGGGATCTCCCGGTCAAAAGAAAAGACGGCAGTGTTTTCTATGCCGACGTTAACGCGGCAGCCGTTACACTTGCCGGGAAGGCATATTTAACGGGGTTCTTTCATGAAACCACCGAGCGCAAGAAGATGGAAGAAAAACTGCGGGATTTATTTGAAAACTCCAATGACATCATCACCTATGTGGACACTCACGGCAAAATGGTCGACGTCAACAGAAGGATCACGGATATTCTGGGTTATTTGCCGGAGGAGCTAGTGGGGAAAAAATTTGTTGATCTGGGAATCCTTCAGCTGAAAGATGTGCCCCAGATAGTAAAGCTTTTCACTGAAACGATCTTTACCGGGGAACCCAAGACAATAATCGAGCTGGAGTTGAAGCACAAAAACGGGAGCAAGGTTTTTATGGAAGTGGGCACCCGTTTCATTAAAACCGACGGCCAGATAAAGGGGGTTGTCAACTCATTTAGGGACGTCACCGAGCGCAAGCAGGACGAGGAAAAACTTTTATTGAAAACCACCCTTTTAGAAGCGCAATCCGAAGCATCAATTGACGGAATTTTAGCGATAGACGACAACGGAAAATCCATTTTATTCAACAAACGTTTTGGTGAAATGTGGAAGATCCCCCGGGAGATATTGGACGCAAAGAATGACGAAAAAATGCTTCAGCATGTCATGGGCCAGTTAAAGGATCCCGATGAATTCATTAATAAAGTAAAATATCTTTACGCTCACAGGGACGAAAAAAGCCGGGATGAGATAGAATTCAAGGACGGCAGGTTTTTTGACCGCTACTCTTCTCCTTTAACCGGCGCGAACGGCAAATATTACGGCCGGATCTGGTACTTCCGCGACATCACCGAACGCAAGCAGGCAGAAGAAATCATTTTTACCGAAAAAGAGCGCCTGCTGGTCTCCCTACACAGTATCGGAGACGGGCTTATCGCCACGGATAATAAAGGAAAAGTAATGATCCTTAATAAAGTCGGGGAGGAGCTTACCGGCTGGAGTGAAGCAGAGGCGCTGGGGAAAAACGCTTCAGAAGTTTTCAAGATCGTCAACGAAGAGACCCGTTTGCCCTGCGCAGACCCGATAGCGAAAGTGTTGAAGCTGGGAGAAATCACCGGACTGGCCAACCATACCATGCTTATCAGCCAGGACGGGAGAGAAATTCCCATTGCCGACAGCGCCGCCCCGATCCACGACCGGCAGGGCAATGTGATCGGCGTTATCCTGGTCTTCCGTGACATTACCGATACCCGGCGCGTCGAACGGATGCAAAATGAATTTGTGAGCACGGTTTCCCATGAACTGCGGACCCCCCTGTCAATTATTAAGGAAGGGATCTCCCTGACGGTTGAAGGCCTGTACGGCAAAATCGAAGAAGACCAGAAAAAATCCTTAACGATCGTTTTGCGCAATGTTGACCGCCTGGCCCGCATCATCAACAGCATCCTGGATATTTCCCGCCTGGAGGGCGGCAAAGTTGAGCTTAAAAAAGAACTTTTCAATATCGCCGATCTGGGAAGGGAGGTTGTTTCAAACTTCAGCCCGTCGGCAAAAGATAAGGGGCTCGAACTGCGCGGAAACATTCCTTCCGAAAAAGTCATGCTTTCCGCGGACAGGGATAAATTGATGGAGATCTTTGTGAACCTGGTCGGGAACGCGCTCAAATTCACCGAGAAAGGCTATATTGAAGTTTCGATGCTTGATAAGGCCGACCGGATCGAGTGCAGTGTCGCGGACAGCGGGCGAGGGATATCCCAAACCGATCTGCCCAAAGCTTTCAGCAAATTCGAGCAGTTCGGCCGGGGCACGGGCCCGGGGGAAAAAGGGACCGGGCTCGGACTTTATATAGTCAAAAAACTGGTTGAATTGCACAAGGGGAAGGTCTGGGTCGAATCCGAACCGGGCAAAGGAACAAAATTCACTTTTACACTGCCGAAGGGGGAATAAAATGGCTAAGATATTATTGATGGACGACGAGCCGGAATTTGTGGAAATGCTTTCCCTGCGGCTTAGAAAAACCGGGGGCTACGAGGTGATAACCGCCTTTGACGGCGAGGAGGGCCTGAAAGCCGCGCAAGCAAACCGCCCGGACCTCATCATCCTTGATCTTATGATGCCCAAAATGGACGGGCGCAAAGTCATTGAAGAGCTGAAAAAATCCGATCAAACCCGCGGCATTCCCGTGATCGTACTAAGCGCCAGCGCCTCCCCCAAGACCGCCGAAGAATTATTAAAACTGGGGGGCTTTGATTTTATTGTAAAACCGTTCGAGCCACCGACCCTGATGGCCAAGATAAAAGCCGCTTTAGAGAAGAAAAATGCTCGATGACTTGATCCTGCACGACCTCAAGAATCCCCTCTCCGGCATCACCGGCTCGATCGGCTTATTTCTCGACGACACGCTCGGGCCGATCAACGCAGAACAGAAAAAATATCTGGAAAATATCAACTTCAGCGCTAAAAAGCTCGCGCTGCTCCTGCTGGAGCTCAGTTTTATCAACAACGCGGAAAAAGGCGATCTGGCCGTCGCTAAAAGCGCTTTCCCGGCCGGAGAACTGCTGAAAGAATTGACCTGGTTAAGGCGGCTCGCGGAAAAAGAAAGCAAAACCATAAAAGAAAACGTTGACGGCAATTTAAGCGTTCGGGCGGACAAAGAACTCACGGTGATGATCATCGCCGATCTTCTGTTGAATGCCGTCAAGCAGGCCGAGCGCGGGGGCGCGGTCACTCTCAACCTGAAGCAAGAAAAAGACCATTTTATGTTTGAAATAATCCACCCGGGCGAAGGCGTTCCAAAAGAATACGCGGCAAAAATTTTCAATAAAAATTTCAGGGCGGAGAATCCCCAGTTAAAAGCCAAAACCAGCCCCGGGCTGGGTTTTTATTTCTGCAAGTTAGCGGTTGAGGCCCAGGGCGGCAGTATCAGCGTCGAAAGTACGGTCGGCCAGGGTTCGAGGTTTTATTTCTATTTGCCTCGAGCCTAAAAAGTGCTATTATATTCAACAGGAGAATTATGAAAATATTGATCGCGGACGATGAAGAGATAATCCGTTCCTCCCTGGAAGGCATTTTAAAAAAGGGCGGCTTTGAAATCGATTTTGCCCTGGACGGCAAGGAAGCTCTCAATAAGGTCGGAAACGACCTTTATGACGCCCTGCTCCTTGATCTGGAAATGCCCAAGATCGACGGCTATGAAGTTTTGAACCGGGCGAGGAAAATTTACCCGAACCTGCCGGTGATCTTTATAACCGGCAAAGGCAAAGTGAAAAAAATCGAGGACAGCATCGCGCATCATAAGTTGAATGCTTTTATAGAAAAGCCCTTTACCGCCGATGAAGTTCTGGACGTGGTCAATCGGGCGATCAGGATCAGGCACGATTCCTGACAATCGTGGTTATTTTTTTATCACTCTGGCGACGACATCGAGCACTTTTTCCGGAGTGAACGGTTTTTCGATGTAACCGTTAAGATTATACTGCGCCATGCTTTCGATCGTCTTCTGCGGACGGCCTTTGCCGGTGACAAACATTATCGGCAGTTCCGGATACAGGGCTCTGGCTTCTTTTAAAACAGTGTAACCGTCAAGTTTCGGCATTTCGATGTCCAGCAAGACCAGACCGTAAAGATTCTCTTTGATTTTCTTTAAAGCTTCTTCTCCATCCAAGGCAAAGTCGGTCTCGTAGCCGCCGCCTTTTCTCAAGATCGCGTCCAGACTGCTGCGGATTATTTCTTCGTCATCGGCGATCAAGATCTTTGTCAGGCCGATCAGTTCATAGCCTTTGACCAGTTCGGCCGTGATTGAAAACTCGCTGCGGCGAATCGCCTGCCCGACCGACCAGTCGCAGATCTTAAGGGCGGTTTTGGGATTGCCTTTGGACAGTGTGTAAACTTTTTCCAGCGCCGCGTCGGTAAAAGGATCAAACCCTTTGCCCCCCGCTTCTTCAATCCTCGTTTTAAGATAATTTTTCAAACCGTCGAGTTCCAGTTTGCTTTCACCCGCGAACAATTGCTGGATCGCCTGCAGCGAAAAGGGATTTTTTGTCCAGCCGGTCTGGTTTAACCAGAGTGCCGTTTTTTCTTTGTCGGACAGCAGTTTAGCTGATTTTCCCTGTGTTGGAATTCCTCTCGGAATGGCCCTGATCAGAAAATAGATCAGCGCCGCCAACACAATGAGTACCGCGAAAATAATCGCAACAATCATTAGATAAAATCTTCTTGCTCCCTCCGCCTGGATCTTTTTCTGGGCGGCCAGGCGGTTCTGCGTGTCGGCCAGCAGAGTCCCCGCCTCTTTATTATCGGGAGCCAGATAGAGAACTATCCGGAAAAAAGCGGCCGCTTCGGATAACTTGCCCTGCTGAATATCTTCTTTGCCCGCCGCCAGGTTCCTCTCGACCAGCCGGTTTTTGGTCGCGAGAGTCAGCTCCGGCGCGGGCGCGCCGGCCGGCGGCGTAATGATCTTTTTGATCAGCGAGATCAGTTCTTCCTGCCCGGCGACAGTGGCCGGCGCCGCTTCCGCGGTAATGATCTGCCTTAAAGGCGGTTTCGGGGCCGCCTCGGGCGTCGGCTTGCCGACCAGCGTGATCATAGCCAGTTCGCCGACGGAAAAATAATCCGTCTGGCCCGTGAAGACGTTGCCTTGGACATCGACGGCCGTGAGGTTGGCACTGTAGGTCTCTTTTTTAAAATCGATCGGCACCTGCCAGAGGCCGCGCCAGACATTGGTGCGGCGGTCCTGGATCAAGGTGACCGGAGTGCCGTCGGGCATGATGGCGGTGATCTGCGATGTGTCAACCGGGGCCTGAACAATAACATGGACAAAATCGCCCGGCAGGTAGGTTCGGGCGTTAACGGTGGGATTTGTCAGACTGGACGGTTGGGCAATCGAGATAAAAGGACACAAAATTAATAAAAAAAGAATAAACAAAGATTTCCGAGCATTATAAATATTCTTCATTAATTATTGAACCGTCCCTTTCAAGGCAAACCACGGTTGGCCTACATAAAACAGCGAAACATAATTAGTTGCTAAACTTGCGTCATTATAATACTGATGATAGGCATAGTCAACACGCATTCCCCCGTAGGTTAATGAGGCCCCGAAAGACGGATTCCAGCTGGTTTGAGAAGCGGTCGCCGGGTCAACGCTCTGGTCCAGCCCGGCGCGAAAGGTAATGTATTGGTTTTCTTTCCACTCCAGGCCGATGTGCTCGGTGACCGGCCGTCCCGTCTGGGCCGGCAGATCGGCATCCGCCGCGATCAGCAGTTTCGGCCAAGGGACCGGCTTAATGGCCGCGCCAACCTTGGTAATACTGGCCAACGATTCCTCCGCTCCGCTGCTCAACCTGATCACACTGCCCATCGAGACCGGAATGAAATTTTGCCGACAAAGGCCAAAACTCAAATGAGGATTAACCACTGCTTTTACTCCGATATCACCGCTGAAGCCGGTCGCCTGCCCCAGATCGCTGTGGCCGCCGGTATAGCCGCGATTATACAATTTGTAATTCGCGCCGACAAAAACGTTGTTCCCGTAGTTGAAAAAATTGGCCAGCGGCGTCGCGTAAGAAAAGGACAACAGAGAATCGTAATAATCGGTCGGGACAGGAGTATCTTTGGTGACAATATTATTAACGCCGGTCGTGATATAGCCGAGGCCAAATATCCCGTACGGGGTCGGCACCGCGCCGGAAAATTCCTGATAGTAAACATCCTGCAGCAGGTTCGTATACATGGCCATGGCCTGCGGGCCTTTTAAGCCGGCCAGGCCGGCCGGATTAATGAATGACGCGTCGGCGTCTTCGGCCACCGCCGTGTGCGCTCGGCCCATGCCGATTGGCCGCGCGCCGCCGCCGATCGTCATCGCGTCATCGGTCGAGCCGATCACGGGCCCACCGAACGCCGCGAGTTCCAGGCAGCAGGCTGCGATCACAGAATAAATTATATATTTCATCTCGTCACTATTAATTTCATCTCGCTGATCTTGGTCGTTTTGCCGTCCGCGGTTTTCGCGATCACCTGGACAATGTAAACACCCGAAGAAACATAGGCCTTGAAGGCGGTCAAGCCGTCCCAGACAACACTGTTATCGCCGACTTTAGCTAAAAATGTCGTCTGATAAACCCGCTCGCCGCGAATATTGTATACATATATAATGATCGTGGCCGGGTTGCCCTGGTCATCGGTCGCCCGGCCCAGGCTGAAAGATAAAGTCGTCGAGCCCGTCGAGGGATTAAAGACCGGCTGGGAGCTCTCGATCGGCTTGGTGACCATGATGACCGGCGTCTCGACCGCAAAGCCCTGCGTTAGAGTCCCGCTCTGGCTGTCGTCGTTTACAACAATGACATCCCAGAAACCAGCGGTTTTACCAATCAGGTCAAATTGGCAGCTAATTTGCGTCGATGATACGACCACAATATTTGAGGCAATTATATCACTTGCACCCGACTTTGATAGCTTAACATTTACGCCGGCACGGAAATGAGTTCCCGCCAGGTTGGTAATGCTGATGACCGCATTATTGACGCCCGACTTCGGCGTGATCGAGCTTACCGTCGGCGCCGCAAAAGTTACGGTGAAGGCGGACGGCAGAGTGCCTGATCGCCCGTCGGGATTGGTCACGGTTACGTCCCAGGCCCCGCCAGCCGCGCCGGTCAGATCGAGGGTGCAGGTGATCTTGACGGCGCTAACGACGGCAACATTGGTCGCGTTGATGTCCGGCTGTCCGCTCTTTGACAATTTAACCGACGCGCCGGCCGCAAAATTAGCGCCGCCCAGGTTCGTGATATTGACCGTTCCCGTATTGAGCGCGCTGTTGGGCACTATTGAGGTCACGACCGGCGCCAGAACCGGCGTCACCGCGCCAAAATAAGCGCTCTTCAGAAAACCGCCATTAAGCGCAAAGGCAGAACTCGATTGGACCGCGATCTGCCGCTCGCGCGCTTTACCCGAAAGGTGATAGGAAGTTGAACTGATAGCGCCGGCTCCCGCGTCAAAAATTCCTGTCGTGATTTTATAGCTGGCGCTGGAAGAGGCCGCCCGGGCCGATCCGGTTAAAACTACTATAAGAAATAATATTAATAATTTGTTTTTCACAGCTCTTTTATCCCGCAACTCTTACCCTGAAACACTCACTAATTCGATCAGTTTCGTCTATTTGGGCCCAACGGTGATCCAGTCGAAAGTGTCGGTCGCGGCTCCAGTATTATTTCGTTTCACCGTGAAAGCGGAAGAGGTTTTAGCAGTTGCGGTATCAACAATAATAACAGCACCTGAATTGGAATCTTCCACCGACACGACGACCGCATAAGTGGCCTGGCTGTAAGCAATTGGCAAAGTAACGGTCGCGGTGGAATTTTTGCCGCAAGTTGATGTTCCCGATTGGACAAAAAGGCCATGGGTAAGTTGCGCGTTTAGATTTGTCACTTCGGTGGTCGAAGTAATCACGATCGGCGCCGTTCCGACCGCGACCGTATTTGTGTACTGGCCCGAAGAAGATAGCGTTGTTGCCGTTACCGCGGCCATAGTTGTGGGGCCGGTAAATGTTTTATTGGACAGAGATTGGGCGCTTGTATGGTCCACCACCACAGTTGTATCAACGCTCATAATTCCCGTAGTTGTGATCGGGCTCGGCGAAGATATAAGCCCGTTGCCCGCTTGAACCGAAGTAACAGTTCCGCTGCCGCCCGGCGCCGCCCAGGTCTGGTCGCCGCGCAGGAAAGTCGTGTTATTCGCCGTCCCAGATCCCAATCGGGCAGTGCCAACCAGCCCGGTCTTGATCGCTTCACCAGTAATTGAGTTGGTCGAATCAAGAGTTTTGTTGGTTAAATTCTGTGTGTCGGTGTCGCCGACGATATTTCCCGTCGGTACAGTCTTGCCCGAACTTTCCAGCGCCGTTCCTCCGGCATTCATTCTCACCAGCTGACTCGAAGTAAAGCTAGTCGCATTGGTGCCGCCTCTCGCTAGGGCCAAAGTTCCGCTGGTAATATTGGCCGCGTCGGTTTGATCCACATTTTGGACATTGCCTAACCCAACCTGAGTTTTAGTTAAGCCAGTTAATGCGGACCCGTCAACCGCCGGCAATTTGGCGGAAGAATCGAGCTGGATTATTTTATTGGCCGTTGTTCCCGCATCGACGGAAATTACCCCGGTTGCCGTGATCGGGCCGCCGACTAAGCCGTTCCCCGTTCCGACACTGGTGACCGAACCGGTGGCGGCCGATGCCCATTGCGGATTGGCCGACCCGCCCTGCGTCTGAAGAACCTGCCCGGATGATCCTGCAGGCAATCTGGTCCAATTCGAACCGTTATAATAGATAACGTCACCTTGCGCCTGGCTGGCAATAGTAAGATTGGCGACTCCAAGATTGGTCAGCGTATTGCTCGCGCCCGATATCGTTTTATTGACCAGAGTTTGAGCAGCGTCGAGCGTCACGACATTGGTTGATAATCTGGCGTCTGATAATGTCCCAGAAGAAAGATTAGAAGCATTGGTCGTATCAACGTTAGCGACATTACCAAGATTGATCTGACCCTTGGTCAAGCCGGTGAGAGCTGAACCATCCACTGCCGGCAGTTTGGCCGAAGGATCCAATTGAACGATCTGATTGGCCCCGGTACCGACGTTGACTGCTAATGTGCCGGTCGAGGTGATC
>Ga0265296_1002744_pt1 | contig 17247 bp, 18 predicted proteins | sample MunlanPumphouse1_FD_189073 | JGI IMG/M metagenome (GOLD analysis project Ga0265296, IMG submission 189073) | Groundwater microbial communities from a municipal landfill in Southern Ontario, Canada - Pumphouse #1 | ecosystem: Environmental > Aquatic > Deep subsurface > Groundwater | place...
CGACGAGACCATCAAGGCCAAGAAGCGCCCGATCATCATCATTACATCCAACAACGAGAAAGAGCTGCCGGACGCCTTCCTGCGCCGCTGCTTCTTCCACTACATCGCTTTCCCCGACCGCACTACCCTGCAGAAAATCGTCGACGTGCACTACCCGGACATCAAAAAGGACCTGGTCAGCGAAGCGCTCGATGTGTTCTTCGACGTGCGCAAGGTACCGGGCCTGAAGAAAAAGCCTTCGACATCCGAGCTGGTCGACTGGCTGAAACTGCTGATGGCCGACAATATCGGCGAAGCGGTGCTGCGCGAGCGCGATCCGACCAAAGCCATTCCGCCGCTGGCAGGCGCACTGGTGAAAAACGAACAGGACGTGCAACTGCTTGAGCGCCTGGCGTTCATGAGCCGGCGCGGCACCCGCTAAGAGGCTGCTGCCATGTTGCTCAACCTGTTCAACGAAATGCGTGCTGCCAAGGTGCCAGTGTCGGTGCGCGAGCTGCTGGACCTGATCAACGCGTTGAAACAGCGCGTGACCTTCGCCGACATGGACGAGTTCTATTACTTGTCGCGGGCGATTCTGGTGAAGGACGAACGCCATTTCGACAAGTTCGACCGCGCGTTCGGCGCCTACTTCAATGGCTTGGAAAAGCTCGACGACCACTTGCAGGCGCTGATTCCCGAAGACTGGCTGCGTAAGGAATTCGAGCGCTCGCTGAGCGACGAAGAACGCGCGCAGATCCAGTCCCTCGGTGGGCTGGACAAGCTCATCGAAGAGTTCAAGAAGCGTCTGGAAGAACAGAAAGAACGCCACGCCGGCGGCAACAAATGGATCGGCACCGGCGGCACCAGCCCGTTCGGCTCCGGCGGTTTCAACCCTGAAGGCATCCGGGTTGGCGATGCCGGCAAGCGTCAGGGCAAAGCGGTCAAGGTCTGGGATCAGCGCGAATACAAGAACCTCGACGATTCGGTGGAACTGGGCACGCGCAACATCAAGGTCGCTCTGCGTCGCCTGCGCAAGTTTGCTCGTCAGGGTGCGGCGGAAGAACTCGACATCGACGGCACCATCGATCACACCGCCAAGGACGCCGGCCTGCTGAATATCCAGATGCGCCCGGAGCGGCGCAACACGGTGAAGCTGCTGCTGTTGTTCGACATCGGCGGCTCGATGGACGCGCACGTGAAGATCTGTGAGGAATTGTTCTCGGCCTGCAAGACCGAGTTCAAGCACCTGGAGTACTTCTACTTTCACAACTTCATTTATGAATCAGTGTGGAAGAACAACATGCGCCGCACTTCCGAACGCACTTCGACTCAGGATCTGCTGCACAAGTACGGCGCCGACTACAAAGTGATTTTCATCGGTGACGCCGCCATGGCGCCCTACGAAATTACTCAGGCTGGCGGCAGCGTCGAGCACTGGAACGAAGAGCCGGGTTACGTGTGGATGCAGCGCTTCATGGAGAAATACAAGAAGCTCATCTGGATCAATCCGTATCCGAAAGATACCTGGGGCTATACCTCGTCGACCAACATCGTCCGCGATCTGATCGAGGATCAGATGTATCCGCTGACGCTGCGCGGGCTTGAGGAAGGGATGCGGTTTCTTTCCAAATGACGACCTGATCGTTCCCATGCTCCGCGTGGGAATGCATCAAGTCACGCTCTGCGTCACAGGGACGCGGAGCGTCCCGGGCGGCATTCCCACGCGGAGCGTGGGAACGATCAACATCTTCGTCAGCAGGCTTCTAGCGATCTTTGAAGCGCTGCAAATACTCGACATGCTCGCGGTGCGCGACGTCCTGCACTACCGGCCTCAATCTCACCTTCGCTCCCGGCAGGCATTGCGCCAATTGTGCCAGTGCCAGCGGCGTCAACGCGCCCAGGCGCGGGTATCCGCCAATGGTCTGGCGATCGTTGAGCAACACGATCGGATGGCCATCGGGCGGCACCTGCACCGCGCCCAACGGAATCCCCTCGGAGATCATCGGCGCGCCCTGATATTGCAACGCCGCGCCCAACAGGCGGATGCCCATGCGGTCGGCGCGACTGTCGATGGTCCAGGCGCTGTTGAAGACATCGAACAGGCTCTGCCCGCTGAACTGGCCGATCTGTGCGCCGAGCACCAAGTCCAAAGGCGCGTGCATTTTGAAATCCGGCCGCTGCGCTGAAGGCATTTCCCGCGTCGCCAACGCTTCGCCGCTGTAACCGAGCGCCGCCCCTTTGGCGAGCGGAAGGCCCATGCCATCAAGTCCGCCCAATTCTTCTCGCAGTACCGTGGCACTGCTGCCCAGTACCTTGGGCGCAGTAAAACCACCGGGTGCGGCCAGATATGCCCGTGCGCCGAGCAACGGCTGGGTGAAGCGCAATGTCTGCCCTTTCGCCAACCGGAAGCTGCGCCACGGCGCCAGCGGCTGGCCGTCGATCTGCGCGCCGAGATCCGCTCCTGCCAGCGCCAGCAGGCAATCCTCCTCAGCCACCACAGCAAACCCGCCGAGGGTGATTTCAACCACCGCCGCATCCAGTTCATTACCCAACAGCCAATTGGCCCAGCTCATCGAGCACCAATCCGCCGCGCCGCCCTGGGTCACGCCCAGATGTCGCACGCCAAACCGCCCGGCGTCCTGCAACAGGCACAGCGGCGTGCTGGCTTCGATCGTCAATCGACTCATGGCAACGCCTCCAGTGGAGTGTCGTCGCCGCCCAAGCGTATGAATTCGGCGTGGTCGACCGCTTCGAAGCGCACCGTGTCGCCGGGTTGCATCAGGCTGTAGCCGTCGCGATGGCGATCGAAGAGTTTTGCCGGGGTGCGCCCGATCAGGTTCCAGCCACCGGGTGAGACCACCGGATAGGCAGCGGTCTGCCGCTCAGCGATACCGACGCTGCCGGCGGCGACTTTCTTGCGCGGTGTGCTCAAGCGTGGCGCGGCGAGCATTTCTTCGACCAGGCCCATGAAGGCAAAACCCGGCGCAAAGCCCAACGCGAACACCTGATATTCCCGTGCGCTGTGGCGACGAATCACCTCCTCCACCGCGAGACCGCTGCGTTCAGCCAGCAGGCTCAGTTCCGGGCCGACACTCAAGTCGTACCAGACCGGCAAGACGTGACACTGCCCAGCGCTTCGCGCATTCGGCGCCAGATCGACCACCGCTTCGGCGATCAATTCACGCGCCTGAGCCGGACTCAACAGGGTCAGATCGTAATGCACCATCAACGTCGTATAGGACGGCACCAGATCGATCAACTGTGCACCAAACGCCGTGCGCAAACGCTCGCTGGCGGCAAGCATCCACGGCATGTTGGCTTCGGCAATTTCATCGAACAGACGCAGCATCAGGCAATCCAGCGCCACCACTTCAACTCGTGGATTCATGACGCACTCGACTGCTGCAAGGCCTGGCGAATGCGCTGCACGGCGGCCACCGAACTGGCGTTGTCGCCGTGTACGCACAAGGTATTGGCATGCAGGACCAAGGCGCTGCCATCGCTGGCGGTGAGCTCACCGCCAGCGGCGATGGTCAGTGCTTGCCCGATGATCTTTTCGGCCTCGTGATGCACCGCGCCCGGCAATTGCCGCGAGACCAATCGACCCGCGCTGTCGTAGGCGCGATCGGCAAAAGCTTCGAACCACAACGTTACTCCGTATTCATCACCGATTTGCTGCGCTGCGGCGTTGTCACGGGTTGCCATCAACATAAGTGGCAGGTTGCTGTCATACGCGGCCACGGCCTGCACTACCGCGCGCAATTGCGCCGGGTTGGCCATCATGTCGTTGTACATCGCGCCGTGGGGTTTGACGTAACTCACACGCCCGCCCTGCGCCTTGCAGATGCCGTCGAGGGCACCGATCTGGTAATGCAGGATGTCCTGCAGCTCTTGCGCGGAATAGGCCATGGAGCGCCGGCCGAATCCGACCAGATCCTGATAGGCCGGGTGCGCGCCAATCTGCACGCCGTGTTCGAGGGCCAGCGCCACGGTTTTGCGCATGATGCTCGGGTCGCCAGCATGGAAACCGCAGGCGATGTTGGCGCAATCGATGAAGGGCATGACCTCGGCGTCCAGACCCATGGTCCAGCTGCCGAAGCTCTCGCCAATGTCGCAATTCAATAGCAGGCGGCTCACGGTGAACACTCCTGTAGCTGCTGGTCTTTTTATCTGTAGGAGACTTCTGCGCAGGGTATCAGTTACTGCGCGTCGAGTTGCTTGCCACGGGTTTCCGGCAGGCTCAGCGCCGCCAGAATCACCACGCCATATGACACCGCCGCGAAGGCGCCGATGCCCATGCTCAATGGCACTTTCTGGCTGAGCAGGCCGATCAGCAGCGGAAACAACGCCGCCAGTGCGCGGCCGATGTTGTAGCAGAAACCCTGACCCGAGCCGCGAATCCGCGTGGGGAACAATTCAGTCAGAAACGCGCCCATGCCGCTGAAAATCCCCGAAGCGAAGAAGCCCAGCGGAAAGCCCAGCCACAGCATCACGCCGTTGCTGACCGGCATCTGCGTGTAGAGCAGAACGATGGTGAACGAGCCGACCGCGAACAAGATGAAATTCTTTTTCCGCCCGAGCAGGTCGGTCAGATACGCGCTGATCACATAGCCGACGTAGGAACCGACGATCACCATCGCCAGATAACCGCCGGTGCCGAGCACGCTCAAGCCACGTTCGTTCTTGAGGAAAGTCGGCAGCCAGGAGGTGATCGCGTAGTAACCGCCCAGCGCACCGGTGGTCAGCAACGAAGCGCGAAACGTGGTGAAGAGCATGCCGGGGGCAAAGATCTCGTAGAACTTCGCCGGGTTCTCTGGTGTTTGTGCGGCTTTGGCTTCGCGATAGATTTCCGGATCTTTTACCAGGCGACGGACAAAAATCACGAATATCGCCGGCACGATGCCGAGGATGAACAGCGCGCGCCAGGCATCTTCCGCTGGCAACACCGAGAACAGCAGCGCATACAGAATCGCCGTCAGGCCCCAGCCCAGCGCCCAGCCGGATTGCACCATGCCCACCGCTTTGCCGCGATCCTTGGCGCGGATCACTTCACCGATCAGCACCGCGCCGGCGGTCCATTCACCGCCGAAACCGAAGCCCATCAGGGTGCGCGCGATCAGCAATTGTTCGTAGTTTTGCGCGAAGCCGCAGAGGAAGGTGAAGAAGGCGAACCACAGCACCGTCAGTTGCAAGGTGCGCACGCGGCCGATGCGGTCGGAGAGGATCCCGGCGACCCAACCGCCGATCGCCGAGGCGATCAGGGTGCTGGTGTGAATCAGCCCCGCTTCGCCCGTGGTGATGCCCCACATTGCGATCAGCGTCGGCACAACGAAGCTGAGCATCTGCGTGTCCATGCCGTCCAGACCGTAGCCGATCTTGCAGCTCCAGAACGTGCGGCGCTCCTGCTGGTTGATGTTGCGATACCAGTCGAACGGCCCGGGGCGCGTCACAGGCTTGGATAACGGGAGGGTGTCGGGAGCACTCATGGCAAATCTCCGCAGGGCTTTTATTGGTCTTGTTCGAAGCTCCGACGACGCCTATCGTGGGAACCGGATGCGCCGATTTTTCGTCGCCCTGCCCTGCGCCGTCCAACGAATAAAAACCCGCCTTAGGCATAAGAAAAATTTGTCAGCCGAGCCTTGTCCATGAATCTGAAGTTTCTCGAGACCTTTGTCTGGGTCGCGCGCCTGAAGAGTTTTCGCCTGACCGCCGACAAGCTGTTCACCACCCAGGCGTCGATTTCCAGCCGCATTGCGGTGCTCGAAGGCGAACTGGGCGTGAAGCTGTTTCTGCGCGATTCACGCGGCGTCAGCCTGACCCCGGAAGGCTTGAAGGTGCTCGACTATGCCGAGCAGATGCTCGACACCATGGCGGCGCTGAAACAATCGATCGAAACCCGTTCGAGCAAGGTCGGCCGGGTGCGTATCGGCGTGATGGACACAGTGATTCATACGTGGCTGAGCCCACTGGTGGCGCAGATGACCGATCTATACCCACGGGTGGAAATCGAACTGGTCGCGGATACTGCGCTGAACCTCTGCGATCAGCTGCAAAAGGGCTTTCTCGATCTGGTGTTGCAAACCGATCTGATCCGCCACGAAAGCGTGCGCAGCCTAGAGTTGGCCAGCCATCCGCTGGGCTGGATCGTCGCCAGCAATTCGATCTACAACCGCGACTACGCCGACCTCGCCGAACTGGCGCAGGAGCGGATCATCACCTACTCGAAAAACTCACGACCGCATCAGGATATCGTCGCCCTGATGCAGGCCAACGGCGTCATGGCGCCACGCTTGAATTGCGTGAATTCGGTGTCAGCGATCACCCGGTTGTTGCGTGACGGCTTTGGTATCGGCGCGCTGCCGCCGGTGCTGGTGGCCGAGGAACTGGCGCGTGGCGAATTGATCTTGCTCGACATCGAGCAGCGGCCGGCGAATCTGCCGGTGGTGGTGTCGTGGCGGGTCGGGGTTGAGTGGGTCGAGGAGATTGTGACGTTGTGTCAGCAGGTGCTAGCGGGGTATGCGCACAAGGTGGGCAAGGACTGCATCACCCTCACTGGATGATTAGTGGCGAGGGGATTTATCCCCGCTCGGCTGCGCAGCAGTCGTGATTGGGGCCAACGCGGTCTTTCAGAGGTACCGCATTTGCAGGTTTTGGGGCTGCTGCGCAGCCCAACGGGGATAAATCCCCTCGCCACAGAACTCATTCACCACAGAACTTACTCCCCCATAGCCCATTCACCACAGAACCCACTCACCTCAGTACCCACCCACCACAGAGCCTCGCCACAGAATCCCCATGCCATAAAGCCTCTGTTGCCAGAGGGGATTGAGCAGGTCTTACAAACCGCGGACGTCGCGATCTTCGATCGGTCGGCTCTGGCGCAGGCGGCGGCCGCCGAGGACGACCCAGTCGATCAGGCGGAACAGGCATTCGATGCCGAACGACAGCAGCAATGCGCCGCTCATGCCCCAGATCATCGCCTCGGGCGTCAGCAGGATCTGATAGCTGTAACCGTTCCAGGTTTCCTTGCGAATATCCGGATCGGCGGCCAGCACCACTTGCAGGAAGCGCACATACCACGGGCCTTGCATCGCCTGGAATTGCTTGTCCAGCGCGACCTGGCGGGTGAGCAAGGTGTTCAGGCTGTCGGCATCGCTGCGGAAAATCGGGTCTTCGCTGGCCCGGTAATGTGCGACCAGCGCCTGCATATCGCCTTTGAAAAACTGATCCGCCGTGCCCTGGAAACCACGCAGACCGGTCTGCGCTTCGATCAGGTGCGCTTCGACACGTTGCGCGTAATCGTTGATGAACCCCGGCACCTGGACACCGATCAACAGGCCCGCCGCAAACAACACCAGCCGTAGATAACTGAGCAACATGGGTGCAAATCCTTATTCGGTCTTGCCCTGGCTGACGCATTCGCCGCGTCGCCACAGGCTCCATTGGCCCGGTTCGTAGCGGGTCCAGGTTTCATTTTCGGTCAAAGGCTCGGTGGCAATCACCGTGACCACGTCGTTGGGCGTGGTTTCGGCCTGGAAATCGACGATCACATCGACATCCTTGAGCCGCGCCGGGCCGAACGGTGCGCGGCGGGTGATCTGAGCGAGTTTGGTCGAGCAGTAACAGAACAGCCAGTCGCCGTCGCTGAGCAGGCAATTGAACACGCCCTTGCTGCGATATTCAGCGCAAGCCGCGACCAGATCCGGCAGCAGCACTTCGATATCCACCGGTTCGGGGAAGGCTGCGCGTACCCGGTTGAGCAGGTCGCAGAATGCCGCTTCGCTGTCGGTATCGCCGACCGGGCGGTAGAAACTCTTGATCGGAGTGAAGTCGGCGAGCTGGCCGTTGTGCGCGAAGCACCAGTTGCGCCCCCACAGTTCGCGGACGAACGGGTGGGTGTTGGAAAGGCAGACCTTGCCGACATTGGCCTGGCGGATGTGGCCGATGACCACTTCGCTCTTGATCGGATAGCGCTGCACCAGGTTGGCCACTTCCGACTCGCTGCTCGCTGCCGGGTCCTGAAACAGACGCAAGCCACGCCCTTCGTAGAAGGCAATGCCCCAGCCGTCGCGGTGCGGGCCGGTGCGGCCGCCGCGCTGCATCAGGCCGGTGAAGCTGAACACGATGTCGGTCGGCACGTTGGCACTCATGCCCAGTAATTCACACATGTGCGGACTCTCGGGTTACAGACGCGGCTCGACCCGCATGCGCTGCGGATTGTTCGGCACTGGCGGGCGACCGTAGCGGTCATCACCGGCGCCGCCGAACGGTTGATCATCGTCGCGCTCTTCGGCACGGGCCGCGGCCTTGGCGGCCTCGGCGCGTTCACGCCGCGCTGTCGAGGCGCGCTCGATCGGCAGGCGGATCAAGACGAAAACCAGATACACCCCGAAGGCGATCATGCCGTACATGAACAGATCGGAAACCGCGCGCCAGGCGTTGTTGCCGACCTTGAACAGCATGTCCAGGGCGGTGATGGCGATGGCCGGTGCTACTTTGGCCTTCACCGGATCGACGATGGTCGGGCTGAACAGCAACACCGCCATCAGCACACGCAGCGGCTCGCGCAGCCAGCGCCACATCCAGGTGGTCAGGCGCATCCATACCAGCAGGCAGCCCACGGCGGCAAAGGCGTAAAGGCCCCAGGCGATCAGATAGTCGTTCTCGGTCATGGTGTCCATGGCAAGGCAGGCAAATAGGCGCTTATAGTAACGACTTTTCGCCCATGCGGCTTGTCCCAATACCAGACGGCCACTGTTATCCCTGTGGGAGCGAGCTTGCTCGCGAATGCGGTGTGTCATTGCAGCAAAAGTCATCTGCCAGGACGCCTTCGCGAGCAAGCTCGCTCCCACAAGGCTCTGCGGCGGTTTCAAAATACGCGAAACCTTTATCCGAATATTGTCCGAGAGCCTCCCATGCCCGAATCCGCCAATGTCATGACTGCCCCGATTGCCCAGCGGGCGCCCGGCGCCGACCCGTATGCCTGGCTGCAGGAGCGCGACACCGACGCGGTGCTCGACTACCTCAAGGCTGAAAACGCTTATCAGGAAGCGCAAACCGCCGATCAGGCCGAACTGCGCGAAAGCCTGTTCAATGAGATCAAGGGCCGGATTCTCGAGACTGATCTGTCCCTGCCCTCACCTTGGGGTCCTTATCTGTATTACACGCGCACCACCGCCGGTGACGAATACGCCCGGCACTATCGCTGCCCGCGTCCTGCCGACGACAGCCTGACCCTCGATGAAAGCCGCGAACAATTGCTGCTCGACCCGAATGCGCTGGCCAATGGCGGCTTCTTCTCGCTCGGCGCTTTCAGCATCAGCCCCGATCACCAGCGCCTGGCCTACAGCGTCGATGCTTCGGGCGACGAGGTCTACACGCTGTTCGTCAAAGAGCTGTCCAACGACAGGGTCAGCGAACTGGAATTCGAGGACTGCGACGGCAGCATGACCTGGGCCAACGACAGCCTGACCCTGTTTTTCGGTGTGCTCGACGACACCCATCGCCCGCATAAACTGTTCCGCTATCGCCTCGACGGCACTGCCGCCGAAGAGGTTTTTCACGAGCCGGACGGGCGGTTCTTCCTGCACTGCTACCGCGCCAGCTCCGAACAGCAATTGCTGCTGTCGCTGGGCAGCAAGACCACCAGTGAAGTCTGGGCGCTGGACGCCAATCAGCCACATCTGCCATTCAGCTGCCTGGCGCCACGGGTCGAAGATCACGAATACGACGTCGACCACGGCCTGCTTGATGGCGTCTGGACCTGGTTTATCCGCACCAACCGCGACGGCATCAACTTCGCCCTGTATCAGGCCACGGACACTGGCGTGCCGCCGAGCGAAGCCGACTGGCAGAACCTGATCCCGCACAACGATGATGTGATGCTCGACGGCGTCAGCCTCAACGCAGAGGCGATGACCTTGAGCCTGCGCGAAGGTGGCCTGCCGATCATTGAGGTTCACCCGCAGGACCAGGCGTCGTATCGCGTGCAGTTGCCCGATGCGGCCTACAGTCTGCATGTGCAAAACAGCCTGGAATTCGACAGCGATCGCATTCGCTTGCGCTACGAAGCGTTGAATCGCCCGGCCCAGGTGCGCCAGTTGATTCTTGCCAGCGGCGAGCAAACGGTGCTCAAGGAAACTCCGGTACTCGGCCAATTTGATGCCGACGCCTATGTCAGCCAACGTCTATGGGCCACCGCGCCGGACGGCACGCAAGTGCCGATCAGTCTGGTGATGAAGCGCGAGATGGTCGGTAAACCGGTGCCGCTGTATCTGTACGGTTACGGCGCTTACGGTTCCAGCCTCGATCCATGGTTTTCCCACGCCCGCCTGAGCCTGCTCGATCGCGGCATGGCCTTCGCCATCGCTCACGTACGCGGTGGTGGTGAATTGGGCGAAGCCTGGTATCGCGCCGGCAAGCAGGAACACAAACACAACACCTTCAGCGACTTTATCGCCTGCGCCGAGTTTCTGATCCTCAACGGCATCACCACGGCGGAGAAACTGGCGATCAGCGGCGGCAGCGCCGGTGGCCTGCTGATCGGCGCGGTACTCAATCAGCGCCCGGACCTGTTCGGCGTGGCGATTGCCGAAGTGCCGTTCGTCGACGTGCTCAACACCATGCTCGACCCCGAGCTACCCCTGACCGTCACCGAATACGACGAATGGGGCAACCCGGAAGAACCGGACGTCTATGATCGGATCAAGGCTTACGCGCCGTACGAAAATGTCACCGCGCAGGCTTATCCGCCACTGCTGGTGATCGCCGGTTACAACGACAGCCGTGTGCAGTATTGGGAGGCGGCCAAGTGGGTGGCGAAATTGCGCGCGACCAAGACCGACGACAATGTGCTGCTGCTCAAGACTGAATTGGGTGCTGGGCATGGCGGCATGAGCGGGCGCTATCAGGGATTACGTGACGTAGCGCTCGAATATGCATTTGTGTTCAAGGTTTTGGGAATTGCCTGAGGAACTCTGTGGGTGGCTTGGGTCTTAACTGCAGACCCTCGCCACAAAAGCCCGTTCCTACGGGATCCGTGTATAGCCTTGAAATGTGAAAACAATAAAGACCGCACCGACATGTCAGAACCGACCTTCCTGAACAACGAAATCCGCGACTGGCTGATGGACTGTGGCCTGTTCGATCAATTGCAGCTGGCCGACTTTGCGGCCGCTTCCGGTTACTTCAGCATCAGCACCGTGGCTGAGGGCGAGGCGATTTTTCGCGAGGGTGATGCCGGCAGTTTCATGTGCATCATCCACACCGGCCAGGTCGCCGTGCAGAAAACCGGCGCTGACGGCCAGGTGATCACCATGGCCACCCTGCGCAGCGGCCGCGCCTTCGGTGAAATGGCCGTGCTTGATGGCGAGCGCCGTTCAGCCACGTGTATCGCGGCGAGCAACTGTCAGTTGCTCAATCTGGGCAAGGACTCGCTGGAAAAAATGCTCAACGACGCACCGAAAATCGCCGCAAAGATCATCCGCGCCCTCGCCGTCTCGCTGTCCAAACGCCTGCGCATGGCCGACGGCCAACTCGCCGCGCAACAGGTTTAACCGCCGGGGGATTTGACCTTGTTGCCGTTCGGCTCGATGCCCGGCACCGGTTGATCCTTGCTCGGCGGGCTGGGCATTTCGATCGGTACCAGCGGTGGGCTGCCGCTGCCGGCGCCCGACTTGGGCAGGGTGATCGGGGTGATCTGCGGATACGGCGTCGGCGTCGCGGTGCCGGGCGAACCGGGTTGCGGCGTCGGGCTGACCGGAACGCTCTGCTGGGCCTGCACCGCAGTAATCGCGAGCGCGGCCAGGGTAATGACCGTTAGAATGGTGCGCTTCATCAAGGGCTCCGTTTGGCCTTTAGTCTGTGCTCAGGCTACTCCCAACGCGCCTGCTTGCCTTCCCCCTTGTAGAGATTTCCATGAAACGTTTCGTTCTGCTCGACACCACCCCGATCCCTGAAAACGGCGGTGCCCTGTGCCTGTTCGAGTATGGCGAGGACTTCGTCATCAAGATCCAGGGCGGCGACGGCGGGCAGTTGATGAACACGCGCATGCACGGTTCCGAGGACGCACTGGCCGAGATTCCCTGCCGCAAGGTCGCCGGCCGGCCGAATTCGCGGGTGTTGATCGGAGGCCTGGGCATGGGTTTCACCCTCGCCTCGGCACTCAAGCACCTGGGCAAGTCCGCCGAAGTGGTGGTCGCTGAGCTGGTGCCCGGCGTGGTCGAGTGGAATCGCGGCCCGCTCGGGGAGAAATCCGGTCGGCCATTGCTCGACCCGCGCACGGTGATCCGTCAGGAAGATGTGGCCAATGTGCTGCAAAGCGAGCCGAACGGTTTCGACGCGATCATGCTCGACGTCGACAACGGCCCCGAAGGCCTGACCCAGAAGGCCAACAGCTGGCTGTATTCCGCCGCTGGTCTGAATGCCTGCGCCAAGGCCCTGCGCCCCAAAGGCGTGCTCGCGGTGTGGTCGGCCAGCACCGACCGGCAGTTTTCCGACAAATTGAAGAAGGCCGGTTTCAAGGCCGAAGAAGTCCAGGTCTTCGCCCACGGCAACAAGGGCACCCGCCACACGATCTGGATTGCCGAGAAGCTCAAGGGCTGAGCTAAACTCTGCGCATAACCGTCATCAGTCTTTCTGCAAAGGTGAACCCATGAGTTCGTCCACCCCCACCAACACGTCGAAGCTGGACCGCATCCTCGCCGACAACCAGCGCGACAAGGAAATGGGCTACCGCGACAAGGCCCTGAAAATGTACCCGCACGTCTGCGGTCGCTGCGCCCGTGAGTTTTCCGGCAAGCGCCTGAGCGAACTGACCGTGCACCACCGCGACCACAACCACGACAACAACCCGCAGGACGGCTCGAACTGGGAGCTGTTGTGCCTGTATTGCCACGACAACGAACACTCGCGTTACACCGATCAGCAGTATTTCGGCGAGGGCTCGCTGAGCACACCGAAGATCGCCAAGGCCACGCATAACCCGTTTGCGGCCCTCGCTGGCCTGATGAAAAAAGAAGATTAAAAGCAAAGATCGCAGCCTTCGGCAGCTCCTACACGGTGTACGCCATTAGACTGTAGGAGCTGCCGAAGGCTGCGATCTTTTGATCTTATCCCCGTATAATCGCCCTCTTTTTCCCGAAGGCACCCCGCTCGTGGCAGACAAACGGTACAGCTGCATTGGTTTGTATAACCCCAAATCACCGGAGAACGTCGGTTCGGTGATGCGCGCCGCAGGCTGTTACGGCGTAGCGTCGGTGTTCTACACCGGCAAGCGTTATGAACGCGCCGCCGACTTCGTCACCGACACCAAGCGCGTGCACTACGACATCCCGCTGATCGGCATCGACGACCTGAAAAAAATCCTCCCGCTCAACTGCGTGCCCGTCGCCGTGGAGCTGGTCGACGGCGCCCGGCCGCTGCCCGAATACACCCACCCCGACCGAGCCCTGTATATCTTCGGCCCCGAGGACGGTTCGCTGGATAAAGAGATTCGCGACTGGTGCGAAGACGTCGTGTACATCCCGACCACCGGCTGCATGAACCTCGCCGCCACGGTCAACGTCGTGCTCTACGACCGCATGGCCAAAGGCCTGAACACCCGCTCCGGGCCGAAATTCCGCTGAAGCGTCGCACATTTGATGGAACAAGCTGACCGCCCTGGCAGTCAGCTTATCTATCAATCGCACCCTGCCTGGAGATAGACCATGAGCGAGCTCAAACGCGTAGAACGCATCGAATCCACCCCGTTCCAGTCGCCTTCGCACAAGAACGTGCATGGCTGGGAGCGCGTCGGCTCGTTGACCGGCGGCGTGCTGATGGTCGGCAAGGGCCTGCGCCGTGGCGGCGTGTTCGGCCTGATTCAAGTGGCGCTCGGCGGCATGGCCGTGGCCCGTGGCATTACCGGGCACTGCTCGGCGAAAAGCCTGCTGGAAAAAGGCCGTCAGGACATGAGCAACGTGCGGGCGAAGATCGAACGCGCCGGGGAAGAGCTGAGCAAGCTGAAGACCAATGCCGAAGTGGCTACTGAAACAGCCACTGTGACCGGCAATGATTCGCTGACCTCGCCGAAGGCCGGCGTCTGATCCGGGATCTTCAGCGCCGCTGATGGCCTCTTCGCTGGCAAGCCAGCTCCCACAGAAAAACCTGTGGGAGCTGGCTTGCCAACGATTGCGATATACCTGAAGCGAGAAAATTTCAACCCGCGCGAAAAATCAGATGATCTTCCCAGTCATCCTCCGGCACGCTGCCTTCGGCGAGCATGCGCCCTGACTGGGAAATCCGCTCATGGTGCACCGCATCGCGGTCGCCACACACCAGGTGATGCCATAACGGCAGATCCTTGCCCTCGCTGACCAGACGATAACCGCAGGTCGGAGGCAGCCATTTGAATTCTTCCGCCTGACCCGGCGTGAGCTGAATGCAGTCCGGGACAAACTTGATCCGGTTCGGATAATCGCTGCACTGGCAGGTTTTCAGATCCAGCAGTTTGCAGGCGATGCGCGTGTAATAGACGCTATTGTCTTCTTCGTCCTCGAGCTTTTGCAGGCAGCACAGACCGCAGCCGTCGCACAGCGATTCCCATTCCTCGTGATCGAGTTGATCGAGGGTTTTGCGTTTCCAGAACGGTTCGACTATGGCGGCCATGGCTCGAGCATCAACATCAAGGTGGTGAAAAGGCCGCCAGTCTAGTGCCAGCGGGCGCAAGGGCCAAGCGCTGGCGACTGTCGGTAAATCCGCTTGTCAGCGCCAGCGCCGCCCACTGAGCAAACTGGTGGCTACCCTTTGAAACCAATGTGGGAGCGAGCCTGCTCGCGAAAGCGCTGTGTCAGACACGCTGTTGTCGACTGACACGCCCTCTTCGCGAGCAGGCTCGCTCCCACAGCGAAATCGGGTGAGTCAGTAACCGCGGGTGAAATCCACCTCGCCGCGCAAAGCCTCACCCGCCTCGTACGCTTTCAGGTTCTGCACAAACAAATCCACCATCAGCGTCGGCGAGGTCGGCGCCGAGCTGTGCCCGGTCAGCAGCAAGCCCCACGCGGTCCAGAACGGATGGCGTTGCGGCAATGGTTCCTGACGGCAGACGTCGATCACCGCGCCGGCCAGGTGCCCTTCTTTCAAAGCTTCAACCAGATCAGCATCGACCACCGCGACACCACGCCCGGCGTTGATGAACAGTCCGGTGGGTTTGAATTGCTTGAAGAGCGCAGCGTCGTAGATATCGTGGGTGTGTTCGGTGTTCGGCAGCAGATTGACCACGTAGTCCACCTCGCCCACCAGTCGCGGCAGATCCGCCAGCGCGCCGACTTCGACAAACGGCGCCTGTTCGCGGGCACTGCTGGCGATGCCGTACAGCTCGACGCCGAACGGCCGCAGAAACTGCGCAACGCTCTGGCCGATGTCTCCGGTGCCGACGATCAGCACCTTGCGCCCGACCAAACTCTGGCCGCTGCGGTTGTCCCACTTGCGCTCGACCTGGCTGACCAGCCGCGCCAGCACTTCGCGTTCGTGGCCGAGGATGTAGGTCAGCACGTATTCGGCCATGACCTGACCGAAAATCCCCACGGCGCGCGTCAGGCGATAGTCGCGGCGCAGGCCGTCGGCGAGCAGCGGCGTGATGCCGGCCCAGGTCGATTGCAGCCATTGCGGTTGATGGCCCTGGCGCAGCAGGGTCGCGAGCAGATCCGGCTGGCCCAGCCACACCGGGCAATCGGCGGCTTGCCGCGCCAGTTCGGCGGAGTCGCCGCTGGTCAGGACTTCAAGCTCGGGCAGTGCCTGACGCAGCAGGCGGGCGTATATCGCGTGGTCGTGTTCAGCAATCAGAACGCGCATCTTCAAACCTTTCGCAAACCGTGCAGACAGCCGCCGGGTTGGGGCCGGCCATCGCGGTAAAAACAGTTCCAGGGTTAACCGAGGCCCAGGACAGGGCCTCGCGGGTCAGACCGGGTCGTTGCGTCGCAGCAACTCTTCGGGCAGGTGCTCGATGTACTCGTCCTCGGCCGGCGGCATTTGCAGGTGATAGCCCTGCTTGTCGAGGTTTTCCAGAACCACGGTGATGTCTTCGCTGGCCAGTTTGCGCTCGGGCCACAGCACCAGATCGAAGGAATGCTTCGCTTTGCCGAAAGCCGTCATCAGCGCATCCGGCACGCGCTCGAGCGCATCGCTCTTGAGCACGTAGAGATACATGCCGCTGCGCTTGGAGCTTTGGTAGATGGAGCAAATACGTTTCAAGGCTGTTCTCCGGCGGTGGCCAGGCTGTCGAGCAGCTTCTGGCCGAGCAATTCGCGGCGCCAGCCACGCAGCGAATCGGGCAATTGGTAAGGACCCTCGGGGAAGCCGCTTTTGACCAGGGCTTCGAGGGTTTTCTTGCGCAGCATCAGTTCCGGGGCAATACCCAGGCGTTCGGCCTCGGCCTGACCCAGCGCGCGCAGTTGTTTGATCAACGCAGCGGCTTCGATCGGCAACGGCTCGGGCACTGCCGGCGGCCATTGATCCGGCCCCACACTGCCAGAGCGCTTGATCAGATCAAGCAGAAACTGACCGTCCTGACGTACGGTACGCGGGTGCATGTCTTCGATCTTGCCCAGCGCCGCGAGGTTATCCGGCTGCGTGCGGGCCAGGGGCCACAGCGAGTGTTCCCGAACGATGCGGTTGCGCGGCAAGTCGCGGGCGCGGGCTTCTTTTTCGCGCCAGGCGCACAGCTCACGCAGCACGGCCAGTTGCGCACGGGACAGCTTCCACGCCAGTTTCGCCTCGCGATAGACCTCGTACGGATCGGTCTCGCGGCGCAGGTTGGCGACCAGTTCGGCGCCATCCTCCAGCACCCAGGCGAACTTGTCGGCGGACAGCTTGGGGCGTAACTCGACGAACACCTCGGCCAGATGCACGGCGTCTTCGGCGGCATAGCTGATCTGGGTTTCGGACAGCGGGCGCTGCAACCAGTCGGAGCGGGTTTCGCCCTTGGGCAGGTCGATGCCGAGCACCTCCTGCACCAGACGCGAGTAGCCCATCGAAAAACCGAGGTTCAGATAGGCGGCGGCCAGTTGTGTGTCGAACAACGGCGCCGGCAGGCTGCCGGTCAGGCGCAACAGCACTTCGAGGTCTTCGCTGCAGGCGTGCAGGACTTTCAGCACCGCCGGGTTTTCCAGCAACGCAGCCAGCGGTTGCCAGGCGTTGATGGTCAGCGGATCGATCAGGTAGGCGCGTTTGCCGTCGCCGATCTGCAACAGGCCGGCAATCGGGTAGAAGGTGTCGACCCGCATGAATTCG
>Ga0265296_1002745_pt1 | contig 17239 bp, 21 predicted proteins | sample MunlanPumphouse1_FD_189073 | JGI IMG/M metagenome (GOLD analysis project Ga0265296, IMG submission 189073) | Groundwater microbial communities from a municipal landfill in Southern Ontario, Canada - Pumphouse #1 | ecosystem: Environmental > Aquatic > Deep subsurface > Groundwater | place...
GTTTGCGCTACCACGTAACAGACCAGAGGCGGACCGGTGCCGTGAGCATCCTTGCGCCGGATTGCGCACCAGGCGTGGTCGAGCCAACCATCCTTCACTGCGTCGAACCGCTGGGACCTGTCCGCTTTCTCGTGCAATTTTACCGAAGAGCGCCTGAGCCGATCCCGTTGTGCAGCCATGAGGAAATGGCACGCCGAGAGAACGAACATCGGGAAGCAATTTTCGCCTCGGCGGATCGGCTTGCCGTTAGCCAGAATTAGACATGCCCGGGGATCCGCTTACTCCCTGTTCAAAGGCAGGCGGTGGCTTGGTTATGGGGCGCTATCAGCGGAAGGCGACATCGCGTCTGATAAGCGTCCCAGCCGTTACGTAAACGTATTCCCATCGAACACATTGCTTTTGTAGGGTTCCGGCGGGCTCATTGCGGCTGCACTTTTCGGAAATGGACGGCTCGACTGACGAGATCTGCCATGTGATCGGCCGCCCTAATCGTAAGAGGATGATGCGTGAAGCCGGGCCGGGGTGAGATGTAATCCGCCATCTCCCGCGCCACCTGAAGCTGCCGATCGGAGCCTTCCGCCAGCACAGCAATCATCAGATTCTCAAGCGCGATGACGCGTATGCGAAGCTGAACAAGTTCGGCGTTGGTCATGTCGGGAACGTCCGCGTGAGTTCCATGGGCGGATGCGAGCGCACCACCTTCGTTGTCCCACCTCGACAGTGCTCGCTGGCGAAGCTCGATCGGGCTTGGGAGTGGATCAGAGTCAGGCATCAGAGTTTCCTTAAGGGCGTGATCTGGTAGCACGAGCATTGATCATCGGTAGCCGACGCCCTTCACGTAATCGGCCAACTGCGCTTCTTCATATTCGGCATCACCCAGCAGTACGCGGAGAATGGCTCGCGCAGTGAGCACACCTATGGGCCGGTTATCTGCGGCCACAACGGGGATATTCTTCAGATGTCGCTCTTTCATCAGCTTCGAAACGTCCTGTAGAAGGTCCGCCTCCCGACACAGCGCAACATCGCGCGTCATAACCGTCGAGACCGGGCACATGCAGGTGGCACCCTGACAAACGCTCATTTGCCGGACGACATCGGTCTTGGTTACGACACCTTGTAGGGCCCCTGCGCTGTCGCATACGATCACGAGATCAGTCCCGGAGGACAAGAGCTTGGCGGCTTCGATCAGCCGCGCATCATCGGTGATCGTCACGAGTTTTTCGCGCGCCACCTCCAACATTCCTTCAACGAACATCGCCTTGCCCTCCTCTTCGCGCTGACATGCGCGCTAAACGTCGTTCTGTCGCCTGTAGAGATAAGGATCTTAGGACGCTTCAAACGGTCGGACGTGAGGCTGCCGTGCCCTCCACGCGTATTCGGAGACTTGTGGCTAGCAACCGCGGTTGAGACGCGACGAACTAGGGTTGACCAAAGATGACGTTGTTGCCATCTAAACAGCATGCACGCTTTCGCGCCATATTCGCGTTTCCACGACCACGCAGGCCAACTCGCCGCACGCCTGTAGCCCGAGCTCGGCGGCATGCCGATCGGGTTCGGGCCTTATTCGATCTGATTTTCACGGACGCGCTCGGCGCGACCGTGTTCTCGAGTATGCGGATAATTGAAAATGCCTGATGTTGATTTCTCGGCGATTGATCGCCGATCGGAGCCTATTGCTTCACAGGACGCCGACAACCTAACTAGACGTGTGTTGGTATCCAGGCCTGAGAGTTTTTTCTCTCTTCGATTCAACATGCAAGTTGAAGAGGAAGAAGCCGAGAATTTACCAGGTCGTCCCTCACGGGGCCCCCAAGGCGGGCTACATCGCTTTATCGACATAAACCTGCTGTTGTTGATCCTGTTTATTGGCGTTCCGATCTTGGTGTACTGCATCCTTTCAACCGTTACCTAGCCTTGGCTAGCGGTCCGAACCGGGATTATTGAACAAAAATCCTGCCGGCACGTAGTCCTTGGAAAGTAGTACGGTTATGAAACATACGATGATTGTCGTGCTGGCCCTCTCGGTCCTCGCTCCAGCCGCGGCTTTTGCTGACGGACCGGGGAGAGGCTGGATCAGCCGCGAGAAAGCGTCTGCTGGCCTCGCCAAGCGGGGCTATAATGTTACCAAGATCGAAGCCGACGATGGGCATTGGGAAGGTGAAGCTGTTCGAAAGGGCATCCGCTACGAGTTCCATGTTAACCCCAAAACCGGCCAGATCACCAAGTTGGAGCGTGATCGCGATTAAGTGAACGACGGTGTTCCACGATTCTGTTTTGGCGCTGCCGGTGATCGCCTGCTCCGTCCTGATCCTGTTACCTTGACAGCACGGCCTCACGGCATCACCTCTAGTTGATGTACGCTCCTGCGACACATCAGCGTTTTCGCGACCACTCGGGCCAGCTCGCCGCACGCGGTTAGCCCGGGCTTTGTCGGCAAATCGCCGCCAAAGTTCGGGCCTTATTCGGAATAATTAACTCCGGCCGCGCGCGACGCGCCGTGGCCTCGAATAAGCGGATACCGCATCATGCATACTCAAGCTGCACAACTAGACGCTCGTCCTGTTATTCACGTCTCGATAGAAGAATGTGATTCCCTCTCTGCACTGGCGTTAAGCGCCCAGCACCGACATCCCCAAGCCTCGTCCATGCTTCTTGCCGAACTCGATCGTGCCGAACTTTACGAGGCGTCTGATATGCCGCCAGAGACCGTTACGATGAACTCCATCGTCGAATTTTTGGACGAAGAGAGCGGTGTGCGCCGCGTTGTCCGGCTGGTTTACCCTAATGAGGCAGATATCGATGCTGGACGGATCTCGATCCTGACACCAATCGGGGCGGGACTGATCGGTATGTCAGCGGGCCATGCGATCTCTTGGCCGGATCGTGAGGGCCACGTTCGCTCTCTCAGGATCGTCAGCGTTACTCAGCCCGATAGGGGTTTGGGCGCATGATCGAGGAACTGGCCCGTCATCGATGCAGTGGCGACGATGGCACACCTCTTTTCGTGGTAGAACGCTGTCATGTCTTCATGACCCAGGGCGATACCGGCTTACGTCAGTATCGAGGCGCGGCCTGCTTGACGCTGCTCGATGGCGAGCCTGTTCGCTACATTGATGCGCGAACGTTCGAGGTCGTCGCGAGCGGTGAACTGATCGCCCATGACCCCGCAACGTGTGATTGCGCGCCAGCGGTCGAGGTGTTCACACAAGACGGTCGGCGCGAGGGAGGGGACGCGAGCATCTAGTTCTGTCGCTCAGACATGACATCGATCACCGCGTTGACAAGCTGCGCTGCGCCGTCGCGATTCAAGCGAGCCGGCCAAACGCGGTTAACGCCTTACCGCACTTCGATCAGTGCCGCCTTTCACACCCGTTCCGCTCAGGGCAGCGCTAGCCGCGCGCAAAAGCATCCGTCGCGCAGCAAAGCTGGCTGGCACCGCCTGCGACCCAAAGCGCTGCGCGAACCCCTCTCGCCAAAGCCTCGACGCCACAACATGAACCTCCTCGCGAGTTGGCGAGCGCTCATCATTAATGCAGGCGGTGATCGCCGGGTACAATTGAGGCAAAAGAACGGCTTCGGTCGGTTCGATCGGCTCGCTGACCTGTAGGTCAACACCTTGCTCGCACCGGCGTTTCAAAGCTTGCCTGCGTTGCCGGCGCCAAGCGCGGCCCGCGAACCAGAGGGGTACTGCGGCAACTACCGCAAACGTCAAAGTCATGTCCAGGAACTGACTTTTCGGTAGCTTACCAACTAAGCCCAGCACCAGGAGAATCAGAATAGCGGGGGCGCCCCATTCCGGATGCAGCGCGAGCCGAAAAACGTACCACAGTAACCAACAAAACAGCGCCGCGGCCGCCAGGCTGCCTACGATCAGGCCGATTGCTCCGGCCGCAATGAGGATCAACTGCATGCGCCGACTCCTTCCGGCTATATATATCGCATTGCGATAGACACTGCAATTGGAACCTCTTACGAACCCGATCAATCGACGCGCGCGAGTAGCTCGGCCAGCATAGGCCTAAGCCGTACAATCTCCTCGCGATGCGTCTCCGAGAGCTGTTTCAGAAGCGTTCGCGCTTTCTGCGTCAATTCGAGGAGAGCCTGCCGGCCATCGTCCGGTGATGGCCTACGTATCACCAAGCCAAGCGTTTCCAGACGATCGACCAACCCGGTCGCGCTGTGCGGTTTTAAGGCCAGACGCTCCGCGACGTAGCCGACGCTCACGTTTACGGGGGCAGCCCCCCGGATCGCGAGCAGCGCCTGGTGTTGCTGCGGCTTCAAGCCGCAGCTAGCCGCGCCTCGTTCACTGAAAACCAGAAACTGGCGAAGCGCATAACGGAAGTCTGCAAGCGCCGCATAGTCGGCGTCGGCTAACTCATTCCGATCAATCATCACTTATATCCTAGGCGTTGAAGTATATCGTGGCACGATATAGTGGTCGCCCTTTCTGAACCGGCGAGAGTGCATGACGGCTTCCACCATCAACATCCCAAAGCCCAAGCGGCTTGCCGATCATAGCGCCGACTGGCGAATGATCATGCTCGCTGGAGCAGCGGTCGTGGTCGGCACGGGCGCAGCGTTCGGTGCCTGGATCCTCCTAAAGCTGATCGCATTTGCCACCAATCTGTTCTGGTTCGGCAGGATATCGGCCGCGCCTGCTGAAATCATGGACGCGAACGTCGGCCTTGCAGTGGTCGCGATACCGGTCATCGGTAGTCTTCTGATCGGCCTGATGGCGCGTTTCGGCTCGGAGAAGATCAAAGGGCACGGCATTCCGGAAGCGATCGAGGCCATTCTATACGGCGAAAGTCGCCTGTCGCTCAAGGTTGCGGTTCTTAAACCACTTTCCTCGGCGATCTCGATCGGCAGTGGGGGTCCGTTCGGGGCCGAAGGTCCGATCATCATGACTGGTGGTGCGATCGGATCCCTGTTTGCGCAATGCTTCCACCTGAGCGCGGCCGAGCGGAAGACCCTGCTGGTCGCAGGCGCCGCAGCGGGGATGACCGGCATCTTCGGCACGCCCATCGCCGCCATCTTGCTGGCGATCGAGGTTCTGCTGTTTGAGTGGAAGCCCCGCAGCTTCGTGCCTGTAGTTGTCGGAACGCTGGTAGCGTTTGCCTGGCGGCCCATGCTGCTGGGAGCCGGACCGATCTTCCCGTTCGCGGCGGTTCCTGTGCAGGCGTGGTGGCCTACGGGGGGATTAGCCCTCGGGATAGGTGTTTTGGTCGGGCTAGAGGCGGCGTTGCTGTCGGCGATGCTCTACCGGGTCGAGGACGCGTTCCACCGGTTGCCGGTGCATTGGATGTGGTGGCCAGCGTTGGGTGGCATCGTCGTTGGGATTGGGGGTTTGATCGATGCCCGTGTTCTTGGCGCGGGCTATGCGAACATCCAGGCACTGCTCGACGGATCATTGGCGGTGCGGGTCATCCTCGCGTTGTTGGTCGTGAAGGCAATCGTCTGGCTGGTCGCGCTGGGATCGGGAACGTCGGGCGGCGTTCTCGCGCCATTGCTAATCATGGGTGGCGCCCTGGGCGCCCTGCTTGGGCAGTTTTTGCCCGGGTCAGTCGGCTTCTGGGCAATGATCGGCATGGCCGCCATGATGAGTGGGGCCATGCGTGCTCCACTGACCGGTGCACTTTTTGCGGTCGAACTAACTGGGCATTTTGATGCCTTGCCGGCGACGATCGCAGCAGCGACGGGAGCCTATGCGATTAGTGTCCTGGTCATGCGTCGGTCGATACTCACCGAGAAAATCGCCCGTCGTGGTCGTCACATCCTCCAGGAGTATACAGTTGATCCGCACGAATTCCTGCAAGCCGAGCAAGTGATGACACCTGCCCCCGCCATGTTGTCGGGTGACATGACGATTAAGGATGCCGTTGCCTATTTCGGGGACGGCGCGACGCACCGAACATATCCGGTGGTTGACGTAGGCGGACGACTGCTGGCGATGGTGTCCCGGGCCGATGCGCTTCGCTGGCGGGTAGAAGGTGAGCTGCCCGACACCTCGCTTGGCGAGGCGCTGTCCGATTCATCGCAGCCGACCGCGTACCTTCACTCGCCGATCGGCGAAGTTGATGATTTGATGGTCGAGAGCGGGGTTGGACGCATTCCTATTGTCGAGGTCGGCACCAATCGGGTGGTTGGCATCCTCTCGCGACACGATCTGCTCAAAGTCCGCAGCGCCCGCAAACGCGCAGAGATCGACCGAACATAGCCAGACTGGCGCTGTGAATTCCCGATAAAGATCAGATTATCCGGGGGTCAGGTGAACTGAACAATGAAGCTGTCATTCTCTTTCGTACCTATTCTCGCTGGCGCGACATTGCGCGACCGCCTCTTTGCGTGCGTCGGTGCATTGATCGGCGTTGCGCTCACCAGCCTCATGAGCGCCATAGCCCTGCACGACTGGACATCGCTCCCGTTGCTGGTGGCGCCGATCGGCGCCTCCGCGGTGCTGGTCTTCGCCGTCCCAGCAAGCCCGTTGGCCCAACCCTGGTCGGTGTTGGGCGGCAACGTCGTATCAGCGTTGGTCGGCGTAGCTGCTGCCCGCCTCGTGCCTATACCGTATCTGGCGGTCGGGGTTGCCGTTGGCGGGGCGATCCTCGCCATGTCGCTGCTTCGCTGTTTGCATCCGCCCGGTGGAGCGGCCGCGCTGACGGCCGTGATCGGTGGGCCAGCCGTGCTAGGAGCTGGTTACGCGTTCCCGTTCGTGCCGGTCGGGGTCAATTCTCTGATCTTGATCCTTGCCGGCATTATTTTCCATAGAGCCTCGGGCCACTCCTATCCTCACCGTCCAATCCCGATCGTCGGTCACGAGATGACCACAGCCGGATTGGGCGTGCCGCATCCCGCAGATATCGACCTTGCACTCGCCGACCTCGGGGAGACCTTCGATGTAAGTCGGGAAGATCTTGACCTGCTGTTTCGACGAGTTGAATTCCACGCAGCAAAGCGTGCAACAAGATAAACCGGCGCAAGGGGGGAACCGCGATGAACACCATGGGAAGCGCCCTTTCTGATCGGCAAGCGATCTGGGCGTTCGTGCTTGGCTGTTTGGCGGTCACAGCAGGCGTTGGCACACACCTGCCGATGTTCTCGATGGCGCAACAAATGCACTATCATTTGGCGGGTATGCCTATGACGAAATCAATGGTCGTCGTCATGGTTCTCATTGTGGGTGGCCTTTTCGTGGCAGCCTATGGACTCTTGCCACGAAACTTAAGCGAGCACCGCACGTCCACCGCCAACATCGTTGTCGCCGCACCTGAGGACGCCCAACTGAGCGCAGCTCACTTCGGTCTTATGGCCGTCCTCGTGGTCGCGCTGGTTGTAGACGTAATGAAGCCCGCTGCGCTCGGGTTCGCGATCCCCGGCATGACTAGCGAGTATGGCGTATCGAAATCGACAGCGTCTCTCGTCGCCTTCTTTGCCCTTGTTGGAACGGTAGTCGGCTCGGTGGTATGGGGATTCCTGGCTGACATTTACGGGCGCAAGGCGACCATTTTGCTCTCGGCCGTGTTCTTTGTGGGCACCGCGATCTGCGGCGCGATGCCAAGTCTCGCCTGGAATATCGCCATGTGCTTCATGATGGGGGCAGCGGCTGGAGGCATGCTGCCGGTCACGTATGCCCTGCTCGCCGAGATGATGCCGTCTCGTCACCGGGGGTGGGCCTTGGTGCTGGTTGGCGGTCTGGGCGCGGTTGGCGGCTACTTCGCGGCAAGCGGAGCATCTGCTCTCTGGCAAGGCACGTTCGGTTGGCGCATCTTATTCCTTTTAAACCTGCCGACTGGCTTGCTACTGATTGTGCTCGGCAATTTTATTCCCGAATCTGCGAAGTTCCTGATCGCACGCGGACGAATAGCGGAAGCTGAGAAAGTCATGCAGCGGTTCGGGGCAACGGCGCGTAAGGTCACCGCTCCGTCGCGGCCGTACCGTTCGCCTCCCTTGGCGCTCACTGGATTCCACTTATGGGGCAAGCTTGCGGCGTTGAGCCTGGCAGCATTTTGTTGGGGGCTGATCAATTTTGGGCTTCTTCTATGGTTGCCAGGTGATCTCCAAGAAAAGGGTTACACGGTTACTGTCGCAAGCACGCTGCTGGCAAAGTCGGCGCTGATCTCGTTTCCCACGGTCTTCCTTTGCGCGTTTCTTTATAGTCGATGGAGCACCAAATGGTCGCTCGTGACGATGATCGCGATCACGATGCTGGGGCTTGGCCTCGTGCTTCGTTTGGAGTTGGCGGGGCATGGCAATCCGGTGCTGCCGGTATCATTGCTTATTGTGGGATCGAACGGCATTCTCGCGACATTGCTGCCCTATGCGGCTGAAAGCTTCCCGCTGAATGTACGTGGCCGCGCGACCGGATGGGTAGCAGCTTGCACCAAGGCCGGGGGAGTTGGCGCCCAAGGGCTTGCTATCGCGGCACTCGTGCCGAGCATGGGCTCGGCGGCCATCGCGATTATGCTGCCGACCGCTCTTGCGCTGGCACTGATCGCCCGGTTTGGTCGTGAGACCCGCGGAACTGATCTGCGCGACCTGGACGCCGACAGCGGGCCGTTCGGGCAGGGCTCCGAACCGAGGACCACTTAGTCTTCGATTAACTTGGGCTAGCTCCGATGTCGAAAAAGTCCGCTCTCCGGTGCCCAGCGCATAGGCTTCGTTTTTGGGAAAGCTGGATTGAGTCGTTCACCCTGCAAGCGACATTAGATTCAATCTGGTGGGGGCATTCTGAAGCAGGGTTCTGACCCCGCGAACCTGCGGAATGGCAATGGCATCGAGAGGGTGTCACAACCCCTACCAACCGCATTTGCCATGAACAGCAGCCTGTCAGCTGATCTTCGATTTCGGAAGCGCCTCCACAAACGCTCGATATGGGGCACGTAGCTGTGACGAGCCGATCTAAGCTGTCACCTGGGAACGAAATCTGTTTCACGGGCACGGTGTATCAAAATTGATACATAAGGCATGCAGCATTGCTGGCGGTTAGGTAATTGGCCTTATTTGAGGTTAGCGTGCAAGCGGGGCTCCGCCGTTTCCCTTATGGGTTTCAGCGACTTTTTCTGCATATCGATCGGCCAGCTCACGATGAATGGCAGCAACGGCTCGATCGGTCGATGTATCTGCTAATTTTCGTTCTTGCTTTTCGCGGTTGATGTAGAACTCCGGATCGTTGTCATCAGACATTTTTCTCTCAATCCTATTGTAGGAATGCTGGCGGAGGGTATTTTATGTTCAATTGCGTGAGAGCAGTATCGACATATACTGCTACTAAATCCAAACCATGCTGATCTAAATCGTGGAGAGCTTCTATTAAACGAGATCGTATCACCTCGATCGGTATTTCCGACGGATCGGACATTTGTTGTCCTCCCTTAGGCTAGAATCTATCCGCGCTGTCACTTGGTGCGCAATCGACAATAGGAAGCATAACCCAGCAGCCTATCGAATTCAAATGTGCTTGTAACTATTTGAAATTGATGTGCTTTGTCTATCGTCGATACTCAGGCTGTTCCAGTATGCAGGTAGTCAGGATTAAATCCAGCTACCTCCCCTAATCGCTTCGCATCAAGAAGCGTTAGTGTGCGATTTTGAAGTTGCATCAGACCTTCGTCCCGTAGTCTTTTGAGTATGCGGTTCACATGCACGGCAGTCAGGCCAAGAGCGTCACCAAGTTGCTCCTGCGTCAGCGGTAAATCGAACTCGTCTTTTTTAAGCAAACTCAAGTGGGACATGCGAGCGTGAAGCTCACATGCCTGATGAGCAACCCGCGCGTAGGCATCACGGCGCCCTAGATTCACGACCCAAGCTCGAAGTACGGCCTCATCAACTAAGGCAGCCCGCCGGAACGCTTGAGCCAGTTCCGGCTGATCACGTATCATGGCAATCAAAGTATCGGGACTTGCCAGAGCAACCGTCAAGGGAGTGAGCGCGACTACACTGTGATCCATCTTTTTAAAGACTGTAATCTCGCCGTTGCAGAAATCGCCTGGAAGCAAAAACGCCGTGATCTGCCGGGAGCCGTCAGGCAGGACTTTGTAGCGAGCGGCCCATCCATCAAGTACTATATAGACGTGCGCGGGGCTGTCGCCTTCGCGCACAACATCCATACTCCTGTTCACAGTCTGCTTGATTTCGCAAACTGCATACAGGGATTGGTGATCGTCAGCCGACAGCATGGCGCCCATTTGGAATTTAGCAATCAATGGATTCATCAGGCCCTCTAACATGATCCATGTTAGCACAATCAATTCAGCAATAAAACTTGTCTGCCGCTTTCATCGGATCGGACCCAAAGGCGGAAGGTCCGCTTTCACCCAAACCTCGCCATTCCCGAAACTCGGTTCCCGGGGAAGGCGTGACCTTTCTCGATCATCAACCATCACGAGATCGCCGACGATCCTGGTCGCGAGGCTCGGGGCTTCGGCCGCGACATTCCCGCCGGCTTCCTTTGCTACCCGGCAGCACAGGCCGCTGACATAACGGCCTTCAAGGCAACCGTGGTTCCCGTCGGCGAGGATCAAGCGCCGATCATCGAGCAGACCAACAAATTGGTCCGTCGCCTCAACGGCCAGATCGGACACGCTCTGTTACCCAAGGCCCGGGCGCTGATCCCGGCAATGGGACGATTGCCTGGCATCGACGGCAAGGCGAAGATGAGCAAGTCGCAGGGTAACGCGATCCCGCTGTCAGCGAGCGACGCCGAGATCGAGGCGGCGGTGCAGCACATGTATACCGATCCGAACCATCTGCGTGCGACCGATCCAGGACAGGTGAAGGGCAACGTGGTGTTCACTTACCTCGATGCCTTCGACGCCGACGTGGAAGCGGTAGCCGAGTTGAAAGCGCATTATCTCCGTGGAGGGTTGGGGGACATGGCGCTGAAGCGCTGGCTGACTGCCATTCTTCAAACGATCGTCGCGCCGATCCGGGAACGCCGGGCCGCACTGAGCGCCAGGCCCGACATGATAATGGATATTCTGCGCACTGGCGTGAAAAAGGCCGCCAAGTCACCGAACGCACCAATGCGGAAATCACCGGGGCTTGGGGTTATTCCAGCTATAGCAGTTGTGCTTGTCAGGTTTACCGAAACCGGCGACAGACTGTAAGAAAACTCGTTGGCGCGCCGCACCTGACGTTCTTTCTCGTCGAGACTGATCAGAGGGCGCTGCAATCCGGTTTTGCTTCTGTACCAGCGCTGAGATAATCGCGGAGGCGTTGAAATCGTTGGCAAAAAGGGCCATCGATACGCAATGCGCGAAAGCCTTCATCTGACCGCGATAGCTCACACACAAGGCATACAGGCGGGGAAAGCAGGAAAGACACCGTTGGACTGCCCGTGGCCCACCCAAAATTACGAAGCATGCCAAGCGTGGTTCGCAGGCTACAGTGTAGCGGTTATAGCAACGTACGCTCAACAGCATGCCATGCGGACTAGAGATTTAGCATCCGGCCGGGCGCAAGTAGCTTGAACCGCAGCGTTGCTGCGCACAGGGGTACGGAATAGCATCGTGCACTGAGCTGAAGTTAACTGGACAACGGTTGCCTCAGTATGTCCGCTACCTTCATGCACAGGGCTTCGATCGTAAAGGGCTTGGTCAGTAACTCCATGCCCGGCTCCAAGTGCCCGTTCCCGACCGCCGCGTTTTCGGCGTAGCCGGTAATAAACAGCACCCTCAGGCTGGGCCGCAGCGCTCTGGCGGCATCGGCCACCTGTCGGCCATTCATCCCATTGGGCAAGCCAACATCCGTGATGAGCAAGTCGATCCTGGCACCCGATTGCAGAACCTTGATCCCGGCTGCGCCGTCGCCGGCGCCGATCACGGTGTACCCCTGCTCGTCCAGCACCTCGTCGATCAAGTGCCTGATGGTCGCCTCGTCATCGACTACGAGAACAGTCTCGCCGCTGCCCTTGATCTCCTTTGAAGAAGCGTCGTCAACAGCGTCATGCGGAGCGTCGCCATCATACCTGGGCAGGTAAATGCAGATGGTCGTGCCCATGCCAAGTTCGGAATATATCCGGACCTGTCCCCCCGACTGACGGGCAAAACCGTACACCATCGAGAGGCCAAGACCCGTACCCTGCCCGATTGGCTTGGTCGTGTAGAATGGTTCGAATGCACGGGCGATGACTTGCGGTTCCATTCCAGTGCCGGAGTCAGTGACGCAGATCGATAGGTACTCGCCAGGGTCCATATCGTGCAGAAGCGCCGCACGTTGATCGAGGCGCTTGTTGCCCCCCTCGATGGTAATGCGCCCGCCCCCCGGCATGGCGTCGCGCGCATTGATGCACAGGTTGAGCAAGGCGCTTTCTAACTGTGTTCCGTCAATCATGGCCGGCCAGAGATCCACCGTGTCGACGATATCCACGATGGTTTCCGGCCCAACCGTGCGGTGTAGCAATTCGTCCATGCCGCGAATGAGGCGGGACACGTCCGTAGGCTTGGGATCGAGCGTCTGACGCCGTGAGAAGGCCAGCAATCTCTGAGTCAACGAGGCAGCGCGACGGCCAGCACCTTGCGCTGCCGAAATGAAGCGATCGAGGTCATCCGTACGCCCACGCGCCAACCGCATCTGGAGCAGTTCCAGATTGCCCATCATTCCCGTGAGCAGGTTGTTGAAGTCGTGAGCCAGGCCGCCCGTGAGTTGACCTACCGCCTCCATCTTTTGGCTCTGCCGCAGCATCTCCTCCCGGTTCTGTTCCTCCGTTATGTCACGGCCGACCGTGTAGAAGATGCCGCTCGCTGGATCGGCGTCGGGAACGGCAGACCAGGCAAAGGCGACCGGCGTGCCGTCCGCCTTCAACAGACGAACATAGAATTGGTGAACCAACTCGCCTTGCATCAGGGTTTCGACCACATCCGCCGTTGTTGCGAGGTCGTCGGGATGGATGATTTCGGCGAAGGGACGACTAGTCAGCTCTTCATGCGATCGATCGAGCACAGCCGCCCACGCGGGATTGATCGTCTTTAGATACCCGTCGAAAGTCGCAACGCCGAAAAGGTCGCGTGTCATCTCGAACAGTCGATCACGTGCGGCCGATGCCTCCCGATCGGCAATCACCCGCTCCGTCGTTTCAGTGCAGGCGCAGAACAGCCCCTCTACGTCACCTGGTTCGCCACGGACGGGCGTGTAGCTGAATGCGAAATGCGCCTCCCGGGGTCGGCCTGGCCGATCAAGCTCAAGCGACAGATCAGCCATATGGACGGGCTCACCTCTCGCAACCGCATCGAACAGCGGCGTCAGCTCCTCCTGTACCTCGGGCCAAACGTCGAAGAATGGGCATCCGAGAGCGTCGGGGTGCCGATCTGCCAGCATCGGGGCGTAGCCGTCGTTGTAGAGCAGAATATGATTGGCACCCCAGCCGATAAACATCGGTTGATCCGCAGCGAGAAGGACACCTACAAGCGTTTTCAGCGGTTGAGGCCAATCATCTGGACGTCCAAGCGCCGAAGCGGCCCAGTCGTATGCTCGCATTGCCGCGCCCATACGCCCGCCGCCCATCAACACATCGAATTGCAACGACTTACCTCGCCCACGCTTCCATTGCGTTATGATAGAGACGTCTTCGGCGCACGCCTAGCGCTTCTTCGACGGCTGCCAGCATGGTGTTACAACCTGCTGAAACAGCCGCGGACGGTTGTGACATCGTCTCGACTCCATCACCTTTTTGCGGCGTTGCCGGGGTCATGACTGCCGCACATGCGCTGCCCCATTGATCGAAACAATCGATCACGCGCGGGCCTGTCCGAAACCACAACCTTTCCGACAGACTGTCGAGCAGCGCTAGGAACTCCGGGGGTAAATCAAGAACATTGATGATTTTGAGAGTGTCGGAAAACGGTATGTTTGCGGCAGACTTGGACGATTGCAGTTCCTGGCAACCTGTCCGCAATCTCTGTTTGTCGTGCAGTCGTGATTGCGACCGGGTTTTTCACATATCTGACCGCTGAGGACACTCCGGAGGCCTATGTCGAGCCGACAGCTAAGCCGTTGCTTCCAGCTCGCGTAAGCTGCGTCCGCGCGTCTCTCTTCCTGCGCGCCCGATCAGTACCGCTGACAGCGTCATTGGTACAATTAGCGCGATTGCCGCGCCCCCCATCGTCGGGATCAGCCCAGCGAAGGCGCCCAGCTGGACAGCAACGCCACCAAATTTGCTACTCCCCGCGATAAGCCCGGTGGCACGCCCACGGACGCGTAATGCGTAGTTTTCGGCTGCATAGGGAAGTAGCACGGCGATCAATCCGTTTGTGCCAACCACCAGCAACGCGATCACAGCGATGAGCAGTGGTGGCCAAGCCAGCGTAGGCGCCGGCAGTAGGGCTCCGGCAAGCCCGGCGAGTGTGAGAAGCACAGTGCCGATCAGGGTGCGCTTGCTACTCCACCGGCTGTAAAGGAAGGCCGCGATCATGATCGTGGGCAGGGCAACAAGTGCTGAGCTGGCGATGATGCCGCTCGCAATCTCGGCACTGAAGCCTCGATCCTGGAGATCGGAAGGCAACCATAGCAGCAAGCCGAAGTTGACGAAGCTCCAAGACAGGGCCGTGATCACCAGGGCGATAGTCAACTCGCGGTGGTGAGCCGCGGCGCTGCCAGCGTCCGCTGGCGCTGCTTGTGGCGCACGCCTGACAATTCCGAACTTTCGAGCCATGTCAGCTAGTTCGGCGTCCATACCCCGTTCCAACAGAAATCGCGGGGACTCAGGTATCCACCTTGCCATCGCAAGCAGCAGCAAACCGGTGGGAAAGCCCTGCAGCCACAAGCTACGCCAGCCGAACAGGGGCTCGAACAGATGCGCTGCACCGCTAGCTGCGAGGTAGCCACCGACCAGTCCCGTACCACCAACCAGCACAAGGACCCAGCTTCTATGACGCGGAGGCATGATCTCTGCCAACAGCGTGTAGACGACGGGCAGCATTCCGCCAGCCGAGCACCCCATCAGAAAACACATGACCAAGTTCCAGCTGTAGGAAGGCATAGCTCCGCAGATGGAGGTCGAGACGAACAGGATTGTCGACAACAGGATCGACACACGCCGACCGTAGATGTCCGCAAGCCACCCCCACAAGAACGAGCCAACTGTGGTCCCCGTAAGGGCAACGAACGGAAGCAGGGCAACGGTCGATTTGGCGAGCCCATACTCGCCCCGCATGCCGGGAAGCACGAAGCCGAGGGTTGCTGGCTTCATAGTGTCGATGATGAGCCCGAGGGTAAGCACCAGCAGAACGGCAGCATGCGAGCGCGTCAGAGGGGTATCATCGGGCGCTTCATATGCGACGCCAACGGCTGCCCTGTGATCAGGCCGTTTCTTGGGTAAAGCGCCAAATATAGCTGCCGGCACGCCGATACCGATCAGCGCCATGCCTAGGTACATCCATCCGTCCATAGCCATACCCGACAGGTGATTGCCCATCGTATGGGCCATCGCGAGCATTGGTAAGTGAAGGGCCACCCCAACGCTGATCGCCGCACAGCCTGCCCAGAAGAGCGGCCAGCGCTCGCCGACAACCGAGTTTCCGCGGCTGCTACTGCCATTCGCCATTTATTTCCCCCCACCAGCAGTAGCGACATACGCCGCACGGCTTGCCTGCCGCAAGCAGAGCACATGCCGACGGGGCACGTTGCGGCTCATGGCTTGCCGAATGGCTTTCAGGCTTGCGGCTCGCCAAACTGAGCGTCCAGAAGTAGGCGTTATCGACCGATTCATCTTCCCGATCGGCGTGATGTTTTGGGATGAGAAGTGCGGCAGATTGAGCGCAGACTACGGTCGTTATCAAATATCGAAACTGATTGATAACCGCAAACCGTAACCTATCTATAAAGAGCGGGCCGGGCCCCTCTGACAATTTCCCTTGGGTGATTGTGATGTTGGACCGCATCGGGTTATCTCGATATAGGCCTGGCCGCTTTGCCTCCTGTCGTCGTTGATGATCCAATCTTTCGATCACCGATTGAGAAGAGGCTCTGAGCATGAAAATCAACAGACTCGCCGAGCTGCATCCGCAGTTGGACGAGCGCGTGCGTATCGCGATAGCGCGCCGAACCCCGAATTCTCCAATTGTGCTGCAATTGTAGAGCTTTGAGTTGGGCCTGAGAGGCCGCTTGTGCGCACCACACGCGAGATACCGGCCCTCCTGACCGCTGATCCCGCCCCACGTCATCATGTTTGTTAGAGGTCCCCATGCCTGAGCTGCTCTCCTTGTTATTCCTTGGTACGCCTGTCTGGATGTGGCTGGCATTTCTCGGCATCGTCGCAACGTTGCTGATCCTCGATCTGGGTGTGTTGCACCGCGGACAGCGGGAAATCGGGGTGCGCGAGAGCCTCGCATTGTCAGCAGGTTACATCACGCTGGGACTGGCGTTCGGCGGGTGGATTTGGTGGTATATCGGGCCTACTGCCGGTCTCAACTACGTGACGGGCTTCGTCATCGAGAAGAGCCTCGCGATGGATAACGTGTTCATCATCGCCATGATCTTTGGCTACTTCGCCATCCCCCGCATCCACCAGCACCGCGTACTGTTCTGGGGCATCCTGGGTGTCATTGTCCTGCGTGCAGTGATGATCGGTTTTGGTGCGGCATTGGTCGATCGGTTCGAATGGGTATTATACGTCTTTGCGGCCTTCCTGGTTTTCACCGGTATCAAGATGTGGCTGACTGCAGACACGGAATATGACGTAGCCAGTTCGCCCGTTTTACGCTGGGTCCGCCAGCGCATGCCGGTTACCGACCAACTTCACGGCGAACGATTCTGGGTGAAAGAGCAGGACCCAGCGACGGGGCGCATGCGCCGGATCGCTACGCCGTTACTACTGGCTCTGGTCATGATCGAATGCGCTGACGTCATCTTTGCGGTCGATTCCGTGCCGGCCATCTTCGCGATCACAACGGATCCATTCATCGTCTACACGTCGAACATCTTTGCTATCCTTGGGTTACGCGCGCTCTATTTTGCGCTCGCCGCGATGGTCGACCGGTTCCATTACCTTAAATACGCCTTGGCCGCGTTGCTGGTATTTATCGGCTCGAAAATCTTCGTTGCCGACATCTTCGGGCTCGCCAAATTCCCGCCCGCAGCGTCGTTGGCGGTAACCTTTGCGATACTGGGTTGCGGCGTCGGCTGGTCCCTGTGGAAAACGCGAGCGGCTGCTTCGGCCTGAGTTTGAACGCGTCCGCCGGCATTGAAAGCGGACCGGTCATACGCTGTGGGTATAGCCGTACTCCATCTACCGGGACTGGCGTTT
>Ga0265296_1002746_pt1 | contig 17235 bp, 18 predicted proteins | sample MunlanPumphouse1_FD_189073 | JGI IMG/M metagenome (GOLD analysis project Ga0265296, IMG submission 189073) | Groundwater microbial communities from a municipal landfill in Southern Ontario, Canada - Pumphouse #1 | ecosystem: Environmental > Aquatic > Deep subsurface > Groundwater | place...
AAAACTGAAAAGATCTTTTTCGTATTGAGAAGCTTTGTCTAAATCCGGAATGAATTCTTTCATGCCATGATTGATATAACTTACCGGCAAGGCTAAATAAAAAATGGGGATATTTTTGATGCTTGTTTTATCAATGGAAAGTTTTTGAGTTTCTTTGTCTTCTTTAACGACAAGGCCATATTTTAAGGTAGATCCGCCACGACGATCTTTCTCTAAAATTTTTCTTTCTTTCTTGCGAAAAACATCACCGGAAGTATCACCCACTTCATCCAGCGCGCAAATCACATTGCCATTCGCCTTGTCTACGATAACATTGTCAATACCATTCTTAATATCATCATAACGCGAAGACCTTGCCACCACGAATTCTCCTCTCAAAAATTTATGAAAAACAGAGGTTTTTAACATTTCCAATTTTTCACCCCATGTATTTTTCTTACGTTTTTCTCTTTCACGCCAACTGAGTCCATGATAAAACATATCTTCATAACGCCCAACCTCTTCTCTGTCTCTTGCAACTGCTTCGCGAGAGTTATAATCTTCAACGAAGGCATTCATATCAATGCGGCAATCTGACTCGACCGGGATGTTTTGCTTTTTTAGATCATCATAAATTTTACGCATAAACTCAAGCATTTTTTCAAAATCCCTTTTGTGTTCCGGACTGTTGGCGTCTATTCTCTCGTTTTCGTGACGAGGTCCGGATTGTTTGGGTAGTTCAAATTTCATAAAAAAATTTATAGATATTAATTATTAATAAAGGGTATTAACCCTGTGTTATCGGCGTTCGCTCGGAAATAAAAAACTTCGTTTTTCATTTCACTCGCTCGCTTGATAATAATTTTAATAAATCTGGCGCGAATAGCAAGTAAAAATATATTCATTTAACGATGGTCACCGTTGCCGTGAAGTTGCTTCCGTTCAAGACGTGATTTCAATTTTTCGATATTACAAGAAGCGACCTCGTCTAATGAAAGACTTAATTCTGTCGCCAGCTGACTCATATACCACAACAAATCGCCCAATTCGTGAGCCACCTCTTTTCTGCTTTCTTCATCAATTTTTCCGCCCTTATCACGAATAATTTTTGAAACTTTGTCTGATACCTCCCCGGCCTCGCCGGCCAAACCGAGCGTCGGATAAACAAAATTATTACCAGGATCGGGATAAATCACGGTTTCACGCGATAATTTTTGATATTCTCCAAAATTCATAAACTTGGCTTATATTGTTTGTTAATTTTTAAAACAGCACAATGTCGACGATAGAGCTCAAATCAAAGAAAATAGCCTTAATTATAATATTATAATCCAATAAATTTATTTAATAATTATACAACAATTATTGTTTTGTGGCAAAATTTGACAAAAATATAGAAATATAATAAATTGTAATCTTGTTTTTATAAAAAATAATTCTGCTTAAAACTTTGATAAAAATCCGAATACCAAAAATTGCAATTAAAATTTTATCTTTCTAATAAAGAGGCGGTTTCGAACCCGCCTCTTTTTCTTTTAATAAAGGTCGAGAAAATAATATATTAATCTAAATATAAAATTATGAATAAAAATGATTTTATCTTAAAATACGATCGTAAAATATGGGAAGAAATAATTGCCGAGCCAGTTAACACGCTGCAGCTTTTTGTCACCAACCGCTGCAATTTGCGCTGCCGAGGCTGTTTTTATAAACATAAACTTGGCGAAGAGGAGATGAGCCTTTCTGATTGTCGAAATTATATAAAAAATTATTCGGCGCAAATCAAAAAGGTGATTTTGCTGGGCGGAGAACCGACTTTACACAAAGACCTAAAATCCATCATCGCCTATATCAGAGACTTGGGCCTGAGAACAACCGTGTATTCTAATGGTGTTAATTTAAAACCGATAGAGAACACTGATTTGAGCAATACGCAAATCAGGGTTGGAGTTTATGGATCATATTCAAGCGAAAAACCTTTAAGCCGTGTACCAAAAACTAAGTTGCCGCTAACCATCGTTTATATGTTGCGCCGCGACAATATTAAAGAATTAATGGAAACCGCTCTAATGTCCGAGGAGTTTAATTGCCGGAAATTTTTTATTTCAAGCATACGCGACATCGCGACTACGCAAGATTATTGGAAAGACACCGAAGAAACTATCACGCCAATGGATTATGCGGATATTATCCAAAATTTCATTGATAATTACAAAGGGAATTTAAAAGAAATCCATATTTCTAATCGCGGAATCATGAGAACCGAAAAACAAGATTTTGACGAAATAAGATGCTGTCGATTCGGCAACATCTTTCCTGATCGAGAAAAAATAATATGTCCGTTTGATATCGCGAAAAAAATCACAACATCGGAGTTGATTTTCGGAAAGAGAATCTGTACTAAACATCATCACTGCATTTTGCAAAAAATCGTTTTGAAAAGAATCTAAAAACAGCCTGCGTTATATTTTAAAAATTGGACAAATAAATTGCCCCAGATTAATGACCCAAATATTCAAAACAAAATCTATTATTTTAATAAAGGGTATTAACCCTGTGTTATCTTCGCTCTCTCGGAAATGAAAATAAAATTTTCATTTCTCTCGCGCGCTTGATAATAAATTTTTTACCAATTGCGACATCTCCTGGAAATCTCTAACAATATAATCAGCGCCGGCTTTTTTAAGTTTATTTTTAGAGAAAGTATTAGTAATGCCGATCACCTTACATCCTGCCTTTTTGGCTGAAATCACCCCGTTAACCGAATCTTCTACAACCAAGCATCTCGCGGCCGGAATCATAAGTTTTTTGACCGTTTTTAAATATGGCTCCGGGTCTGGCTTGCCGTTAACAATATCCTCCACTGTTATAACTAAATCAAAAAAACTATGAAGCGCAAATTTATCAAAAACCATTTTTTGCGACCGCTTATGACCAGATGTTGTTAACGCGAGTTTATCAAACATTTTTCTGGTTTGCTTAATGAACGATTTAGCCCCCGGAAAAAGCTTAATTCTTGAAGAAGCGATTTTGACATAGGTATTTTTTTCACAAGAAATCAATTCTTGAACTCTTAGCGGTCGCTTGGTGAAATTTTTAAGAATATAGGTAAAAATAGCCAAAGAAGTTTTCCCTTTAAATTTTTTCCATTCGGTTAATGGAACCTTTATATTATATTTTTTTAAAACTAATAATTCTGCTTTCTGATGAAGTGGCTCAGAATCAGTTAACACGCCATCCATATCGAAGATAATCGCTTTAAGTAATGACATATTATTTCTTGACTAATAAAATTTGGTTAATCCAATTATCTTTTTCTTTGATAAAAATCTCTTTTTCGATATTGAAAGCCGTTTCAGTCAAAACTTCTCTTACTTCCTCTGGTCGGTGGTAATACGACTCAATTTTAATCGAACCCGCCCTGGTGTCAACTTTCGGCGGTTCTTTTTGATTAATATTCGTTAATAGAAAGAGGCCATCGTTCTTTAAGACGCGGTAGACTCCATTGAAAAATTTACTTAGATCTTTTAAATGAACGATTAAAAAAGTCGAAACAACCAGATCAAAATTCTTGTCCTTAAACGGCAAATTTTCTGCGTCGCCAATAATCGTTTTAACCAAAGAATTTTTGCGATGCAAAACCTTTAACATTTCCTCTGAAATATCAAGGGCTGTTATCTTAGCGCCTTTTTGGACCAAAATATTAGTTAAACGGCCGGTACCCGCGCCAATATCCAGCACTTCTTTATTTTTTATTTCGCCCAATAATTCAAAAATTTTTCCTTGTTCAAAACTATTCAGATATTTTTCTTTCTGATCATAAGTCTCCGCGGCTAAATTATAGCCGCTCTTTGAATCTAAAATTTTTATTTTCCTCTTAGACATAATTAAAAATCTGGATATTCTCTTTTCATAAATTATTCAACAAAAAATAAATTTATATATTAAACGTATAAACGGAGATCGGTTGAAGCCCCCCTTGATACATTTCATCCATCATATTCTGATATTCTTGAGAGTCTAATTCTTTCATTTCCAATAAGGCCAGCGTCTCTGAAATCTTTTTATTTATTTCGTTTAATTCGCTCTCGTCGGCGACAATGGTTTCGATTTCGACCAAAAGCCCCAATTTGTCAATTTTGTTTAGCTCTACGTTAAAACCATTAAAATCATAAGAATAACGTTCGCTTCTCAGCGAAGCGCATTCTTTAAAACCAAATGCTTCCATAATTTCAATAAAACCGCGAAGTTGCTGACGATACAAATCAAGATTAACTTCTTTTCTTGCCAAGTCGCCATAGGTGCCAGTTTTATAGGTTATAGTGGCCATTTCATTATCCTTAACCAATCTGACTCTCATATAATGCGGCTCTCGAAAAAGAAAAGTCAACATTTCTTTTCTGCTTCTAAATTTTCCGTTTTTCTCTAGAGACTCCTTGCATTTAACAAAATCCGCCTCGGTTAAAAATTTAGCTCTTTTTTCGACTTCAAACATATATGTCAATTATATTTTATTTACTTGGTTTGCACTCGCCGCGAAATAAAGCCCATTCTTCACATTCGCTTTTATCATTGAAAATACAAACTCCGTATTCACCGCCATCGGCGTCTTTGCGGATTTCCAATTTACCACCCTGATTAAAACAATTAACCGAAGCGGGGTTGGCTAAGCCGGCTTTTTGGTTATTCGTTTTTAGGGTCGGAGCCGTAAATGCGGGATTTAATAACTCGCCCAATAATAAAATCCCTGTGGCTAAAATTATCAAAATTCCGGATATTAATAAAATTGTCTTTTTGCTCATAATCATAATTTTATTTACGTTCCTATAAAACCCTATTAATAATAATTAAGACGAAACGAAAAATCGGTTGTTACGTTTTTTTATTTAGTATTAACAGCTTTGTTTTCCATAATGACCTTGCGGCTAGACTCGAAGCAACATTCTTGACCGACACAAAATTTTTCTATTTCAATTTCAATCGTGGAGTGATGAATGTTATTTTTTTCCAAAATTTCCTTAATAAGATTCCTGATTTCGCTGGATTTGGCAAGCAGAGCGTCTTCAATAAAAACACGGGCGGTTAAAATACTGGTTTCTCCTTCCAATGACCAGACGTGAACGTCATAGATTCCTTTTACGCCGTCGATCGCCAACACCAATTGTTTTATTTTTTCTGCGTCAACGTGCTCGGGAATTCCTTCGAGAAAAATATTAAAACCTTCTCTTAAATTTCTAAAAACCCCGTACAGGACAAAACAGGTAAATCCGATAGTGATTATTGGATCAATAAGATAGTTATGCCAAAACTTAATAATTATTCCACCGATAAATATCACAACCCAGCCCAATATGTCTCCCAGTAAATGCCAAGAAAGAATTTTTTCGTTTTGGCTGTGGCCATTTTTTAATCGAAAAAATCCTATGCCGTTTACAATCAAGCCCAAAACCGCCATAAAAATCATTCCTTCGGCTTTTACATATTCAGGTTTAATAAGACGAGGAATGGCATTAAATAAGACAAACATAGAGCCTGTTATTAGCACTATAGCCGCAAAAAACGAAGCGAACAAAGACAGCCTTTGATACCCAAAAGTTCTCTTTTTGTCCGCTGGCTTTTTACTGATTCTTTCTAGAATCCAAGCAAAAATAAACACTAAACTGTCGCCGAAATCATGCAGAGCATTGGACAAAATAGCCAAGCTATTGGTTAGAAAACCGACCACAACCTCCACGACAGCAAAAGATATATTCAAGAATGCTGCTATTTTAATGTTACCTTCTCTATCTTCCATGGTGTATTTAACTATATTCAATTAATCTCTATGGTTATGTAATTATAACTATAAAATTTCATATCTAAAAAGTTCCCTTATAGAACCTCATAAATAAATATGCCAATACTCCTCCAGCCAGCGCGGTTAGAAGTTGCGGCCAACTCATCATCGCGGCCACTTGATGGGCAATTTCTTTTTTCAAAAGCAAATTAATAACTGTTGAACTCGTAAAATATAAAAACCCGAACTTCAAAAAGCTGGCCACAACTGCTCCGAACCAATAATTTTTGTTTTTCAGGGCATTAAAAGATAAAACCAGAATAGTATTGGCTATCATAATAAACGGAATCATCGGCGCCAAGACCGGCGGCAAAAGGCCGGTGGCAAGAGCCACCACGCTCGGGATAAGGCCAACCAGGATTCCAAATTGAGCACCCAAAAGCATGGTTGAGAGAAAAAGAGTGGCGTTAACAATGGAGCCGGTAATCATCTGCTGATGGAATAAAGGAACTATTAAGGCAATACTGAGTAAAACAAGAAATTGCGACAAGGTCGTAATCTTTTCCCTATTTATAGTTAAAATCTTTGCGTTATTATTCATAAGTTTCTCTAGAGTTTTTAAGTTTTTTAATTTTTGTCTTTTCGCGAGCCGCGAAATGCGTGTGGAGAATATTCTTTTTCGTTTCTTCGTTAGAGAAAAATTCAGCGTATATTTTCTTTACCGCCGGATTTTGGTGCGCGCATTTTAAATCTTTTTGCTGATCAATAACATAAAGCGATTTTGATCTCTCTCTAATAATTTTCTTAGTGGTCGGCAGTGATTGCCCGCCACCGCCAACGCAACCGCCGGAACACGCCATCACCTCCACCGCGTCATAAAGACCTGGATTAGTTTTTAATTCTTCCAAAATTTGGCAGGCGTTTTTTATGCCGTTAACAACGCATACTTTTATTGAGCGCTCGCCGACTTTCATTTCTTTTGTTTTAATCCCATCTATGCCGCGTATTTCTTTAACTGCGTCCGGCGGTAGTTCTCGTCCAGTCATTTTAAAATAAGCGGTTCTGAAAGCCGACTCGAAAACTCCGCCGCTTGAGCCGTAAATCACTCCGGCGCCTGAAGGAGATCCCAAAGGATCGTCCGCTTCTTTTTCGTCAATATTTTTTAAGTCAATCTGATTTTTTTTAAAAAGCCTCACTAATTCCCGCGTGGTTAATACGCGATCAATCGGATAATAGCGTCCGTCTATTTTTAGTTCTTCTCTTTTAATTTCGGATTTCTTGGCCACGCACGGCATTATAGAAACAACGAAAATGTTTTGCGGATCTATATTATTTTTTTTGCTCCAATATTCTTTTATAATCCCGCCGAGTATTGTCTGCGGAGATCTCGTCGTGCAAAGATTTGGAATAAATTCTGGATAGTTAAATTCTAAAAACTTCACCCAGGCAGGACAGCAAGAAGACATGGCCGGCAAATTCTCATTTTTTTGCAGCCGCTCTATTAATTCGTCCGATTCTTCCATGGTGGTAAAATCCGCGCCCGAGGCCGTGTCAAAAACATAATTAAATCCCAATTTTTTAAGCCCAGAGACCAATTTACCGGTAACGATTTCCCCCGGCTTCATACCAAATTCTTCTCCGATGCTCGTTCGCAGCGAGGGCGCAAATTGAACTATGGTAATTTTATTTTCGTCTTTTAAAAATTTCTCTAATTCTTCAAATTCTCCTACTCCTTCAATCGCTCCTACCGAACAATAAAGAATGCATTGCCCGCAATCGATGCAATCTTTTGTTTCGTCGCTGGATGGCCTTACATTCTCGCGTTCATCCATTTCCAAAAAATTCGTCGGACAGACACCTACGCAATTTTCGCAGCCAATACATTTGGTTTGGTCAAAAATAACGGAACCTGATTGAAAAACTTCCCAATTCTCATTTTTTTCAGCTATCGGCTTCGCGTCAAATTTTTTAACGAGTTCCAAAAGCTTGCAATGCTGGAACCAAACACAATCATCGCATTCCAAAAGATGATGCTCCAAAATCAGATTTAAATTTTTTACTCTTTCGTCGTTAATTTTTGAAGAATCCGTTAATATCTCCATCCCTTCTCTTACTAAAGTTGTACAAGCGCGTTGAAGTTCATCAAAGCCTTTGATTTCAACCAAACACATTCCGCAATAACGCTTTATTTCAATATCCGGATGATAGCAAAGAAACGGAATATCAATTCCATTTTCCTTAGCAATATCTAAAACAGATTTATCCGAATCAACTGATAATGTTTTATTGTTTATTTTAATTGAAACTTTTTCCATAAGTCTACTATTTGATTCAATGCCAATTATTGATCAACGAGGTTGTCGCGTCATTGTTAAGATTGATAATATATTTCAACGTCTACCCGCGTGTTTTTGATAAAATCGGCCGCGTCCATAGCTCTTTGATGATTGAGATGGGCGATAAGGAGATCGATGGCGGTGAGAACCGCCGGAGGGCTGATATTCATGTAAGCGTTCTTGATCCTGCGGATGCGCCGCTAGAAATTGAGGGGTGCGATGCGGCGGAAGACCTAAAACCTCTGAAACAGGAATAATTTTTTTAATCAGACGCTCAATGTCGCGCAGTTCTGCGCGCTGATCCGGCATCATAAATGAAATCGCGTGTCCATCGGCGCCAGCTCTGGCCGTGCGCCCGATCCGATGCACATAGTCTTCGGTGTTAGTCGGCAGGTCATAATTAATAACCAGTTCAATGCCAACCACGTCAATGCCGCGCGAAGCAATATCGGTGGCAATAAGCACGCGATACTTCCCGGATTTGAATCCTTCTAACGCGTCGCGGCGCTGACTTAAGGAGCGATTGGAATGGATCTCGGCGGCCGTATGACCGATGCCACGCATCGCTTTAGTTAGCTTTTTCGCCCCATGTTTTGTCCGAGTAAAAATAAGTGTCGTTCCGGAATACTGCTGTAATAATTTTTCTACCAAACGGATTTTGTCTTCCTTCCGGATAATGAATATTTCCTGCGTTACCTGTTCTACTGTTGTCCCGGTAGGAGCCACTTCCACCCTGATCGGCAGTTTCATATAAGCCGTAGCCATCTTCATGATTTCGGGCGGTATGGTCGCGGAAAAAAGCATGACTTGCCTTTCTTCCGGCAGCGCGTGAAAAATTTTCTGAATTTGAGGCGCGAATCCCATGTCCAACATACGATCCGCTTCATCTAAAATAATAATACAAATTCTATCAAGTTTAACTATTCTTTGCTGGAGATAGTCATTAAGCCGGCCAGGAGTCGCGATAATGATGTGGGGATCTTTAGCCATGGCCTGCAGCTGCGGCCTCATGGCCGCACCGCCAATAATCACTGCTGTTCTTAGTCCAAGGCAAGCGCCGACTTGGCGCAAGGCTTCATCCACCTGCATGGCCAGCTCTCGCGTGGGAAGCACGATAAGACCGCGTCCTTTGCTTTTACAAAGTCGCTGGATCATCGGGATACCGAAGGCAAGCGTTTTTCCTGTTCCCGTCTGGGCGATACCAACCACGTCTTTCCCTTCCATCGCGATTGGGATGGCCAGCTTTTGTATTGGAGTCGGATTTTTAAAATGTAATTTTATGAGAACATCATGAATTGCAGGAGCGATGCCAAGACATGAAAACCCGTCTGTTTTTACGATAAAATCATTATTCATAAGATAAAAATATATAAGAAATAACGGCTGAGTAAGTATCCTTGGCGAAACGAGAGACTGACGATGCGTTCATTACTTTAATATTTCTTTAATTAAATCGCCCACGCCAATTCTCTTTTCCGAGGAATATGGAATAACTTTATGACTTCCGACTATATCTTGAATTTTTTGAAGCTGCTTTTTGTATTCTGTTTTTTTTATTTTGTCTATTTTGTTCGCGACAATAACAATGTTCTTCCCTTGCTCTTCCAAGGCGTGGAGCATTTCCAAATCGCTGTCTGTCAGACCCACATTTGCATCTATAATAAGTACAATTTTTTTCTGTTCATAGTGCGAGTTAAACAAGTACCAATCAATCATTTTTTGAAGCCGCTCCCGATCTTTCCATGAAGCCATGGAAAACCCGTACCCCGGCAGATCCACTAAATAAAAAGATTTATTTATCAAAAATAAATTTATCTCTTGGGTACGCCCGGGAAAAGAACTGGTTCTAGCCAAGTCTTTCTGTTTAACCAAAGAATTAATGGTGCTGGACTTGCCCACATTTGAACGGCCGATAAAAACGATTTGGGGAATGCCGTTCTCTAAAATATCGTCGGTTCCCACCACACCCTTTACGAACTCTGCGGATAATATATGCATACATTTATAATAGCATTAAATTGCCTTGCAATCGAAATTTTTCCCATAAACCTGTTGGTTAATTAAGCACCAATTATTGATCAACGAGGCCGCCGGCATATTTAGCATCGTAAACTTGTTCGTCGTTAATAAATATTTTTTCCTCGCCAGAGAAATAATCAATTTCTCCCCGCCAATTATTTTCGTATCTCATTTTCTTACCATCGGCGTCCTCTTCTAATTTTGATGGCCCCCTAAAAGGTTTGTCTTCTGGAAATAATTTTAAAGCCTTTTGCAAAAAAGAATATATATCCTTGCTATCAGAATTTTTGTCGCTAATTCTGCCATAATAAACCATTATAAAAACCGGCTTGTTGTCATAAAAAACAACTTCTCTGCCGCCATAAGGTTCGCCGCCAAAATAATTATCATTGAAAAGCCATAAACCTTTTTGATAGATAATTGTAGTTGAACCATTGGCTTCTTTTGTCGAATTATTGCCTTGACTCGAAGCATAACCAGCCTTATTCGCTTCGCCTATAAAACTGACTAGTTGTTTTAGGTCTATACTCATTTGATAAAAATTATTTTTTGGGATTATTCTTAATCTGCCGTTTCTCAACATCAACAAAAATTTCGTTGCTGGCGAGTGATTGTATAATCAGCAAAAGCTCGACACTCCATTTTTCATCTTTGTAATCAGTAAATAATTTTAATTTGATTTGAGACAAATCAAAAAAATTTTCATTGAGAACGAGTTTTAACTTGTCTGATATGTCGATAGGTAAATCGGCGTATTCTTCTGTAAAATGTTCTAATTGTTTCTGTATTCTTTCGTATTCAATTTTTTGTGTCGGTATGTGTTCAATGGTCATAAAAATAATTTTTTCATTTAAAAAATGAGTTGGAAACCATTACATTTTACAAAAAACGGAAGGGGGGGATTCTCCGCCATAGGCGGATGGACCTCGGGCCCAGAACCCGCGATACCTTTTCGTCTGTCAGATAGCGGACTGCTTTCTCCCGCACAAAGCGGAAAGGGGGGGATTCGAACCCCCGGTGGGTTTCCCCACACACGCTTTCCAAGCGTGCGCTTTAGACCACTCAGCCACCTTTCCGCTTTAAGCAGGATTGCAGTTTATACCTAAAATTTTACTAAATTTTAGATAAACTGGGAACAAGTGAACACCCCGCATCTGCGGGGCAAGCTAGACCACCTTGCCCAGCCAAAGGCGGTGGTATGCGACCCTTCCATATTTAATTGAATTTTACAATAAATCTAAAATATTATCAACTTCCCCACAACAAAAAAATATACTACGATAAATTAAGAAAGGAGGAAGTGAGAATGAAGCTCATTTATAAAATCTTTGGGTGGATTTTTACCATTCTCTTCTGGGCTATCGTAGACATAATCATGGTTATTTATCCGCTTAAAGATTCACGCAAAAAGAAAAAATAAAAGACGTCTTAACTAATGAAAGGCGTCTTTTTGATTAACATTGTATTTTTTATAATAAAAAACTCCTGATTCTATAAATCAGGAGTTAATGGCAATTAATGCCGTGAAGCAATTTTAATTGGAGACGATTAAGAAATTTGTGCGGCTCCCTCCAGCCGTCAAGAATTTCTACTAGATCGAAAACTGCTTTGAGTGGCTCAAGCAGGGCATTGAAAATAGCTCCGGTCGAAAAATTCCAGACAGGGACAAGCCGCACCGGCAATTGACCCCATTCATTAAGCCGCCAGAGCGAACGGATACGAAGAAGGTGATACCACGAACTAACCAGAATAATCTCATCGAATTGCTCTTGCCGATAGCGTAAAATTTTTAAGGCGCGCAGAGAAAACTGAACATTCTCCAGCGTTGACTGAGAATATTTCTCCACGAGAACTGTTTCGTAGGGCGCGTCTGCCACCGCCGGTGGATACCAATTGGTATAAAATTTCCTGGCCATCGCCACAGCCGATGAGCTACCGGAAAAGATTAGAATCGTAGACTCGGACGGCGGAATTTTCCAATCATCGCCGACGGCCGCCAAGAACCTTTCGCGGGTTTCGCCCACGCATTCAGTTTCGCAACCGAAAACAATCTTTAACTTCATTTATCTTCGTCCTTTTCTATCTTCTGTATTTTAATGAACTAATATTTTTTTACTTATTATGAATATAATATAGCATAAAAATGACTTTTTGTCAATTGAAGAACTTGACAAAACGCGAATTTTTTGCTTTAATATTATATATAAATTATTTGTTCTTGAAAAAATTCAAAGGAGGAAAGTAAATGGACGCCAAACACCGACTGGTGGTAATCGAAAGTCCGCTCAAGGGCGACATGGCGATGAACAAAAAATACGCTCGCGCCTGCATGCGGGACTGCCTGATGAGAGGCGAATATCCTTTCGCTTCGCACCTACTTTACGCGCAAGAAGGAATCCTGGACGACACGATTCCAACCGAGAGAAAATTGGGTATGGAAGCGGGTTTCGCCTGGGAAGAATTCGCCGATGCCACAGTAGTTTATGTCGACCTGGGTATCAGCGCGGGGATGGAAAAGGGCCTTCAAAAAGCCAAAGAAGCAGGACGGCCCGCGGAATTCCGCCAACTGAAAAATTGGTAAATCTATCAGGCTAAACCACAAACCAGGAGAAACCGAAATGGAATACCTACCACTTTTAATCGTGGTACTCGTTTTGTTCGGGGCTGCCAGAAGCTCTAAAAACAAGAGTGGTGGTGGCTGCATCTTAAAATCACCGCCCAAAAACCCTCCACCCGGACCACCGCCACCGCAAGGATCACGACCAACCAGCAAGAACGATTAACAAAACAAAAAGGGCTGTCAAAAACAGTCCTTTTTTCTTTTTCGGTATTATAACGAGAAACTACTTTTGAACATCAAACATTTTCCTTTGCCTGAATTCTTCTTGTTTGCTGGCGTTCCAAACTTGAACCGGCCTAAAATATCCAACCACGCGACTATAAACCTCGCAAACGCTTTGACAGGTCGGGCATTTAAAATGTTCGCCTGACAAATAACCGTGATTCGGACAAATGGAATAAGTCGGCGTAATGGTAAAATACGGCAATTTGCTATTGGTCGCCAACTTCTTTATTAAATTCTTGCAGGACTTAGCGTCAATTAAACGCTCACCGAGAAAAACATGAAAAACCGTACCACCGGTATAAAGCGATTGCAAGTCTTCTTGGTTGCGTATCGCGCCAAACAAATCATCGGTTTCGTTAACCGGCAAGCAGGTGGCTTGGGTGTAATATGGTTCGCGCTCGCCGGAAGTGATGATATCCGGATATTGTTTCTTGTCCAAGTGCGGCAAACGATAGCTGGTGCCTTCGGCCGGCGTGGCTTCCAAGTTATAAAGATGGCCTGTTTCTTTTTGAAAAGTAATAATTTTGTCGCGCATAAAATTCAGAATTTCAACAGCGAATTTCTTGCCTTCAACAGAACCGATGCTTTTGCCCAATAAATTTAAACAGGCCTCATGGCCACCGATCAAACCGATGGTTGAAAAATGATGTTTCAAAGTGCCCAGATATCTTTTGCTAAATGGCGTAAGTCCGTTTTGGATATTTTTTTCCACAATCTCGCGTTTAATTTCCAAGGAATTCTTAGCTAATTCCATCACATAACTCAAGCCGAGAAAAAATTCTTTTTTGGCTTTTTCTAAACTTTTTCCTCTAGCCGTTTTCTTGGCAACATAAGCCAGGCGCGGCAAGTTAATCGTGACCACACCGATTGAACCGGTAGAATCACCGGAACCGAAAAGGCCACCGGTAATATTGCGACGAATTTCATCCAATCGTAATTGCAAATGACAGCACATTGAACGAACATCGCTCGGATCAAGATCTGATTTAATAAAATTGGTAAAATAGGGCAGACCATATTTACCGGTCATTTCAAAAAGGAGGTCAGCGTTTTCGCTATCCCAGTCAAAATTTTTGGTCAAATTATAGGTCGGTATAGGAAAGGTAAACGGGCGTCCTTGCGCATCACCCTCTTTCATCACTTCCAAAAAAGCTCGATTTATCATATCCATTTCCTTTTGATAATCGCCATACTTGGTTTCCAAAAGCTTGCCGCCGACAATAACCGGTTCATTTTTAAGATCTTTAGGCACAGTCCAATCAAAACTCAAATTCGTAAAAGGTGTTTGGCCACCCCATCGGCTGGTTGTATTAAGATTAAAAACCAATTGCTGAATCGCCTGTTTAACTTCTTTGTAATTTAATTTATCGGAACGAACCAGCGGCGCCAAAAGAGTATCCACGGAATTAAAAGCCATGGCGCCGGCCCATTCATTTTGTAAGGTGCCGATAAAATTGGACATTTGCAAAAGAGCCGTGTCAAAATGCTTAGCCGGCCCGGAAGAAGCTTTGCCTTCAACACCGCCGAATCCTTCATAAAGTAATTGCTTCAAGGACCAACCAGCGCAATAACCAACCACTCCGAAAGATAAATTATGAATATGCATATCGCCCTGTCGATGCGCTTCCGAAATTTCTCTGGGATAAATTCTAGTTAAAACATAATCGCTAATAACCGACCCGGCGATATGAAGCAAAAGACCGGACAACGAATAAGTAATATTGCTGTTTTCTTTAACACGCCAATCCAGCTTGCTGATATATTCATCAATAACTCTTCCTACATCAATAAAAAGCGATTCCATCTCTCGCATTTCTTGATGTTGTTTACGGTAAAGAATATACGCCTTAACCACTTCATAGAGATTATTTTTAATCAAAACTTCTTCCACAATATCTTGAATATCTTCCACGCCTGGAATTCTTCTGGCGAAACGGCGCTCTAAGACTTTAAGAACTTCGTTGGAAATTTTCTTGGCGGCTCTGCCGTCGCGACCCTTAACAGCGATGATCGCGCGATGAATCGCATTGGTTATTCTTTCCTGTTCAAAAATCACTATGCGGCCATCGCGTTTTTTAATCTCTTGAATTTTAGCCGTGGTTTTCTGCATTTTTTATTTATATTATTTGGTTAGGGCGCGGAAAAGAAGAAATAATAATACCACAAAAACACGAAAAAAACAATCTCCGTCTTTGACGATATATTTAATTGGATGATTGATTATTTCAAGTCTGTCCTGGAAAAAGCAATATAAATTTCATTACCTGTTTCCGGATTCACTAGCATTAAAACCGGCAATCTTTTGCTTGGTAAATTTTTGGTCTGCCAATTCTGTCCGCCGTCCACAGATCGTTCAAGAGAATTGTTCGTTGTATAATAAATCTCATTGGTGTTGCGCGGGTTCAAGCCAAAAGAATAAATTTTAATTTTGCCCGGTTGGCTCAAAAGCTTGTAAGCCGTCCAAGTCGAGCCGCCGTCATCGCTTCTTAAAATTCCATAAGGGCTAATCGTTAAAATTGCATCTGGTTTGGTCTGATCAAAAACCAAACTAAGCACATCTCGGCCATTCGGAAAAGCCGCCAAAGATGAATCCAAATTTTGCCAAGAGCTTCCGCCATCACCTGAACGCCAAATTCCATTCGTGGTTGTTAGAACATAAACGATACCCGTGTTGCGAGGATTAAGATATATTTTTTTGACGCGCGCCTTAAAATCATTGATGGTTGACCAGCTTAAACCAGCGTTGGCGCTGCGAAGCAATCGTCCGTCAGAAAGTCCGGCATAAATTTTATTGACATCTCCCATATCTACCGCCAAAGAAGAAATCTCTGTGGCTGGCGCTGCGTCTAAATAAATATTTTGCCAACTGCGACAACAGTCGCCGCTTTTATAAACTCGATTACCCATACCAACATAAACAACGTTTCTGTTCTTGGGATCCAGGGCGATACTATTAATAACGCCCTTAGGCAAACGATTGACCGGCTGCCAACTGAACGCGCCATCCAAACTCAAAAAAAGACCGTTATCTTTGGTGGCCAAATAAAGAACCTGGCTGTCCTGGGGATCAAGCACCAAATCAACAGCATCAATATTTGAAAGATTCTGCGCGCCGGGCGTAACTGACAAAACAGCTATTTTTTGCTCCCAATGTTGAGCTTTATCAATTGATTTAAAAACACCTCCGTCCGCTTGGTTGGTAGTTATAGTGATGCAACTAGCGCCCAAAAAAATAAAACTAACGCCTAAAACCACCAACAATGAAAACAAAATTTTCCTCATATAATTTTTAATATTTAATTATATATTCATATTAGATTAATTAACCGAATATTCAAGCTTTGCTTATATTATTAGCCCAAAGAAACAAACAAATTGTCTAAAACAATCCTTTTATTGGCCGAGTAATTCAAATATATTTGTGCTTGACGTAGTTCCTCCAAAAAAGAGACTAATTGAGTAGAAGAAAATTTCTCAACCAATGATTTAATTTTTTGACCGTGTAATTGATTAACGACTGGTAAATCCAAGCTGGCCATAATAATATCTCTGGTTATTGATTTCCATACAGGGAAAGGAGCGTCGTTCAAATCAAGAGTGGCGACAAAATTTAATCTTTCCACCAGACCGCCGGATAAAATTTCTAAAAAAATATCGGCGTTCTCTTCGTATTTCTTTAAAAATAATTTATCGTTGGCCAATTTTACGGCTATGCCAGGCCGGCCGAAAGAAATTGAAGCGATCTGTATTGCTTGTTCTTTTTTAATTTTAAGATCACCGACCAAATAATTCTCGATATCTTTTCTTTTAGCTTGATTGAAACGAATTAGTTGCGAACGGCTGACGATGGTCGCCGGAATATTTTTTAAATCATTAACCAAAAGAATGATAACCGATTTCTGTGGCGGTTCTTCCAAGATTTTCAAAAAAGAATTGGCAGCCGCCTGATTAAGATTCTCCGCTTCATTAATAATAGCCACCTTATAAGAATTATTAAAAGACCCGGAATATAATTTCCCTTTTAATTCTCGAATCTGATCAATGGAAATATTTTTTTTACTTTCCAAACGATCAATCCAAAATAAATCGGGATAAAGATGCTCTGTAATTTGATGGATGGGGACATTCTCGCCGAATAATTTAGCGGCAAAATGTTCTGCCACAAACCTTTTGCCGATATTTCGCGCTCCATAAAATAAATAAGCATGGGATATTCTCCCATTCTTAGCGCTGTTCTCTAAAAATTTAACAATTCTTTCGTGACCGATTATTTTTGGTTC
>Ga0265296_1002747_pt1 | contig 17230 bp, 15 predicted proteins | sample MunlanPumphouse1_FD_189073 | JGI IMG/M metagenome (GOLD analysis project Ga0265296, IMG submission 189073) | Groundwater microbial communities from a municipal landfill in Southern Ontario, Canada - Pumphouse #1 | ecosystem: Environmental > Aquatic > Deep subsurface > Groundwater | place...
TGGTGGATTTTTATGATAAACTCAAAAGCGCGAGTTCGGGCTATGCCTCTTTGAATTACGAAATTTTTGATTATCGCGAGGCCGCGGTGGAGCGGATGGATATTCTGGTGGCCGAGGAGCCGGTGGAAGCGCTTTCCACCATCGTCTACAGCGACGAAGCGTATCGTGTGGGGCGAAAAATTGTTGAATCCTTAAAAGAGTCGATTCCGCGGCAGATGTTTGAAGTAAAAATCCAGGCCGCCTTGGGCGGAAAAATTGTCGCCTCCGAACGGATTTCGGCGATGAAAAAAGACGTGCTCGCCAAAATGTCCGGCGGCGATTGGACGCGCAAGGCGAAACTTCTCAAAAAACAGAAAAAAGGCAAAAAGAAAATGATGGGCAAGGGGCACGTGGATATTCCGACCGAGGCCTTCCTCGCCGTCTTAAAACGATAGCGCCCCGGTATCCTCCCCTTTAGAAGGGGAGGCGAGGAGGGGTAAAAAAATATGAAAAGAAGAAAAATAATAAAATACATCTGGATCGCGGTTAATATTTTGGTCGCGGTTTCCATGGTCGGCTGGACAATAGCGATTGGATTCTAGCAGTTTCGTTAGCTGCGTTAGCTTCGTTAGCTTTTTAGAATCGAAAGCTAATGAAGCTAGAAAGCTATCGAAGCTAATGAAGCTTGTATGGTACACAATTGGATTTTATCCGAAAGATATCCGGAAAACTTTGGGCAGGAACTCAATTTCCCGCCAATCATTTTACAGCTCCTCTGGAATCGCGGGCTTACAACCGAGGAAGCCATTCGCGATTTTTTTGATGTCTCGTGGGAAAAAGAATTCCACGATCCTTTTTTATTCAAGGATATGGAGAAGGCGGTGAATCTCATCTTTGAGGCGGTGGAAAAGAAAGAAAAAATCACCATCTTTGCGGATTATGACGCCGACGGCATTCCCGGCGCGGTCATCTTGGGCGATACGCTCAAGGCCGTGGGAGCGGTGTTTGACGTTTATATTCCGCATCGCGAGATGGAGGGCTACGGAATGAATTTAAAAGCGGTGGAGGAATTAGCCAGCCAGGGAACAAAGATGATTATCACCTGCGACCTCGGCATCTCCAATTTTGCCGAAGTGGAGCTCGCCAAAGCGCGGGGCATTAAAGTCATCCTCACCGACCATCATACTGTTCCGGAAAAATTACCTCCGGCTGACGCAATTATCCACCCAAAGGTACCCGGCGAAACCTATCCTTTTAAAGATTTGTCCGGCGGGGGAGTAACTTACAAACTCGCGGCCGCGTTAATCCAAAAAAGCTCATGGACTGACGTTATTTTGAAAAATTGGTCCGGCGCCTTGGCGCTTTCCAAGGAAGGATTTTTAAAGTGGCGCGCCGATTTGGCGGCTATTTCCACCATTGCCGATATGATGCCGCTTTTGGGCGAAAACCGCGTTATCGCTAAGTTTGGGCTGGGAGTTTTGGGTAAAACCAAGCGGTTGGGGCTCCAAAAGATGCTGAAGGCCGCGCGGCTCCAGGGTCAGCCGATGAATTCCGAATCAATCAGTTTCCGCATCGCTCCGCGCATCAATGCCGCCGGCCGGATGGACCACGCCAATGCCGCAGTCGCGCTCCTGGTTTCTAAAGACGATGCCGAGGCGACAAAGCTCGCCGCGGATTTGGAATCCGCCAATTCCGAGCGCCAGCGCCTATCGGAAAAAGTATTTTTGGAAGCCAAAGACCAAATTGTCAAAGCATCGGAGGAAAATAATCCGGTTTTGGTGGTTTTGGGGCACGATTGGCCGCTTTCAATGGTTGGTTTGGTTGCCGGAAAAATTGCCGAGGAATTTTACCGTCCGACGTTTGTTTTTACCGTAAAAGAGGGCGGGGAAGTGGCCGGCTCGGCGCGGAGCATCCACGGTTGGAGCGTGATGCGCGCGTTCAATCGTCTGACTGATTATCTCGCCAAATTCGGCGGACACGAAATGGCCGGCGGCTGTTCACTTAAAGATCCGTCGCAATTCCAGGAATTCAAATCAAAACTCACCGAGCTCGCGAAAGAAGATTTTGTCCGTTTATTCCCTCCCCTTAAATTAAGGGGAGGTGAGGAGGGGTTATCGGGAGGGGGTCCAAAACCACCGCTTCCCGTTGACGCGGAAATTAATCTGGACGACGTCAACCTGGATTTTATTTCACAGATTGAAAAATTCGCGCCTTTTGGCGAAAAGAATCCGGAGCCGGTATTTGTGGCGCGCGGACTGACGGTAAAAAGCGTTGACCCGGTTGGTAAAGATGGTAAGCATCTCCGCCTCTCGGTTTCGCACAATTCGCGCCTGATTCATAAGACAATCGGCTTTTGCCTGGGAGATGAAAGCAAACATGAGGGCGTGAACTGGTGCAAAAAACTTTACGTCGGCGATAAAATTGATATGGCATTTGAAGTCAAACGCAACGAATGGCAAGGCCGCATCTCGCCGGAAATTAGAATTGTGGAGATAAAAATGTCTTAGTATGACAAATGATAAATTTGTTAAATTGTTAAGGGAAGGAGTCATTAAGGAGTTTTTGAAATTAGCAGATATAAAAAATATTAATGATGATGATTCCGAGCGCTTATTACAGGATAAAGAATTTTTTTGTACTCAATTAGTTGTTGCATTTTTTGAAATGTTAAAATTTAAAATTCCCTCGGATGACCATTGTTTAGAAGAATATCTCTGTCGTGACGAATTAAAAATCTTTTTGATCGTTACATTAATAGAATCTATTAGTAAATTGAATAACAAAAAACAAGGTTCGAAGGCGGCCTTTAAATCGTTCTGTTGTAAGTATTTTTTATCACATGACAAGGATTTGATTGAAAATAAAATATTGGCGAATAAGCAACCAATTTCATTTTGTCAGTTTGTCGACATTTTGTATAAAGTTAGATGTAACTTTACACACGAGGGTGAATATATTTGTCAATTTTTTTATCATCCAAGTAATAGGAGGGGTGCAAATTACCATGAATATCAGAACATAGAAAAACTTCGTGCAATCAAATCATTGGAGATTGGCATCGATTTTATGGTTTTCAAAAGAATAATCATAAATGCAATTAAAAATTATCTAAATATAGAATTTATATGAAAAAATTTATTATATTATTTATAACAATTTTGTCACTAATATTAATTTCCCCTAAAATTTCTTTAGCAAATGATTTTACGAGATTCTACCTAACCGATGATTTGGGCGGTTACAAAGCAATAATTGAAGACGCCCATGGATCAAAATATTTAATTGAATATGGAATTGGTTGTCTATCTCTTTGGAGATATGAAGGAAGTATCGCCAAAAAATTATATATTGATATTGGCGGATCTTTTCTAGACGGCATAGGCGACACGCTATATCTATTAGATACGGACGATAAATGTAAAATCTGGGATGCGAAACAATTATCTGCGGGCTCTATTTATAGTAATGGTGGCAGTAGCCTGCAATCTTGTCCTAAAAATTCCACAGTAAAAACAGATGGAAAGTGCCATTGTGATGACGGCTATGTGACAAATGGAGATGTCTGCATAAGTTCTGATGATGATTGTAAATTGAAGTACGGACCAAACTCAATTTTCTCAAATAACCAATGTGTTTGTAGGGACGGATATACTCAGGAATTTGATCCACAAAATAAATACTGTTGGCCTAAAAATATCTGCCCCAAGGGAGCACTATTTTTAGGAATGAATAACGGGGTGAAGTCTTGTAAGTGCCCGGATAGCTATACCACCAATAAGGATGGTGATCTCTGTGTTACACAAGATGCTTATTGCAAAGAACGTTATGGCGCTTACTCATATTTTAATTATCCTGACCGGGTTTGTGCTTGTGTCGGTGGGAGCTTTATGGATACAAACATGACGGCGTGTGTCACCAATGCTTCAATGTCGCAAAATACTGTTAAAACTGAACCCGTTGAAGAAGAAAGTATAACGGATGAAAACGTAGGGAAAAAAGTTGTACCCATGGGAGAAAAACGTCTGCCGACTCCCATAAAATCAAATACGGACAAGATCACGCTCCCAAAAAATTTGGATAACACCATAGCTAGCTCAACGAATTTAGACATAAATTCCCCACCCAACAAGGAGAGGCCAGTAAATGAAGACAAAAGGCAGGGCATTTTTAATGGGATAAAATCGTTAATTCAAAATTTTTTCAAAAAATTAAAATTTTGGTGAACAGGTGGGTATGTGAATTTGCATGCTGGCGGGGACAAATAAGAATCGCGCAGGTCCCGCTGGGCGGGGTAAATGGTTTCAATTTTTCCTCCCTATCACGGCGGAAAAATCATTCGCTCATTCGCGCGAATGAGCGAATGATAAATAAATTAAATTTTTTATTATATGCTCAATATTTCAAAGAATTCTTTAGCATTAGTCGGCGAATTTTTGGTTTTAGCTAATTTGTCCGCCAAAGGTCATATCGCGACATTGACTCTGGGACATACAAAAAGTATAGATATTCTGTTAACTAACCCAACGACGGGTAAATTGTTTAAGGTTGAAGTTAAAACAACGACAAATGGGATATCGAGATCAAGACAGTTCGGTTCTAATATTGAGTGGCGTATGGATGAAAAACATGAAAAAATTATTGATAAAGATTTGTTTTATTGTTTTGTTCAAGTAGAAGATGGGAAAATTGATAATCCGCGATTTTTTATAGTGCCCAGTTCAAAAGTGGCAAATTTTATTATCGAAGATGAAAAATATTGGCGCAGCATTCCGCGCAAAAAAGAAGTCAAGTATACGCCCATGAGGCTTTTTAGAATCGGTGTAGATGAGGCATCACGAGGTCTTCGTGCGGGTGACTACGATAATAGATGGGATTATTTTGATAAATAATATTACTTACTGATTAAAATGAAAATCACGCAAGTAGTATCAACTTTTCCTCCATATCTCTTCTCTAATTCCCGCCTTCGCTAAAGCTACGGCGGGCAGGCGCGCTTGCCCCGCCAACGGCGGGGAATAGGCGAATAGTTGTGGATTAAAAATATGCTCGCTGTGTATTATATTATTATCGGATGGATCGCCAAGATTATCTTTGGACCCCCGTCTATTGAAAAGGTAACCTCTATCATGATGTGGGGCGATCTTAAGTTGGCGCATAGATTTTTTCGCGACAAGTCGGTGCGCGCATTGTTGGATTTTGAAAAATTGGAGCAGATGGAACAAGACCGCATTTTTAATGAGCTTGTTATTACCAATTTGTTGCTATCTGTTTTAATGCTTGATACCGTCGCAGAGCTCACCAGCGGGTCCAAACGCGATTTTTGTCGGGATGTATCCGAGACACTTTTTTACGCCTATCCGCGCGAGCTGGCTAGGATGGGGATAGACGAGGAGCATGTTGATTTGTGGAATAAGCTGATGAAGATGCGATACGATGAGTATCGCGAGGACGAACGGCGGTGGAAAAAGCGGCCTGATCCGAGAATGCAAAATCCATGGCGGACAGTTTTGGCCGTCGGCGGTCTGGATCATCTTCGCCGCGGAAAAACATCGCCCGAAGATCCCTTATTTCCAAAAATGATAGAATGGCTGGCCGAATCGGCGATGCAGACGGAGTCCATCTTGATACGCGCCACCAGAAGATTATAATTATTTATCCTCCATATCTCTTCTCTAATTCGCGCGAATAGGCGAATAGTTGTAGAATGGTTTAAGGGGTAAAATTAAGTTTAATTTATATATGAAAGAATTGGAAAGATTATTAAAGGGTTTGGCCAACAAGCGGCGGTTGGCGATTTTGAAATATTTGAAGACGGCACGGGAGGCGTCGGTTAAAGATATTGCGGATTTTATCAAATTGTCATTTAAGGCGACTTCCAAGCATCTTAATATTTTGTCGGCGTTGGATATTTTGGAAAAAGATCAAAGGAGCTTGCAAATTTTTTACAGTTTATCCGCCAATCAAAAACCGGCGGTCAAACACTTTTTATCCCTCCTCTAATCTTCTCTAATTCGCGCGAATAGGCGAATAGTTTTTATATGAAAATCGCGCAGGTGGTTTCAACTTTTCCTCCATATCACGGCGGCACCGGGAACGCGGTTTTTAATATCGCGCGCGAATTGGCGAAATTGGGGAATGAGGTGACGGTGTTTACACCAGATTATAGCGGTGGCTCCCACCCCCTCTCGCTCCCCCTCGGGCAGGGGGAGAAATTCGCGGTAGAGCGGATGAAGCCGGTCATTAAAATCGGCAATGCGGCATGGGTGCCGCAATTGCTTTGGAAGTTAAGAGGATTTGATGTCGTTCACTTGCACGCGCCGTTTATCGGGTCAGAGCAGGTGTTAAAGCGGAAGTTTGTGTTTGGCGGAAAGCTTGTGACCACCTACCATCATGATTTAATCGGACATGGATGGCGGGGATGGATTTTTGCCGCGTGGAACGCGCTTATTTTGCCATGGGTTTTTTGGCTTTCGGATAAAATTATCGGTTCGTCTTTGGATTATATTGGGAATTCCAACGCCGGCGGATACTACAAATCCCATCCGCAAAAATTTGTCGGGATTCCATTTGGGGTGGATATGGAAAAATTTCGGCCAGACCCCCCCGCGCCCCCCCTTGGTAAGGGGGGGATGAATTTGAGACGGCAACTCGGTTTTTCGGCGGATGAAAAAATCATTCTTTTTGTCGGCGGGCTGGATTCGGCGCACAATTTTAAGGGCGTGGGGCATCTAATCAACGCCGCTAAAATTTTAAAAGACAGGGGAATGCGTTTTCGCGTCGTGATTGTCGGCGACGGCGATCTGCGGCCGGGTTTTGAGCGTGAGGTTCAGGACTTGGAGCTCCGGCATGTGGTAAAGTTCTCCGATGGAAGAGCGGAGCTGCGGGACTTGTATAATCTCGCGACCGTTGAGGTTTTGCCCTCCACCACGATGGGCGAGGCGTTCGGCCTGGTGCTTTTGGAGGCGATGGCGTGCGGTAAGCCGGTTATTGCCTCCAGTCTTCCAGGAGTGCGAACAGTTTGCGAGGATGGCGTAAACGGACTTTTAGTCCGTCCGGGCGACGAAAAAGATTTAGCGGAAAAACTGCAACGGATTTTAGGGGATGACGGATTGGCGGCGCGGTTGGGAGCGGCGGGTCTTCAAAAAGTAAAAGAGAAATATAATTGGAAGAAAGTGGCGGAGAAGCATCTTGAAGTTTATAACGAGCTTCATTAGCTGTATTAGCTTCGTTAGCTTGTTAGGATTAAAGCTAATGAAGCTGAAGAAGCTAGCGAAGCTGACGAAGCTAAGTATGAAAATCTGTCTAATCAACAACCTCTATCCTCCCAATGGCAAAGGCGGCGCGGAGGTGGTTACGGAAAATATCGCCCGCGGGCTAAAGGACGCCGGGCACGAGGTTTTTGTGATTACCACCGCGCCGTGGCAGGATAAAAGCTCGCTCCGGGCAAAATCCCGTGAAGTCGGCGGAATTAAGATTTACGAATTTTACCCGCTCAATATTTATCATTATTCTTACGGTCATCGGCATAATTTGCTGGCGCGCTATCTTTGGCATTTTATTGATATTTTAAATCTGCATTCGTTTTTTATCGTCAAAAAGATTCTGGCCGATGAGAAGCCGGACATTGTCTGGACGCACAACCTGATGGGCGCGGGGATGCTCGCGGCTGAAGCGATCAAGCTCCTGGGGCTCCGCCATTGGCACACAGTGCACGACGTTCAACTCTCTTTGCCCTCGGGGCTCATTATTTGGGGCGAGGAGAATAACGCGGAAGCCAAATCTCGGTTTCGGCCGCTTTACGAGCGAGTGATGCGCGATATTTTGGGAAAGCCGGAAATTATTTTTTCGCCGTCCAAATGGCTTTTGGATTTTTATATTGGCCGGGGATTCTTTGGTAAATCAAAACAGATTGTTTTGCAAAATCCGGTTAACTTGGGGGTTTCGGGAACCCTACAAGCTTGTAGGGTTCCCGAAACCCGGGAGTCCAAAGTCAGATTTTTATATCTCGGACAGATTGAGGAGCATAAGGGCTTGCGGATGCTGGTAAAAACTTTCCGGCATCTTTTAAACGAGGGGCACGATAATTTGGAGCTCACGGTGGCTGGTAGTGGCGCGCTTTTAGAAGATATCAGGGTCTTGGCGTTTGACGAGGAGCGTATCAAAATTTTGGGTTCGGTCAGCCACGAAAAAATCGGCGAACTTTTCGCTGCCGCGGATTATCTCGTTGTTCCGTCCTTATGCTACGAGAATTCGCCGACTGTTATTTTTGAATCTTTGAGTTATGGCGTGGCGGTGATCGCCTCCAATCTCGGCGGCATTCCCGAAACTATCCGCGATGGCGAGAACGGCTATCTTTTTAACGCGCACGAAAATTCGCTGAAGGATGCGATTATGCGCGCGGCCGCTCTTGACCCATTCGGCGGCGCTGGGCTCAGGGTCAATCCTGTCTTCGACCCTGAGAGCTCAGACCGAAGGGAGCCGGGTCGAGGGCTTGACAATTATGCCAATTTGTGCCAGAATGGATATGTTACGGTTAACGAGTTATCCATGGATGCGTATATCCGAAAAATCTCGTCCTTTTTCTAAACCCGTTGCATCCCAGGAGGCGTAATGCCAGAGCAGCGAACGACGCGCGATAAGTGCAGAGTTTGCGGCAAGCATGGCCCCGAGTACACGGAAATCCGCGAGGATGAAGGGTGGTATCCGAGTAAGGATACACCCGACGATTGGAAGTTCTATTTTTGTTCGTCCGGATGCTGGGGAGTACATCTCGCCAACATCCTCGGTAAATGCGAAAAGCGGAAAACCGAGCGCGAGTCGCGGAACAGCGGTCAAATCAGTCGACGGGGTGTCCCCGTGCTACGCGTCGTCAAAGACGACGACCAAAATCCAGACTACCGCGACGGATGTGAATCCATGAATGGTCACCACCGGCGGCAGGGAGGCAGGCATGGACGAGGTTGATTGCCAGAAGATCAAAACGTGGCTTCGTCCGGAGAAGGCTCTGTCAAAAGAAGATTTCAAGGTATATCTGATGGCAATTCATCGGCACGTCCAGGGCTGTGGCAAGTGCTGGAACGCTCTGAACCGGGATGGCTCGCTGACTTGGGCAAAGACATACCTACTGATTGATTCCGTGGCAGGATAGGCAGACTCCATGCAGTCTGCCTTTTTTAATTTAAAAAGCCCGACGCCGTCGGGCTGATTTACTATCTTTTATTTTATTATGTGGCCATAATACCGGTCGCCTTAGGCGACCGGATGGAGGCCATAGAGATATATGTCGGCGGAGCCGACACTGCTCATAAAAAACCCGCCCGGATACCCTGCGCTCTTGGCGCAGGGTCGGGTTTATTCAACCGAGATAATCGCCGTCTGGCCGTCAATCTCTTTGATTTTTGCGCCGCTTTGGATAAAACGCGATTTAATTTGACTGTAATTGTCCCAGTAATTATTAATCACCAGATAGGCGGCATCAACTTGCGCGTATTTTTTTGCTTCATTAAGAATTTCCGGTCCGCCCCCCTCGTACATAACGCGTAAAAAATATCCGTAAAGCTTTCCGCCCAGAGGAATGGGATAGTAAAAAATCTCGCCATCCTGATTTTGGAGATGCCGATTTTGGCCATTTTTAAAATTGGAGAATCCAAACTCGTTTAAGGCCGCGGCCGCGGTGGCCTGGTCGGCCAAAACGATATAAGTTCGGTCGCCGGCGTCGGTCTCGATGATTTTTGCCGCCGTGAGGTGATTTTGCCCCATGCTCCAGCCGTGGGAGGTTTCATAAATATCGCGCCGCGGATACGTCAGATAAAACGCCGTGGTGACTAGCGCGGCCAAAAGTAAGAAATAGCCGAGTCGGATTTTAGTTGGCGCGTTTTTTAGATTGGTAAAAATCGGCGCGACGGCAAAATAAATGGCCGGCAAGAGGAAGAGGGCGCCGATTTCCATGAGGCGCAGGGCGTAATTTTGATTTTCCTCCGCGGCCAGAGAGGGAAAAATAGCAAAATTTTTAATGATCAGATAACCGATTAAAAGTCCCAAAGACATCAGAATGCCGGAGAGCGGAATCAGAGTCGTCCGGCGTCTTTTGGCGACAAAAAGGCCGACCACCGCCAAAAAAATAAGAGCGGCGAAAAAGTAAGTTTTGTAAAGATAGACAAAATCCAGGAGATAATTATAGCGCAAAAAAAGCGTCGGCAACCCCGCCGCAAATTCTTTCCGCCAAATCATCGGTAGTGAGCCGTTAAACCGGCTCGCCAGAATAAGGGCGCCGGGAATGGAAACGGCGGCAATGGCGGTAATCGGCGCGCCAGCCAGTCCCAGAATAAGCGGATGCCCAGCGGCTTTACGGAAAGTTAAGAGCATTAGGGCAAAGGTGAGCGCCGGGATGCCGACCATCGGATGAATAAAAAATGTCGTCAAGGCCAGAAGCGCGATGATTAAGAAGATTGGCCGGCCATGGAGCAGATAGTTAAGCCCCAGAAAGATCATGATTAGTAAAAAAACCAGGGCCAGGCCGTAAGGAGTAGTAACAATTAGGTTTGCCGGCGGTATTAAAAAGATTAAAAGCGCCAAAAAAGGCGCGGTTTTTTTGTTAAAAAGGCGGCTTAAAGTAAAAAGCCCTGTGAGCGGCAGATAGATACTCGCAAAAATCGGCAGGAAAAGCTTATCAACCCATTCAATGCTGACCGATAAAAATTTGGCCACCGCGACGACAATAACGTATTGGCCGATATAATACGGCGATTTCGGCAGAATGGCGCCGTTTTGCGAAATGTAATTTTCCGCCGCGCGGTGAATAAAAGAATCAAAACCGTATCCAAGTTTATAAACAATCAGCGCGACACCCAAATTAACCAAAGCAATTATGAAGAGAATCGGCAGATTGTAGCTTTGTTTGTCCCGGGCGTAAAGCAGATTCAGGCCGAAGAAAATAAAAATAAAATAGACAGTAAAAAACGCGGGCGAGATTACCTGCCATGGGGAAACGAGATTCGCGGCGGTGCGGGCGGCGGTCAAAAGATACAAGAGACCGCCGGCCGCGGCAAAGAAAACGACATTTTGGAGAAAGAAAAGAACGCCGATGTGCGGATGAACGATTTTTTTTCCGCCGTCGGCTTCGGCGGTCGGCGGCCGGGTTTTGCCGGGAAAGAATTTTACAATCAAGCCGACAATAATCGGAGATAAAACAATAAAAGCGGCCAGGACGTAATCATCCAATCTATATACATAATAAGTGGCGGAGAGCAGAACCACGGCTCCGGCCAAAAGCGCCAGAATTCCCAAAAGCAGTTTGGTTAAAAATTTTTCCGCCGGCCAGAAATTTTGCCCGAGGTATAGCCCCAAAAATGTAAAATAAGCCAAGGTGAAGGGAATGCCGAGGGTAATAAAATGGCCGGCCAGCAGATTATAAACCAATCCGGCTACACAAACGATGATAAAAATGATATATTTAAATATAGACATCTAATTGCAGATTTTAGATTGCAGATTGCAGAATTCAGATATAACTTCGCGACTTATCTAACATTAGCATGACTATGCCCGATATTCAAGAAGGTCAAAATCCGTTGTCTCCGCCGAAGCTTTTTTGGCACGATTATTTGGTTAAATATTTGTTTTTATGGATGTTTCCGCGCTTTGTGCGGCCGAACCATCTGACCGTTACCCGTTTTTTGGCAACGCCCGCGGTTTTTTGGCTGCTTTCCATCGGTAATTATCAATGGGGGATTCCGGTTTTTCTGGTCGTGGCCCTGACCGACGCGTGTGACGGCACCATGGCCAGAACGCGGAATCAAATTACCGAGTGGGGGACAATTTACGATCCGATTGCCGATAAGATTCTGGTCGGTTCGGTTTTGCTCCTGCTGATTTTCCGCCACCTGAATATTTATCTGGTGATTTTAATCATTGCCCTGGAGTTATTGACCCTGGTCGGCGGTCTCGTCGTCAAAAAGCGCGGCGGGGTTATTGTTGCCATGTTTTGGGGAAAAACAAAGATGGTGGCGCAGGTTATCGGAATCTTTTTTCTTCTGATTTACTTGGAATTCGGGTCGCCTTCATTGCTTTATCTTGCCGAAGGAGCGCTGGGGATGTCGGTAATTTTTTCCGCGACCAATTTAGCGAGGCAGGGAATGCGGTCGCTCTCAAACCGCGCCGGCTTGGCGTCTTGGGGCATTTAACTTGAAGAAGGCGCCCGTAACACGGCGGTTGGGTTGACCCCCGTAATACAACCTCGGCCGCGGCAGCGAAAAGAGCATTAAGCCATACTTTAATCCGCCGAACATCTTTGTTTCTTCGTGCAACAAAACCACTGCCGGCGTCGAATATGCCGAGGTTGTTATACGGGGTTGATTTTTTATCCGCGCAGTGCTAAGATATCGCCAAGGAGGTTGACCTCCTTTTTTAATTCAAGAGTTTAGATTCCGGCTTTTTATGCCCAAAACCAAGATAAAACAGGACAGATTTTATCTCATCGTTTTATTTGGAGCGATGGTCGTCGCTTTGCTTTTTTACTCATACCTCCCGACTTCGGCGCTTTTTATTTTTAATTCGCCGGACGAGACGGCTAATTTTTTTGCGACCGAATCTTTCAATTTGTACAATTCTTTGGGACGGCAGGAGTCGCTTAATAATACGGTTCCGGGGCTGATTCATCCGCGAAGCATTGTGGTTCGGGAGAGCTATCTTCTGCCGGTGAGCTTCTGGGGATTGCCGGTGATTTACGGACTCGCGGCCAAAATTATCGGATTGGGATTCACGCCGTTTATCGTTCCAATTTTTTCGGCCTGCACGATCCTTCTTTTTTATCTTTTATTGAAAAAGATTTTCGGTCCGGAGATTGCCTTTTGGAGTTCGCTCGGGCTGGCTTGGCTGCCGCCGTATCTTTATTTTTCCAATCGGGGGTTTTTTCACAACGTTCTGTTTTTTGATCTTTTGGTCCTGGCCCTCGTGGTGATAACTTGGCGTCCGGTTGAAGCGCTCGGAAAATATGTTTTGGCCAAGAAAAAATGGATTTATGCCTTTGGCGATGATATTTGGAGCGCTGTTGCCTTGGGGCTGGCTTTTTGGGTAAGGCCGGCCGAACTTATTTGGTTTGGGCCGGTGCTCCTCGCGGCGGCGCTGGTTTGGCGCAAACAGTTAAAGAAAAAAAATGCCATCGTCGGTTTGGCGGTTTTTTCGGCATTTCTCATCGCCTTTTTGATCGTCAATAAAAATCTGTACGGCGCCTGGCTCGGGAGCGGTTATCTTTTGGCGCGCGGAAAAGATATTGTGAGCGGCGGGGCGGCGCTACTCGCGGGTGAATCTCTTTTGCCCTTCGGGCTTCATCCCAGGTTGATTTTGGGAAATATTTGGCATTATTTTTTCGGTTTATGGCCGGCGCTCGCCTGGTTTTATGTTATCGGCGCGGCATTTTTTGCCTTCAGAATTTATCTGCATGATTTATCCCGGCCGGAAAAATTTTATTTTCTTTCATGGCTGGGAACCGGCGCCGTGTTATTTGCCTATTACGGCAGCGGCGTTTTTAATGACAGCGCCGAACCGGGAGCGGTAACGCCGGCCATTTCTTATTTTCGCTATTGGTTGCCGATTTACGCCTTCGGGCTGCCGATTGCCTTGGGCTGGCTGTTGTCGGCGTTAAAAATATTTTCCGACCTTGTCGGAAAAATTACGATGACGGCGGTCCTCACGGTTTACGCGTTAATTTCGGTTTTGCTTGTTTTTGAAACGCCCGGCGACGGTCTCACCGCCGTCCATCGCGAAATTATTTCTTATCGCGATATTATTGCCAGAGCCGAAGCGCTGATTCCGCCCGGGTCGCTGATTGTTGTCCATAAAGCCGATAAAATTTTTTTTCCGCAGTGGCCGGTGGCGCTTTTTGACGATAGCGATGCCTTTTTTGACAACATTGCCAAACTCCGCGCCGTCCGGCCGGTATATTATTTCCGCCCCGGACCAACACCGAGAGAGCAATTTGATATCCGACAAAAGTTCGCCGAGCGGAATTTAAGTTTAAAGCGTCTGGATATTTTCGGGAAAAACGTGCTGTACGAGATTAAATAAATCCGAAGCACGAAATCCGAAATCCGAAACAAATCCGAATATCAAAATTATAAATCCGAAACCCGAGTTTTGAATATAAGAAATTTTCCGCCCGAGGCGGATCCGTCTTTTGCGCCAGAGGCGCATCTGCCTCTGGATGAGGCGGAGAATTTAAATATTGTTTCGAATTTCGATATTCGAATTTCGGATTTTTAAGTAGGTCAATTAGAATAATTTATATGTCTCGACTAGTGCTATTTCGTTCGTTTTTGATATTTGCGGCGGTTTTGATTTTGGCCAGTTTATTTTATCTAAATCTCGTCCCCGCGGGGCGCTATTTCGTTTCCAGCGATTTTAAAGCGGCCAATCCGGCCGTGTCCGTTCTTTATCCCGAAAGCCGGGTCAATCCGGCGGCGGACGGAATTACCGTTAAAGAAGAGCCGGTGTATTTTGACGTCCGCCTCCCGCGGAAATTTGATGCCGCCCGCGTCAAAATTTATTTTGACGATTTAAAAACCGATGTTTTGGAACTGGGTATTGAGGGGACGCCGGGCGCGAAAAATTTCACTTTCGCGCCGCTTAAAAATAAATTCTTGGATACTCTTGATTGGCCGCGTCTTTCGGACGGCGCCCTCGTTCTTTATCAAAGAGATAATCTTTACGGCCGTTTGGATGATTTTTTCCGCCACCTCCCGCCGCCGAATCAAATTGCCGCCTACCGCGCGCCTTTTTCCTACAATTATAAAATTCCCGGGTATGCGGCCGGCAAATGGCCGCGCGAAATTCAAACCGATTTTCTCGGGTCTTTTAAATTTTATACTTATTTGAAAGACGAGCCGCTTGATTTTAAATTCACCTTCAAATCGCCGGAGGCCTGGCCGGCAATTTCCGTCCGTGTTTTCTCGGGAGACAAACTGGCGGTGAGCCGGGACTATGTTGATATTCCGGCCGGAGCGGAGCTGGCGCATGAACGGACTTTTTATTTGTACCAAAAAAATCTGCCCGAGGGCGTTTATCGCGTGGCGATTGCGGCGCCGCCGGAAATTATTGTTTCAAAAATTATTACTCCGGCCCGGTATTTGAGCTTTATCGGACCTTTGCGGTTTTCTCCGGATTCGGGGCCAAAAAATATTTTAACGTCGGCGCGGCGATTATACGCAAAAAATTGGGACGAGCTTTCGGCCATGCTCGTGGCCGACGGTAAGGGGCACCGTCTCAAAATTCCGGAGCAGCGGTACGATATTGAAATGGCAACCATGGCTTACGTCTTAAAACCTCTTTGGTTTGACCATGGCATTGAATTGGATGGTGACGGGCTTTTTGCTTTTGATTGGTTGAGTTTTTTTGATCCCGTCATCCAAAATTTCAATCCGGCCGTAGCGCAAGCGGGAACGGTTAATTATCTTTTAACCGGTTATCAAGGAACGAGCCGGACCGATGGGAGCGAAGTCGGCGCCGCGGTTTTTGATCTAACCAATGTTTCTCCTTCCGCTAACAGAAAAATTCGCTTCGTCCTTTCTTTGCCGGGATTCCAATCCGCCGAGAACGGCGTTAAAATTAAAAAGGCGGAAATTGAATTTACGGGTGACCGGGTCGGCTGGGGCTGGATAAAAAATAAATTTTCGGAAATATTTAAAAGATTTTTATAATGGATAAAAAGACGGCAGAAAAAATTTTTCACGATTTATTTGTCTGGTTTTTTGTAATGCTGATAATTTTAATCGGGCTTGAATATTGTTTTGCCGGATTCGTGATTTCATACATCAACTTGAATTTTTGGTTTTTTGCGGCTATAATTTCTGGGGGAGTATATTTATCCCTAAAAAAGGATTAAGGATTTCACGAATGGGCTCGAGCCCCGCGAATAACACGAATATTAGTGTTATTAGTGGGCGCGCGAGCGCCATTAGAGTTATCCCATGACTTGCATTTTTTGCCAAATCGTCGCCGGCGATATTCCGGCGCACAAAATTTACGAAAATCATCACGCTATCGCCTTTTTGGATATCAATCCGGTAAATCCCGGCCACACTCTAATTGTTCCGAAGGAGCATCACGAAATTTTTTTAGAGACGCCGCCGGAGGTGCTTTATGATATTATGGACGCCGCGTTGCGGATTGCGCCGGTGGTGGTGGAGGCGGTCGGAGCCGACGGGTTTAATCTTGATTTAAATAACGGCGAGGCGGCCGGACAGGTTATTTTTCATACTCATTTTCACCTGATGCCGCGATTTGCCAATGACGGTTTAAGGCCTTGGCCGCATAAATCATACGGCCCGGGCGAGGCGGAAGGGCTGGCAGAGAAGATCAGAGAGGGGCTGGAAAAATCTTGATAAGATGAGGCGGTTTGATAGAAAATAGACGGGAAATTTCCAATTTCCAATTTCTAATTTCCAATACCTGATATTTATTATGCAATAATTTGGCTTTATATAGCCAAATTATTTAATTTCCAGCTCAATATCTCTTGACAAAAACTTAGAAATATGTTATAGTAGATTGTTAATAACGGACTTCATTTTATATCAATCCGGAAGCCGAATGAGCGTCGAGAGAAGTTTGAATGGGGGATTTTGGGCGTCTCCTCCTCGCCTTTATATCTCACTTCAAGCTTCTCCCGGCGCTTAATTGTTAAGCGCGAAGGAGGGAAGATAACCGACGTCGAAATGGAAGCGGCTGCCAGCCGGATGCGTTGTTACGCTCTCGCGGCTCTCATCATCATGATGTTAATCGCCGCGTTCTGTTACTGACGAGTCACCCCTCACCCCAACCTCGCATCCTGCGTTCGCTCGGATTGCGAGCCGCAAGGGGAGATGGTGGCGAGGGGCGGAGTCCCGACGAAAGTCGGGCGACCTCGCTTTCGCGAGGACTCCAGTAGTTTCGCCTGGTCTCGCATGGTGCGGGGTTGGGTATGAGGATCTGTAACGATCGAAGGAGGAATAGCGATGGTCAAGACCAAGGAAGAACTGATCGCGATGCTTCGTCGCGGCCCGGAAGGCGTCCGTGAGTTCAATAAGTATCGCAAGGAGAATCCCTTGGAACCAATCGATCTCAGCAGGGCGGACCTACACGCGACGGATCTCCGCTGGGCGGATTTCTATGGGGCGGATCTATACGAAGCGAACCTTTGCGAGGCGAAGCTCACCGACGCGAAGCTCGGCTTCGCGATCCTCTGCGGATCAAAACTTTGCAGGGCGACACTCTACCG
>Ga0265296_1002748_pt1 | contig 17226 bp, 15 predicted proteins | sample MunlanPumphouse1_FD_189073 | JGI IMG/M metagenome (GOLD analysis project Ga0265296, IMG submission 189073) | Groundwater microbial communities from a municipal landfill in Southern Ontario, Canada - Pumphouse #1 | ecosystem: Environmental > Aquatic > Deep subsurface > Groundwater | place...
CATACTTTCTCCTCAGGAAAAAATCACCGGAAATTACGATAACGACACCTTTCTGGCAGTTAAAAAATTCCAGGAAAATTACGGCATTATTCCGCAAACCGGCTGTGTCGGCCCTCAAACAATAGCAAAATTAAACGCGCTTTTTTATTATTATAATTATAGCGACCAACCGGCCTTCCAAGAACTGAGCCAAAATCAAATAACAACGACAAAACAAAAAATATCTTCGTATCAGCAACAAACAAAAAGCGCGCCGGTAGCGGCTCCCGTTATTTCAAATCCCACTTTAACTCCTACTTCAACTCAAATTCGTCCGCCGATAACCACCCCAACGACTCCAACGATAACTACCCCCACTGCAAGGCCCATTGTTGACCTGAAAGTTAATGGTTTAAGTCGCAGCACAACCAGCGTCAAAAAAGGAGAAACTGTTACCCTTACTTGGACGTCAAAAAACGTTAAATCTTGCGTTGCTTCCGGAAGCTGGACGGGAACAAAGACAATTTCAAACACAACCGGAGAAATAACGGCTCCCATAGACAGATACTCCACTTTTAAACTGACTTGCGAAGGAGAAAACAACCAAAACGCCGCTGATTCGGTTTATGTGAGCGTGCCTTATGTTTCTACCCCATCAACAACTGAAACTGAAAAAGCTCCTGTTATTGATAAAATAGAACCATATGCGGTTGTTCTTAATCCCGTTTCTCAATTATATGATGGAACAATAAAGATTATAGGGTCTGGATTTTCTCCTGGCTCAATAATTCATTTTGCAGGAAGAGATATAACTCCTGGCCAAGGTTCAACAGAAAACACTTTAAAATTTAGCTTACCATTTTTTCTCCAACATGGGGAAATTGCCAACCCTAAATGTCCTTTAAATTATCAGTATCATGAAATAACAGTTGAAGAAGGTGGACTTATGGGTGAAGATGGACTCATTAGTAATAAAGAAACTTTTTGTATTTATTTTGGTAATTAATTCAGCTATTAGATAAAGCGATGATTCGCTCAACGCTCAAATTCTGCGGCCTCGCATTTGGGCCAACGCCGACTTTTTTTAATTTTTCAACAATTTCCTCTTTAATTTCTTTTTTATTTTCTTCTTTATTTATAATTTGTAATTCATTTTCTTTTTTATCTTCTGCTATCCTATCGGATAGCATGCTATCCGATAGGATAGCAATATTTTGATCCGTAATTCCTAATAATAAATTATTAAGTATTGTTTTCCTCGGTTGCTTAAAAAGAATTTTTATAAATTTATAATATTTTTCCTTATTACATTTCAACCGCGATAGCAGTTGAGATGTAACCGGCAATAATTTTATTATTGCCGAATCCACTTTCGGAGCCGGTTCAAAATCATTTCGCGAAACATAATCGATAATTTTCGGCTCCGCCCAAAATTGAACGCTCGCGGCTAACAAATTCATATCTCCTTTTTTCGCGCAAACTCTTTCCGCCACTTCTTTTTGAATTAATAAAACAATTAATTCCGGCTTATGCTCCAATTCACCCAAAATCCTAAATAAATAACCAGTAATGTAATATGGAATGTTTCCGACAATTTTATAGTTTGTAGTAACTTCCGGAAAAATTTTTAAAATATCGCCCTCAATAATTTCTATATTTTTATTATTTCCAAATTCTTCTTTTAAATTACTGGCAAATTCTCTATCTTTCTCAATCGCAATAATTTTAAAATTTTCAACTTTTAAACTTTGGAGCTTTAAAACTATTTCGTTTGTTAATTCCCCATGCCCGGGCCCGATTTCAATCACAACATCACCATCTTTTAATTCCAGCGCCTCAACAATCTCTCTTAATTTCACCTTATTTTTCAAAAAATGCTGCCCAAGATAATTTCCCATAAATTTGTTATTTTTTATTTTAAATTATTTAATTAAACTCAATATAACGCTCTTCGTCGTCCAGAAAATCGCTTAATGTTTCAAATTTATCGCGATTATTGCTTGTAAACTCCACCGTTTCCGGGGCGATTTCATAAAGAAAACGCGAGGGGAGATTATAGAAATTTAAAAATAATTCTTTTTTGGCGCGCGTCATCGCCACATACATCAACCGACGCTCTTCTTCAATTTCTTCATCATTATGATACGACATCTGATGCGGCAACAGTCCTTCATTGCAACCGACGATAAAAACCGCGTCGAATTCAAGCCCTTTAGCCAAATGAATCGTCATTAAATTTATAATATTTTGAGATTTATCTACTAATAGGCGAGATTGAGAATCTAAAATTTGAGATTTTTTTATGGCATCACTTGATTGAAAAAGCGAGATTTTTTCAAGAAAATCTTGCAAATTATTGAATTCCGAAGCGTAATAAATAAGTTCATTGATGTTTTCCTCGCGTTCGCGAAAATTATCGTAATTCTTTTTTAATTGATTTGAATATCCAGTGATTTCCAAAATAAAGCTGATTAACTCAGACGGCGGGAGTTCTCCGGCTATTTTCGGAATTTTATCTTGAATTTCCAAAAAAGGCTTTTTTAAAAAATTGGTTTTTATTCTCTCAAAACTAACCGTGTCATTCGGATTAAACGCCCAACGAAGAACCGCCACAATGTCTTTAATTTCTTTGCGTTCATAAAATTTCACGCCGCCGAAAATCTTATAAGCGATGCCGTGTTCAATAAACGCGCTTTCAATGGCGCGCGACTGCGCGTTAGTGCGATAAAGTATGGCGATAGATTTATTGGAAATTGGAAATTGGAAATTGGAAATTTTTTCCGCTATCCACTCCGCTTCCCCGTCTTCATCATAATGCTCAATCGCTTTTACCGGATTGCCGTCGTCATTTTCCGTCCAAAGATTCTTGCGCTTCTGAAATTTATTATTGGCTATTAAAGAAGAAGCGGCTTTAATAATATTGCCGGTTGAACGGTAATTTTGTTCCAAAAAAACAGTTTTTGTTTTCGGCCAATCTTTTTCAAAATTTAAAAAAATTTTAAAATCCGACCCCCTGAATTTATAAATTGATTGCTGGTCATCTCCGACAACGCTCAAATTTCTATGACCGCCCGCCAATAATTTTATAAAAACATACTGAGCCGTATTCGTATCCTGAAATTCATCAACAAGAAGATAGCGGAATTTTTTTTGGTATTTTTCAAGAATATCCGAATGATTTTGAAAAATTTTTACCGGCTCCGTGATTAAATCATCAAAATCAAAAGCATTATTTCTTTGCAAAGCCGTTTCATATTCCCTAAAAAGGAATTTGACAGTATCATCTTCATTTTTGGGACCTGCCTGCCGGTAGACAAGGTCGGATAATTCGCTTTTAATCCGCGAAAATTCTTTCCGTAAAAATAAAGGATTGGTTTCTTTTTTTTTATATTCTGAAAAATTAAGGTTTTTAACAATTGTTTTTATAAGCCGAAGTGAGTCGTCGCCGTCAAAAATGGAAAAATTTGGCGTTCGACCGGCAAATTTAGCTTCATTTTTTAAAATCCGCGCCCCAAGCGAATGAAAGGTGCCGATAAATAGTTGAATCTTATTTATAATTCCTGATTCATAATTCATAATTCTACTCCGCATCTCCTCCGCCGCCTTATTGGTAAAAGTAATGGCAACAACGCTCTCTGGAGCAACTCCGGAGGCCAAAATAGCCGCCAAACGACTGGTCAATGTCCTAGTTTTGCCGCTTCCGGCTCCGGCAACTATCAAAATCGGCCCTTCCAAGTTTTCCACAGCTTCCTGTTGCTTTTTGTTAAGGCTTTGATATAATGGGTTCATTAGTACAATAGTAAGCAAAATTAAACATTTGGCAAATAACCTCACTATGCTCTGGTGGGGACTTTTAATTTTAGCGGTCATTACGGTAAATTTCGCTTCAAATAAGGCCAATTTAGCCGTTTCTTTCGCTAAAAACAGTCTCGGCGGCCCGAGCGAAGAATATCAACACCAACATCAAGACGCTCTTTTAGTAGCCACGGCATTGGCCCAAGAACTTCCAGAAGAAGCTTCCCAAAGCGTCTATTCCGACGCCCTTAACACCGCGAATTCACCAATTAATCAAAAAACCAATAAAAAATCAAATAAATTACGGATTTCCCCTCCAACTATCGGCTGGAATTGGGGACAATTGCACGCTTTTAACGCTGTTGATATTGCCAACCGTTGTGGCACGCCGATATACGCGGTAAAAGACGGAATCGTCGCCGAAACAGCTTATGATAATGAGTGGCACAATGGATACGGTAATTACGTCTCAATAGAACATTCTAACAACATTGAAACGCTTTACGCGCACCTTGAAAAAGTTGAAGCGCGAATCGGCCAATATGTAAAAGAAAAAGAACTTATCGGTTATATGGGCAGTACCGGCAATACGGACGGTCCGACCGGATGCCATCTTCACTTTGAAGTTCACGGGGCAGAACACCCCTTAGCAAATTAACTCTTCTCTCTTACTCTATATTGAAACGCTTCCGCCAAATGATTGCCTCTTATTTTTTCAGAATTTTCCAAATCAGCAATTGTTTGAGCAATTTTTAAAACTCTATAATATCCTCTGGCGGAAATAAAAGATTTCTCCATTATATTTTTTAATACCGATTCCGCGTCATCGGCCAGCGCAACTATCTCATCAACCATTTTTGAACTCATTTCAGAATTTAAATAAATTTTCGGCTTGGTTTTCACAAAACGATTTTTCTGAATTTCCCGCGCTTTTAAAACCGAATCTTTTATTTTTTTATTAATATTATTATCGCGACTCGGCGCTTCTTTCCTTAATTCTTCTATTTTTATTCGCGGCACTTCAATTTGAATGTCAATTCTGTCCAGAAGCGGACCGGAAATTTTCTTTTGATAACGGAAAACTTCGTTCGCCGTGCATTGGCATTCTTTTTCCGGCGTTTCCACTCCGAAATAACCGCAAGGGCAAGGATTCATTGCCGCCACTAAAGAAAATTTTGCCGGAAAATTAAGCGAACCTTTGGCGCGAGAAATGCAAACATTGCCGCTTTCCAACGGCTGACGCAAAGATTCTAAAAGGTCGCGACGGAATTCCGGAATTTCATCAAGAAACAAAACTCCCCGATGCGCCAAACTTATTTCTCCGGGCTTGGGATTCGCTCCGCCACCAATAACCGAAACCATTGAAGCTGAATGATGCGGCGCCCGAAACGGCCTAAAATTCACAAACGGATTATTACCTAAAGCACCAGCGGCACTGTAAATCTGCGTTGTTTCAATAATTTCGTCTAGCGACGGCAAAGGTAAAATTGAAATCAAAGCCTGAGCCAACATTGTTTTGCCAGCTCCCGGCGGTCCGAACATTAAGATATTGTGTCCGCCAGCGGCCGCCACTGTTAAAGCCCGCTTGGCGCTTTCCTGCCCCTTAATGTCCGAGATACCGACTAACGGCTCTTCGTTTATTGAATCAAATTCAATCTTAAACGGCTTTTGGAAAACCATTTCTTTTCTTTCTTCAAGAAAATCAATCAATTCAATTAAATTTGAAACCGGAACAATATTTATTCCTTTTATAATCGCGGCTTCAGCCGCGTTTTCTTTAGGTAAAAATAAAAACTTAAATCCGAGTTTTTTCGCTAAACGGCTGATGCTTAAACTTCCGGAAATCTGCCTTAATTCTCCGTCCAAAGAAAGTTCGCCGATGAAAATTTTATCTTTGGTTTCAAAATTTTTAATTTGTTTGGTGGCCAGCAAATAACCGACGGCAATCGCCAAATCATACTGCGAACCGGCTTTTTTAATGTCAGCCGGCGCGAGATTAACAGTAATTTTTCTATTTTCTTTTGTCGGTGGCTTGATTCCGGAATTTTTTAAAGCCGAGCTCACGCGCTCTTTCGCCTCTTTCAACGCCTTATCCGCCAAACCGACTATATTAAACGAATGAAGACCGACGTTAATGTCGGTCTCCACTTCAATAAGCCTGGCATTAATTCCTTCAAGTTCAGCGGAATAAACTTTAGAAAAATTTTTTGCCATAATTCAAATTTTAAGAAACAATTTTGCACTCCCGGCACAATTTTGATTCCGGGCTTATTTCAAGAATTTCCGCGGAGATTTCTTTTTTACAATTTTCACAAACCCCGTATTCGCCGTTATTAATTTTTTTCAAAGCCGATTCAATGTCAGATAAACGCTCTTTTAAAGTTTGAACAATGGACATCACGTTGCCGTATTCTTCGGATTCATCCGTTTCTTCGTCAGGATCCACATCGCTACCGAAATCAACAACCCCTTTATGTTTTTTTAATTCTTCCAGAACATCTTGTTTTTCTTTTTCAAGTTTTTGTTTAAATTTATTTATATCCATGATTATTTTAATACCCTTAATATTATATTATACGCCAAATATCCCAACCCCGCAATCACTGCTACCGTAATCACAATTATAATTATTGTTTTTAATAATGATTTTGTTTTGGCAGATTCGCCAACCGCGGCTTTTACTTCGCCGGTTGAAGCAAATATCGCTTGCTCCGGTCCTGCGTACCCCGGCGCGCTGATATTAATTTTTGTTTCTTCAACGACCACGGGTTTTTTATTTTCGGCTAACTTTACAAATTGTATAGAGGTCGCATCGCCACCGCTGGCTTTAACCGCCGCAACGTCGGACTTCATTGTCCTGATTTCAATATCCGGATTTTGAGAATTATTTTCCATTTTGTTTATTATATTATTTAAAAATAAATTAAACAACTATTTTCTTCTTCTCCCATGAAATGCCTTATGCACTTCGCGAAGCTCTTTATTGGTTAAATGAGTATAAATTTGAGTTGTTGAAATATTTGAATGTCCCAAAAGTTCCTGCACCGAACGCAAGTCGGCTCCGCCGATTAAAAGGTCTGTGGCGAATTGATGACGTAGCTGATGGGGAGATATTTTTTCAAAAATTCCGGCCTTGCGGCTGTAAAAATCAACCAATCTTTGCGCCGTTCTCGGCAAAATTCGGCCAATAATTTTGGAAGAATTTTTATTCAAACTGATAAATAACGCTTCTTCAATATCTCCGCGCTTATCCAAATAATTTTTAAGCGCTTTTTTAGCGCGGTCGGAAAGAAAAACCACCCGTATCTTGCCACCCTTGCCCCGAACCGTAATTTCACCGCGGTCAATGTCTATACGCTTATCCAGCGAACAAAGTTCGGAAATACGCAAGCCGGTTGAAAACAACACTTCCAAAATGGCCTTGTCGCGCAAAGATTTCAAATCATCGCCCTGTGGCGCGTTAAGCAGCCTCTCCATATCTTTATATTCAATCGTTCTGATTTGGCGTTCGGGAATTTTCGGCAATTCAATTTTATCCGGCGATAAAACATTATAATCGTTTTTAATCAAATATCTCAAAAAATTTCTTAAAGCGATAACATAATAAGCTTGCGTCGTTTTTTTAAGATATTCTCCTTTTTCATTTTTCATTCGCGCCAAATGTAAACGAAAATTTTTTATTTTATCAACATTAATATCTTTTTCGTTTTTAATTCCGCCGAATTTGAAAAAAACTTTAAGATAACGCTCGTAATTTTCTCGCGTTTTCAATGACCGATTTTTTTCTATTTCAAGATAATTAAGATAATCCTGAAAAAGATTTTTAATATCCGCCATTTATTTTCTTTTTATGGCGCGCTTCGCCGCTTTAACGATGTTTTCAACTCCCAAACCGTATTTTTCAATCAATTCTTCGGGCTTACCACTCTCACCGAAACAATCCTGCATTCCGATAAATTCCATCGGAATAGGATAATGCTTTACTAAAACTTCTGCCACCGCGCCCCCCAGTCCGCCCAAAATATTATGTTCTTCCACGCTAACGACAGCCCCGCATTTTTTCGCGACTTCAATAATTTTTTTATCATCAATCGGCTTAATGGTATGGTTGTTCAAAACAATTACTCCAATGCCTTCTTCTTCCAATTCTTTCGCCGCTTGCAAAGCATTATACAAAACAGGGCCGCAGCTAATTATAACTACTTGTGGCTTTTTTGATTGCCAAAAAATTTCCGCTTTTCCGGGGACAAATGACGTTTCTTCGGTCGTGATAACTGTTGTTTTTTCGCGGGCAAAACGCAGATAAACCGGCCCCCAAATTTGTGTAGCGGCGATTGTAGCTTTTTTCGCTTCAATGGCATCACAAGGAACAATCACTTTCATATTCGGCATTGCCCGCATAATGGCGATATCTTCAATCGCTTGATGAGTGGCGCCATCCGGCCCCACGGAAACGCCGGCGTGCGCGCCGCCAATTTTCACATTGGAATCATTATAAGCAATTGTTGTTCTTATTTGCTCCCAATTTCTGCCCGGAGAAAAAACCGCGTAAGAAGAAATAAAAGTAATTTTTCCGGAAACGCCCAAGCCTGCCGCCACTGCCGCCATATTTTGTTCTGCCACGCCCATTTCAAAAAATCTCTCCGGAAATTTTTCCGCGAACCAATGGCTTCGCGTTGATTCTTTTAAGTCGGCGCACAAAACAACGACGTTCTTATTTTTCTCGCCGGCAATTAAAAGCCCTTCGCCGTATCCGTCACGCGTCGGTTTTTTTTCCATATCCGTTTCAAAAATTTTATTATTTAATTTTGCGGTTTCGTTAATCATATAGTGTTCGCTAATAATGCAAATTTTTAGCAAATAATGCTAATTATTCGCATTATTAAATTTTAAATTCGTGTTATTCGCGATTACTTTAATTATTCGTGTTCGCTCTTAATCTGGCCTCCCAATGTCCGTAATTCATTTAATGCTTTTTTCGCCTGTTCTTTATCAGGAGGAATGCCGTGCCACAAATAATCTTGTTCCATAAAACTGACGCCCTTGCCAGGAATCGTATGAGCAATAATTACAGTCGGTTTTTCAAAAATCGCTCTCGCCTCATTGCAAGCATCAACAATCTGTTCAATATTATGACCGTCAATTTCCAAAACATGCCAACGAAATGCCTCATATTTTTCTTTCAAAGATTCCAAAGGCATTATATCTTCGGTAAATCCGTCTATTTGAATATTATTTCTGTCAATAATCGCCGTGATATTATTCAATCTGTTTTTCCCGATAAACATCGCCGCTTCCCAAGTATTGCCCGCGTCCTGTTCGCCATCGGACAATAAAGTGTAAATTCTATATTTTTTTTGATCCAATTTGGCAGCCAAAGCAAAACCCGCGGCTTGCGATAATCCGGAACCCAAAGGTCCGGAGGTGGTTTCAACTCCCGGCAAAGCGCCGCGATGCGGATGACCCTGCAAACGCGAATTTAATTTTCTCAAAGTTTTCAATTCTTCAATTGGAAAATATCCTACTCTCGCTAATGTCGCGTATTGAACCGGACAAATATGTCCGTTTGATAAAATTAATCTGTCCCTGTCCGACCAAGCCGGCTCTTTCGGATTATGATTTAAAATATGAAAATATAAAGCCGTAAAAACATCCGCCATTCCGAGCGACCCGGCCGAGTGGCCGGAACCGGCTTCAACCAGCATCCCAATCACATCCTGCCGAATTTGATTAGCCGTCATTTCCAAAAATCTTATTTTGTCTTCGTGAAGAATTTCCATCTCTTTTTATTCTAAATTACATTTCAACTGCTATCGCAGTTGAAATGTAATTTTATATTGCTATTAATTTTTTATAAGCTGTTTCCGGATTCTCACTTTCCCAAATATACGAACCAACAGCCAAAATATCCGCTCCGGCTTCTTGGCATAATTTTACGGTTTCCAAATTTATACCACCGTCAACTTCTATTATAACACCAGGGGAAATTTTCTTCAAAAATTTTATCTTATCTAAAACCTGCGGTTGAAATTTCTGGCCGGATAATCCGGGGTTAACGGCTAAAATTTGAACAAACTTAAAATCTTTTAAAAAAGGGATTAAATTTTCAACCGGCGTTTCGGGATTAATTGCTAAACCGATTTCAGCGCCACTTGAAACTTTTAAACTTTTAAACTCTGAGGCTTTGATTGCTTCGCAGTGAATAATTATTCTTTTTGCTCCCGCTTTTATCCATTCATCAATAACTGTTAATGGATTTCCCACCATTAAATGAACTTCTAGATTAATTTTCAATTTCCAATTTTCAATTTTCAATTTTTCTAAATCTTTTGGCTGGTTCCATGTGTGATGCGCAGTAAATTTGCCGTCCGCAATATCAATTTGAACCCAGTCCGCGCCAAATTCTACGGCTTTTTTAAATTTTTCCGCAACGCAGGCAAAATCGCCGCAATTTATCGTAGGAATAATGAGCATTCAAATTAAAGATTTACCGCCGCTTTCAAAACGTGTTTCTTCAACATCGCCACGTATCCCCATTCATTGTCGTACCAAGATAAAATTTTTACCAAATTGCCGTCGATTACTTTGGTAAATTTTAAATCAACGATCGCTCCGTACGGTTCAGAAATAATATCCGAAGAAACAATTTGGTCTTCAGTGGTTTTTAAAATTCCCTGCCATTTTTGAGACCCTGCGGCTTTTTTCAAAATATCATTAATTTCTTCAACCGAAGTTTTTCTTTTGGAAATAAAAGTGATGTCCGCGATGGAACCGGTAATCATAGGCACGCGCAAGGCAATGCCGTCAAATTTACCTTCCAATTCTTTAATAACGCGCGTGGAAGCGATGGCCGCGCCGGTAGTTGAAGGAATAATATTTTGCGAAGCGGCCCGACCGCGCCGAAAATCACTACCCTTTACCGGGCTATCAACAGTTGTCTGAGTGTTGGTCATCGCGTGAACGGTATTTAAAACCGCTTTTTCAATACCAGGATTTTCGCTTAAAATCGCCAATATCGGAGCAATGCCATTGGTGGTACAAGAAGCATTGGAAGAAATTTTGCAAGATTTCAATTCATCATCATTGACACCAACTAATACTGTTTTTCCAAGCTCGCCATCGGGGTCTTTTGCCGGCGCGGTCAAAACAACTCTTTTAGCTCCGGCATCCAGATGCGCTTTAGCTTTTTCATAAGATTCAAAAACTCCCGTTGATTCAACGACAATATCCACGCCCAAATCTTTCCACGGTAATTTTGTCGGGTCTTTTTCCTGTAAGAATTTTATATTGTCAATCGGCGTTTCAAAACGCCCATAAACCGAATCATACTTAAATAAATAACGCAGATTTTCAACATCGCCCAAATCGTTTATCGCGACAATTTCAATATTAGGCTCATTTATTATTTGCCTAAGGAATAACCGCCCAATTCTCCCAAAACCATTTATCGCTATTTTAATTTTATTCATTTATTAACTTTGGAATTTTAAACTTTGAAACTTTTAAACTTTTAAACTTTACGCTTCTATTATAAATCTGTTTTTCTAAATGGCAATACTTTTACCATCACTGATTTCCGTATTCAAGATTCCTTATTTTCTCAATTCGCCTTTTATATCTTTCTCCTCCGGAAAACGGCGTGGACAGCCAAACGCTTATAATTTTTTTGGCAATTTCTTCGCTTGTGAATTCCGCTGCCAAAGATAAAACATTAGTGTCATCGTCCTTGCGGCTTAAATACGCCTGGTCCGGATTGGCGGCCAAAACGGAACGAATATCTTTAAACTTGTTCGCCGTAATATCAACGCCCGCGCCCGAACCGCAAATTAAAATTCCACGACGCGTAAACACGTCCTGCGCCACTTGCCGCGCAACCAAAGCCGCGAAATCCGGATAATCGTCGTTTTCGTCGTATTTATCATTGCCGACATCAAGCACCTCATAACCGCGCTCTTTTAAAAATTTTTTCAAGGCGTCTTTTAATTGGAAGCCTTGATGGTCCGCGCCGATGTAAATTAACATTTAATTATTTTATTTTGAAATGAGATGAAAAGCAACAATGCCGAATGCCACTGACACATTCAAAGATTCTTTCTTGCCCCTCATCGGAATTTCCAAAATCTTATTGGCCTTTTTCAGAATTGACGGCGGCAGTCCCTTAACTTCATTACCCAAAGCAAGAACAATTTTTTGTTTGTAGTTTGTAGTCCGTAGTTTGTAGTATGGTATTGATTTTTTGCTTTGTTCTATCGCGAAAATTTTATAGCCATCGCGTCGGAGTTTATCAATTAAACGCGTCGTTGATTTATAATGCTCCCATTCTACATATTTTTCCGCGCCGAGCGAAACTTTTGTTAATTGTTCCCGCGGTCGTCCGAAGACATCAACCGGCTTCGGCGTAATTCCGCATAAATATATCTTCTCAATTCCCGAGGCGTCAGCGGTGCGGAATATGGAACCGACATTATAAAGGGAGCGAATGTTGTGGAGAATAAGAATCATATTAAAAAATTATCAATTGGTAAATCCGTAAATTTTATAATAAAGAGATTCTCCATTTTCATAAAAAGATGGATTTGCTCCTTCAAACGAACTGCCGTAAAAATCAACATATCCCGCGCCTTCATAAACGCGCTCAATAATAATTGAATATTCCGCATTTGCCTCAATAAAAGGAGTATGGCCGAACGTAAAAACTAAGGGGTCGGGCAATGAGTCGTTTGTAGAAAAAAAATTATCGCTTACGGCAAGAACATCCGAATCTTTCTTAATCTTTGCCCTAAAACTTACTTCGTAAGAATGATGAACGCCTTTTAATTCCACTTTTGAAATATAACCGCTAGTTTCCGGAGTGAAATGTTGTGTGACCGGCGGATTTCCTCCGGCAGGTAAAAAATGCACAATTATTGATGAATCAATTGGCTGTTGAGCCAAATTAATTTCTTGCAAGTCTAAAACTTGGAAACCGGAATCTGAAACATTTAAAGAAAAATTCCCGTCTCCGCTATCTTGCAAAGTTATAATTTTTATTATTGAAGAATTATCAAACTCATCAACCGTTTTAATGGCGACTTGCTCGCCAACGGACATTTGAATCTTCACTTGTTGCGGCTGTAAATAAGAATATGAATTTGTCGGCACCCAAAAATTAAAATTGGTTGAACTGGAAAAACTAAATTTATAAGAAAGGCTATTGTCCAAAGAATCACTATCTGTTGTGTTGGGCCATGAAAATATAAGCTCTTTAGATACGGAGTCATAGCTTACAAACGACACGCTTGGCGCAGTCGGCGCTTGGTGCACCGGTACTTCTGTTTGAAAATAATATTTTGTTTTATCAACCGCCACTAATTTTTGGTCGTTATTGCCGCCGTAAGCGTAAAAAGCGGCTGTCAAATAATCGCCATTATTCGGCAACGGCTGAGAATTATCTAAAACAACCAATAAATGATTATCTTCTAAATCGCTCCATCTTAATGTTTGGTTTCTAACGCCACCGTATCCGGACGAACAACGGCCGGAGACATCTGGCAAAATCAAAGCTGTTCCGACAGTATAAGATCCGGCGCAATTTTGATAATTTAATTTAACAGCGTTCGTAACCGCCGTTCCCCATCCCTGATTTTCAAAAATCGGTGTTTTTTCGGCGTCTTTATTTAAATAAAAAATCAAAACGCGCCAACTACCTTCGTTGCCATAATCAATTTTCGGCGGTACAAAAGGATAATTATTCCAATAAAAATCAAGAAAATTAGTTGTTGAATTTACGTCTCGCGGATCTTTATAAAAATAAAACGAAGTTAAGAAACTTGGAATGGAAATTGAAGTGGTTGATGTCGCGGAACCAAGCCCTTCGGCATCAAAAGCCTGGATGGAAAAATTATAATCGCGGCCGACTTCATTAATTGAAATACTCGCGCTTGTTGAAGTCGTATTAATTTCCGCAAAAGTCGAACTACTATTACTAATATCGCTAATTTTGTAAATTATCGTTGAAGTGGCGCCGAAATAATCCTGCGATACATTCCAATTGAAATTTAATTCCATCGTGCTGGAACTGTATTGGATTGAAAAATTTTGCGGCGTTATCGGAGCGTTGCGCGGCTCAGAAAAATTTTGTGAATTTTGCGGTTCCGCTGAATTTCTTAAAATAAAATCATCCGCACTATCAGTATCATAACCATTGCCGGAAAATCTGTGCTCGCCGGAAACCATTAAATCAATCGTTGAAGTGGCAAACGCTTTTCGCTCCAGACTTTGGTTATTGTCCGGCACAGTTGAATTTGCCGTGCTGACCGTCAACATCGGACTGCCGTAAGACAAGCTGTCAATAATCGTTTGGTCGTTTATGTCAGAAATATATGTTGAAGAACTGACCAAAAAAATCGTAGCGCCGTTTGAACTACCGGATAAGGAAAAAACGGAGTAAGTCATATCAGCTCTATCTTTAATGGTCGAAGTTGCGCCTGTGTTGGCTAATAAATAAAAACTTTTAGCCGCAATTTGAGCGCCATTTGAAAAATTTCTTTTATCCCCGTTGCTTTCAATTTTGACGGTTGAAGTAGCAGTGCCGGTTAAATATTGAATCGAGTAGTCAGATAAAGAAATTACATTGTCTGTCGGATTGTAAAGTTCAATAAATTCGTCATCGGCGCCATCGCCTTTTACTTGAATCTCGCTAATAACCAAATTAACTGAAGTTGAGGTTGAATTATTTTGTTCCGGTTCCTGCTCCGGTTCCGGTTCAAGCTCTGACTCAAGTTCTGGTTCGGGCTCTGATTCCGCTATTTGACAACTGGCGCTTTGCGCATTCGGGCTTGGACAAGTTTGAATTCCAAAATCTTGCGCGTTATTATTGGCATCTAAAAAAGCATTATTTTGAAATTCTCTTTGAATGCTTTGTCCTTCTGTCGGATTGGCGGCGCAATTCCCTTCGCAATCGCTTGCCTCTCCCCAACCAACCTTATCAACAATCTCGCCATTGGGATTTTTAAATTGAATTGTATTTGAATCGGTTAGAGTCAAAGAATTTAAAATAATATCAGCGTCTCCCATGGTTTCCCGCGAAATCAAAAAATAATCATTGGCGCCGATTGTTTTATTTTCAAAATAAGTTTTAGAAACTAAAGAATTAAAAACGCTTCCGGTTTGAGTTTTTCTGTGAATATACCAATCCGTTAAATTAACGGCGGAATTATTGGGATTATAAAGTTCTATAAATCTATTTGAAGTCGGGGATAATTGAATTTCCGTTATTAAAATTTTGGGATAAGTTTGAGGAGAACCGCCACCGCTATTATTGCCGCTGCTGCTTATATCGCTATTTCCGCCCGCGCTTACGCTTCCACCAACATATTTAAAAACAATAGTATTTGTTTGACCGCTCGTTTGATTACTTTGCTCATTGACGTTAATTACAATTTCTTCTTGTTGTTTCTCCTGATTTTTTATTTCTCCTTTTTTAATTCCTTCTTCATATAACAAATCACTGCCGATCGGCAGTAAACTGTTATAGTCTAAAATTTCATTTTTGATTTCTGTTGAATTATTGGTTTCTATTATTGATGGCATGGCGATTTCATCAGAATCCACATTATCAACAGTATTATCCAATAAAGAAATTTGTTGCGGTTGTTGCGATTGATTAATCCCCAATAAATTACCGATTGTTGATTTGACTTGGCTGAAAAAAGAAACAACGGCCTCTTTGGCCCTGCTTAATTCGCCGATAAGAGAAAAAGTCGGCGGAATTAATTTATCAACCCTAAATTCCACCAAATGAACGGGGTATTCTTTATTAACGACTGCGTCTTCAGCTTGTTTATTAAATAAATTAATTACTCCGGCGCCATGAAGAACTGATTGACGAAAAAGATGAGAAAAATAAGTATTAAGAATTGAATAATAAATAGGTTCATTTTTTTCTAATATATATCGGCTATCATAATTTAATTTATTTAAATTCCATACTTTATCAACTTTTACTAATAAAAATTCTTTCCCATTTTCATCTAATCCATATCCAAAATTTCCATCATCTCTGATAATTTTAGGATATTGATATTTATCATTAATTGTATCTTTAGAGAAAAAATATTTATTGGAATAAGTCGCTAGAGAAATCAAATAATCTTCAACTGTTGATTTTATAACCGACGACTGATTTTCTTTTTTTAAACTATTGGCAATATTAAATTCTTTTTTAATATTTTGGCGAGTATATCGAGAAGCGTATTGTTCATACGGCGAACCTTCATCGCCGGTTATTGCGCTCACTTCCTGCGCGTGAGTATCATTTCGCGTATGGTCCGGAACGGACATATCTTCCAATAAATGAAGAATATAACCCAAAGTTTTATACGCTTCTTCCTGATTCCCATCCGCAAAATATTCTAAAGCCTTTTTCCAAGCGCGGTTGCCGCCATAACGGGAATATTCCTGCTGAATCGCCTTGTTATTCGCCCATTCTACGGCTGAAAGCGGCTTTTCCAAAGATAAAGCAAAGCGGGAAAAAAATTGAATAAATGAAACTGAAATTTTTCCGGCTTCTTCTCCTGTCCAGCCGACTTTATTAATCGGGTCGTAAAAATGGTTAATCCATCTGGGCGGAGTATCTTCTAAAATACTGCCTTCAATAATCCATTCTTTTTGCTGAGAAGTTAATTGTTTATCGGGAAAAGATAAATTGTAAAAATTAACGATTTCTTCAGTTAGAGCCGGATGAGTGGTTTTATCGTCATAAGCGAAAACGTTTTGAAAAGAAAAAAATGCACCAAGTATTAAGAGAAAAATTAATATTTTTTTGAACATATAGTTTATCCACGTATTTTTATTTTATTTATAAATTCACAGTTTATTTTTTATATTTCTATTATTTTCCAAATGCCATTGGGATATTTTCTTAAACTAACTAATACCGGAATATGAATGGAAAAAGTGTCTTTATTTTCTGAATATTCACCGATTGATTTCCTCGCTTCTTTTAACGGCTCTAAAAATACATCCATTTTACTGGCTTCGTTTATTTCTATTAAATTATTTTCCCATTCTTCCTGATATTTTTCAATAAAATATTTACTCGCTAATTTGTAATCTCCTTTTTCAATCGCGCTTATATACATTTGCAAAGTTTCTTGCGGAATTTTGCCGCCATAAATGTCCGCCATAGCACGTTCATAATCTTGCTGTTTAATTCTTTCTAAATTCTCTGCTAATCCCTGAACCACTTTTTGTCCCTGCCATTGTCTTAAAAAATACCAGCCCCAAGAACCGACAATATACAAAATAAAAACGCCGATAATAACCGCAAAAAATATCAACGTAAACTTCCAAAACTTATTTTTTTGATTTTCCATATTTTTGTTTATTTTTATTATTTTTTAATTTTATTTTCAAAATAAAAAGGACGTATTTCAAAAAACACGCCCCCTCACCAGGCATAATTAAATTATA
>Ga0265296_1002749_pt1 | contig 17217 bp, 14 predicted proteins | sample MunlanPumphouse1_FD_189073 | JGI IMG/M metagenome (GOLD analysis project Ga0265296, IMG submission 189073) | Groundwater microbial communities from a municipal landfill in Southern Ontario, Canada - Pumphouse #1 | ecosystem: Environmental > Aquatic > Deep subsurface > Groundwater | place...
CCTTTGTGTTGGGCCTGCTCTCTCTGCAGCGCACCCGGGAGATCGTATCCGAGGATTTTCAGCAGCAGCAATTGATCCTGGCCAAAACCACCGCCCGGCAGATCGAAGACGGCCTGGAATTCTTGCGGCGGGAGCTCAAGATCCTCAACTTCTCTCCTGCTATCCAGTACCTGGAGGAGGTGGCCTGGGCCAACCGCATGCAGGTCAGTTTTGACGACCTCTCCAAACTGGGGGTGACCGAGATTGCCCGGATAGATTTCCAGGGCGCTAATGCCGGCCGTACCTACATCCTGAACGCCAACGGCCCCCATATTCTGGAAAAGCAACTGCATGATTCCCCCGAGGTGGCCTGGGCCAGAGACCCGGCCAACCGCGGCCGCATTTACCAGGGCTCCATCGAATTGCACCCCCAGGGAGACCACAAAGTACCTTTTTTTATCATGGCCACGCCGGTTTATGAAATGAGCGTGGACGAATCGCACCCCAAAGCGACAGGCAACCTGGACGGGGTGCTGCTATTCAGGATAGATGCCGTCCGGTTCACCGGCCACTACTGCGCCGCCATCCGCTCCGGGCGCACGGGCTACTGCTGGGTGCTTAACCAGGATGGAGTCTTCCTCTATCATCCGGAGAAAGAGTTCATCGGCGAAGACGCCTTCACTGCCCGGGGGCGGCGTAACCCGGTGATCAGCTTCTCCACCATCAACGAAATCCAGAAATCAAAAATGCTGGCCGGAGAGGAAGGGGTTTCCCAATATATTTCCGGCTGGCACCGGGGCGTCATCGGGCAGATGGAAAAATTTGTGGCTTACAGCCACGCCAAGGTGGCCCCGGATGGCTCCCGCATCTGGCCGGTGGCGGTGGTGGCCCCCACCGATGAAGTCTACGGCACCATCCATTCCCTTTACGTCCGGCAATTCTTAATCCAGGGGATTCTTATTTTTGCCCTGATTTTGGCGGCATGTGCCGTAATCTATTATGAAATGCGCTGGTCGGTGGAACTGCAACTGGAGGTGGATAACGCCACCGCGGATTTACGCCGCAGCCGGGAACAGTATAAGTCAGTGGTGGAAAACGCCAAGGATTTTATTTTTTTGCTGGATGAGAAGGGGACGGTCATCAGCGCCAACACCGCCGCAGCCCGGGCCTTTGGCATCCCGGCCGCGGGACTCAAAGGGAAATGCCTGATGGATTTTTTCGCCCCGGAAGACGCCCGGCCAATGTTGACCCAGATGCTGGATGTGGTGGACAGCCGGAAAAGCTCGGAAGGCAAATACGCGGTGCGCATTAAGGATCGGGTCTATTGGCTCTCCACCCATTTCGTGCCGGTCATGGGGGAAGACGGCCGCACGGTGGAATGGGTCCTGGTCGTGGCCCGGGATATCACCGAGAGCCAGCGGATGGAAGAGCAACTCTACCAGACGGAAAAACTCGCCTCTCTCGGCACTCTGTCCGCCGGGGTGGCCCACGAGATCAATAATCCTTTAGGGGTCATCCTGGGGTTTACCGAGATTTTGCTGGACCGCATCCCTCCGGACAGCAAGGAACATGAGATCCTCAAGACCATTGAACGGCAAGGGCTTAATGCCAAGCGCATCGTCAGAACCTGATGGGGTTCGCCCGGCAGCCCAGCACCCAGGAGGCCTACAGCGATCTCAATGACAACCTGCACAATGTGCTCCTTCTGGTGCAGAATACGCTGTTAACCAAGAAGATCGATCTGGAGCTGGACTTTGCCGCCGATCTGCCCCAAGTCACCGGAGGCGCGGGCGAACTCCAACAGGTCTTTCTCAATCTCATCGCCAATGGCGTGGCGGCCATGGTGGACGGCGGCAAGCTTACGGTTTCCAGCCGCTTCAATGCCGATGAGAATATGGTGGAGGCGGTGATCGCCGATACCGGGCCGGGCATTCCCAAACAATACCAGGACCGGATCTTCGATCCCTTCTTTACCACCAAGAAGGTGGGTGAAGGAACGGGACTGGGGCTGTTTGTCAGCTATGCCATCGTGGAAAAACGCGGGGGCCGCATCCGCTTCGAAACCCGTAATGCCGGCGAAGCTCCGGGTGTGAGCGGCACTACTTTTATTGTTTCCTTACCACCGGAACCTGCGGCGGCTGAGGCCGCGAGCCTTAATAATATTGCGAATCAGGGGGAAGCATAACCTTCTATTTGCTCCCTTTTCCATGCCAAAGCCCGCTTTATGGTGGTCAAGATGGTTTTTTTACGGAAGGGTTTGGTGATGAAATCGAACACTCCTTTTTCTAGGGCCTCTTCCGCGGTTTCCCGCGTGCCATAGCCCGTAATAATAATGATGGGCAGATGGTCATCAAATTTTTTAATAATATCGATCAAATCCAAACCATCCATCAGGGGCATCTTCAGATCGGTAATAACCAGATCGTAACGTCTTTCCTGGAGAAGTTTGTTAATCTCCAACGGCTTGTTGGTAGTGAAGACCTCGTAACCGGTTTTGTCCGTGAGAATGGTCTTGAGCAACCTGAGCATGTTGGGCTCATCATCAATGACTAGTATCTGCTCCGGTATAAACCTGATTCCTCCTGGCCGCGAGGAACTGTCCCGCCACGGCCTGCGAGAGTTTCGATTATCTAAATTCTAAGCCCATTTGGGTCTTACCGTCAAGGCGAATACCAGGGGAGACCTGCCTCTGATCTTTATCTGGCCGCGAACAAGGGGGGCATTTCTCAATTAATACAATTTTAACGGCCAGCCGCTCTTTTTAATCCCATCTTAATCTTCCCATAATTAAGAAATAAATATAAGAAGTCCAACTCTGCCGGGGGATCGCAAATTGCGAACCCTGATTCATTAATGAGGAAAAAATCCATCTTCGGGAGGTCGTTATGCCAAGGGAAAAGAAAGTGAAGGATTTATACCGAGTTGCGGTCAAAAGAGTAACAATGTCATTCTGAGCGCAGCGAAGAATCTAGATTCTTCACTGCGCTTCGCTCCGTTCAGAATGACACACTCAGTATTACCTCTTTGACAGCAACTTGGTATTAGTCGTTCGGCTAGCAGATGGCAGTTTACAAGGTATTAAGAAGCGATGGTCTTTCCTCAATTTTTTTGCCCACTGGTGGGTGGCTTAGACCCGGACAACGCCAATAATTCCTGCCGCTCAATGGCCCATTTCAAGAGCGGCGGGGTGATAAAGGTGGTGAGCAACATGACAATGATGATGACGGAAAACAGGTTGTCGTTGAGCAAGCCCAGGGACTTGCCCAGGCTGGCGAAGATGAGGGACACCTCTCCCCGGGGGAGCATGCCCGCGGCCACTACCAGACGGTTGTCCCCTTTTTTCACCGGCAGGGCCGAGACCAGCTTGCAGATGATAATGATTCCCACCAGCACCAGGCTCATGAGGAGGACCTGGGGGTTGGCCAAAGCGGTGATGTCCAACCGGAGGCCGATGAGAACGAAAAAAATGGGCGCGAAGAGCGCCTGGATGGGAGCAATAATTGATCCCACCGTCCGGCCTTGCCCCCCCCCCGGGGAAATAATCCTCTTCGATAATTATCCCGGCAGCAAAGGCGCCGATGATGGTGGCCAAGCCAAACCAGTCGGCCAGCCAGGCCAGCAACATGAGCAGGGCGAAGGGAAAGATGATTCTGACATTTTTCCGGGACAGGGCGGCGAAAAGCGTTACCAAACGAGGCACCAGGATGGCGCCCAAAAGGAACACGCCCACTAAAAATATTAAGGCTTTTAAAAAGATCCCGGCCACGGTGGAGAGGTCCACCGCGCCCTTGATGGCCACCCCCGTCACCACCGCCAGGATGATGAGCCCCAGCACATCATCCATGACCGCAGCCCCCAGGACCACCTTGGCTTCCCTTAGACGCATCCGTTTCAGGTCCTTAAAGACCCGGGCGGTGATGCCGATACTGGTAGCGGTAAGGGCCGCGGCCAGAAATACCGGGATAAGGGGATTGCCGCCTTTAAGAAAGAAAATGCTCAGGGCCAGATAACTTAAAAGGAAAATTCCGACTATGCCGATGAGCGCCACCCCCAGGGCCCACCTCCCTACAGCCCGCATCTCCTTCACATTGCATTCCAGCCCCACCAGGAAGAGGAGGAGAATCACCCCCAGGCTCGAGAACAATTGCAGGGCATTGACCGTAAGGTATGATTGGGCCACATCCTTCCTGAGGAGCACCTTCGCTAATTGCTGGGCATCCTTCTCAGGCAGACCGGCTTCTTTCAAAACATTACTGGTAGCATCACTAAAACAGACACTTGCTGTCAAAGCTGTACACGAAACCTGATGCACCTGTTCATAGTGTCGAATAATGGTCATGGTAGGCCATCCGAGCTGGTATAGCAGGGTGCCGACGATGATCCCCATCGCGATTTCCCCCAGCACCGGAGACTGCTTCAGCTTGGCTGCGGCATAATGGCCCACCGCGGCGATGATGAGGACGATGGCAAGCACCTCGAACAGAAAGGCATAGGCGTCGCCCGACTGGGAAGGAGTCAGGACGCCGGCAGCAGGATCGGCTTCGCCTCCCCCCGCCATACCCAAGAAATACCAGGCTGCCAAGCAGATGAGTGAAGCGCTGAGGATTAGTTTGATCGTTTTCTTCATGGATGATGCCACCAGGATGATAGCTTACCACGGCTCCGGGAAAGACTTGCTTGAGGAAGCGGCCAGGAGCAACAGGCCTCAGTCCCCTTCTGTCAGTAAACTCGTTTCCGCTAATTGTCGGTAGATTACTAAACCCGAACCCGCTTTGCAACTCCTGCTCCCCCGAATGGTTACGTCCTGGAAGAGGTCATCGGCTACGCCCTGGCCCAACTGGACTCCCAGCTGCACGGCCATCCGGTGAGCATTAATCTGCCCACCGATCTCCCCCTGGTCAAGATCGACGCCCTGCTCCTGAAAAGGGTGGTGATCAACCTCCTGGAAAATTCCATGAAATATACGCCCCCGGGGACATCCCTGGAAATTTCGGGGCGCATCGAGGGCCAAGAACTGCTGGTGGCCGTGGCCGGCCGGGGGCCGGGCTTGCCTCCGGCGGAGTTAGAGCGTATCTTTGAAAAATTCTACCAAGTATCTCCGGGTAGCGCCCGGGGCGCGGGACTGGGTCTAACCATCTGCCGCAGTATTATCGAGGCCCATGGCGGCCGTATCTGGGCCGCTAACCGGACGGATGGCGGGGCGGTTTTCAGCTTCACCATCCCGCTGGCAGAAGGTACGATCATTCTAGATAAGGATCTGCCGGAGATGCAGAAAGACCTTCGAGATGAATCCGATCATCCGGTTGATTGAAGACGATCCCCAAATACGCCGTTTCCTAAGGGCGAGCCTGGTTACCCAGGGCTATGAGCTCATCGAGGCCGGGACCGGCCGGGAAGGGCTGGCGCTGGCCGCCCCCCAAGTTCCCGAGGTGGTCTTGCTAGACTTGGGCCTGCCCGACATGGAGGGGCTGGAGGTGATCAAGCAGTTGCGCTCCTGGTACAGCGTTCCCATCATCCTGTCCGCCCGGGGCCAGGAACGGGATAAAGTGGCTAACTTGGACGCAGGCGCGGATGATTACCTCACCAAGCCATTTGGGGTAGGGGAGTTGCTGGCCAGGATGCGCGTCGCCTTGCGTAAGGTGGCGCCGGCTGAAGAAGGTAAGCAAGAAGTCCTGTATTCTTTGGGCAACATCAAGGTGGATTTTGAGCGGCGCCTGGTTTTTCGCGGTCAGGAAGAAATTCACCTGACTCCCATTGAGTATAAACTTCTGTCTGTCCTGATTAAGCATCGGGGTAAGGCCGTAACCCACCGGCAGCTATTAAAAGAAGTATGGGGTCCTTCCCATATTGACCAAAATCCTTATCTGCGTATCTTCATCCTTAATCTCCGCCGCAAACTGGAAGACGACCCCACCCGCCCCCAGTATCTTTTAACCGAACCGGGCGTCGGGTACCGCCTGAGGGATGATTAATACCTGGACCACCCGCCTTTTTGAGGCGCATCCTTAGGTTCTCCCCGCTCGCTAGCTGACCTCTCACAGGCCCTATCCGCTTCGCTAAAACCATGGAACAAAGTCGCGTAGCCCGGGGGAGTTTTACCCCCGCGCCCTCACAGTTCCGGATGTGAACCTCTCGGTTCATCCGGCTCTCATCGCCTTTCCTCCGTTCCATGACCATTGCCGGCTGCACCAGGGGTAAGTCAGGCATCTTCTTTGCCTTTTACTTTCCAACCCCCATAGAAAATGGAAGCGTAAGCTTACTAATTCCTAACGAAGGTCTTATACCAAGTTGCGGTCATAAAGGTAATAGGGTTGCAGCTGCATACTTCAGTCTGCGCTTGGGCACGGCATGTCGTGCCCCCACAGCAAAATTACTCTTTTGACGGCAACTTGGTCTTAACCGCTTGCCACCTTAATTAAAATACTCGGTAATCTCCCAGCTGGGTCATCGATCCACTCTATGGTATGATCTTGCCGCGCTGTGGGGGTCCATTTTTCTCCCAGGCGATTCAGGCGAACCGGGAGGATAAATCGGCGCCCTTCCTTAAATTTTAAATGAAAAATCTTACCTCAAAAGGAATCCATTCATGTACGCCCATTCAAAGAATGTGGACGGTAGACAGCACCGGCTTAAGGACCATCTGGTAGCAGTGGCCGGCCTGGCGGCTGGTTTGGCAAAAAAGTTTCAGGCTGAATCTTGGGGATATTTGGCTGGGCTGTTACACGACTTGGGGAAGAGTCAACCGGGGTTCCAGAATTATTTAGAGGAGTGTCAGAACCACCCTGGCAAGAAGATACGCGGTCCGGACCATAGCAGCGCCGGCGCGGTGTTGGCCTGGCAGCGATATTGGGAGGGGTTGGCCTGCCTGCTCGCAGGGCACCATGGAGGTCTGCCCAGCCATAGCAACCTAAGGGACCGCATCGAGAAAAAGTCAAATGATTCGAATATACAGAACGTTTTGCGGCAAGCGGAAAAACTTCTGACCTTGCCTGAGCGCCCGCCCTTACCATCCCTAAAATCCCTTACTCAAGCAGAACTCTTTCTACGGCTTCTCTTCTCGGCCCTGGTTGATGCCGATTATTTGGATACCGAGGCTCACTTCAATCCCGGGAGGTCTGGGCTCAGGTTTCAATCTTTTGACTTGGCGGTTTTGGCCGAAAGCTTCTGGAAGGAGCAGGCTAACCTATCAGGTCATGACCAAAGCCCGGTGAATCTGGCCCGCCATGAAATCTACCAGGCCTGTCTGGCCGCGGCGGCATGGGAACCGGGGGTCTTTCGTCTCACCGTCCCCACCGGGGGTGGCAAGACCCTTTCCGGCATGGCCTTTGCCCTGCGACACGCCTTGAAGTATCAAAAGCATCGAATTATCGTCGCCATCCCTTATACCAGCATCATCGATCAGACGGCCCAGATTTATCGGGGGATCTTTGGAGCGGAAGCAGTTCTGGAGCACCATAGCGCCGTGGCCGAACCGGAAGAGGAGGAAGATTATCTGCGTTATCAATGGGCCCGGCTGGCGGCGGAAAACTGGGATGCGCCCATGGTAGTCACCACTACGGTCCAACTTTTTGAAAGTCTCTTCTCCAACCGGCCATCGGCTTGCCGTAAACTTCACAACGTGGCCCAAAGCATTATCATTCTGGATGAAGTCCAGACCTTGCCCACCGGCCTGTTGGCGCCGATCCTGGAGGTGGTGCAGCAGTTGGTGGACCACTATGGGGTGACTGTGGCCCTCTCCACCGCCACCCAACCTTCCCTGGCTGATTCCGGATCGCCGTACCTGAAGGGTTTGCGCGGAGAAATCAGGGAGATCGTGCCGGACCCGGCCCGCTATTTTCAGGCCCTTAAACGGGTGTCCTATGATTGCCCCGGGGAGGCCTGGTCCTGGGAACGGGTAGCCCGGGAGATGGCCGCCGAGAAGCAGTGTTTAGCAGTGGTGAACACCAAAAAGGATGCCCTGGCCTTGCTGGACGCCCTAAACGATCCTGAGGCGTTGCATCTCTCCACACTTTTGTGCATGGATCATCGCCGCAACGTAATGAAGGAGATCAAGAAACGCCTTGATCCAGAAAGACCTATGCCTTGCCGGGTGGTGGCCACCCAGGTGGTGGAGGCCGGGGTGGACCTGGACTTCCCGGTGGTCCTCAGGGCCATGGGACCCCTGGACCGCATTGTCCAGGCCGCGGGCCGGTGCAACCGGGAAGGCCGGCTTTCCCAGGGGCGCGTGATTATCTTCCAGCCGCTCGAGGGGCAAGTCCCCCCGGGGGATTACCGCGCCGGCCATGATATTGCCCGGGCCATGCTGAGTCGAGCAAGTGTCGATCTCCACTCTCCCGGAATTTATGAAGGCTACTTCCGGCAGCTTTACCAGGCGGTGAACACCGATAAGCACGGCATCAATGAACTGCGCCAACGCCTGGACTTCCCCGAGGTGGCCGCCCGGTTCAAACTCATTGAAGACGCGACCGCGCCCCTGGTGGTGCGCTATCCCAAGAATGATTCCAAGGTGGATAAGCTACTGCAGCGCCTGCAGAACCCTGGAGCCCTGCTGGGGGGCGAAGCCCGCAAGCTCCTCAGGCAATTGCAGCCTTACCTGGTTAATGTCCGCCGCGGCCCCCTGGCTCATTATCAACAGTTGGGTCTAGTCCGGGAATTGCCCCTGGGACTGTGGGAGTGGCAGGGGAATTATCATCCGGTGAGAGGTCTCCACGACGCGGCCCTCGATCCGGAATCCCTGGTAATTTAGTGAAAGGAGGTGTTTGCATGAACCATGACAGGTATTTGGAGGTAAAGGTCTGGAGCGACTGGGCCTGCTTCACCCGGCCGGAAATGAAGGTGGAGCGGGTCTCCTACCCGGTCATGACCCCCGCCGCGGCCCGGGGGGTACTGGAGGCCGTATTTTGGAAACCGGAGATTTCCTGGCAGGTGCGGGAAATCTGGGTGCTTAAGCCCATCCGGTATTTTTCTGTTCTCCGCAATGAAGTGAACCAGGTGGCTTCTCCAAGCTCCGCCAAGGGGTGGAAGGAAAAAGGCGGGGGCTACTTCGCCGACGAGGATCGGGCCCAACGCCACACCCTGGCCCTCCGGGATGTGGCCTACGTCATCAAGGCCGATGTCGCTCTCAAGCCCCATGCCGACGCCGACCCGGCCAAGTACCGGGACCAGTTCCGCCGGCGGGTGACCAGGGGCCAGTATCACCACACCCCTTACCTGGGATGCCGGGAGTTCGCCGCCGCCTTCGGCGACCCCCAGACGGGGGACCGGCCCCTCCCGGAGACCGCTGACCTGGGCCTGATGCTCTTCGACCTGGACTATGAGCACGATGCCTCCGGACGGGGCATCAGGGGCAAACCCCGATTTTTCCAGGCCAGGATGGAGCAGGGCGTGCTGCGAATAAAACCGGAACTCTATGGTTAAAGGAGGTGAGGGATGCTTCTGGAAAAACTCTGCGAATATTCACAGCGCCTCGATGATTTAGCCCCCTTCGGCTACGATAAAACCCCGATCCGTTGGCTCATCAATTTGGACGCCCAAGGGAATTGCCTGGGTCCCCCCATCACCACCAGCAGCGGCAGGAAAAATGACCGGGGCAAGGTATTTTTTGCCCCCGCAGTGATGAAATCCGTCAACGTTAAGGCCAGCCTCCTGGTTGGCAATGGTGAGTATGTTTTGGGGATTCCTCGCGACCCTGCCAAGGAGAAGCGGGTGGCAGACTGCCATAAGGCCTTTGTGGCGCAAGTGCAAGACTGCGCCGCCGTCACTCACAATCCCCAGGTGCAGGCGGTTCTCAAATATTTGGAATCAGTGAACCTGGGAAACATGCCCTTGCCGGAGGACTTCGATCCGGCCATGAATCTCTCTTTCCAGGTGGAGGGCATTCTACCGGTGAACCTGCCCGAAGTGCGCTCATATTGGGCCCGGCTCCAGGGTGCGGACCAATCGGCTGATTCTCTGCCTGCGTCCAGCCAATGTCTTGTCTGTGGCGTAAGCTGTATCCCCACTGAGCGTCACCCCTTCAAGCTCAAAGGCATTCCTGGCGGACAGCCATCCGGCATGGCTATGGTATCTGCTAATGCCCGGGCCTTTGAATCCTATGGGCTCGAAGCCTCGCTCATCGCGCCGGTATGCCGGGACTGCGCCGAACGCTATGCCAAAGCCTTCAATGCCCTGCGGGAAAAAGAAGATTCGCGTCTGGTAATCGGCCCCCTACTCTACCTTTTTTGGACTCGCCAAGAGAACTGCTTCGACATTGCCACTCTTTTCTCCCAACCCCAGCCAGAAGAGGTGAAGGCCCTGATTGCCTCGGCTCGGAGTGGCAAACCCCGCACCGCCCTGGACACCGAGACCTTTTATGCCACCGCCCTGTCCGCCAGCGGCGGCCGGGTAGTAGTGCGGGACTGGCTGGAGACCACCGTGGGGGAGGCCAAGGAGCACCTGGCCCGCTGGTTTACTCTGCAAAAAATCGTGGATTGGGACGGCTCCGAAGGCACCCCTTATGGACTTTATGCCTTGGCCGCCAGCCTGGTCCGGGACCCCCGCCGGGATTTACCACCCAACACGCCTCGGGGCCTGCTCAAAGTCGCCCTCCAGGGAGGTCCTTTGCCTTCCTGGCTTTTATTTCAGGCCATCAAGAGGAACCGGGCGGAGCAGCAGCTCACCCGGCCTCGGGCCACCCTCATCAAGATGGTGCTGCTTTCCCAAGAGAAAATTTTTCAGGAGGATGCCATGGTGCGTTTGGATGAAGACAATCTTAAACCCGCCTATCTCTGCGGTCGCCTGTTGGCCGTTCTGGAGCAGGTGCAGTTCCAGGCGGTGAGTCCCAAGGCCACCCTTATCGACCGGTTCTACGGCACCGCTTCCACTGCCCCGGGCTCGGTTTTTCCCCGGCTGATAAGAGGAGCCCAGGCCCATCTGGGCAAGCTGCGCAAAGAAAGATTCGGGGCTTATGTGGCCTTGCAGGGCCGCCTGGAGACGGTGATGGAAAACTTGGCCGGCTTTCCCAAAGTCCTCACCCTGGAAGAACAGGGCTGGTTCAGCCTGGGCTATTACCACCAGCGGGCTTGGGATCGTTCCCAAGCTAAGGCCCGCAAGGCGGCCGGGGAAGCTGCCGCCGAAACCGAGAATCCCAGCGATGACTCAGAATAAGTCAAGGAGGAATGATCCCATGGAAAACGCCAGTTACTGCGACCCCAGCCATCGCCACGACTTTGTCCTGGTCTTTGAAGTCACAGACGGCAACCCCAACGGCGACCCGGACGCCGGCAACCTGCCCCGGGTGGACCCGGAAACCATGCAGGGCCTGGTCACCGACGTCTGTTTGAAGCGCAAGGTGCGGGACTATGTGGACGCCACCCACGGCGCCGAAGCCAACTTCAAAATCTATGTGCAAAACAAGGGCATTGCTCTCAATGAACTTCACGAAAGGGCTTATTCGGCGGAAGGGCTCAAATCCACCGGGTCCAAACAGAAGCGGGCCGACATCGATAAGGCGCGGGCCTGGATGTGCCAGAATTTTTACGACATCCGCACCTTTGGCGCGGTGATGACCACTGAGGTCAACTGCGGCCAGGTCCGTGGTCCGGTACAGCTTACTTTCGCCCGCTCCGCGGACCCCATCATCCCCCTGGATTTGAGCATTACCAGAGTGGCGATTACCAAGAAACAGGATGTCGATTTTGTAGAGACCGAGAAAGGCACGGAAGGCGGCAAAGTCACCGAAATGGGCCGCAAGGCCCTGGTGCCCTATGGCCTCTATGTAGGTTACGGCTTCGTCAATCCCCACTTCGCCGAGCAGACCGGATTCTCCGGCGAAGACCTGGCCCTCTTCTGGGAGGCCCTCCTCCAAATGTGGGACCTGGACCATTCCGCGTCCCGGGGCCGCATGGCCTGCCGGGGGCTCTACGTCTTCACCCATGACAGCAAGCTGGGCAAGGCCCCGGCCCACAAGCTCTTCGACCTGATCCGGGTGGGCCGCCGGGACCCCCAGGCCCCGCCCCGCCGCTTCGGCGACTATGAGGTCTCCGTGCCGGGACAGAAGGACCTGCCCGAGGGCGTCAGTTTCACCGTCCTGGAGGGCTGATGTGGGAAGCACCCGGTATTAGGGCCGGGTAAGGATTGAAACGAGGGCTGAAGCGGGACCTGAACAAGGAGGTGAGAGACATGATGGACGAACCGGCTGAACCGGGCGCGGAATTTGCTGAGAGCGACCTCATCCCCATTTCCGCCCTGGAGCACTATGCTTACTGCCCCCGGCAGGCCGCCCTCATCCACGTGGAGATGGTCTGGGATGAAAATATCTATACCCAGCGGGGGCGTTTTGTCCATGAACTGGTGGATCAACCCGGCTCCGAAACCCTGGGGGAGATCCGGGTGGAGCGCGCCCTGCCTCTCTGGTCCCGGCGCTGGGGACTGGTGGGCAAGGCGGACGTAGTGGAGTTTTACGGCGATACTCCTTACCCCGTGGATTACAAACACGGCCCCCGGCGGCGCCGGGAGCATGACGACCTGCAGGTCTGCGCCCAAGCGGTCTGCCTGGAGGAAATGACCGGCCGGGAAGTGCCCCGGGGGGCCATTTTTCACGCCTCCTCCCAGCATCGCCGGGAAGTGGTCTTCGACCCGGCTTTGCGCCGCCGTCTCCAGGAGGCGGCGGTGGGGCTGCGGGAAATTTTGCAGGGCCACACCCTGCCCCCGGCTCCCAATGACAAACGCTGCCGCCAATGTTCCTTAAAATCTTCCTGCCTGCCCGCGGTGGTGGCGGATGAAAAGCGGCTAGCCCGCCTGGTGTCCGCCTTATTCCGGTTGGAGGACGACATATGAAGACCCTGTTGAACACCCTCTATGTGCAGACTTCCGGGGCCTATCTGCGCCTGGACCATGAGACCCTCAAGGTGGAAATTGATAAAGAGGTGAGACTGCAGGTGCCGTTGCACCATCTGGGCAGCCTGGTGCTCTTCGGGGAGGTGATGATCTCCCCCGGCCTTTTAGGCCGCTGCGCCCAAGACGGCCGGTCCGTCACCTGGCTCAGCCGCTCCGGGCGGTTTCTCGGCCGCCTGGAAGGTCCGGTTGCCGGCAATGTGCTGTTGCGCCGGGCCCAACACGAGACCCTGGACTCTCCCCTCCGGACCCTGGAGGTGGCCCGGAACCTGGTGGCCGGCAAGCTCAAGAACCAGCGGAACGTTATCCTGCGCAGCGCCCGGGATACTGAGGACCCTCAGGACCACAAACGCTTAAGTCATACCGCCCAACTCTTGGGCGAAATTTTGCTGCAATTGCCGGTGGCCGCCGACCTGGACACCCTCCGGGGTATGGAGGGCGACGCGGCCCGCCATTATTTCGCCGGGTTCAGCAGCATGGTCCGGGCCGGCCGGGAGACCTTCGCCATTACGGGCCGGACTCGCCGGCCTCCCCTGGACCCCACCAATGCCCTGCTCTCTTTTCTCTATGCCTTATTGTTGAGTGATTGTGTGGCGGGCGCGCAGGGGGCCGGCCTGGACCCCCAGATGGGTTTTCTCCACAGCCTGCATCCCGGGCGGCCCTCCCTGGGATTGGACCTCATGGAGGAATTCCGGCCCATCCTGGCGGACCGGCTGACCCTCACCCTCATCAACCGCCGCCAGTTAAGCGAGCCGGACTTTGACCGGCGCACCGGCGGCGCGGTCCTGCTGAATGACGCGGGCCGCAAAAAGGTGGTGGTGGCCTACCAGGAACGCAAACAAGAGGAGATTTTTCATCCCGGGGTCCAGCAAAAAATGCCCCTGGGCCTGGCGCCCCATATCCAGGCCCGTTTGCTGGCCCGGCACCTACGGGGGGAGCTGGCGGCCTATCCTCCTTATCTCCACAAGTGAAAAAAACGCCCCGGCTTTTAGGGCTGGGCGAGGATTGAAACAAACCACAAGTGAGGAGCAGGCGATGATGACCGTATTGGTGACTTACGATGTGTCCACCGAAGACGCCGCGGGCCGCCGCCGCCTGCGGCGCATGGCGCAGCAGTGCAAAAACTTCGGCCAACGGGTGCAGAAGAGCGTCTTTGAATGCGAGGTTGATGAAATGCATTTTGAGAGCTTGCTCCACTCCTTGGTGAAGATCATCCATAAGGAGGAAGACAGTCTCAGGATTTACCGCTTGACCGAGCCCCTGGAAAAAAATGTCCGGGTGTTCGGTTGGGATAAAAAAGTGGACTTTAGCCAACCCCTCATGGTCTGAGAGCGAACCCCTAGCGGGGGTGAAAACCGGCAGGGGTTCGCACCCGGATAATCATGAGGGAATTCGGCGGGATCGGCAGAAACCGGCTTTCACTCCTGGGGCTGGCAACCATCTGGGCAGCCGGTTCGCACTCAAAGGAGTCAATAACCTTTAAAAATCCGGCCTAAAAAGGCCGGGGAAGCACCCGGCTTTAGAGCCGGGTGAGGATTGAAACCAAAATGATTGCATGTACGGGGCCTTATTGTCCCGAAGCACCCGGCTTTAGAGCCGGGTGAGGATTGAAACATCGAAACCCTTCGGGTCCCCGATGGTGCCCTGGGAAGCACCCGGCTTTAGAGCCGGGTGAGGATTGAAACTCTATACCGCCGCCCCTCTGGTTGCCCCTTTTACTGAAGCACCCGGCTTTAGAGCCGGGTGAGGATTGAAACCAGAAAAGGCGGTGGTGGGCACAAAGGAGCATGGGGGAGGGAACCGAGGGGCTCAAGGTGTCAAGTAAGCCCCATAGCGGAATCACCAGAGAGGGAGGAGGGGGAGAGGAAGGGCCGCGCGGCCTGTGTGTCTGACAAGCTGTTACGGGTGGGCAGGGCCAGTGGTGCGGCGGTCCGGGGCAGGACTGCTTGGGGGTGGCTAAGCTGCCGGGGGGAGGAGGCCAAGGCCGGCCATGGTCCTCTGACTGCGCACCAGGCCCCAAAGGGCTATGGCCGCCTGGTGAGTGCGGCCCGGTGGCCTGGACACCCGAGAGACCCATGGAGATTGACATGGGCGGGAGCAGGGCTGCCACCAGGTCAGGGCCAGATGACCAGGACCCGGTCAGCGGGTGAGGGAGCATACCAGAGCGTAAGGGTAAGGCGCTGCGCATGGGCAGGGCGTGAGGCCAGGGCTGGCCGATGGAATGAGAAGGAAGCCCAAGCGGGGGCGCGTGAAGGGCGGGTATTCACCGGGCTGGTCCTGCGGACCCGACACCGGCACAAGGCCAGTCGCTCAATCAGGGTCCTGGAGTTTCCAACCCGTTCCAACCTGGATAGAGCGGGTCTCATGGGGTTCTCATGAGGCTTTATACCAGGTTGCTGTCAAAGAGGTAATATTGAACGTGTCATTCTGAACGGAGCGAAGCGCAGTGAAGAATCTCTCTTCTTCGCTGTCCTCAGAATGTCAATATTACTCTTTTGACCGCAACTTGGTATTAATACTCACCGGGTGCTTCCGGCGCCAGAGGTGGGGCTTTCCACTTCTCCCGCCAGGACGCGGCCAGCCACCAGCCCACCCCGCGCCCCCCTGTTTCTCGTCTCCTTCCTATAGGTTATCCCCGGGTTATCCCTGGCCGATCTGAAAGAAAAAAGGGTTAACCATCGTTGGTTAACCCTTAATAATTAACTAATCTGGTGGGCCGTCGGGGGCTCGAACCCCAAACCTAGTGATTAAGAGTGTCTTTCTGGGCCAAAAGACGAAAGATGACACAAGGTGAAAAAAGATGATAAAAGCTCTTGACATCAGTATTTTAGCGGACTTATGATAGTGACTAAAGGAGACACAAAAGAAATCAAAAATCACTTAGCTGGTTATCCCTGGGTTAACCCTGGAGGTATAGTGATCATGGCCAAGAAAGTATCTGTAAAGAAATACGCTGGGGTTTTTTTTACCGAATCCACCGTACGGAAGTGGCGGGAACGGGCGGACAAATGCTTCTGGGTTTGCTTCAAAGACGCCAAGAGCGGCAAACTCTGCTGGGAACGCTGTGGCTGGGCCTCTGAAGGCTGGACCCCGGAAGCAGCCCAAAGGCGGCGCTATGAACTCCTGGAGCAGGACCGGGCCGGGGCCTATAAGCCCAAGCAAGAGCGCAAGGCCGATCAAATGACCTTCGGGGAGCTCATGAAAAACCATTATTTGCCCTGGAGTCGGGATACCAAAAAGCGCTATGCCGGGGATGAACACCTCTACCGGAACTGGCTAAAGCCCCGGTTCGCCGATAAAGAACTCAGGCATATCGACCCTCTTTCCCTGGAGCGCCTGAAAAAGGAAATGCGGGACGCGGGCAAGGCAGAAGCCACCATTCGGCATGCCTTATGTTTGATTCGGCAGGCCTTCAATAAAGCCGTGGTCTGGCAGCTGTGGCCTGGCGAGAACCCCTGCAAAGGAGTGTCGTTTCCCACTCCCAATAATGCCCGGCAAAGGTTTCTGACCCAAGAAGAAGCGGCCCGGCTACTGGAGGCCCTGCGCCAGCGCTCTCCCCAGGTGGCCCGGATTGCCGTTTTATCCCTCTACGGCGGTCTGCGCCTAAGTGAAATTCTGGGCCTTGCCTGGAGTAATGTTGACCTCAAAAACGGGATTATCATGGTTCAGGACACGAAAAACAACGAATCCCGGCCCATCTTCATTACTGAACCTATCCGCCAAGTCCTCAGAGAGTTGGCAACAGGAGCACCTGAGGAACTGCTGTTCAAGAGCAAGACCGGGAACCCGGTAGTTTGGTTGTCAAAATCATTTGCTGCTACCGTGAACGAACTCAAGCTGAACGAGGGCGTTGCAGACCGCAGGGAGCGGGTGACCTTCCACAGCTTGCGCCATAGTTACGCGTCCTGGGCGGTCCAAGCCGGCGTGCCCCTGTATACGGTGGGTAAGGCCCTGGGACATCGATCCCTTAGCATGGCGGCGCGGTATTCGCACTTATCGTCCGATAGCCACCGGGCCGCAGCTGAAGCCGTGGCCCAGGCCGGCAAGACAAACGGCAGCGCCCCCCAGGTGGTGAACCTGAGGGAAGATAAATAAGCAGCCTCTGACTTGCCCGGGGGCCCGGCACTGGAACGGGCCCCCGGGCCGATCTGCAGAACTAGTTGATAGATTGAATCATGCTGTCCGAGCGGGAGATGCAGGAGCCGTAATACTTCTCCCCGCGGAAACCTTGAACATCGCGGCTATCCGGCCCCTGGGGGCTGAAAATAGCGGGCCGGCCAGGTGAGTGAACACCAGGACCGGCCCTACCACAACAAAACCTGTCAAGGAGGTTCTGTCATGACTGACAACAAATCTAACACAAAC
>Ga0265296_1002750_pt1 | contig 17216 bp, 25 predicted proteins | sample MunlanPumphouse1_FD_189073 | JGI IMG/M metagenome (GOLD analysis project Ga0265296, IMG submission 189073) | Groundwater microbial communities from a municipal landfill in Southern Ontario, Canada - Pumphouse #1 | ecosystem: Environmental > Aquatic > Deep subsurface > Groundwater | place...
GGCCGCGGCGCGCGCCGCCACTGCCCTGTCCGGTGCCGCCGCGACCGGCGTGGCCGTGTCCGCGCCCGCAGCCCGGTCCACCGACTCTCCGGCCGCCCCCGCGGCCACAGCCGTGTTCGGCTGCGCCTCCCGGACCGCCGCGGCTGCGGCGGCAGCGGTCGCCGCTCCAGCAGACGCCGACATCGCGCGACCCGCAACGCGGGCACGCGACGGCGTCACCGGACGCGTCCTCTTGCGACCATCGTTCGTCGCAGGCGAAGCAGCACCACAGGCGCGGTTCGACGCGGTACTGGCCGCCGCCGATAAGAATGGCCTTGCCGCCTACGAGCGCCTCCGCGACCTTGGCGCGGCCGCGCTCAACGACGCGGCCAACGGTCTGGCGCGAAACGCCCATGACCTCGGCGGCCTGCTCGTGGCTCAGCCCCTCGAGATCTACGAGCCGGATCGCCTCCAGCTCGTCGACCGTCAGTTGCAGCTGCTCGAGGTCGCGGGCGGGTACGCCGGCCGGCTTGAAGAGCGTGACACGCGGGACGCCCCCGACCGCACGTTCAATGGGTGGGCGGGCCATCTCGTCCTTTCGTCGTTCTTAGCATTTGCCCAGTTTAGCCGGGAAGCAGCCGCTGCTCAATCGGTGGGGCCGGGGGTAGTTCCCTGAGGGCGGGCGGATCGGCGCGCAGGTAGGCGGCGCCGAGCCTGCGGACAGGCTCCCTGCCGCTCGCCACCATTCGCAGCGCCGTGCGCCGCAGCAGCGGCCGCGTGACGCCCTCGGGGTCGCGCAGGTCCTGCGCCACGTATGCGCCCACGGCCACCAGAGCCCGCGTCGCCGTGCGCGCCCCTAGGCTGCCCTCGTTGCCCCGGCCGCCGCTCGTGCGGGCGCCGCTCCAGCTTCGGGCGATCCCTTCGCGCCCTCGGCCCCGCCGCTGCCGGCCATAGCCTTGTGTGCATTGCTGGTCCATCACATCTCATCCCTCGATTCGTCTCACGACCAGTGGCCGGCGACAGTCGGTGCTTCGACCGCCGTCAGTCCACCGCGCCTGAATGCGGCCAACGCCTCGCGTGCGGCCACGCCGTTGCCCGCCTGGTAGATCGCGATCCCCGCCGCGGCCAGGACCTTGTGCGCGTTGGGTCCCACGTTTCCGGTGATCACCGCTCCCGCGCCGTGTGCCGCAACGGTGGTGCCCGCCTGGACACCGGCGCCGCCGCTCGCGTCGACGTTGCTGCTGTTGTCGATCGCCTCCCAGGCGTCGGTGTCGGAGTCCGCGACAAGGAACCAGCGGGCGCGCCCGAAGCGCGGATCGACGAGGGAGTCGATGTCGTTGCCCTGCGTGGTGATGACGATCTTCATTGCTCCTCCTCGGAAGAGTCGTGACTGGCGACGGCCCGATAGAACAGGAGGCCGTCGTGGGTTGCTTGCTCGGCGGCGCCCGACGCGACGAGCGCGGAAAGGGCCTTGAGCGCTTCGTTGCGGTGGATGCCGAGGCCGGCCGCGACGTCGCCCGTGGTGCACGGACGGCGCTCGAGCAGGGTCAGCACCTCAGCCCCGCCACCGCCCGCGCCCCGTCCGGCTGGCGCGTTCGAGGCGATGACCTCGGCGTGGGGCGTGAAGGCGGCGGCGAACTCGATCAGCCGGTCCGCCGGGACCGCCTCGGCGAAGTGCTCCGCCGGCGGCCTCGCCACGGTGTTGAGCTGGATGCGGTCGGGGGCGATGCGCCCGGCGACCGTGGCCAGGCGCGCGACCTTGGATGCGAGGCCCGTCACCCCTCCGAGAAGCATCACCTCGAGCCAGACTTGGCCGTGGTACTGCTCACGGAAGGCCGCCATCCCTTCGACGACCTCCGCGAAGCGCAGCGTGGCATGAGGCCGGTTCACCAGCTCGAAGAGGTCCTCGTCGGGGGCGTCGAGGGAGGGGATCACGATGTCGGCGGCGCGCAGGTCGCGCTGGACGGCCCGCAGGCCGAGGAGCGACCCGTTGGTGAGTACCGCCACCGGCGTCTCGGTGAGCGACTTGATGCCGGCGATCACCTCGCCGATCCCGTCGTGCAGTGTGGGTTCGCCGGAGCCGGCGATCGTGATGATGTCCGGCTCGGAGGCGAGCTTGTCGCGCACCTCGGTGACCACCGCGGCAGCATCGACCCAGCGCCGCCTGCTCACGGTCTTGTCGGTGGTGTATCCGAGCTGGCAGTAGACGCAGTCGTAGGTGCACGTCTTGAAGGGCACGAGGTCGATGCCCAGTGAGCGCCCCAGGCGGCGGGATGGGACGGGGCCGTACACACATCGATCGGCGGTGAGCACGGTCGTCACCCTTCCCGACCAGCGTCCGCCGCCCTCACGGCGGACGCAGCCTCTGCGGCGGGGACAGCCGCCGTCGCGATGGGGGTGCTGGATGCCGGGCGCTCGGTCAGCCGCAGCAGGGGCTCGGCCGCCGCGGCGAACGCATCTGCCGTGGGCGACCCGGCGAACGCCTGGACGTGAGCCACTCCCCGCTCCCCCGCGTGTACTACCGCAGGGTCCATGGGGATGCGGCCCAGGAACGGCACACCGGCATCGGCGGCCATTGCTTCGGCGCCGCCGCTCAGGAAGATGTCGGTGGTCTCGCCGCAGTGCGGGCAGACGAAGCCGCTCATGTTCTCGATCACGCCGAGCACCGGCAGATCGAGCGTGGCGCAGAAGGCCAGCGCCTTACGCACGTCGCTGACGGCGACGCGCTGCGGGGTGGAGACGACGACGGCGCCGGCGCCCGGACCGAGCAGCTCGACCAGCGCCAGGGCCTCGTCGCCGGTGCCGGGAGGGGCGTCGACGACCAGGCAGTCGAGGTGTCCCCAGTCCACCTTGGACAGCATCTCGCGGATTGCCGAGTACTTGCGCGGTCCGCGCCAGATGACGGCGTCGTCCGCTTGCGGCAGGAAGAACTGGATCGACATCGCCCAGAGATTGTCGGCCACCGGCGCGGGCGCTCTGCCGCCGGCCTTCCCGGGCCGTGGCGTGTACTCCAGGCCGAGGAGGCTGGGGACGCTCGGCCCATGGAGGTCGACGTCGAGCAGGCCGACGCCGCGTCCGGCGGCGGCCAGCGTGGTCGCCAGGTTCACCGCGACCGTGCTCTTGCCGACGCCGCCCTTGCCCGACAGCACCAGGAACTTGTGGCGGATGAGGAGCATCCGCACGTCAAGCTCGTCATGCTGACGGCGCGAGTCACCGCCGACCTCGCTGCAGCTGTGGCTGTCGCTCCCGGTCTTCGGCCTGCCGTCACTGTGGCTGTCACGCATCGAGTACCTCTCCTTCCACAGACGCCGTGAGCGCCTCCCTGACGGCCTCCCAGAGGGCCGCGATCTCGACCGCGGCGTGGCCGCCATGCGTGATGATGTCGGTTCCCGCGACCTGAGCCTGCGTGACCGCCGGGTCGTAGTCGACGGTGGCCACCAGCTCCGCTCCGGCGGCGGTGGCCTCGGCCGCGATGCGCCTGCCGAGCTCCGGGTTCAGGTCCGCCTTGTTGACGCACACCGCGAACGGCAGCCGGAACTGGTGCACGACCTGCAGCACGCGATCGAGGTCGTGCCGCCCCGAGACGGTCGGCTCGGTGACCGCCAGAACCAGGTCGGCGCCGGTGAGCGACGCGATCACGGGGCAGCCGATGCCGGGTGAGCCGTCGACGATCACCAGCGGTAGGCCCCGCTCTTCCGCCACACGGCCGGCCTCGTTGCGCACCAGCGTCACGAGCTTGCCCGAGTTGTCCTCGGCCACCCCGAGGCGTGCGTGCACCAGCGGCCCGAATCGCGTCTCGGAGACCATCCAGGTGCCGTTCACCACGGCTTGCATGCGGATGGCGTCTGCCGGGCACACGCGGCTGCAGAGCTCGCAGCCTTCACAGGCGATGGGGTCGATGGAGTAGCCGTCGGCGGGGGTGCCGAGCACAGCCGCGAAGCGGCAGACCTCGGCGCAACGCCCACACGCGGTGCAGACGCCGGGGTCGATGACGGCCTGGCTCCGGCCGCTGAACTCGTGCTCGTCCCCGAGCTCGGGGCGCAACACAAGGTGCAGGTCGGCGGCGTCGACATCGCAGTCGACGAGGACGGCGCCGCCGGCGAGCGCCGCGAAGGCCGCCACCACGCTGGTCTTGCCGGTGCCGCCCTTGCCGCTGATCACCACCAGCTGACGGGGCGACGTCATGACGCCACCTCGTGCCTCTGTGCCGCGGCGGCGATCCGCTCCCATGCCGCGCTCAGCTTGTCCTCGAGACCCGCGACGGCATCGAGCAGCAGCTCGCCGCGGGCGTAGGCCTCGGCGATGCGGCGGTCGTTGGGCAGCTCCAGCACGATCTCGAGACCCTTGGACGCGCAGAAACGGCGCACGCGATCGTCGCCGAGGTCGGAACGGTTTACGGCCACGACGCAGCGCTGGTCCAGCGCGTGGACCATGTCCACGGCGAGCTCGAGGTCGTGGAGGCCGAAGGGCGTGGGTTCGGTGACCAGCACCACCAGGTCGCTGCCGCGGACTGCTTCGATCACGGGGCACGAGGTGCCCGGCGGCGCATCGACAAGTACGACGTCGACGCTTGCGCCATCGGCGGCGGCCAGGGTCGCGCGCGTCGTCGGCACGGCCTTAGCCTCGCCGACGGCGAGCACGCCGGTGACGAGCTGGAAGCCCGGCCGGCCCGGAAGCGCGACGGTGCCGGACTCCACGAACCCGGTCTCACGCCCCTCCTCGTGGATTGCGTCTTCGGGGCAGAGCAGAGCGCATGCGCCGCAGGAGTGGCACAGTTCGGGGAAGACCAGGACGGTCGAACCGATCACGGTGATGGCCTTGAACGCGCAGACCCGGGCGCAGACGCCGCAGGCGGTGCAGCGTGCGTCGTCCACCACGGGTACCAGGACGTGCACGGGCTCGCGGCGCTCGAGCTCCGGGTGCAGGAACAGGTGACAGTCCGGCTCCTCGACGTCGGCGTCGAGGAGCCGGACTGTCATGCGCCGCCCGGCGAGCAGCGCCGCGAGGTTGGTCGCGAGCGTGGTCTTGCCGGTGCCGCCCTTGCCGCTGGCGATCGCGATACGCATCGCCTCAGACCTCGGTCAGCTCGAACACGCTGCTGGGGCAAGCGTTCTCGCAGGCGCCGCAGCCAGTGCACAGTGCCGCGTCCACCTCGGCCGTCTCGCGCAGTGTTATGGCGCCGCGCGGGCAGGCGTCCAGGCAGGCTTCGCACAGCGTGCACTCCTCGGGACGCGCGACGATCGCCACGGTGCGGGCCGGCTTGACGATCACCGGCGGGGGCTCGCGTTCGCTCGATGATGCTGTCGCTGCGGGCGCAGCGGCCGCAGGGGTCTGCGCGACCTGCGCGCCAACCCCGCGACCGGTGCCATCGCGCCGCCGCCGGTGGACCCCCAAGCCGGGACCCTGCCCGCGGCCATAGGATGCTCTCCGGCCGCTGCTGCCGCGGTCTCTGCCGCCTTGACCGCCGCCGTCCATCATCCGCGCCCAGCCGTCTCGAGGCGCTCGAGACGCGCGAGCACGTCGGCCAGCGCGCTCTCGATGCGTGCGACGGGGTCCGCTGGTGCCTCAGCCGGTTGCACGGAATCGGCGTCCATCTGCGGCGCGCGCTGCCACCCCGTGAGACCCGTAGCGTAGAACTGGTTGCGCCGGCCGTACCCGCCGCCGCGGCCGCGACCGATCCCCTTGCCGTTTCCGGCCCCTTTGAAGGGAGCGTCCGCGGGGACGTCGCCGACACACCGTCCGCGGCGCCCGCCCGTCATCGGGCCGAAGCCCATTGGTCCAGTGCCATCAAATGCAGGCATGTTCTCTCCTTTGCCAGCCTCCGGCACTCGGTGTGCCGGAGTGTCCATAATGAGCATATGCCTATAATATACCCCGGAGTCCTGAATGCAAGTACGCGTCTAGCGGCAGCTCAGCACCTGCTCGAGCGGCAGCCGCTTGGGGGCCGTTGGGAGTTCTGCTGGGCGGCCGATGGCCGCGAGCGCCACGAGCCGCGCCGGCGGCGCGACGTCGAGGAGCTCCCCCAGGCGCTCGCCGGCCACGATCGGCGCGCACGTCCAGCAGGCGGCAGAGCTCATGGCGTAGGCCGAGGTGGAGAGCAGCTGCACGGCGGCGCCGGCGCTCTGCAGCTCCGGCCGCGCGCAGAGGCGGTCGTGCTCTTCCCGGCTCACGCCGGCCAGCTCCATGAGCTCCGTGATCGGTGCGGCAGTGCCCTGACACGCGAGTTACAGGCATAGGCTCATAATGCCCCTATTCGGCCCGCGAGCAACGGCGTTCGTCGGCAGCGCCGCCCGCGTCGCTGCGGCACCACCCTGCAGGGGCCTCACCACCATGCCGCGGCTTGGCTCATCGCGGCCAGCCGTGTGCCAGGCTGGTGCCGCTGCGTGAAGCGACGCGGCCACGTTTCGATCCGGCCCAAATGTCTAGGGTAGTTCCCCCGCCGCGCCGCGTACGGTGCTACCGGGTGTAATCCAGAGAATGTTGGAGGGAATCACGGGATTCAGGCGCGCTGGTCTGATCCTGCTGGTCGTTCCGTTCCTCGCAGGCGTCTTCGCCGCCAGCGCCGCCGCCGGGCCGCTCACGCCCAAGGAGCAGCTCGGCAAGGCCATCTTCTTCGACGCCCGTCTCTCGACGCCCAACGGGATGTCGTGCGGGACGTGTCACGACCCCGCAGCCGGGTTCGCCGACCCGCGCCCCGGCTACCCGGTCTCGCAGGGCGTCGTCCCGGACCGCTTCGGTAGCCGCAACGCGAACTCCGTCGCCTACGCCTCCTTCAACGGCATGTTCATGTTCATGCCCGGCATGGGGCCGATGAACATGGGCGTCTACCAAGGCGGCCAGTTCTGGGACGGGCGCTCCTCGATGCTGATCGACCAGGCAAAGCTGCCCTTCCTGAACCCACTCGAGATGAACAACCCCGACTCGCTCGCCGTCGTTGCCGACGTGCGCAGCGCCAAGTACGCGCCGCTCTTCCAGGCGGTGTACGGTGCGACCTCGCTCGACCGCCTCAACAAGAACCACCCGGAGGACGTGGCCCTCGCCTACGACCGCGTCGCCGACGCCATCGCCGCGTACGAGCCCTCGAGCGAGGTCGACAGCTTCAGCTCGAAGTACGACCTCTACCTGCTCGGCGAGGCACGGCTGAGCGATCAGGAGTCATCAGGCCTCGCGCTCTTCCAGGCCTCCTGCGACCGCTGTCATCCGAGCCGGCCGTCGGCCACGGGCATGCCACCGATCTTCAGCTCTCATCACCACGCTAACACCGGCGTGCCGAAGACCCCCGACAACCCCTTCTACGACGTGGCCGCGACGTTCAACCCCGAGGGTCATGACTACGTCGACCTCGGCACCGGCGGCGCCGTCGGCGATCCCTTCCACTACGGGCGCTTCAAGATCCCCTCGCTGCGCAACGTCGCGGTGACGGCCCCCTACATGCACAACGGCGCCTTCGCCGACCTGCACACGGTCGCCGACTTCTACAACACTCGCGATGTGGCCGGAGCCGGCTGGCCCGCGCCGGAGTGGAGCGCGAACGTCCTCGTCGGGCCGGAGCACCTGGGCAACATCGGTCTCACCGATCAGCAGGTCGACGAGATCGTCGCCTTCCTGCTGACGCTGACCGACGGCTACGTCGGCCAGTAGATGGAGCCGGCTCTCGCCGATCGCTGCAAGTCGTGGGCAGCCCATCGGCTCACCTCGCTGCCGTCGCCTTCATGCGACGGTAGTCCTCGAGCGACGGAAAGCTGATGGCCGCATTCTCGCAGAGCCCAGCGCAGTGCGAGCAGCCGGGGATGCAGGCGTCCTGTTTGACCACCTTCACCTTGCCTCCCGAGAAGCCGTAGACCTCCTGCTGGCAGAACTTGAGGCAGGTGCGGCAGCCGTCGCAGGCATCGCTGTCGATGGTCGGTCCCCAGACGAATGCAGCCATGCCTGCCTCCCCTTCAGCAGCAGCAGCCGGAGCTGGCGGCGGGCTTCTTGTTGGCGAAGTAGCGCCCCAGGTTCTCAGGCAGCTCGGCGAGCGGCTCTGGAGTGATGGGTGGCCGCTCGTCGACCTTGAGGAGCGCGTCCATCAGCGTCTCGACGAGGAACGGCAGCGGGGCCGCGCTGTAGACCTGGCCGCGATAGTGCCACTCGCGGCAGTCGACGCTGACGTCGTTGTCGGTCAGGTCGCCGCAGGACTCGCACTCGGACTCGCGGATGTCCTGATCGATGTCGCGCCCGTTGATGCGGATGGTCGGTGAGGAGAGGAGCGCGCGGGCCTTCGCCTCCTCCGCCGTCTGGACGACGGTCTCACGATAGGTCAGCCCGATGCCCTGGGCCTCGGCCGCCGGCGCGACGAGCTGGATCGCGTTGCGCATCTGCTCTCCCGTCGGCACGCAGCGCGCGCAGCTCTCGAGGTCGATGACGAGCAGCTCGATGTTGAGGCGTCTCGGCGTCGGCTCGGTCGCTGGCGCCTCGGCGGCAACTTGGGCGGTCGAGGGGCCGCAGCAGGCCGAGGCGGCGGGTGCGGTCGCCTGGCCGCCGCAACACGGTGAGGCGGCAGGCGCCGGCTGGTCGCCGCAGCAGGGTGAGGCGGGGCGGGCGGTGGTCTGTGGGTCAGTCATGGTCTTTCAGGCTCCTTGGTCAAGGTGATGTGACAGGGCGACAGGAGGGTCCGTGCCGGGCTCGTCGACGTCGATGAGGCCCGCCACCCGGAGCACGTGCGGGCGGCGGGGGGGCTTCGACCGGCCGAAGCTGACCAGCCACGCCGGTTCGGCCTTCCGGGTCATGCGAGCAGGAGGTTGAAGAGGTAGCCGACGAACATGATGCCGGCGCCGACGACGCCGAGGAAGGTGACGATGAGCGGCCACTTCAGCACCTTCTTGAGGATGATGGTCTCCGGCAGGGAGAGGGCGATGACCGCCATCATGAAGGCGAGCACGGTGCCGAGGGCGGCGCCCTTCTCGAGCAGCGCCTCGACGACGGGGATGATGCCGGCGGCGTTTGAGTACATGGGGATCCCGACGAGAACGGCGAGCGGCACACTCCACCAGGCGTCGGCGCCCATGATGCCGGCCATGAAGTCCTCCGGCACATAGCCGTGGATGAGGGCGCCGACGGCGATGCCGGCGAGCACGTAGGGCCACACCTTGCCGACGATGTCCTTGACCGCCTGCCAGGCGTAGGCGACGCGGCCGGGCCAGGTCAGCTCCTCGCCGCCGCTCGCCTCGCCCATCCGGATCTCGCGCACCCAATCCTCGATGTAGCGATCCATCCTCAGGCGGCCGATCACCCAGCCCGCCACCATCGCGATGAGGAGGCCGGTGCTCAGATAGAGGGCCGCGACCTGCCAGCCGAAGAGGCCGTAGAGGAGCACGAGCGCGATCTCGTTGACCATCGGCGCGGCGATGAGGAACGAGAACGTGACGCCGAGGGGGATGCCGGCCTCGACGAAGCCGATGAACAGCGGCACGGCCGAGCAGCTGCAGAAGGGGGTCACGATGCCCAGGCTGGCGGCCATGACGTTGCCGGTGACCTCGCGGCGGCCACGCAGCAGGGCTCGCGTCCGCTCCGGGCTGAAGAACGAGCGCACGACCCCGATGCCGAAGACGACGATGGCAAGCAGGAGCAGCACCTTGACGGTGTCGTAGACGAAGAACTCGAGCGCCGAGGCGAAGCGCCCCGACTCCAGGTGCAGGAGGTCGTCGAACGACCAGGTGACCAGCGGCAGCCAGAAGTGGTAGAGGGCGGCCCAGAGAGCGACGCCGGAGGCGACGCGCAGCCACAGCGGCCTGCCCGCAAACCAGCGGGCCGCCGCCGTCCAGGGCCTCGTCGGCGGGCGCCCGGCCTTCGTGGCCGGCGCGGCCGGGCTCTCGACCGACGAGTCCAGCTCCACCGTCACCGGCTTGTCCAAGGTCCCCGTCGTCACCCCTCAGGCCTCCTTCACGCCGGTCCGGCGAAGCTCGTGATGAGCGGCGTAACGGCCAGCTCGCGCTGGAGGCGCTCGTAGTCGTAGGGGACGCGCACGAACTCGACGAAGCCGGGCTCCCCCAGGCGCGCCGGGTCGACGAGCGCGTAGCAGACGCGCCAGTCGCCGTCCTTGGGCCGGCCGCCGCTGCCCACGTTGACGAAGGTGGTCTCGCCGACCGGCCTTGCGTAGGGCACGTGCGTGTGACCGAAGAAGATGGCGCGGTGCGGGAAGTCACGCGCCATCCGCGCCATGGCCGAAGCCGGCCGGTCCTCGAAGAGGTACTCGTTGATGCGCCGGGGACTGCCGTGGACCGCGAGCAGGTCACCGGCCGGCGTCGCCAAGGTGAAGTGGTCCTCGAGGCCGCGCAGGTAGGCCTTGACCTCCTCGGTCACGACCTGCTGCGTCCATTCCAAAGAGGCGGCGCCCTCGGCGCGTTGTTCGGCAGTCTTGTAGACGCAGCCGCAATCGCCGGTCTCGAAGCCGATCCCCTGGTCGTAGTTACCCATGAGCGAGGGGATGCCGCGGTCGTGCACGAGCAGCGCGACCTCGTTCGGTGAAGGCCCATAGCCGACGAGGTCGCCGAGCGAGATGGTCGCCGGCACCTCCCGGCGCTCGATGTCGGCGAGGATCGCCTCGAGGCCCGGCAGGTTGCCGTGGACGTCGCTGAAGACGGCGAACGGCGTCTCGATGCCGAGGGTTCTCACGCGGCGCTCCTTTCATCGACCGGGAATTATATCAATCTTCCTTGACCATAAACCGGGATGCATGTAAGGTCAAGAGGCACGCCGCGATCGACAAGGGAGAGCACATGGCCGAGAGCGTGACCAGGCGCCTGTCGTTCCTCGACCGCTACCTGACGTTGTGGATCTTCCTCGCCATGTTCGCCGGGGTTGGGCTGGGATGGGCGTTCACGGGTCTGCCCGAGTTCATCCAGCGCTGGTCGGTGGGCGCCACCAACATCCCCATCGCCATCGGGCTCATCGTGATGATGTATCCACCGCTCGCCAGGGTGCGCTACGAGGAGCTCGGCGACGTCTTCCGCGACTACAGGATCCTGGGCCTCTCGCTGGTGCAGAACTGGGTCATCGGCCCGTTCGTGATGTTCTTCCTGGCGATCGTCTTCCTGCACGGCTACCCGGAGTTCATGGTCGGCCTGATCATGATGGGCCTGGCACGCTGCATCGCGATGGTGATCGTCTGGAACCAGCTGGCCAAGGGCGACACCGAGTACGCCGCCGGCCTGGTCGCGTTCAACGCCGTCTTCCAGGTGCTCTTCTACAGCGTGTTCGCCTGGGTGTTCGTGACCAAGCTGCCGCCCCTCTTCGGGCTCGAAGGGGCGGCCGTCGACGTCAGCATCGGGCAGATCGCCAGAAGCGTCTTCATCTACCTCGGCATTCCGTTCCTGGCGGGCATGCTCACGCGCTACCTCGGCCTCAAGTACAAGGGCCGCGAGTGGTACGAGCAGAAGTTCATCCCGCGCATCAGCCCGCTGACGCTGATCGCCCTGCTGTTCACGATCTTCGTGATGTTCAGCCTCAAGGGCGAGCTGATCGTCAAGCTGCCGCTCGACGTCGTGCGCATCGCCATCCCGCTGCTGCTCTACTTCGTGATCATGTTCTTCGTCAGCTTCGCCATGGGCCGGCGCCTCGGCGCCGACTACTCGAAGACGGCGACCTTGAGCTTCACGGCGGCGAGCAACAACTTCGAGCTCGCCATCGCCGTCAGCATCGCCGTCTTCGGCCTCGACTCCGGCCAGGCGTTCGCCAGCGTCATCGGGCCGTTGGTCGAGGTGCCGGTGCTGATCGGCCTGGTCAATGTGGCGCTGTGGCTGGGCCGCAGGTACTGGGGCATGAGCGACGAGCCGGTGCCGGCCGCCGTCGCGGCCGGCGCGGCGGAAGTGGGCTGCGATCCGGTGCGAGACGCCGGCCGCTCGACGCGGGAGGCGACATGACGACTCCGGACGACCACGAAACGATCGACGCCTTCGCCCCGTTCTTCAAAGCGTTCTGCAACTCGACGCGCGCCCAGATCATCGAGTTTCTGCTCAGCGGCGAGCGCTGCGTCTGCGAGATGACCGGCCCCTTGGACGTCAGCCAGCCCCTCGTCTCCCATCACTTGGCGCTGCTCCGCGACGCCGGCCTGGTGCGCCTGCGCAGCGAGGGCGCGCGCACCTACTACTCCATCGACTGGGAGCGCTTCGACCGCGACCTCGAGGGCTTCCTCGCCTACGTCGAGAGGCTTCGGAACACGCCGCGCCCGGCGCTCGGCGCCGCCACGGCCTGTGCAACGAGACCCAAGCGCGGCGCAAGAGCGGCCGCGGAGCCGGAGAGACTGTGAAGGAGAGACCATGAAGTTCGAGATCCTGGGTTCCTGCTGCGGCAACTGCGACAAGCTGATGGCCATCACTCAAGATGTGGTGAGCGACCTCGCCATCAAGGATGCAGAAGTCGTGAAGGTGACCGACATGCAGACGATCATGGGCTACGGTGTCATGTCGACGCCGGGGCTCGTCATCGACGGCGAGGTCGTTTCGAGCGGCCGCCTGCCATCGAAGGCGGAGGTCAGCTCGATGGTCACCACGGCGCTGGCCACCAGGGGGTGACCCACCTCGGCAGGAGGCGCTCACATGCCGCACACGATCACCGTGCTCCACGTGCCCGGCTGCGCCGGTGGCGCCGCCGCCCTCGCCGTAGCCTCCGGGATCGCTGACGCCCGTGGCGACGTCGGCGTCAGTGACGTCGTCATCGCAGACGACGCCACCGCAGTCGCTCGCGGCTTTCGCGGCTCGCCGACGGTGCTGGTCGACGGGCGCGACCTCGAGCCGGACACGGAGATCCCGCTCGGGTCGATGGGCTGACGGCGCTACCTGGTCCCCGGTGCGGGGATCCTGGACCACCCGAGCGAAGCGCAGATGCTCGAGCGCCTCGACGGCCGTGGATGACCGGGCGGCCGGTCGAAGCCGCGCCCGTCGGCGTCCGCCATCGGGGCACGGGAGCGCGTGCGGGTACGCCGGCAGCGAAGCCGGCGGCACGTGCGCGCTCAGCTCGGAGGGCCTGAACCGGGACCGTCGAGCGGATCGCTGGCGGTCCTCCCGTCATCGGCCACGTGCGGCGTCCATTGGGTGCCGTCCCAGAAGCGGTGCGTGTGGCGGCCGGTGGGGTCCGCGTACCACTGCGCGGGAGGGAGCGGTGCCGAAGGGAGCGGTGGCTCGGGCCCCGTGGTCGGCGCTTCGAGACTGAACGGCGGGTAGCGGTCGGTCAGCCCCAGGGCGTAGCCGTTCACCCGTGTCTGCCAGCGGACGAAGCCTGCGACGAAGCCGAACATGCCGCGCGGGAACCTGGCGCTGAAGAGGATCACCCACTGCGCGACGACCCAGAGCACGAAGGCGGCGATGCCCAGGAAGAAGAGCACGATGAGGTGCGGCAGGGCGGCGATCTGGCGCAGGAGCAGGCCGGTCCCGGCGTTGGTCGAGAAGTCGTAGCCACGCCCTGTGGACGCACCCCCACCCGTGTCCCGCGCGAAGTGCACGGCCAAGGCGATGATCGCCGCGATGAAGACGACCTCGACGATCACGGTGAAGAGCACGTAGAGGCGGCTGCTCTGCGCCGGCCGCTCCACCACCACGTCCACGGGATAGTCGTCGGCGGGCCGCAGGGTGAACGGCGGGTAGCGGTCGTTGACCGAGAGGATGAAGGCCGCGACGCGAGTGCCCCAGCGCAGCACCCCGGCCACGAAGGCGAACATGCCCGGCGGATACTTGCCGCTTCTGACCACCGCCACCTGCGCGATCAGCGCCACGAAGAACTGGGCGATGCCGAGGAAGACGAGGACGAAGAAGTGCGGGATGAGCGCGATGAACTTGATCAGCAGGATCGTGAGCGCGGCCCATCCGCGTGAGCTGCGTTCAGGGTAGTCAGCGCGGACGTCGATCGGGTAGTCGTTGAGAGCCATGCCGCCCCTCCTCAACCGGTCTCTGAGTCGCGCCGCGTCCAAACGGACCAGACGATCAGCGCCATGCACGCGACTTCTACGGTCGCGAAGAACACGTAGTGAGGAGCCAGCGACCCGCCGCCCACGACGAAGGCGGTGGTGACCACCGCTGCAACGGTGTTCGCCCAGCGGTTGGGCCCCCGCTTCAGGATGCGAGACGCGAAGATCATCGCGATCGGGATCTCAAGGAGTATCGCGAACCCCAGCAGAAGCCCCTGAGTGACCTGCACGCCTGCCTGCCCGGCCCACAATTCCTGCAGCGCCCCAGGCTTGATGAAGGTCAGAATGTCCGCGAAGACCATGTTGAACATGACCACGACCCAGAGCGTCGAGAGTCTCGTCCCCATGTCATTCCTCGCATCGGCGCCCCTGTTCGCCAGCCCGTGTAGGACGGTCATGATGAGTTCCTCTCCCCTCGAGTGCGTTGGCCTGAGGAGAGCCTATGGCTGCGCCGGCCGCCGGTCGTCTCCCGGCGGGCGTAACCTGGGTCAACTGTGGGAGGAGCTTCGGCGCCGGCGGCATGCCCCTGCGGGGGGACGCCGCCGGGGCCGGAGGGAGAGGGCGGGAGGCGGTGGAAGCGCACGGAGCGGCGCCCCCAGCGGCAGTACGCCTCCTCGGTGCGGCGGCTGTAGTGGCGCGCGGCAAGGACGGCGCGCATCCGCGTGAGTAGCTCTGACCTGCGGCGCTTGGGTCGTCGCCGGGGGTGGCGCTCCGGCCGCCGTGGAGTTGACCCGCGCTCGTGGTCGAGCCTGCGGCTCCCTGCAGATTTAGCAACTTGCGTCCGGCGTCGGTGGTACGGTGCTGGCGGAGCAAGCGGGCCTTCGTTGCGTTCTCCCAGAGGGCCGCATGCCGGTCATGGCTGGGACGGGGGGGCAGCGTGTCCGTGAGTCCGGAGGAGATGGAGCTCGGCCTCGCCTATTGGTCCGCCACAAGGTGGCCGGGCGACGTCCACAACGCCTTCTATCGCGCCATGGCCGACGCCAATCCGCGCGGAGCCTTCGATGCCGAGTGGTGGGCGGGCTTTCTGCCCGTGCTGCGGGCGTGGCGGGCCACAAGACCGCGGGGCAGCGCGTTCCTCACCTCTCGTGCGCAGACGCGGTTCTCTGCGCTCTCGAGCGCCTGGATGCTGGCCGTGGAACCCCACGTTTCCCAAGACGCCGAAGGACTCGAATGGTCCCAGGTCGCGGCGTTCCCGACGCTGGTCGCGGAGATCAAGGGCGTGGCCTCGCCCGTGTTCGCTTCGAAGTTCTGCCACTTCCTTGCCCCGGCGGTCTTCCCACTGGTCGACAACGCCGCCATGGGCAACCCGTACCCGACCTATGCGGCGTGCTTCAAGGCCTACAGGGAGGAGTGGCTGTCCACCGACGAGGCCGTCCGGCAGGCTCTCGTCCGCCGGCTCACCGGGCTGATCGGCGAGCCGGCGGCCAACGGCTACCCGACCAGGAACAAGGTCGTCGAGCTGTGCCTGATCGGACGCTTCCAGGGGCAGGGCTGATGCTGGGCGGGCAGGAGGAGCTCGGCGCCCGCCTTGCGCGACTCGAGGGAGATCTCGAGCGTCTGCTGAGTGCGCCGGTCCTCCGCTTCGACGAGCGCTGCCGGTCGTCGCTTCCCGAAGACCACGGCATCTACCGCATCTTCGACCCCCTGCGGCCCCACGTGACGGTGCGCGCGGGCCGCACCAAGACTGCCGCGGGCGGACTGCGACAGCGGGTCTACCAGAACCACCTCATGGGCGATCAGCGGGGGAACCTGTGCCCGCAGCTCGTGCGCGCCGGCCTGTGTTCGGACCTTGGGGCCGCCAAGCAGTACGTGCGCTCGACCCTGGCGTTGCACTACCTCGTGGTCCATGACCCGGATGAGCGCACGTGGCTCGAGTACTTCATGTAGAGCGTACTCAGGCCGATGTTCTGCGACTGAGGGCTGGCTGGCATACGACCGGGAGGTGGGGAGTGCCGATTGACCATCCGCTGCATCTCGCGGTGGCGGAGGAGATCGCGCGCGTCCTTGGCGGCGGCGCTTTCTACACACTAGTCTTGGGAGAGAGGAATCGGCCTCGCCTCAAAGGAAAACGGCCGGAAGCCTCCGGCCGTTTCAGGTGGCCCCCGCAGGGGTGCACCGCAGTTCTGTCTGAACTATACCCTGTAGTGCCGAAGAGCGTCTAGTTGCCCCAGACCCACTCTTGGAGTTGCCGGATCTTGGCTCGGTTGTCGGTCCTCACGATCATGTCGAAGATGGGCGTCGGGACATTGGCGCGCAGCTCGTCGGTCAGTTCGGAGTACTCGCGAATGATCGAGCGCACGTCCCGCTTCGGCAGCTCCGCGCAGCATGCGAGATAGACGACCAGCGCCAAGTAGTCGGTGACCGTCTTGAACTGGACGCTGACGCTCGCAGGGAAGCCGACCTCGCGGATGAGTAGCCTGGGCACCTGCTGGCGAATCTGAGCCGTGCGGAACCGGGTGTCGAACACCGTGCCGTTGTGCGCCACGCAGTTGCGTAGGTCCGTGAGCGCGAAGACCAGATGCGGTATCAACTCGGCGTCTCGCTTCTGGAGGCCCCATCGCTCAGCCACCGACGAGAGGACGGGGTCCGATAGCTGTTCCACGAAACGAGCGAAGTGGCCAAGCGTGATGACTTCGATCAGGGCCCAGACGGGGACGGTCTCAGACGGTGAGTCGTCGTAGTGGCGAACGATGACGTTGTTCCGCTTGTACGAGTTGAGCAGCACCTCGTTGCTGGCGTGTATGACCTCCAGTTTGCCAGCACGCTTGCCCTTCTTCGTGCCGGGCATGAGCCGTGAGTAGACGTCGGCGAGCCGGCTGGAATCAGCGGCCTCGAGAATCTCGACCAGGGCCAGGTTCTTCAAGGTCATCTCAAGGTTCATGAGGACAGGGTAGAAAATGCCCTTCAGCTGCGTGTCGAACCGGACCACGGCCCGCAGTTCGGAGAAGTGCGCGTAGGGGACCCTGTTCCCGGCCTTCCCCGTGTAGCGGTAGCCCTTGTAGCCGTGGAAATAGCCGACCTGCGCCAAGGCCTTCTTGTCCGCGCTGCCGCCGATGTCTATCCCCGCGGTCTGCCTGATGTGCCGCATGAGTGCGTTCAGGGACTTGTAGTCGCTGCTTCTGGCCAGCAGTCACACCCCCAGTCGTCTCACCGATTCATCAGGCCACCGGACTCCAGCCCTCGCATACCGTTGGGCTAATCCATCCGAGGCAGCTGCAAGACTCGGCTCATGCCGAGGAGCAGCGCAGCGAAGGTGAGATGCCCCAGGTCTGAACACGCGCGTTCGCGGGTGAAGCTC
>Ga0265296_1002751_pt1 | contig 17207 bp, 12 predicted proteins | sample MunlanPumphouse1_FD_189073 | JGI IMG/M metagenome (GOLD analysis project Ga0265296, IMG submission 189073) | Groundwater microbial communities from a municipal landfill in Southern Ontario, Canada - Pumphouse #1 | ecosystem: Environmental > Aquatic > Deep subsurface > Groundwater | place...
TTGCCCAGCTCACCGCAGCCACACATCAATACGCGGGTCGCGGTTGGCGACAATGGAGTTCCGATTCGGGTCATCTCAGGTCCTCAGGGGAGCGGATCAGGGGGAGAAAGGCCGGCATTTTACATGAACCGCAGGCGTTGGCCTCAGTTGGCGACACGCTGGCGACGCAAACGCCAGGCCATGGCCAGCCACACCACGGTAACCCCGGCAAATTTCGAGGCCAGGGCGGTGCCGACCACAGCGGGTGTCAACGCGCCGATCAGGCCAAAAAAGATAAAGGTATCGAGGGGAATACTCAGCGCCGAACTGATCCACAGCCGGTCATGCAACGGGCGCTTGGTGATGCTGAAAACCAGCCAGTCGATGCACTCGGACACCGCGAACGCCGTGGCACTGGCCAAGGCGATAGACGGATCGGAGGTGATATAGGACAGCACCAGCGCCGCGAGCATGGCGATGATCGCCCCGTGGCCGAAGCGGGTTTGCACCATGTCACGCAGGATAAACACCAGGCCACCCCAGGCGGACCAGATGACATCCAGATGCGGGGCAGTGGAAAAGGCGAAGTTGATCAGCACAACGCTGCTGATATAGGCGATCAGGAAGAGCATGGGGCGATGGACCTGTGGGCAAGGGCCACAGGGTACTGCACAAGAAACCCTGTGGCGAGCGGGCCTGTTGTGGCCACTGAACCTATTGTGGCGAGCGGGCTTGCCCCGCGCTGGGCTGCGTGGCAGCCCCCCTCAGGCACTCCAGTTACTTTTGACACACCGAGCCAGCAAAGTTTGGGGCTGCTGCGCAGCCCAGCGCGGGGCAAGCCCGCTCGCCACAACAAGCCCGCTCGCCACAACAGGCTCGCTCGCCATTCAAAAATATCAGGCGTCGGATTTTCCGGGGATCATCCACAACATTCCACTGGCCTTCGCCCGTTCATGGCACAACCCCAGCACTACCCGGCGCTCGGCATCGTCCATGCGACTCCAACGGGTGATTTCGTCGACATTGCGCTGGCAACCGGTGCAGATATCATCATCATCCAGCGCACAGATACTCACGCAAGGCGAGGCAACGGGGCGGTCTACCGGGTTCATTCTGGCTGCTCGACCAGATCACGGGCATAGCGCTGCGAGTTATGCACGTAGTGCGCCGCACTGGCCTCCAGCATTCTTTTCTGCTGCTCGGTCAATTCCCGTACGACCTTGCCAGGCGAGCCCATCACCAGCGAGCCGTCGGGGATTTCCTTGCCTTCGCCGATCAACGAGTTGGCGCCGATGATGCAGTGCCGGCCAATCTTGGCACCGTTGAGGATCACCGCATTGATGCCGATCAGGCTGTAGTCGCCGACGGTGCAGCCATGCAGCATGGCGTTATGCCCAACCGTCACACCAGTGCCCAGGGTCAGCGGGTAGCCCATGTCGGTGTGCATCACGCTGCCGTCCTGCACGTTGCTGTTCTTGCCGATCAGGATCAGTTCGTTATCGCCACGCAACACCGCGTTGAACCAGACGTTGGCCCCTTCTTCCAGCTTGACCTTGCCCACCAGCGTGGCATTGGGCGCCACCCAGATGTGTGGATGGGTCTCGACGCGGGCATCGCCCAGGCGGTATTTCATGGTCTTCCCTCACGGCTTGCCATTCAAACGATGGCTTAGGTATTGATAAAGCTTTTCGGCGGTCGATGCAGGCTGATGTCGGCATCGTCATAGAGCAGGTTGATCAACTCCACGATCATGATCGCCGTCAGGCCCCAGATCTTGTATTCACCGAACCGATAGCTGGGCACGTACCAACTGCGGCCCTGGTAATCGATGCGATGGGTGTGCTCGCGCGGGTCCTGGCGGAAAAACTCCAGGGGCACGCTGAATACCGCCGCAATCTCGGCGTCGTTGGCCAGGTACTCGACATAATCGGGAATCACCCCCACATACGGGGTCACGCGGATGCCGTGCAGGGAGATCAGCGGGCTCAAGGGGCCGATCACTTCCACCAGGCCCGGCGGCAGGCCGATTTCTTCTTCGGCCTCGCGCAGGGCAGTGAACACCAGGTCCGGGTCTTCCGGGTCGCGCCGCCCTCCCGGAAAGGCCACTTCGCCGCCGTGGGTCGACAGCCCGCTGGCACGCAGGGTCAGGATCAGCTCGGGTTCGTCACTACGGGTAATCGGCACCAGCACGGCGGCCTCGGGGAAACGTCCGTCAGTTTCCAGCGTGCGTGGCGTGTGATTGCTTACCCGGCGAAGTAGCTCGTCCAGCATGAGTCATCTCGATCTGTTGGCTACCTTGCATCATGCACCAAAGCGTACGGGTGCCCAACCCCAAAACCCCGGCGGTGTCGCTAAACGACAACTTGCAGGCCACTGCCCTGCACGCCAAGATAGGCGCAGTCCCCAGGAACCCAAGCATGAACTTCTGCAGCCAGTGCGGTAAACCGGTCATCCAGCGCATTCCCGAAGGCGACGCACGCCTGCGTTATGTGTGTGACCACTGTCAGACCATTCACTACCAGAATCCCAATATCGTCGCCGGCACCCTGCCCGTCTGGGGCAACCAGGTGCTGCTGTGCCGACGGGCCATCGAGCCGCGCCTGGGCTTCTGGACCCTGCCTGCAGGCTTTATGGAAAACGGCGAGACCGTCGAACAGGGCGCCATGCGCGAAACCCTTGAGGAAGCCTGCGCCAGGGTGCGCAACCTGAGCATCTACACGTTGATCGATGTACCGCACATCAGCCAGGTGCATATTTTCTACCGCGCCGAACTGATCGACCTGGACTTTGCCGCCGGCCCCGAGAGCCTGGAAGTCAGGCTGTTCGACGAAGCCGATATCCCTTGGTCCGAGCTGGCTTTCCGCACGGTCAGGCGTACCTTAGAATGCTTTTTCGCTGACCGTCGGCAACAGGTGTTCCCCGTGCGCAGCGAATCGGTGCCGCCTGCGACTCAACCGGCGCAATAAGCCTTTATACGGATATCGTTTCAATGCGTTGGTTGCTTGCCCTGCTCTGCCTGTCGTTCGCCAGCCTGTCGTGCGCCACCACCCTGCAAACCCTGGGCGGCAAACCCGTCGAGAAGATCCTGGTGCTCAAGTCCGCCCATCAGTTGCAACTGATCAACGACGGCAAGCCGCTCAAGACCTACCGTATTTCCCTGGGCAAGAACCCCAAGGGCCACAAGCTGATCGAAGGCGACCGCCGCACCCCGGAAGGCTTCTACTGGATCGACTGGCGCAAGACCAGCGACCGCTTCAACCTGTCCATGCACATCTCCTACCCCAATATCAGCGATGCCGCCCGCGCGCGCCGCGAAGGGGTCAAGCCCGGCAGCATGATCATGATCCACGGCACGCCAGACAGTGAGGAATACCCCGAACAGTGGTTCCACACCCTGGACTGGACCGACGGCTGCATCGGCATGCGCAATGTCGACATGCGCGAAGTGTGGAACCTGGTCAAGGACGGCACGATGATCGAGATCCGCCCGTAACCGGCACCGTTCGTAAAATAATTCAAAAAAAACCTGCCTCCCCCACAGCCCCTGCCGGTGAATACCATTTCACTGCCAGGGGCTGCGTCTTTCTGCGCGCGATAAAGACCTCTCTAATACCACTTGATACCAGGCACCTTTAAGGTGCCTGCAAACAGCCGCGTGCACGCTTTTGGCGGCATTGACATGGTATTTAAGTGGTATTAATTTCCGGCCATTACCGGGCGACAACACTCCAATAACGCATCGGAAACCCTACAGATGAATCCCATCCAGACCCTGCGTCCTGACGACCGACAATCCACGCCGCTGTACCTGCAACTGGCCCGCAATCTGGAAGCCGCGATCCATGCCGGCCAGTGGAAATCCGAGCAGGCCTTGCCCTCGGAGCGCGTGCTCAGCGAGCAGTTGAGCATTTCCCGGGTCACCGCCCGCAAAGCCCTGGAAGTGTTGTTCGCCCAAGGCTTGATCCGCCGCAGCCAAGGCTCCGGGACTTTTATTACGCCGCGCCTGGAACAACCGCTGTCGCGCCTTTCGGGGTTCAGCGAAATGCTGCGGCTCAAGGGGTTTGCCCCCAGTTCGCAATGGCTGGTGCGCGAGATCACCCCGCCGACCCATGAAGAACTGATCCGCCTGGGCCTGTCGCCCACCGACAAAGTGGCGCGGCTCAAGCGCCTGCGCAAAGCGGACGACACCGTGATGGCCATCGAGATGAGCGCCCTGCCCGCTTCGATCATTCCCAACCCCCAGGCCATCGGCAGCTCGCTCTACGAATACCTGGAAGGCATCGGCAAACCGGTGGTGCGGGCCCTGCAACACATCCAGGCAATCAACGCCTCGGACGAGTTCGCGGCCCTGGTGGGCATCGCCCCCGGCACCGCCATGCTGCTGATGACCCGGGTCGGCTACACCGCCGACAACACGCCCATCGAGATCACCGACACCTACTGCCGCAACGACTACTACGACTTTGTCGCAGAGCTGCGTCGCTATGACTTTGCCGCCGAGTTGCGGCCTTAGAGAACTGCCATGTCCGAAGACAATATCCTCACGCCCCACGGCTGGATTCGCGGCCGCCTGGTGCACCACGAAGGCAAGGTCAGCGCCGTCGAAGGCGTGCCTTGCGATCCGGCCGACAACGACCTGCCCTACTTGCTGCCGGGTTTTATCGACCTGCATGTGCACGGCGGCGGCGGCAAGGACATCATGGAAGGCCGCAGCGCCTTCGAGACCATCACTCGCACCCATGTGCGTTTCGGCACCACCTCGTTGTTGGCCACCACCATGACTGCGCCGGTCGAGGAAATCTCCCGGGTGCTCGGCGAACTCGGCCAGTTCTGCGAACAGCGCCCGGCCGGCAGCGCCCGAGTGCTGGGGGTGCATCTGGAAGGCCCCTACATCAACCCGGGCAAACTCGGCGCACAACCGAACTTCGCCCACACAGCGCTGATGGCCGAGGTTGAGGAATACCTGCGCCTGGCACCGATCCGGGTGATCACCATTGCCCCGGAAATCGCCGGCCATGACGGCCTGATCCGCGCGCTCAGCCAACGCGGGGTGCGCATGCAGATCGGCCATACCCTGGGCAGCTATGAAGAAGGCGTCGCCGCCCTGGCCGCCGGCGCGACCAGCTTCACCCACTTGTACAACGCCATGAGCCCGCTGCATCACCGCGAGCCGGGCATCGTCGGCGCCGCCCTGGCCCATGCCAAATACGCAGAGTTGATCCCGGACCTGCTGCACGTGCACCCCGGCGCCATGCGCGTGGCCCTGCGCTCGATCCCCTGCCTGTACTGCGTCACCGACTCCACAGCCGCCGCCGGCATGCCCGACGGTGAATACAAGCTGGGCAGCCATACCGTGACCAAATGCCTGGGCGGCGTGCGCCTGGCCGACGGCACCCTGGCCGGCAGCACCCTGACCATGGATCAGGCGCTGCGCAACCTGGTGAAGATCGGCCTGCCGATCAACGAAGCCTCACAGCGCCTGTCGCAATTTCCTGCGGACTATCTGGGCCTGGAACAACGCGGCCGCCTGCAACCCGGCAGTTTTGCCGACTGCGTGCGCCTGGACCGCTCCCTGCACCTCACCGACGTAATGGTCGAAGGAGAAACCATTGACTTCAAAAATGCTTGAAGAGGCCCTGGCCTCCTGTGAGGCCGTCGCGGCCCAATTGCAATGCCTCGACCCGCTGCTGGCCGAAGTCGCGGGCCGCCTGCGCCGCCAGCCGCCGCAAGTGGCGATGACCGTCGCCCGTGGCAGTTCGGACCACGCCGCCAGCTACTTCGCCTACCTGACCATGCAACACGTGGGCGTGCCGGTGGCGTCGCTGCCGATGTCGGTGGTGACACTGGCGCAGGCGCCGCTGAAAGTCAGCGGTCAGGCCGCCTTCGGGTTTTCCCAGTCGGGGCAAAGCCCGGACCTGGTCAACAGCCTGCGCCTGCTGCGCAAGCGCGGGGCGTTGAGCGTATCGATGGTCAACGCCGAAGACTCGCCCCTGGAGGCCGCGTGCGAATTCCATGTGCCCCTGTGCGCCGGCCCCGAACGCAGTGTGGCCGCGACCAAGAGCTTTATCGCCACCTTGAGCGCCAGTGCCCAGTTGGTCGGCCACTGGAACCAGGAAGACGGCCTGCTCGAAGCCTGCCACGCCTTGCCTGCCGGCCTGCGCGAAGCGGCGACCCAGGACTGGAGCCTGGCCATCGACGCCCTGCGCGATTGCCAGCGCCTGATGGTCATCGGCCGTGGCGCCGGGTTTGCCATCGCCCAGGAAGCCGCGCTCAAACTCAAGGAAACCTCGGCGATCCAGGCCGAAGCCTTCAGCAGCGCCGAAGTGCGCCACGGGCCGATGGCCTTGATCGACGCCAACTACCCGTTGCTGGTGTTCGCCCCACGCGGCGCCGAACAGCCGGGCTTGCTGACCCTGGCCACGGAAATGCGCCAACGCGGCGCCCGCGTGCTGCTGGCCGCACCCGACGATATCGCCGAGCGTGACCTGACCCTCAGCCGCGCCGAACACCCGGCCCTGGACCCGATCCTGGCGATCCAGAGCTTTTACGTAATGGCCGCCGGCCTGGCCCAGGCCCGGGGCATGGACCCCGACCAGCCGCGCCACCTGAGCAAAGTCACCCGCACCCACTGAAGTGATGTGCAGCGTTTTCCTGATGAGTACCGTGCCCATGACCAACAATAACAATGACCTGACCCTCAACGCGCCCCTGACCGGGCCGGTGCGGACCCTGGGCAACGTGCCAGACGAGGTGTTCGCCAGCGGCGCCATGGGCGATGGCCTGGCCATCGACCCGCTCAACGATTGCCTGTATGCGCCATGCGATGGCGTGGTGATTCACCTTGCCCGCACCGGGCATGCGCTGACCCTGCGCGCCGACAACGGTGCAGAGATCCTGTTGCACGTGGGCATCGACACCGTCGAGCTCAAGGGCGAGGGCTTTGCCCTGCTGGTCAAGGAAGGCGCCCGGGTGAACAGCGGCCAGGCCCTGGTGCGCCTGGACCTGGACCGCATCGCGCGCCAGTGCAAAAGCCTGATCAGCCTGATCATCCTCACCAACAGCGATCAGTTCGAGCTGCGACCGTTCAGCATGCAAATGGCGACCGTGGGCCAACCGCTGATGCAGGTCTGCCCGCGCCACACCTCGGCCACCCGCACAGCGCCTGGGGCGCACACCGGCAACGCCGCCAGCGCCAGCATTCGCATCACCCACAAGGGGGGCCTGCATGCACGCCCCGCTGCGCTGGTCCGCAAGACCGCGCAAGGTTTCAGCAGCCAGTCGCACCTGCATTTCGCCGGCAAGTCTGCGCCGTGCGACAGCCTGATCGGCCTGCTGGGCCTGGGGATTGGCGAGCAGGACGAAGTGCGCGTCAGTTGCCAGGGCGAAGACAGCGAAGCCGCCTTGCAAGCGCTGCTCGCGGCGCTGTCGCTGGAGGTTCCCCACACCGCCCCGGCCCCGGCCGCCGCCCCTGCACATCGCGCCCCCGCCGAAGCCGGTGTGTTGCAAGGTGTCTGCGCCGCGCCCGGCCTGGTCTGCGGGCCATTGTGGCGCATGAGCAGCATCGAGTTGCCAGCAGACCCGCGAACCCACGTCGCCGATGAGCAGTTGCAGCAACTGGACGCCGCCCTGGAGCAGGTGCGCGGGGAAATCCGCCGCACCCTGGAGCACGCCCGCCGGCGCAAGGACGTGGACGAAGAGGAGATCTTCGCCGCCCACCTGGCCCTGCTGGAAGACCCTGCCCTGCTGCACAGCGCCAGCCAGGCCATTGACCAGGGCAGCGCCGCCACCCATGCCTGGCGCGATGCGATCCAGGCCCAATGCGCCGTACTGCTGGGCTTGGGCAAGCCGTTGTTCGCCGAGCGCGCCAACGACCTGCGGGACTTGCAGCAGCGGGTCCTGCGGGCGCTGCTGGGTGAAGCCTGGCAGTTCGAGTTGCCGGCCGGCGCCATTGTCGCCGCCCATGAATTGACTCCCTCGGACCTGCTGCAGTTGAGCGAGCAGAACGCTGCGGGCCTGTGCATGGCCGAAGGGGGCGCCACCTCCCATGTGGCGATCCTGGCCCGGGGCAAAGGCTTGCCCTGTGTGGTCGCCCTGGGCAGTGAAGTGCTCGATGTGCCCCAAGGCCAGCGTGTGGTGCTGGACGCCGCCAACGGCCGCCTGGAACTGATGCCCGATGATGCACGCCACGCCGAGGTGCACCAGATCCGCGATGCGCAAAAACTGCAGCGCCAACAGCAACAGGCCCAGGCCCAGACAGCGGCCAACACCCTTGATGGCGTAAGCGTTGAGGTGGCGGCCAATGTGGCCTCCAGCAGCGAGGCACAGATGGCCTACGAAAACGGCGCCGATGGCGTTGGCCTGTTGCGCACCGAATTTCTGTTTGTCGAGCGCCGCACCGCGCCCGATGAACAAGAGCAGCGCCAGGCCTACCAGGCGGTGCTGGACGCAATGGGCGACAAACCAGTGATCATTCGCACCATCGATGTGGGCGGCGACAAACAGCTCGACTATCTGCCACTGCCCGCCGAAGCCAATCCGGTGCTGGGCCTGCGCGGCATTCGCATGGCCCAGGTACGCCCGGAACTGCTCGACCAGCAACTGCGCGCCCTGCTGCAGGTCAGCCCGCTGCAGCGCTGTCGGATCCTGTTGCCGATGGTCAGTGAAGTGGACGAGTTGCTGCACATTCGCCAGCGCCTCGACGACCTGTGCGCTGAACTGGGGTTGACCCAGCGCCCGGACCTGGGGGTGATGATCGAAGTGCCGGCCGCCGCGCTGATGGCCGAGCAACTGGCCGAGCATGCGGACTTTTTGTCGATCGGCACCAATGACCTGTCCCAGTACACCCTGGCCATGGACCGCGACCACGCGGGCCTGGCTGCCCGGGTCGATGCACTGCACCCGGCGCTGTTGCGCCTGATCGCCCAGACCTGCGCCGGCGCCGCGAAACATGGCCGTTGGGTCGGCGTGTGTGGCGCCCTGGCCTCCGACCCGCTGGCCACACCGGTGCTGGTGGGCCTGGGGGTGCGCGAGCTGTCCGTGAGCCCGCCGCAGATTGCTGAAATCAAAGACCGTGTGCGCCACCTCGACGCCGCGCAATGCCGGCAACTGAGCCAGGGCCTGCTCAACCTGAGCAGCGCCGGGGCCGTACGCCAAGCCTGTCACCAGCACTGGCCGTTGAGCTGACAACAACAAGAAAAAGGAGACTCGCCATGTACCAATTGTTCATCGAAGGCCTGCAACGCCTGGGCCGCGCATTGATGCTACCCATCGCCATCCTGCCGATTGCCGGCCTGTTGCTGCGCCTGGGTGATACCGACCTGCTGAACATCGCGGTGATGCACGACGCCGGGCAAGCGATCTTTGCCAACCTGGCCCTGATTTTCGCCATCGGTATCGCCGTCGGCTTTGCCCGGGACAACAACGGCACGGCCGGGCTGGCGGGCGCCATCGGTTACCTGGTGATGATCTCGACCCTCAAGGTGCTGGACTCGACCATCAACATGGGCATGTTGGCCGGGATCGTCAGCGGCTTGATGGCCGGCGCCCTGTACAACCGCTTCAAGGACATCAAGCTGCCGGAGTACCTGGCCTTTTTCGGCGGGCGACGCTTCGTGCCGATTGTCACCGGGTTCTCGGCAGTGGGCCTGGGCGTGGTGTTCGGCCTGATCTGGCCGCCGGTGCAGCACGCCATCAACGGCTTCGGCGTCTTGCTGATGGAAAGCGGCAGCCTGGGGGCGTTTGTGTTTGGCGTATTCAACCGCCTGCTGATCGTCACCGGCCTGCACCATATCCTCAACAATATGGCCTGGTTCGTGTTCGGCAGCTTCACCGACCCGGCCACCGGCGCGGTGGTGACGGGCGACCTGACCCGCTACTTTGCCGGCGACCCCAACGGCGGCCAGTTCATGACCGGCATGTTCCCGGTGATGCTGTTCGGCCTGCCGGCGGCGTGCCTGGCGATGTACCGCAATGCCCTGCCGGAGCGGCGCAAGATCATGGGTGGGATATTCCTGTCGATGGCCCTGACCTCGTTCCTCACCGGGGTGACCGAGCCGATCGAGTTCGCGTTCATGTTCCTCGCGCCGTTCCTGTATCTGCTGCATGCGCTGCTGACAGGCCTGTCGATGGCCGTCACCAACCTGCTGGACATTCACCTGGGCTTCACCTTTTCCGGCGGTTTCATCGACATGGTCCTGGGCTGGGGCAAATCCACCAATGGCTGGCTGGTGGTGCCCGTGGGCCTGGCGTATGCGCTGATCTACTACAGCGTGTTCAGCTACTGCATCCGCCGCTTCAACCTGAAAACGCCAGGGCGCGAAGACATCCAGGTGGCCCAGGCCGAGGTCATGACGGATAGCCAGCGGGCCCATGCGTACCTGCGCGCATTGGGCGGTGCCGCGAACCTGTTGAGCGTCGGCGCCTGCACCACGCGCTTGCGCCTGGACATGGTGGACCGCAACAAGGCGCTGGATGCCGAGTTGAAAGCCCTTGGCGCCATGGCCGTGGTCCGTCCCGGCAACGGCGGCAGCCTGCAGGTCGTCGTCGGGCCGCTGGCCGATAGCATTGCCGATGAAATCCGCCTGGCGATGCCCTCATCCAATCACGTGCCGGTGGCCGGCGCCGCCATGCCAGCGCCAGCGACCAGCGCCGCTACAGTCGCCACGGCCCAGGCACAGCAATGGCTGGATGCATTGGGCGGGCAGGACAATGTGGTGCAACTGGACTGCATCGCCATGACCCGTATCCGCCTGCAACTGGCCGATGAAAAAGGCCTGTCGCAGGCGCAACTCAACAGCCTCGGCTGCCAGGGTGTCAGCCGGCTTGAAGACGGCGTGTGGCATTTGCTGGTCGGCGACCAGGCCCAGGGCTTGAGCGACGCCCTCAAGGCCCTGGCACAACGCAACCCGGTGCGCGCGGGCGCCTGACCTACCTATCTACCGCCCCGCCCGGGGCGGCCCTGCCCATGCTGACGGCTCTAACCCTCAGCATGGAGCCCGTGCCTGTGAGCACTTCCAATCCCCCCTTGAGCTTTGACGAGATCAAAGGCTCACTCAACCTGATCGGCCACCACCTGCTCGATGTCGATGGGCCGTTGCTGCCTGCGCAAACCCAGTCGGCAGACCTGGCTTATCTGGAACGCTTGAACACGCTTCTCAAACAGTACCGGCAACACTTCCTCGACAAGAGCCGTGCGCTGTACCAGGAATTGGCCGAGCGGGATCTGCAAAGCACTGAAGGCCAGACCCTGCTGGCCACCCTCAGAACCACGCTGAACACACAACTGCAGGACATGGACCGCCGCGAGCAGATCGACGGCAAGGCACGTAAATCCTTCATGACCTTTGAGGCCGGCTACACAGCCCTGACTCACGAAGCCGCACTCGCGGGCGCCGACCGCCTGCTGCACCCGCAGGAGTTGGCGATCCTGGACCGCATACCGCTTGGCGTCACACAACGCCCAGGCCTGTATGCACTGACCTTTGAATACCAAGGGCAAACCGTCGAACTGGCCGCAGCTTTTGTGCTGACCGAACACTCAAGCCCGCAGGTGAGCGAGCTTCAATCGAGCACACCGGTCGGCCGTGTGGCGCTGTTTACCCCCTCACGCGGGATCGAGTTTTTTGCCACCCTCATCGACCTCGACACCGCGCTGTTCCAGCGCCTGGATGCCGCCGCCGAGCGCACGCACTTCATGGGCCTGCTGCCCACCGACTACCACGCGTTGACGCCACACGCCATCTGGCCGCTGGGGTTGAACCCGATCAGTGAGCGGCCGCTGTTCGAACACCTCGACAACCAACTGATCGCCAAGCGCAGCGATGACATCACCCGCGCCCTCAGCCTGGTGGACAACCCGCACAGTGACGCGCAAGCGCTGATCAACGCGCTGGAGCAGGCCATCGCAGCTGCCGTTCCCGACGTCAGCGCGCGCCTGCAATGGCGTGCCCAACTGCTGCTCGACCGCTGGCTGCGGTACAGCGCGCCGGACTGGTACCGCAGCGCCACCGCCCCCCAACGCGCTCAACTCGCCGAACATCTGCACCATTACAACCAGGCCCGGCAACATCTGGAGCAACTGTTCGGCGCCCTCGCCACGCCTTACGCGCTGGCGCGTCACCAATGGCTGGAGCGCCTGAGCGATGAGCTGGATATCCACGACCTCGAACCGCAACGCCTGCTGGTAACCACGCGGCGCTTGCTCAACCCGATCGGCGAATACAACCACGAGCGCGACCTGGTCGAGCTGGCCTTGCGCGGCCCACATCCCGACGATGAGCACACCGGCTCCGACTTCCTGAAAAAAACCAGCCTCAGCTACGACGGCGCGCCACTGCCCGCCGCCTACGCCGAGCTGACACCAGGCTGGCTCGCGGAGCAACTGGGTACGCTACAACCGCGTATCGACTTCAGTACCTTGCAAAAGCAACTCCACGCGAAGACCGAACTGTGCCAGGCCATCGAGGCCATGCTTGATCACAGAATCATTACCCTGGCCTGCACCGCGCTGCTGCAGGGGCATCTCAGCGCTGACGATGTCGAGCTGATCCAGCGCGTGCGCCAAGGCAGCGACCCGTTGCTGAGCGCCTCAACCCTGGCGTTGCACGAGGCTCAGTTGCAAGACCTGTGGGTGCTGCGCCGGCGCAACGCCAGCGGCGCCGTCGACCGCGTGCTGCTGTGTACGCCGCAAGCACCGCGCGCGCAGCAATTCCAGGCGTTCGACAGTGAAGTTGCCTGCCAGAATCACATCCTCGGCTGGACCCTGGACAATGGCGTCAAGTCACCGCCCGGCACCCTCACCGATTACCTGGTCACCCGCGTCGCCCTGCGCTTTCGCGCCAAGATGAAACAGGTGCTCAGCGGCCTGAGCTACAAGTTTCACGCCCAGGAGCACCGCGAAATCAGCTTCGGCCCCACCGCCAGCCATGCCGATTGCCTCAAGGCAATGGCCACCCATGTGTTGGCCACGCGCCTGGATGACGATGAGTTCAGCACCCCCGCCTGGTTCCGCGCGGCGCCGCTGACCACGCGGCGCACCCTGATGAAACTGGCGGACGACACCGAAGGCGGTTTGCGTGCCTACAACGATTACCCCTTGTCCGAGGCGCAGGTGCCGAGCTTCAGCACGTACCTGCATGAGCAGGCGCGCCAGCGCCTGGGCACGCTGCTTGGGCGCCCGCGCTCCGACGTCGACCCCGACAGCGTCTGGGCCTACGCACCCACGCTCGCCAAGGCTGCGCCAATCAGCTACACCCAGCTGTACCGCGACGGCTACGCCGACGGCATCGGTTTTCTCGACGAGAAATTCTCCCGCTCGGCCCGCTTCAAAGGCCCCGACGGCGTGGACCTGAGCGCGTTGACTGCCGAGAAAGTCGCGCGCTCGGTCACCGGAGTCTGGATCGGCGAGCGGTATATCAATGAGATCAAGACCCGCCTGCTCAACGTCGACAGCCCGGACTACGCGCTGCGGCGCAACGCCACCCTGGCCCTGACCCAAGGGCAACTGCGCAGCGCCGCCCTTGAATGCCGCCTGCAAGGGCATATCGCCGCGCTCGACGGCGCTTGGCTGGAGCGCAGCATCGCCAGCATGGACCAGACCTCGCCGGCGATCCGCCGCGATCACGCGATCCACCGCTTGAGCATCGACGGCGAATGGGTGATCGGCTGCTACCTCTTCACCCATGCCGACGCCCCGACGCTGCTCTACACCCCCAACGCCCCGGACGGCATCAGCGTGCGTGAAGCCCGGCAGTTCAACTACCTGTTGAAAAAACTCCCCGGCATGCTCGGTTACCTGGTGCAGCGCGTCGCGGTGCAGTCCCAGGGGCGGGTGCGCACTTTCCTTGAGGACGCCCGGCGGCAGTTGCCGCAGGGGCTGGATAAAACCAGTGTCAGCCCGCCGCGCCATGACCCGATCCGCGCACAGACCCAGATCCAGGACCTGCGACGCGAGGTGTATGACCTCAAGCTGCAACGCACGATGGATGACGTGAAAGCCACCACCGTCAACCGCACCCAGATGATCAGCGGCATCGCCTGGACGTGCGTGGAATGGGTCGCCGCCATCGCCACCGCACCCTTCCCGGTGCTGAGCCTGAGCATCGGCCTGGCGCTGGCGTTCAAGGACGGCATGCTCGCTCTGCACGCCTACCATCAAGGCGACAACGCCCAGGCCCTGGAACACTTGATCGGTTACCTGCTCAACAGCGCCGGCGGCTTGTTCACCGATCTGCGCCCGGCCCTCGGCACCCTGCAACAGTTTGCCGTGCGCCAGGCCCCCCGGCGTATTGTGCAGAGCCCTGCGCTAAGACTGATCAGCCCACTGGAACCGCCGCCGCTCAAGCCTGCGGGGATGCAATCGGTGTTGTTCCAGGGCGAATTTCTCTGGGCGCACAAAACACCGGACCCGATCGGGCGCTATCTGCTCTATCGCCTGGACCCGGTCACCGGCAAGCTGGTGTCCACCACCCGCCTCGCTGCCCCGGATGACCTGGGCATTTGGCGACGCACTGGCGTGATCGGCGGCGCGCCGAAGTATGAAAAACTGCCACAGACACCCGACGCACTGAAGCGTTATGAGGTGCCGGCCAAGTACGCGGACAAGCTGGAGCATGTGCTCAACCCCGACCTCAAGGCGCAACTGCACCAACAGGGCGACTGGGTGTACGAAAACCCCCACATCACCTTGGCCGCAGCGGCCCGGCACCTGCAACCGTTGCGTGAGGTGTACCAGCAACAGGTCAACCAACTGACCCGCGATGCCGAGGACTTCTTCCGCCAGCAGCCGCCCGTGACGCCCCGTGCCGAGGTGCCGGCCGTCGCGTTGGAGAACTCGCTGGCCGCACTCACCGACAACGCTGCGTTTACCCGCGCACCGAACCTGATCATCGGCGCCATCCCCGACAGCGGCGTCGGCCAACAGGTGCTGATCGACAACCTCGAGGCGCTGTTCGACAAAGGCTTCAAGCGTCTGTACATCGAATACCTGCCCAGTGATGTATTCCGCCCGAAACTGGACAAGCTCAACAGCGGCAAATCCTGGAAGCACATCGAGCGGCATCTGATGCATGTGGACAAGGCCCTCGGGTTTGCCGACGACGCCGAATTTTCCTACCTGGCGCTGGTGCGCAAGGCTTCAGCCAAAGGCATCAAGATCAAAGCGCTGGACGCCTCGACCTGCTACGACCTGGATGACGCCCTCCACCTCGGCGACACCCCGCCCACCACCACGCGCGGCACTGCCTTGCGCAACTTCTACTCGCACAAAGTCTTGCTGGCCGACAGCGAAGCCGTGCCCGATGAACGCTGGATCGCCCTGATGGACCCGGCACGCATGACCACAACCGATCAGGCGCCGGGCCTGGCCGACCTGCACAAAGCAATTGCCGTACGCGTGGAGGATGTCGGCGCTGATCAGGCCGTGGGTTTGCGCATTGATGCGGGCGACACCACAGCCGATTACACCCTGGCCGTGCGCGCGCCTGAACGCCCCGTAATATCGCCAGGCCCGTCGATGGCGGAGGCAACGGTCACGCATTTCAGCGACTACGATCTGGCTGCCGACCTGCGCGAAAGCATCCTGGCCCAGTCCAACCAATATCGCGGGCTGGACACCCGTTACCTGCCGGCGCCCGCGCATCGCAAGGCGTTTTCGGCCTTCAAAAGCACACGAGACCGTCTGACCCTGGATGCCCAGCAGTATTTCAGCCAGCACACCCTGCCGGCCCGCCCGGAACTGTCGCGGCTCAACGGCCAAACGCTGCCGGAGCCGTTTTTGCGTGCGGTGAGTGAAAGCCAACTGGCGGGGCTGGTCATCGGCGAGGCGCACAGCGCGCAGGCGAGCAAAGCGTTCCTGATCAAACACATGAAGCAACTCAAGGCGCTGAAGTTCGACACGCTGTACGTCGAACATTTACTCACCGACTTGCACCAGGCGGAGTTGGATGCCTTGCGCCAGTCAAAACGCCTGTCGCCCGCGCTCAAGGACTACCTCAAACGCCAGGATGCCGGGCATATGCCGCTCTACAGCGGCGCCAACAGCTATTTTGAAGTGATCCAGCAAGCCAACAAACACGGGCTGCGCGTGCGAGCGCTCGATTGCACCGCCAGTTATTACGTCAAGGGCGCCAACCCTGAAGCGCGCAACCAGATGTTCAGCTACTTCGCCTCCCGGGTGATCGACGCCGACCAGGCGGCACACGGCGCGCACAAATGGGTGGCGTTCATCGGCAGCGCCCACACCAACACCCACCTGCAAGTGCCTGGCCTGGCCGAGCTGCAAGGCGCCGCCAGCCTGCACATCCGCGACGCAGCGCCCAGCCGCTCACTCCCCATCCAGCCCGGCCGCTGGGAGACGAACCTGGAAACCCGCTGGGCCGCCCTGCGCAGCGACTTCACCTTGCAGGTCGGCATCGCCGACATCCGCGAACCGACCGCCTTCGTACCGCTGGACCGCACGCGGCTGAAAGTGTCCGGGCACTTTCTGGTCGAACGCCCGTCCACGGCAGAAACCAACCTGCTGCATAAATCCAGAACCGGGGAAATCGTCTCGACCCCGATCCAGGTGGACGATCAGGGCATGTTCTTCATCGATCGCTGGGGCATGACCGAGCAGCGCTTTGTCTACCAGACCACCTTGATCGACGCCATTCGTGCCGAGGTAAAACTCACGCCCGCGCCATAAGCCGGGCAAAAATCCGCCTTCCCGGTAGAGAGGGCGGGTTGTGTGGACGGGCTATCGCAGCATAGCTATCCACACAACTTCCAATAACTAACAAACTTCCCCGTGGCGAGCGGGCTTGCCCCGCGTTGGGCTGCGAAGCAGCCCCAGTAAGCCGAATGCGGTATATCAGATACTCCGTAGCGGCTGATTTTGGGGCTGCTTCGCAGCCCAACGCGGGGCAAGCCCGCTCGCCACAACGGCCCTATCTGCTTATTGTGTAGGTATCGAGGGCTATCACAGGCAACAAAAAACCCGCTGACCAAACTGGCCCAGCGGGTTTCTTGTTTATGCAGCCTGCGAATCAGAAATCCGCCAACTGCCACACCTCATACGCCGGTGTCTCGTAGGGGTGGCTGAGCTTCAACGCAGCCACAACCGCCACGATCAGCTCATCAGCCACCACCAGCTCAACCTTCCACTCCTCAACCACTTCAACCTGGCCGACCTGCCCGATAAACGGCTGGCTGCCATCCAACGCGCGGAATTGGCCCTGGCCCAGCACTTGCCA
>Ga0265296_1002755_pt1 | contig 17192 bp, 15 predicted proteins | sample MunlanPumphouse1_FD_189073 | JGI IMG/M metagenome (GOLD analysis project Ga0265296, IMG submission 189073) | Groundwater microbial communities from a municipal landfill in Southern Ontario, Canada - Pumphouse #1 | ecosystem: Environmental > Aquatic > Deep subsurface > Groundwater | place...
CAGCTGCACCTGACCACCGGCAAGGTCGTGACCCAACTGTCCCTGGCCTGGCAGGACAAATTGTCCTTCATGCTCGACGACAAAATGACCGTCAAGCGCCTGAAGTTCGAAGACCTGCTGCAAGACCAGGCCGAACAGGACGGCGGCGACGAAGCCCTGGGCCAACTGGATGCCAGCTTCACCCTGATGATGCTGACCTTTGGCGACTTTCTGCCGGCGTTGGTGCAAGCATTGGGCGGTGAAGAGACCCCGCAAGGTATCTAAACGCACACACTCAATGTAGGAGCTGGCTTGCCAGCGATGGCGGTGTATCAGTTGCAGAGTCACTGACTGACCCAACGCTATCGCTGGCAAGCCAGCTCCTACAGTTGATTGGGCTACCACTCCCAGCACTCTAATAATCAGGACATCGCCATGCGCGCACTCGCCGCCTTGAGCCGTTTCGTCGGCAATACTTTCGCCTACTGGGTGCTGATCTTTGCCGTGGTCGCCTTCCTTCAGCCCAGTTGGTTCATCGGCCTGAAAAGCGCCATTGTGCCGCTGCTGGGCCTGGTGATGTTTGGCATGGGGTTGACCCTCAAACTTGAAGATTTCGCCGAGGTTGCTCGCCATCCATGGCGCGTAGCCCTGGGCGTGGTCGCGCACTTTGTGATCATGCCCGGTGTGGCCTGGTTGCTGTGCCAGGCCTTCCACCTGCCACCGGAAATCGCCGTCGGCGTGATCCTGGTCGGTTGCTGCCCAAGCGGCACCTCGTCCAACGTGATGACCTGGCTGGCCCGGGGCGACCTCGCATTGTCGGTGGCCATCGCCGCCGTCACCACCCTCCTCGCCCCGCTGCTGACCCCGGCGCTGATCTGGCTGCTGGCTTCCGCGTGGCTGCCGGTATCGTTCATGGAGTTGTTCTGGTCGATCCTGCAAGTGGTGCTGCTGCCCATTGTCCTCGGGGTATTGGCGCAACGCTTACTGGGTGATCGCGTGCGGCATGCCGTAGATGTATTGCCATTGGTATCGGTGGTCAGCATCGTGATTATTGTCGCGGCCGTGGTCGCGGCGAGCCAGGCGAAGATTGCCGAATCGGGCCTGCTGATCATGGCGGTGGTGATGCTGCACAACAGCTTCGGCTATTTGCTCGGTTACTTCACCGGCCGCGTGTTCAAGCTGCCACTGGCCCAACGTAAGTCGCTGGCGCTGGAAGTAGGCATGCAGAACTTAGGGCTGGGTGCCGCACTGGCCAGTGCGCACTTCTCGCCGCTGGCGGCGGTGCCGAGTGCGCTGTTCAGCGTCTGGCACAATATTTCCGGGGCGTTGTTGTCGACGTATTTCCGCCGGATGAGCGAGAAAGAAGACCGCAAGGCCCTCGCCGAAACTTGATCGGGTGCTGGCTTTTCGGCACTCTACGAACCTTCGCGGGGACGACCCCGCGACTCGTTCGAGCATTCAATCCGGGGACGACCCCACTTCTAAAAGGAAGGTCTTTATGTCCTGGGTCATTCTGTTTTTCGCCGGGCTGTTTGAAGTTGGCTGGGCTGTCGGCCTGAAATACACCGACGGTTTCAGCAAGCCGCTGCCTACCGCCCTGACGATTGCCGCCATGGCCGTCAGCCTCGGCCTGCTGGGGCTGGCCATGAAGGAGCTGCCGCTGGGCACCGCCTATGCCATCTGGACCGGTGTCGGTGCCGTGGGCACGGTGATCGCCGGGATTATCCTGTTTGGCGAGTCCATGGCGCTGTTCCGGCTGGCCAGCGTAGCGCTGATCATTGCCGGGCTGATTGGTCTCAAGGTCAGCGCCTGATGCTGTTGTAGGAGCCGGCTTGCCGGCGATGAGGCCCTTTTTGCGGACGCCATCGCCGGCAAGCCGGGTCCTACAGGGTCGTGCCACGCAATGCCAGCACTTGTTCCTGCAAGGCTTCTGGCGTCGCCTGCTCCACCGCCAACGGCGGCCCCGCCACCAACGTCACCCGCGACCAGATCCGGTGAAAGATGCCCTTGTTCGGATCGCGGCTGAAAAAGCTCCCCCACAACCCCTGCAACGCCATGGGAATCACCGGCACCGGGGTTTCCTCAAGAATCCGCGTCACCCCGCTCTTGAACTCGTTGATCTCACCGTCGGCGGTCAATTTGCCCTCCGGGAAGATACACACCAGCTCCCCGTCCTTCAGATATTGGCTGATACGCTGGAAGGCCTTTTCGTAGATCTCCAGGTCTTCATGGCGCCCGGCAATCGGAATCGTCCCCGCCGTGCGGAAGATAAAGTTGAGCACCGGCAAACGGTAGATCTTGTAATACATCACAAAACGAATCGGCCGACGCACCGCCCCACCAATAAGCAATGCATCGACAAACGACACATGGTTGCACACCAGCAACGCCGCGCCTTCGTCCGGGATGTGTTGCAGGCCGCGATGCTGCACGCGGTACATGGAGTGGCCGAGCAGCCAGATCATGAAGCGCATGGTGAACTCGGGCACGATCCTGAAGATGTAGGTGTTGACCGCAATGTTAAGCAGTGACACCACCAGGAACAGCTCGGGGATCGACAGCTTGGCCACACTCAGCAGCAGGATGGTGACAATCGCCGAGACCACCATGAACAACGCATTGAGAATATTGTTGGCGGCAATCACCCGCGCCCGCTCGTTCTCGGCGGTGCGCGACTGGATCAAGGCGTACAGCGGCACGATATAGAAACCGCCAAACACCCCCAGGCCGAGGATATCGATCAACACCCACCAGGCCTGGCTGTAACCCAGGACCGCCAGCCAATCGTTGGCTTGGACGTTCTGCGGGAAGCCGCCGGAATGCCACCACAACAACAGGCCAAACACTGTCAGGCCAAACGACCCGAAGGGCACCAGGCCGATTTCCACCTTACGCCCGGAGAGTTTTTCACAGAGCATCGAGCCCAACGCGATACCGACCGAGAACACCGTGAGGATCAGGGTCACCACTGTCTCATCGCCATACAGCCACTCTTTGGCGTAGGCCGGGATTTGCGTGAGGTAAATCGCCCCGACAAACCAGAACCACGAGTTGCCGACAATCGAGCGCGACACGGCCGGCGTTTGTCCCAGGCCCAGGCGCAAGGTGGCCCAGGATTGACTGAAGATGTTCCAGTCCAGGCGCATCTCGGGGCTCGATGCCGCAGCGCGAGGGATGCCGCGGCTGGCCAGGTAACCCAGCACCGCAATCGCGACAATGGCGGTGGACACCACAGGTGCGTAGTCGGTTGAGGACATCATGACCCCGGCGCCGATGGTCCCGGCGAGAATGGCCAGAAACGTGCCCATCTCCACCAGGCCATTACCGCCGACCAATTCCTCTTCGTGCAAGGCTTGCGGCATGATCGAGTACTTCACCGGGCCAAACAGCGCTGAATGGGTGCCCATGGCAAACAGCGCCAGCAGCATCAGTTCCAGGTGATTGGTCATAAAGCCCACGGCGCCGACGGCCATGATCACGATCTCGCCGATCTTGATCGCGCGAATCAATGCATCCTTGTTGAATTTCTCGCCAAACTGCCCGGCCAGGGCCGAGAACAGGAAGAACGGCAGGATAAACAACAAGGCGCAGAGGTTGACCCAGATCGAGCGGTCGCCCTCGATCGCCAGCTTGTAGAGAATGGCGAGGATCAACGATTGCTTGAAGATATTGTCGTTGAACGCGCCCAGGGACTGAGTAATGAAGAACGGCAAAAAGCGCCGTTTGCGCAGCAAGGTGAATTGCGAGGGGTGGCTCATCGTCCGTGTTCCTGGTGGCCTGAAGGCTTTATTGATTTTTCAGGCCACGACTTTACCTAATCCCGCTTACTTATTCCCCAATCCTGCAATACACGGTGAAACAAACAGCTCGCCTTTATAGGCACCCTGCACGGTGCGCTTACCGACAACCAGCCACATCAGGGCCAGGGCGGCGACCAACACGCTGCCGGTCACGCTGAAAAATGCCAGGTGCAAGGTACTGCCCAGTTTCAAGGTGGTCAGGGCATACACCCCCAACGGGAAGGTAAAGCCCCACCAACCCAGGTTGAATGGAATACCGGCGCGCAGGTAACGCAGGGTGATCAGCACCGCGATCAACATCCACCACAAGCCCAGGCCCCACAGGGTGATGCCGGCCACCAGCCCCAGGCCTTCGGCAATCGCGCCGATACCGGCAAACCCATTGGCGGCGAAAATCGCCGGCGCATCGTTGCCCAGCAACAACATACCCAGGGCGCCGGTGCCGATCGGGCCAAGGGCCAGCCAGCTCGATGCGGCCATATTGGCGTGGGGCAGTTTATGCAGGGCCATGCGCAGCATCAGGATCGTCAGAATGCTGAATGCAACCGGTAGGGAAAATGCCCAGAGCACGTAGCTGGTCACCAGCATCACCAGTTGCGAATGGGCGTCGGCGAGGTGCGGCGCCAGCAGGCCACCACTGGCGGCGGCGACTTCGGCAGCCACCACCGGCAGCAGCCAGACAGCTGTCATCTGGTCGATGCTGTGCTCCTGACGGGTAAACATCATGAACGGGATCAACACCCCGCACGCCAGGGCCATCGCCACGTCCAGCCACCACAGGGCTTCGGCCAATTGCACCACGCCCTCGCCCCAGCGCGGCAGGCCAAACAGCAGCAAGCCGTTGATGATGGTTGCCAGCCCCATGGGAATGGTGCCGAAAAACATCGAGACCGTGGAGTGCCCGAAAATCCGCCGCGCCTCGTCGTAGAACATCACCCAGCGCGCCGCGTATAAGCCGCTGAACAACACAAACAGGAAAATCGTCAGCAACCACAGCCCTTCGGCGATGGCATAGACGCCCGGCAGTTGCACCGGCAATTGCGCCAGGGCCAACGCCAGCACGCCGGTCCCCATGGTGGCAGCGAACCAGTTGGGGGTGAACTGGCGGATCACCTCCCTGGGGCCCGCCAAGTGGCTGAACGGTTTGTAACGAGTGGCAATGCTATTGGGGCACGTCATGGTTCAATCCTCTTCCTCGTATGAGGTTGAGCCCATGATAGAAGCGCAGCGAATATCTATATAACGGGTAATATCTCTAACTGTTATCTATTTCACCTATATACAGCCTTGACCGGTGCTTGCTTCATCAAGCCAATCAAGGCCCCGAGCGCCAATACGATCAGCACCGCACCGTAGCCGTCGGTGGTAGCGATCAGGCCAAAACTACGGGTCAGGTTGCCCGCCAGCAGGGCCGGCAGGCAAAACGCCAGGTAGCTGAGAACGTAAAACGCCGACATCAACCCGGCCCGCTCATGGGGCAACGCCAGGGGCACCACACTGCGCACCGCGCCGAGGAAACCCGCGCCAAAACCGCTACCGGCGACCAGCGTCGCGAGAAAAAACAGTGGCAGGCTGGCGCTGTGGACCGCGCCGAGAATCAGCGCAACACCCGTGGCCAACAGGCCTGCTCCCAAGCGCAGTACCTTATCTGCCGGGCGATTGCGCAGGCTGAAGATCATCACCGCGCCGCTGAGGGTCAACACGGCGACCAGACCGCCACCGATCAGGTTGGAAGTCGAACCGGTCGCCGCGCGCACCAGCGACGGTGCCAGTGACAAGTAAAAACCGCCCATCGCCCACACGGCGATATCCACCGGCAGCGACAGCCACAAGGCCCGACGCGCCTGGGGCGGCACGTGCAAGGTGGGCCATAGCGAGGCCAGCGCGCCCGGCATGCGGCTGACGCTTTCCGGTAGCTGCCAGACATAGAGGCTCTGCACCAGCATCAGCGCAAACAAGGCCCAATAGATCAACTGGGTCGGCAGCGGCGCGAACTCCACCAGCAAACTGCTGCCCATGGCGCCACAGGCCATGCCCAGCAAGGGCGCAACACTGTTGACCAACGGGCCCTGCTGGCGGTCAGTGTCGAGCAAGGCGGCACCGAGTACGGCGGTAGCCATGCCCGTGGCAAACCCCTGCAAGGTGCGGGCAGCGATCAGCCAGGCGACACTGTCTGCGTGGATAAAGAGCAGCATCGCCAGCATATTCAAGACCAGCGCGGCGAAGATCACGGGTTTGCGTCCCAGGTGATCCGATAGCGAGCCGACAGTCAGCAACGCTGCCAGCAGGCTCAAGGCATAGACGCCGAAGATCAGGGTCAGGGTGCCGGCGGAAAAATGCAGGCCTTCCTGGTAAAGGTGATACAACGGCGTCGGCGCACTGGAGGCGGCGAGAAACGTCAGCAGGGTGATCGCCAGGAACACCAGGCTGGAACGGTAAGAAGTGACGGTGGACATGGGCACGCTCCGCTAAAGCTAATATTTTGCTTTTGCTGAGTGTGCTACTGCATCGGGCTTAAAGCAAATTCTTTGTGTTAAGGTTTTGGCATGGCGATAAAAGAAGGCCTCCGCCCGGGGGGCCGTAGTGCCCGGGTACAAGAATCAGTTCATTCGGCGGTGCGCCAGTTGCTACAAGAGCAAGAGCGCGCCAGCGTGACCGTGCCGCAAATCGCTGCACGTGCCGGGGTCACTCCGTCGACCATTTACCGGCGCTGGGGCGACCTCGCCGCCCTGCTCGCCGACGTCGCCTTGGCCCGCATGCGCCCGGACAGCGAGCCGGCCAACACCGGCAACCTGCGCGGCGATCTGCAAGCCTGGGCCGAGCAGTATCTGGACGAGATGAGTTCGGAACCGGGGCGCAACATGATGCGCGACGTGCAGTGCAGCCAGACGCCGGGGTATTGCGTGACCATTCTGGGCGGGCAGTTGCAGGTGATCCTGGATCGTTACCAGGGTAGCGGCCAGGCATTGCCCAGCGTGGATCGGCTGATCAATCTGCTGGCGGCGCCGACGGTGTTTCGGATTCTGTTTGGCGCTGCGCCGATGCGGGTCGAAGAACTGCATGAACTGATCGAAATCGCCCTGCAGCCCTGAGCTACACACAAATGCAAATGTGAGAGCAGGTTTGTGTAGGAGCGGGCTTGCCCGCGATAGCGGAGTGTCAGGTTAGATACAGTTGACTGACCCACTGCCATCGCGGGCAAGCCCGCTCCCACACAAGCCAGCCCCTACATTTTTAGACCTTGCTTAGGTACGCATACCACGCCCGCTCACCAGCAACCGCGCGCAGCCGATATACAACACCACCGTCGCCACGATCATGAAGGTGATCGCCACGCTGATCTTGATATCCGACACCCCGAGGATCCCGTAGCGAAAGGCATTGACCATATGCAACACCGGGTTGGCCATCGACACGGTCTGCCAGAACGGCGGCAGCAAGGTGATCGAATAAAACACCCCGCCCAGGTAGGTCAGCGGGGTCAGCACAAAGGTCGGGATGATCGAAATATCATCGAAGTTGCGCGCAAACACTGCGTTGATAAAGCCCAGCAGCGAGAAGATCGTCGCCGTCAGCACCACTACCAGGATGGTCACCCCCAGGTGATGCACCTGCAGGTCGGTGAAGAACATCGACAGCACCGTCACAATCGCCCCGACCATCAGGCCGCGCAATACGCCGCCCAGGGTGTAGCCGATCAGGATGGTGTGCGGCGAGACCGGCGAGACCATCAGTTCTTCGATGGAGCGCTGGAACTTGCTGCCAAAGAAACTCGACACCACGTTGCCGTAGGAGTTGGTGATCACCGACATCATGATCAGCCCCGGCACGATGTACTCCATGTAGGTGAAGCCGCCCATGTCGCCAATCTGCCGGCCGATCAGGTTCCCGAAGATCACGAAGTACAGGACCATGGTGATCGCTGGCGGTAGCAGGGTCTGCGGCCAGATGCGCATGAAGCGCTTCACTTCGCGGTAGACGATGGTGTTGAGCGCTACCAGGTTGGGTTGGAACTCGGAACTCATACCGCCACCTTCGCCAGATTTTTCTCCACCAGGGACACGAACAACTCCTCAAGGCGATTGGTTTTGTTACGCAGGCTCAACACCTCAATATTCTGCAAGGCCAACTGGCTGAACAGCGCGGTGATGCCCACAGCTTTATCGACCTGTACTTCCAGGGTATGGCTATCTACCAGGCGGTTTGGGTAGCCGATCAGTTGCGGCGGCACCGACAGGTTGTTCTTCAGGTCGAGGAGGAACGTCTCCACATGCAACTGGCCCAGCAGGTTGCGCATGCTGGTGTTTTCGACAATGGTGCCGTGGTCGATGATGCCGATGTTGCGGCACAACTGTTCAGCCTCTTCCAGGTAATGGGTGGTGAGGATGATGGTGATGCCTTTCTGGTTCAGTTCGGTGAGGAAGGTCCACATCGAGCGACGCAACTCAATGTCCACCCCCGCCGTCGGCTCGTCGAGGATCAGCAGGCGCGGCTCGTGCACCAGGGCACGGGCGATCATCAGGCGCCGCTTCATGCCGCCGGACAGGGAACGTGATGGCACGTCGCGCTTGTCCCACAACCCCAGTTGGGTCAGGTACTGCTCGGCGCGCTCCTTGGCGACCTTCGGCGGGATGCCGTAGTAACCGGCCTGGGTCACTACGATATCGAAGGTCTTTTCAAACTGGTTGAAGTTGAACTCCTGGGGTACCACGCCAATGCTGCGCTTGAGGGCAGCCGGGGATTTGTCCAGGTCGTGACCAAAGATATTGACCGTGCCACTGGTCTTGTTGACCAGGGTCGACAGAATGCCGATGGTGGTGGATTTGCCGGCACCGTTGGGGCCGAGCAACGCAAAAAAGTCACCTTCAGCGACATCCAGATCGATACCACTCAGGGCCTGGAAACCGTTGCCGTAGGTTTTGGTTAGCTGCCGGATGGACAGAGCGGAACTCATATCGGATTACGCACCAAGGAAGGGAATAGAAAGAATAGATAAGGGCGCGCCCTACGCAATACAACTGCGGCGCACGGCAAGCATGGTGCTTGCCCGCGCCGCACAAGTACAGTCACCTGTATTAATAGTCAGTATTAAGTCAACGCGGTCATAACCGCTTTTTGATAGGCCGGGCGTTGCTGCAAACGCTGGTACCACGCCTCCAGATGGGGCATCGACGGGCGCTCGATAGGCATCTCGAACCAAGCATAGATAAAGCTGCCCAGGGGAATGTCACCCATGCCGATCTCGCTGCCGGACAGGTAGGGCTGCTCGGCCAGGGCCTGGTCCACGGTGTTCAACACCTCGATACAGGCCTTGCGCCCGGCATGGATGTTGTCCCAGTTCTGTTGCTCGGCCGGGGTCCGCAGAATGCCCCAGAACACCGTCTTGAACGGTTCGGCAAAGGTCGAAGTGGTCCAATCCATCCACTTCTCGGCGCTGGCTCGCGCCTGCAGATCCGTGGGGTACCAGCTCGATGCCTGTTTGGCGCAGAGGTAACGCACGATGGTGTTGGATTCCCACAACACGAACTCGCCGTCCTCGATCATCGGCACCCGGCCATTAGGGTTCAGCGCCCGATATCGCGGCGTATCGACCACACCAAAGGCCCCGCCCGCATCAATTGCCTCATAGTCCAGGCCGAGCTCCTCGGCGCACCACAGTGCCTTCCTGACGTTTGACGAATTTTTACGACCCCAGATCTTCAGCATGACCGCCTCCCAGTGGATGAATGCCGCAGCAGCATACGCCGGTTCAGCCGCGACTCAAATCACTCTGCATATCGCCTAACACTTTCGGCGACTGCTCGCCAAACAGGTGTGGGTAACATTTCTCCAGGTGGGAAAAGAAGAACTCCTCGGGCACCTCGGCAAATTGCCCATGGTCCACCACGTACTCCATGGAGCGCTGTCCCTGGCGGTTGAAGGGGTGAAACACACTGTCATTGATCCCGTCGAAATCCAGTGGCGGCACATCGAATAATTCGCACAGTTGGCTGTTGAACGCTGGCGTGGCCTTGACCCAGCGCCCGTCCAGATACAGTTCGGTGTAGCCGTGCATGGCGAACACATCACTCTTGAGCAACTCGATCAGGCGCGGGGTCGACAAATGATTGCGCACGTCCGCCAGGCCAATACGCGACGCTATGCCGCAATGCCGGGCGCAGGCGGCCAGCAGGGTGGCCTTGGGCACGCAATAACTCTGCCCGGCGGCCAGGGCGTAGCTGCCCGCCAGGGTTTGCGGATCGCGACTGAAGGTGTAAGGGTTGTAGCGCACCGCTTCACGCACGGCGTAATACAGACTGACTGCCTGGTCACGGGGATCGCGGCTCACACCGCGGTGTTTTTCGGCGAACTCCACCACCGCAGGGTGGTCACTATCGATGAAGCGGCTGGGACTCAAGTACGCATTCATGGGGATTTTCTCCGAGGCGAGCCTGGAGTCTAACCACAGGCCCGACCGAGGGATAACGACGATTCGGCCAAATGTCGGCGCCTGCTGCCTGTGACTGGAGAGCACTTCCCGCCACACCACGTAACACCCTCAGGCACCGCTTTTCCGGATGCCGGCTAAGCTCTGAGGGTGCTTCTGCCCCTGGTTTCACGGAGGATTGAATATGCTGTTGTTGTGGATACTGGTTCTGGTGCTCGGCATTGCCTACCTGGCACACCGTCGTACCGCGCCCCTGCCCGCCCTGGGTGTGGTCGCCGTCTATCTGTTGGCGATGGGCGCCTTCAGCCATGCGCCGGGCTGGCTGCTGCTGGTGTTCTGGGTCCTGCTGGCGGCAGTCGCCGCGCCACTGCTGCTGCCCGACCTGCGCCGCCAGTATTTCACCGCACCGTTGTTCAACTGGTTCCAGAAAGTACTGCCGCCAATGTCCGAGACCGAGCGCGACGCCATCGACGCCGGTACCGTGTGGTGGGACGGTGAACTGTTCAGCGGTCGCCCCGACTGGGACAAGTTGCTGGCCTACCCCAAGGTGCAGTTGACCGAAGAAGAACAGGCCTTTATCGATGGCCCTACCGAAGAGCTGTGCGCCATGGTCACCGACTGGGAAATCGGCCAGGCCATGGACCTGCCGGCGGCGGCCTGGGACCATATCAAGCAACATGGCTTCTTCGCCCTGATCATCCCCAAGGAGTACGGCGGCAAGGGCTTTTCAGCCTACGCCCACTCCCAGGTGGCGATGAAACTGGCGACCCGCAGCGGCGACCTCGCTTCCACCGTCATGGTCCCCAACTCCCTGGGCCCCGCCGAACTGCTGCTGCACTACGGCACCGATGAACAACGCAACCATTACCTGCCACGCCTGGCCCGTGGCGATGATATCCCGTGCTTTGCCCTGACTGGCCCGCTGGCCGGTTCCGATGCCGGCGCGATGCCCGACACCGGGGTGATCTGCAAAGGCGAATGGGAAGGCAAGGAAACCCTCGGCCTGCGCCTGAACTGGGAAAAACGCTATATCACCCTGGGCCCGGTCGCGACCCTGCTCGGCCTGGCCTTCAAGGCCCATGACCCGGATCACCTGCTGGGTGAAGAAGAAGACCTGGGCATCAGCCTGGCCCTGATCCCCACCGATACCCCTGGCGTGGAAATCGGCCGCCGTCACCTGCCCCTGGGCGCCGCTTTCATGAACGGCCCCAACTCCGGCAAGGATGTATTCATTCCCCTGGACTTCCTGATCGGCGGCCAGGAGATGCTCGGCAAGGGCTGGATGATGCTGATGAACTGCCTGTCGGTTGGCCGTTCGATTTCCCTGCCGGCGGTGGGTACTGGTGCGGCCAAGTTCACCAGCCTGGTGACTGGCCAGTACGCCCAGGTGCGTGAGCAGTTCAACGTGCCACTTTCCGCCTTCGAAGGCATCCAGGAAGCCCTGGCCCGAATCGGCGGTAATGCCTGGCTGATGGACAGTGCACGGATGCTCACCGCCAATGCCGTCGACCTGGGGGAGAAACCCTCGGTGCTCTCGGCGATCCTCAAGTACCACCTGACCGAGCGCGGCCGCGAGTGCATCAGCCACGCCATGGATGTGCACGGCGGCAAGGGCATCATCATGGGCCCCAACAACTACCTGGGTCGCAGCTGGCAAGGGGCGCCGATTTTCATCACCGTGGAAGGTGCGAACATCCTTTCGCGCAACCTGATGATCTTCGGCCAGGGCGCGATCCGCTGCCACCCGTTCGTGCTCAAGGAAATGGCCCTGGCCGGTCGTGAAGACCGCGACCAGGCGCTCAAGGAGTTCGATGGCCTGTTGATGCAGCATATCGGCTTTGCCGTAAGCAACGCCGCCAGCACCCTGGTGTTGAACCTGGGCCTGGGTCACTTCGAAAAAGCTCCAGGCAACCGTTTGAGCCAGGGCTACTTCCGTGCGCTCAATCGCCAGGCCGCGGCGTTCGCCCTGCTTGCGGACCTGAGCATGATGCTGCTGGGTGGCGAGTTGAAACGACGCGAACGCCTGTCGGCACGGCTGGGCGACGTGCTCAGTCATATGTACCTTGCGTCGGCGGCGCTCAAGCGTTACCACGACCTCGACTCCCCGGACCATCTGGAACCGCTGTTTGCCTGGGCCATGGAGGAAAGCCTTGGCCAGTCGGAGCGCGCGCTGGATGAGTTGCTCAGCAACTTCCCCAACAAAGTGCTGGGCTGCCTGATGCGGGTCATCGTGTTCCCGTTCGGTCGTCGCCACAAAGGCCCATCCGATGCGCTGGACGCCGAAGTCGCGGCGGTGATTGGACGCGCCAAGGGCGATCCGACCCTCGAAGAGCTGCTGGCAGGCTGCTACCGTCCACAGTCGGCGGAAGATCCGGTTGGCGCGCTGCAACATGCCTACGACCTGCTGGGTGCCAGCCATCCGTTGCAAAAAACACTGCACGCCGCCCTCAAGAGCGGGCAGGTCAAGCCACGGGCCGGGGAACACGCCATCGATGCCGCACTGGAAGCTGGCGTGCTGCAACCGGCTGAAGCACAAACCCTGCGGGACGCGGAAGCTGCGCGGCGCAAGGTGATTGACGTGGATGATTTCAGCAAAGAGGAGTTGGCCCAGGCACCTGGCCGAGTCCGCTGATACCGGCGGTCATATAAAAGCGGGCGCGAGAGCTATATACTCTCGCGCCCGTTTTTGCTTTTGAGGACTTACTCTCGTGTCCAACGTCGTTGCCGATCATCTCGTCTTGCTCGACCACCTGCGCAGTATCCTGGTTGCCGTCGGCGAAGCCGAACAGGTTCCCGAGGAAAGCCACGCTCTGTTCCTGGAACGCTTTGATGAACTGCGGGCCATGCTGCCCATCGACCCGATCGAAAGCCAATACCTGGGCCAGGACATGATGAGCCAGGTCATCCTGCGCTACCCACAGATTGCCCATCTGGTGCCGCGCGACCTGCTCTGGTTCTTCGGCGGTGATTGCCTGCACTTCATGCCCGATGAAGAACTGGATATGTACCAGGCTCTGGAAGAACGCCGCTTCGAAGCCGAACAGAACGATGAGCCGTTCGACTGGAACCAGGAAAAACAGCTGCTGGCCATGCCCCACGACCAGTCCAAGCACTGATCCCGAACACACTGAATATCAAATGTGAGAGCGGGCTTGTGTGGGAGCGGGCTTGCCCGCTCCTACACAAGCCCGCACACATTTCCGAGCGTGCTCCTACCGCCGGCGCAATGTCGGTTCCCTGGCCATGCACTCCACCAGATAATCGATAAACACCCGCAGTTTTGGCGGCAAATACCGCGTGGGTGAATGCAGCAACCAGGCATCCCCATGGTACGAGGCAATGAAATCCCATTGCGCCAGCACCTGTACCAACCGCCCCTCCTCCAAGGCATGCCGAGCAGTGAAATACGGCAGGCTGCCAATCCCCACATCCTGCAACACCGCATCCAACCGCACCCCGGTGTGATTGGCCGCATAGCGACCGCGCACGCCCACCGTCACTGTCTTGCCAGACTGGCGGAATTTCCAGCGCGCGTCCCCAGGGGTTTCGCCCAGGTAGATACAACTGTGCTCCAGCAAGTCATGGGGATGCAGCGGCGTGCCATGGGCAGCCAGATACTGCGGCGTGGCACACAGCAGATGCTCGATGGGCAGTAACTGGCGCCCTACCAACCCCGGCGGCGGGCTATCGGTGATGCGAATGCTCAGGTCGAAATTGTCATCAATCAAATCTACCTGCCGATCTTCAAGGATCAACTGCACATCGACCTTGGGATAACGTCGCAGGAATTCCGGCATATGCGGGTGCACCACAAACCGCCCCACCGCCTTGGGCACGCTGATACGCACCAGCCCTTCGGCCTCGTGGGTGTACTGACCGCTGATTTCCATCACCGAGCGCGCGGCATTGACCATGTCCTGGCAGCGCTTGAAAACTTCTTCGCCCCCTTCGCTCAAGCGCAGCTTGCGCGTGGTGCGCTGCAATAGCCGGGTAGCCAGGGCCTTTTCCAGGCGCGAGATGCTGCGGCTCACCGCCGACGGCGAAGCCCCCAGTTGGCGCGCTGCTGCAGAGAAACTGCCGGTTTCTACCACCCTGACGAAAATCGCCATTTCGCCCAGCAGTGGCAAAGGAAGATTGATGCTCATGACGCACAAGTCCATTGAGATTTCAGCGGATTATCACCCATTGGCGCACTACTTATACTGCTGTGTAGAACCCTGATGCGGATGTAGACGATGACCCAGCGCCTGTTTTTTACCCATGACCACCTGGTTGCCGATGTTGATGTGCTGGAGTGCACGCCCGTTGAGCAGCAGTTTGCGGTGGTCCTGCAGTCCACCATTTTCCACCCCCAGGGGGGCGGTCAACCCTTTGACACGGGCTGGCTGGGACAAAGCAATGTATTGAAAGTAGTGCAGGAAGCAGAGCGCATCGTGCACTACGTCGACCAGCCCGTCGCACTTGGCCCCGTGCAAGCGCGGGTCGACGGCCAACGTCGCACCCTGCATACACGCCTGCATTCTGCCGGGCACTTGATCGGCAATGCCGGTGAAACCCTGGGCTGGATGCCGATCAAGGCCCACCACTGGCCCGGTGAAGGCAAGATCAGTTTTATCCGTGGGGAATCGGCCCAAGACATGCAAGCTGATGCCTTGCAGGAACAGGTCAACCAATGGATCGGCGCCGACCTGCCACGCCATATGACGCTGGACGGCGGCACCCGGGAAGTCGGTTTCGGTGACCTGCCGGCCTACGCCTGCGGCGGCACGCATGTACAAACCCTCGCGCAGGTAGGCCAGGTCACGATCCTCGGCCTGTCGGAGAAAAAGGGCACGCTGTCGGTGCGCTACAGCCTGGACTGACAGGCTGGTGGCGGGCGGCGTTTTCTTATTGAGATAGGACATCACCCTGCCGGGGGGCTCCCCTCCAGCGGGTGGGTGGTGCTAGTGTGTGAAAATGTTTCCGACATAAAAATCGGAAACTTCTTACTCACCACCTGCAAAGGAATGCCCCAGCAATGGACTTCTCCCTCAAGCACCTGGCCGCCGCCACCCTGATGGTCGCCAGCCTGTCTTCAATTAGTGTGTCTGCCGTCGCCAGCATCAACCCGCAACAGAGTGCGACTATTCTCAAAACGCTGAATGACGCCTCGATCAAGGACTTCCGTACGTTCCTCGGCAACCTGGGCAAAAGCGACATGGCGAAATCCGCCAATCTCGGCCCGGCCATCACTGCCTTTCTCGACAACAAGCCGCTGACCGCCGAGCAACAGAACGATATCCATCGCCTGCTAGGCCTCTATGCCCGTGTGAAATACGGTGCAGCCGCCACCGAAACCCTGCGTGAACTGGTGGCCATCCCGACCTTCCAGGTTGAGGGTGTTGCCCAGCACGACAACCCCGAATTCAAAAAGATTGCCGAAAAAATCAAGGCCCTGGCGCAGTCCTTCAACCTGAATTTTCGCAATATCGATGATCGCGTCTACGAAATCTCCCTGGAAGGTGCCGGCGATGAAGTGGTCGGCATTCACGCCCACGCCGACGTGGTGCCGGTAACACCGGAAAACTGGGTGTTGAAAGACGGCACCCGACTCGACCCCTTCAAGGTCACATTGATTGGCGATCGCATGTATGGCCGCGGTACCGAAGATGACAAGAACGGTATCGTGGTAACGCTGTATGCCATGAAAGTGATCAAGGAAGAAAACCTGCCACTGGCGCGCAACTTCAAGCTGCTGGTAGACACCACCGAAGAAACCACCGGCGACGCCATCCCCTACTACTTTGAACACAACCCAACGCCGAACTACAACCTGGCGCTGGATGGCGGCTACCCGGTCGTCATCGCCGAGAAAGGTTATGGCACGGTCATGGCGACCTTTGCCAAGCGCAAGGCCGATGGCAAGGGCGCCGAAATCATCGCCATGACCGGCGGCCTCGCAACCAACCAGATTCCTTCGGCGTCAGTAGCCACATTGCGCAGCGTTAAACCTGCCGAGCTGGCCTCCAGCCTGCAACAGGCCGGCACTGCATTTGCCAAGGCCAATGGTGGCGATTTCACGGTGGATGCCAAGGTTGATGGCAAAGACGTCAAGCTCACCGTTACCGGGGTGTCAGCCCACTCTTCCGAGCCCGAATCCGGTATCAACCCAGTGGCGCGGATGCTGGTCTTTATCAACAGCCTGGACGGCAAGGTTGCACTCAAGCACAACGAGATCACCGACGCTGCGCGCTACGCCGCCGATAACTGGGGCCTGGATTACCTGGGTGGCAAATTGGGCGTGGGCTTTTCCGACGCGTTCATGGGGCCGTTGACCACATCCCTGACGTTTGTCGGCATGGATGACAAGGCCTTCAAGCTGGCGGTCAACCTGCGGGTACCAAAAGGCAAATCCCCGGAAACGCTCAAGAAAGAGATCGCCGACAAGCTTAGCGCCTGGAGTAACAAGACCCATATTTCGCCGACCTTTGATTACTCGGTGGCCGCACCGATGTATCGCAACCCCGAAGGTGAATGGGTCAAGGCACTGCTGGCCGTGGCCACGGAAAACCTGGGCATGGAATCCAAGTTCGGCACCTCCGCTGGCGCAACGTCCGTGCATGATCTGCCCAATGGCGTGCAATTCGGCCTGGCCCGGCCGGACGCCAAGTACACCGGGCACACCGACAACGAGTTCAAGACCACCGAGCAGTTCCTGCTGGACCTGCAGATCGTCACCGAAATGATGGGGCGTATCGGGCAGTTGCCGAAACTCTGAGCCAAGGCCTGGACCCGCCCTTGCGGCGGGTCCATTGACTGCGAGCTTAAATCCCGGACAAACAAAAACGCCGATCATTTCTGATCGGCGTTTTTGTTGAATATGGAGCGGGAAACGAGACTCGAACTCGCGACCCCGACCTTGGCAAGGTCGTGCTCTACCAACTGAGCTATTCCCGCAAATGGCGTCCCCTAGGGGACTCGAACCCCTGTTACCGCCGTGAAAGGGC
>Ga0265296_1002756_pt1 | contig 17192 bp, 15 predicted proteins | sample MunlanPumphouse1_FD_189073 | JGI IMG/M metagenome (GOLD analysis project Ga0265296, IMG submission 189073) | Groundwater microbial communities from a municipal landfill in Southern Ontario, Canada - Pumphouse #1 | ecosystem: Environmental > Aquatic > Deep subsurface > Groundwater | place...
CGGCCCATCCAGATCGGCAACATCACCATCGCGGATCCCGTGATCCTCGCGCCGATGACGGGCGTCACCGACATGCCGTTCCGCACATTGGTGCGCCGCTATGGCTCGGGCCTCAACGTGACCGAAATGATCGCGAGCCAGGCAGCGATTCGCGAGACGCGCCAGTCGATCCAGAAGGCGGCGTGGCATCCGGTCGAGGAACCCGTATCGATGCAGCTCGTCGGCTGCACCCCTTATGAAATGGGCGAAGCGGCGAAGCTCAACGAAGATCGCGGCGCCGCGATCATCGACATCAACATGGGCTGTCCGGTGCGTAAGGTGACCAGCGGCGATGCCGGATCGGCGTTGATGCGCGACCTGAAGCTCGCTGCGGCGCTGATCGACGCGTGCGTCAAGGCGGTGTCGGTGCCGGTAACCGTCAAGATGCGGATGGGCTGGTGCCACGACAGCCTGAACGCCCCCGAACTCGCGCATATCGCCGAGGATCTGGGCGCCAAGCTAGTGACCGTCCATGGCCGCACCCGCAACCAGATGTACCGCGGCGAGGCCGACTGGAGCTTTATTCGCTCGGTAAAGGATGCCGTATCGATCCCGGTGATCGCCAATGGCGACATCTGCTCCGCCGACGACGCGCGCGCCGCGCTGGCGCAGAGCGGTGCAGATGGCGTCATGATCGGCCGCGGTGCCTATGGCCGCCCGTGGCTGCTCGGCCAGGTGATGGCGGCGCTACGCGGCGAAGGCGATCGGCCCGACCCCGGCATCGACGAACAATATGAAGTCATTACATCGCATTATCGCGCGATGATCGACCATTATGGCGAAATCACCGGGGTCAATATGGCGCGCAAGCATCTGGGCTGGTACGTCAAAGGGCTGCATGGATCGGCCGAGTTTCGCAACAAGGTCAACCAGATCCCTGACAGCAAGGGCGTGCTCGACGCGCTCGAAGCCTTCTATGGCCCGCACCTGACCAGAGCGGCCGCGTGAGCGCACTGACGTCGAGCATCCCGACCTTCGACCATGACGAGCTGATACACTCGCACCCCGTCCCGACGCTGCTGATCGACAAGGGCGGTGTTGTCCTGTTCGTCAACGCCGCAGCCGAACAGATGTGCAACGTCAGCCGGTCGGCGATGATCGGGCGCGTCGTCTATGACGTGATCGACATGGACCGCAGCTATCGCCAGAGGATGAGCGACGCCGCGACGTCGGCGCTGTTCGCCCACCGTGCCGAGATTTCGGTTGGCGGCCGCAAGGCGATCTTCGTCGATATGCAGATGGTCCCCTATGGTCAAAGCGGCCACCGCATCCTTGCGCTGATCCCCGCGCAGAGCGACGCCGAGCTGATGGGCGGCGCGATCGGACGATCTGGCCGCGCCGCCGGCGGGGCCGCATCGATGCTGGCGCACGAGATCAAGAACCCGCTCGCGGGGATCAAGGGCGCGGCGCAGCTCTTGGCGCGCAAAACCGATGCCAGCGGCGAACGCTTCACAACGCTGATCTGTACCGAGGTCGACCGCATCGCGACGCTGATCGACCAGATGGAGCATTTCTCGCGCGGCCAGCCGATCGCGTGCGGCCCGATCAACCTGTACCAGCCGATCCATCAGGCGATGGAAACCGCGCGCGCGCGGCAGTTTCCGGGCGTTCGCTTTGCCGAGGATTTCGACCCGTCGCTGCCGTTGGTACATGGCAATCATGACGCCATGGTGCAGATCTTGCTGAACCTCGTGACTAACGGCTGCGAGGCGCTTGGCGGGCGGGATGACGGCGTCGTGCGGCTGGCGACTGCCTATCGCCACGGCCTGTCGATCGACAATGGGGACGGGCGCGGCCGCATCGCGCTGCCGATCGAGGTCAGCGTCAGCGACAATGGACCCGGCGTGCCTGCCGACATTCGCGGCGACCTGTTCGACCCGTTTGTGACCACCAAGCGCGAGGGGCGCGGGCTCGGATTGGCGCTCGTCGCCAAGCTGGCGCGCGACATGGGCGGCACCGTCCAGCATATGCGCGACGGCGAATGGACGCGCTTTCGTGTCCATCTGCCGGTGGCGCAAAAGGGACAGGCGGCATGAGCAGCGCCAAGACGATCTTGCTGGTCGAAGACGATCCCGCGATTGCGATGATCATCCGCGAAACGCTGGTCGGCGAATGCGGTCATTTCGCGTCGGTGGGCAGCATCGCCGAACGCAACGCCTGGCTCGCTGATCATCGCCCCGACCTGATCATTACCGACGTCGTGCTACCCGATGGTGACGGCATCGATTCGCTGCGGGTGGATGCCGGTACGCCCGTGATCGTGCTGTCGGCCCAAAACACGCTCGACACCGCGGTGCGCGCGACAGGGATTGGCAGTTATGACTATCTGCCCAAGCCGTTCGATCTGGACGAACTGACCGCGAGCGTTCGCGCGGCCTTGCAACGTCGGGCCGAACCGATGACGGGCGCCGATCCGGCGCAGGCCGACAGCCACGGGCTGGTTGGCCGCGCTCCGGCGATGCAGGCGGTTTACCGCACAATCGCGCGCCTGGCGTCCAACGATCTGGCGGTACTGATCCTGGGCGAATCGGGGACCGGCAAGGAGGTTGTCGCGCGCGCGGTCCATGCCACGGGGCTGCGCCGCGCGGGGCCGTTCGTCGCAATCAATATGGCCGCAATCCCGCGCGAATTGATCGAGGCCGAGCTGTTTGGCCATGAAAAAGGCGCGTTCACCGGCGCGCACAGCCGCAATGCCGGGCGCTTCGAGCAGGCAGCGGGCGGCACCTTGTTCCTCGACGAAATCGGCGACATGCCGCTTGAGGCGCAGACGCGACTGCTGCGTGTCTTGCAAAGCAATGAATATTCGACCGTCGGCGGGAATCAGGCGCTGCGCGCTGATGTCCGCGTCATCGCCGCGACCCACCGCGATATGCGGACGCTGGTCGCCGATGGCCGGTTCCGCGAGGATTTGTTTTACCGTCTCAACGTCATTCCGGTGACGCTGCCGCCGCTGCGCGATCGACGAAGTGACATTGCGGCGCTGGTCCGCCATTTTGTCGATGCTGGTCGCAGTTCGGGCCTGCCCGACCGCCAGTTCGCGCCCGCCGCGATGCAGTGGCTCGAACGCTATGACTGGCCCGGCAACGTCCGCGAGCTGGGTAACGTCGTTCAGCGACTCGCGGTCTTGTCGCGCGATACCGTCGTGACCGTGCGCGACGTCGAAACGGTGCTGCAAGAGAATGGCGAGGGCGGCGGCGCGGTGGCGCCCGCCGACCTGATCGCGCGCGCCGTTGACGATTGGGCGCGCGAGCAGATGGCGGGCGACGCGCCCGACGGCGAGCTCCACGGTCAGCTCGAAGCGATCGTCGAGGCAGCGCTGTTTCGCCGCGTCTTGCGCGATGTTCGCGGCAATCAGCTGGAGGCGGCGCGGCGGCTGGGGATTAATCGCAACACGTTACGCAAGCGGCTTGGCCAGCTGGGCATCGATCCCACACACCCCTGAATGACGGCAACTAGCTCAAAATAGCGGCACTCGACCTGTCTGAGCGCAGTTTGTGTGTTTTCTATGCAACAGGTTTGTCGTAGCATAGCAACAATGGCGCACGCGGCTCCCCTGACACAAGACATCGACCCAGCCGCGCCGGACGTGCGCTCGGGGTTCTGGCGCTTTGCTGCGCCCGAATATTACACGCTGGCGCTGATCGTCAGCGTCGGCATCGCGACCTATGTCTTTGTTACCGGTGATGCGCAGAGCGAACGGCTGCTCACCCCGGCGCTGGTCGCGGCGATCATGGTCGCAAATCTGGTTCCCGCGATGGCGCTGATCGTGCTGATCGGCAGCCGGATCGCGCGCGCCCGCGCGGTGCGGTCGATGGAAGGTGGCAACGGCCGCCTTCATGTCCGACTCGTCGCATTATTTTCGATGATCGCGGCGGTGCCGACATTGCTGGTCGTGATTTTTGCGTCGCTGTTGTTTCAATTTGGTGTCGATTTCTGGTATTCTGACCGCTCGCGGGGAATGTTCGAAAACGCTGCCACGCTGGCGCAATCATTTTACGAGGAAAGTCAGAAGTCTGTGGCCATACAGACCTCCACAATGGCCGGAGACCTAAGCAAATATCTCGATACCCAAGCCATCGACAGCATCGGTTTTCAAGACGCTTACGGGTTTCAGGTTGTCGTTCGCGAACTCACCGAATCCGCGATCATCGAAGTTGGCCGCGATGGCGTTGCGCGGACTGCGGTGATGATCGACCCCGACAATCGGGCGGCCGAGGGTCGCGTTACGCCAGCGGTCATCCAGCGGCTCAACGCTGGGGAAGATATTGTGGTTACGCGGAGCGCTAATCGCATTGAGGCTGTTACACGGCTGCCAGGCAGGCCCAGTGCATTTCTCTATGCTTCGCGCGCGGTCTCGAGCCTGGGTCAGCAGCAGTTCAATCTGGCCCGAACAGTGCTGGCGGATTACAACGCGTTGTTCGAGCGTTCGCAGCTTTTGCAGCTTCAATTCAACGGCGCCCTTTACCTCGGTTCACTGCTTCTCCTCGCCTTAGCGGTCATCGCGGCGATCGTCGTCGCCGACCGCATCGTCCGCCCGCTCGGCACGCTGATCGGCGCGACGCGCACTGCCGCGGGCGGCGATCTGTCGGTACGTGTCACCCCGCCGGCGCGCGACGACGAGATTTCGGTGCTGACCCGCGCCTTTAACCGGATGACCGAGCAGTTGGAGGGGCAGACTGGGGCGCTGGTCAGCGTCAACGAACAGCTCGAGGCACGGCGCAGCTTTATCGAGGCGGTGCTCAGCGGGGTCTCGTCGGCGGTGATTTCGGTCGATGCCGATCACCGAATCCAGCTCGCCAACGCCGCAGCCGAACGGCTGATTTGCCAGTCGACCGACTGTCTGACCGGACGGCCTTTGGCTGAGGTCGCGCCCGAACTGGCGCAGTTGCTGATCGGTGACGAGCGCGAGGCGATCGTGCAATTGGCGCGTTCTGAGGCCGAACCCGCCACGCTCGCCGCCAAAGCGGTCGCGCAGGGCGACGGTTTTGTCTTGAGTTTTGAGGATATTACCCAGCAATTGCTTGATCAACGGCGCGCCGCCTGGTCGGATGTCGCGCGGCGCATCGCGCATGAGATCAAGAATCCGCTGACTCCGATCCAGCTTGCTGCCGAGCGCCTTCAACGCCGGTTCGGCGACAAGATCGAGGGCGATAGCGCGACCTTCAAAAAGCTGACCGACACGGTGATCCGCCAGGTTCACGACATGCGCCGGATGGTCGACGAATTTTCCAGCTTTGCCCGCATGCCCAAACCGACCTTTGGGGTCGAGGATGCACGCGACATCCTGCGCCAGGCGGTGTTTCTGTTCGAGGTGGCCAAGCCCGATATCGTCTTTGCGGTCAAAACTCCGGACGAAATCGAACCGCTTGTTTGCGATCGACGCTTATTATCGCAGGCGATGACAAATATTGTCAAAAATGCTGTGGAAGCGATTGAAGAAAATTCAAAAAATTCGGATTCAATCCCCATCGGACATATCGATGCCGAGCTCGCCGGCGGGCCGCATGGTGAAATTCTGATCCGTGTCGTCGATGACGGGATCGGCTTGCCGCAGGCGCGTGAGACGATTGCCGAACCCTATATGACGACTCGGCAGGGCGGCACCGGCCTTGGCCTCGCAATCGTGAAAAAGATCGTCGAGCAGCATTATGGCGAACTGGAGTTTTCGGACAATCCGGCGGGGCAGGGGACGTGCGTCACTCTGACGCTCCATCCCGACCGTTTGCAAGGATTGGCAGGGAAGGGCGACGAAACAAGCATGGGGCACGCAGAATCGGTTCCGGGGCGGATCCGCAACCGACAGGACAGAGAAGAACATGGCGCTTGATATTCTGATCGTCGACGACGAGCGCGACATTTGCGACCTCGTCGCTGGCGTCATGGAAGACGAAGGTTATGAGGCGCGTATCGCCTCCGACAGCGATTCCGCGCTCGAAGCGATCCGCCAGCGGCGCCCGTCGCTCGCGCTGATCGACGTGTGGTTACAGGGGTCGCGGCTCGACGGGCTCGGGCTGGTTGAGGCGATCAAGGCTTTCGATCCGACGCTGCCGATCATCGTCATATCCGGCCATGGCGGGCTCGACACCGCGGTCGCGGCGATCCGCCGCGGTGCTTATGATTTCATCGAAAAGCCGTTCGAGGCATCGCGCTTGCTCCATCTGGTGGCGCGCGCGACCGAAAGCGAACGGCTGAAGTTCGAATATGAGCAGCTGCGTGAAAAGGCCGGGCCGTCCGATGAGCTGACCGGGACCAGTGCGTCGATCAACAATGTTCGCGCGACGCTGAAGCGCGTCGCGGGGACAGGCAGCCGGGTGTTGATTACTGGCGCCGCGGGGGTCGGTAAGGAGGTCGCCGCGCGCGTGCTGCACGGATGGAGCGGGCGCCATAATGCGCCATTCCGCGTCATTTCATCGGCGCGTATGGATCCCGAGACGGTGGAAACCGAATTGTTCGGCTCCGAAGCCGACGATGGGGCGATCCGCGTCGGCCTGCTCGAACAGGCGCATGGTGGCACCTTGTTCCTCGACGAGGTCGCCGACATGCCGCTGACGACGCAGGGCAAGATCCTGCGCGTGCTGACCGATCAGAGTTTCACGCGGGTCGGCGGCCGCACGATGATCCGCGTCGATGTGCGGATCATTTCGGGCTCGGCGCGCGACCTGACGACCGAAATCGCCGAAAGCCGCTTTCGTGAGGATCTCTATTACCGGCTGAACGTCGTTCCGGTGCATATCCCACCGCTGCGCGAACGGCGCGACGATATCGCCAGTCTGTGCGACCATTATATCCGCCGCTATGCCGCCGATCGCCGCGTTCCGCCGCCCGAAATCAGTTCGGAAGCGATGGCGGCGTTGCAGGCGCATGAATGGCCGGGCAACGTGCGTGAGCTGCGCAATGTGATCGAGCGCGTAATGATATTGGCGCCGAGCGACCGGCTGGCGCGGATTGATGCCGATATGCTGCCGGGCGAGCTGGTGCGGGGCGGCACCGACATCCTGCCCAATTCGGAATCGATCACCGCGATCCCGCTGAAAGAAGCGCGCGAGAATTTCGAGCGCGAGTATCTGCGGATCCAGATTAACCGTTTTTCTGGCAATATTTCGCGCACCGCGACTTTTATCGGCATGGAACGCTCGGCCCTGCACCGAAAACTGAAACTTTTGGGGCTCACTGAGAGTTCGGACGGCGAGGGGTAAAGGCTTTGCGCTAGACCTTGTGCATGCTTTGCCGCATATTGGTGAGAAGAAGAAGGTCTTAAAGCCGGAAAACCGGTGCATACCCGCGGTCGTACCGCCAAAAACAGGAGGCAAATGTGTCCGATAAGAACCAGAATCTCCAGGATATTTTTCTAAACGCGCTACGTAAGAGCAAAACCCCGGTGACGATGTTTCTCGTCAAGGGTGTGAAGCTTCAGGGCATCATCACCTGGTTTGACAATTTCTCGTTGCTGCTGCGCCGCGATGGCCAATCGCAGCTTGTCTATAAGCACGCGATCTCGACGGTGATGCCGTCGCACGACTTCGACTTGTCTTTGCTTGGCGGCAATCTGCGCGATGCACCGGCCAGCAAGGGCAAGGCGTTGCAGGATGTATTCCTAAATGCGGTGCGCAAATCCGATGAATCGGTGACGATGTTCCTGGTCAACGGGGTGATGTTGCAGGGCGACATCGTCGCATTCGACCTGTTCTGCATGTTGCTCGAGCGTGAGCGGCAGGTGCAACTTGTATACAAGCACGCCATTTCGACGGTGCAGCCGAACGGCCCGATCAACCTGACCGATAGCGAGCCGGACGCAGAAGCGGACAACGCCTGATCGCCTCGATTATTGACAGCGCGGAAGAAGTCACCCGCGGCGCCGCCGCGCTCATTGTCGTGCCCGAATGGCATAGCCAGCGGCTGGCGCGCGATCTCGATGCGCGCGCCGAGGAAGCGAAGGGACTTGCGCTGGCAATCGGGCTGGATGTGGTCGCGGTGCATATGCTCCGGCTGCGCCAGACGCGCGCAGCCACGCTGCTCGGTGTCGGGCAGATCGAAGCGATTACGCCCGACATCGCAGCGAAGAATGTGCAGCTGGTTGTCGTCGACGCGGCGCTCAGCCCGATCCAGCAGCGCAATCTGGAAACCGCATTCGGCACCAAAGTCATCGACCGCACCGGGCTGATCCTCGAAATCTTCGGCGAGCGCGCTGCGACCGCCGAGGGGCGGCTACAGGTCGAGCTGGCGCATCTTGATTATCAGGCGGGGCGGCTGGTTCGCAGTTGGACCCACCTCGAACGCCAGCGCGGCGGCTTTGGCTTCCTCGGCGGTCCGGGTGAAACGCAGATCGAGGCCGATAGGCGGATGATCCGCAACCGGATGGCGCGGATCCGCCGTTCGCTCGACGACGCGCGGCGCACCCGCCAGCTTCAGCGATCGAAGCGTCAGCGCGCGCCATGGCCGGTCGTCGCTTTGGTCGGCTACACCAACGCCGGTAAATCGACGTTTTTCAATCGCTTGACGGGAAGTGACGTCATGGCGGAGGATATGTTGTTCGCGACCCTCGACCCGACGATGCGCGAAATCCGGCTGCCCGGCATCGACAAGGCGATTCTGTCCGACACCGTGGGCTTTGTATCCGATCTGCCCACCGAACTGGTCGCGGCCTTTCGCGCCACGCTGGAAGAGGTGACGACCGCCGATCTGATCGTCCATGTCCGCGACATCGCCCATCCCGACAGCGACGCGCAATATGACGACGTTCGCGCCATCCTGGGCTCGCTTGGCGTCAATGGACCGCAGGACGACGGGGAAGGGGATGCGCCGCCCGCGATCCCGCAGATCGAAATCTGGAACAAGATCGATACCGCGGACGCCGATGGCCGCGCCGCGATTGAGGAGATGGCGGCGCGCCGTTCTGATGTGGCTGTCATCTCCGCAGTGACGGGCGAAGGCGTCGAAGCGGCGCGCGTGCTGATGGCGACGCAACTGACCGCGCTGCACAAGGTCCAGCGGATTTACCTCGACTATCAGGACGGCGATGCGGCGGCGTGGCTTCACGCGCGCGGTGAGGTGCTGGCCGATGAGCCCGAAGGTGAGGGACATGTGCTGACGGTCCGGCTCGATCCCGCCGACAGCGCACGTTTTGAGCGGCTATGGCCTAAGGACGACGCTCCGACGCCTTGACCGCCAGCCAATGGGCTTCCTGTTCGTCGAGCGACAGGCCCGCCAGGCTGCCGCCTGCGCGATCTTCCATTGCTGCAAAGCGACGTCCGAACTTGATGTTGGCATCGCGCAGCGCGCTTTCTGCATCGACTCCCAGGTGGCGCGCGTAATTGGCGACCGCGAGCAGCAGATCGCCGACCTCTTCGTGGCGTTCCGCTTCATCGGTCGCGAGCGCAACTTCGACCAGTTCTTCGGCGATCTTGTCGCGCGGGCCGTTAACATCGGGCCAGTCGAAGCCGACCCGCGCGGCGCGCGACTGGAGCTTTTGGGCACGCAACAAGGCCGGCAAGGATAAAGCGACGCCCGACAGCGCGCCTTTGGGGCCATCCGCGGCGCGTTCGTCGGCTTTGATCTGCTCCCATTGCTGGCGGACGTTGTCGGTCTGTCCGTCACCAAAGATGTGTGGATGCCGACGTTCCATCTTGTCGCTGATCGCGGCGGCAACGTCGTCAAACCCGAACAGGCCCGCGTCGGCGGCAATCTGGCTGTGGAATACGACCTGAAGCAACAGGTCGCCAAGCTCGTCGCAAATCGCCGCAGGGTCGCCGCCCGCGATCGCATCGGCGACTTCATAGGCTTCTTCGATCGTGTAGGGGGCGATCGTCGCAAAACTCTGCGCGAGATCCCATTCGCAGCCGCCGTCGGGGTCGCGCAGTTTGGCCATCACGCTCAGCAGGCGATCGATGGGGGACTGGAGTGTCGCTTCGGTCATATAGTTATCCGATAATATATATTATGTTAAATTACGATAAGTGCGAAAAGGGAGATGCCCCCCTGCCGCTGGAATCATGGGATTTTTCCAAGCCACCTGATTGCGCGGCGATCAGGTCACCATCTGCCATGTTCGGATAACCAGGAAGACCAGCCCGAAGATTGCCGCCCAAGCCAGCCCCATCTTGATCCAGTCGGCCATTGGCAAACGCCGCGCCAGCAACGAGCTGACGACCAGCGCCAGCCCGCCGATGAACCAGATCATCTGTACCGCCGTATCACCGCTCATAGCTGTACCTCCAACCCGTCATAGCCCGGCTCGACGCCCGGCGGCAGTTCGGCCGCCAGGTCGTCATAATCCATCGTATTGTCCATATGGGTGATGATCGCGCGCGGACTGCCGCATTTTTCAAGCGCCGCCAGCGTCATCGCTAGATGCGGATGCGTTGGGTGAGGATAGCGGCGGAGCGCGTCGATCACGAACAGGTCGACGCCTTGGAAAAAGTCGACCATCTCATCGGTAAACTTTGAAAAATCTGTGGCATAGCCAATCTTGTGAACGCCATCGCTGAAGATCAGGCCGCTGGCCTTGATCGGCCCGTGCGGCATTTCAATCGCCGAGACTTCGATCGGCCCGATCGATTGGTGATCGAGCAAATCGATCGGATCGACCAACGCTGGATAACCGGCGTTTCCGGCAAAGGCATAGGTGAAGCGCCATTTGAGCGTGTCGAGCACATGGTTGCGGGCATAGGCGGGCACCAGCGAGCCGCGCAGGTGCATGATCTGGCGCAGATCGTCGAGGCCGTGGCAGTGGTCGGCATGCTCGTGGGTCCAGATGATGCCATCGACAACACCGACCTCGGCATCGAGTAGTTGCAACCGCATGTCGGGGCTGGTGTCGACGAGCAGGCGAAAGCCGCCGAGCGAGATCAGGATCGAGGACCGACTGCGCAGGTTACGCGGATTGTCGGGGTCGCACTGACCCCAATCATTGCCGATCCGCGGCACGCCCGACGACGTCCCGCAACCCAGAATTCTGACCTTCATTGCGCGTGCGACGTCATGGTGCCGCCTTGTTGAAAAGCGCATAGAAATTGGCACTTGTCGCCGCGCTCAATGCGTCCTGATCCTCATCGCGCAGGGTCGCCAGAAACGCCAGCGTATCGGCGACAAACGCCGGTTCGCCGGTCTTGCCGCGGTGCGGGACGGGGGCGAGAAAAGGGGAGTCTGTTTCGATCAGCAGCCGATCCTGCGGCAGCCATTTGGCGGTCGCCTGCAGATCGGCGGCGTTCTTGAAGGTCACGATCCCCGAGATCGAAATGAACAGCCCCAGGTCGAGTGCTTTGCGGGCGAAATCGTCGCTGGCGGTGAAGCAATGGATGACGCCGGGAAAAGCCGCCCTGCCCATCTCCTCACCCAGCAGCGCCAGCGTATCGGCCTCGGCATCGCGGGTGTGGACGATGATCGGTAGCCCGGTCGACTGTGACGCGTGGATGTGGCGGCGGAAGCTGTCTTGCTGCCGGACGCGGTCGCTCTTGTCGTAATAATAGTCGAGCCCCGTTTCGCCTATCCCGATCACGCGCGGGTGTGCGGCGCGCTCGACCAGCTTGGCGGTGTCGACGTCGGGATGATGATCGGCGTCGTGCGGATGAATGCCGACGCTGGCCCAAACGTCTGGATTGGCTTCGGCGGCCGCCAAGACATCGTCCCATTCGCTTTCGCGCGTCGCAATGTTGAGCATCGCGGTGACGCCGCGCGCGCGCGCGCGATCGAGCACCTCGCCCTGCTGCTCGGCGAGCCCCTTGTAATTGAGGTGGCAGTGCGAATCGACGAGCATTACGCCTCCCCTTCCCCTTCCGGCAGGTCGAGGCGCGGGAAGAGGGGAGTTGGCTGACCAACGATAAACCCGCTGGCAGCGAGGTTTGCGAACCAATCGCTATCGTCCAAGGCTGCGAAATTGCGCGCCGCTTCGCCAATGCCCATCTGATCGAGCAGCGTGTCGGCGGCGGTCGGCACCACCGGGCGGATCGCAATCGCGAGCGTTCGGACGACCTGGAACAGCGTCATCAGCACCGCGCGCATCCGGTCGGGGTCGGTCTTGCGCAGCGCCCACGGCGCTTGTGTGTCGACATATTGGTTGCACGCGAAGACGGCGCGCAGCCACTCTTCGATCCCGACCGAGAAAGCGAGCTGTTCAAAATCGCGCGGCAAAAGGTTGCGGCACGCGTCGTTGACGATCGACAGCAGCGCGCGATCGTCCTCGTGCGATGTGTAGGCTGCTGAAAGTACGCCATCCAAATTCTTGAAAATCATCGACAAGCTGCGCTGCGCGAGATTGCCGAAGCTGTTCGCCAGATCGGCGTTGGCGGTACGCACGATCGCTTCGGCCGAGTAAGTGCCGTCCTGCCCAAAGCTCACTTCGCGCAGCAGATAATAGCGCAGCGGGTCGACGCCGAAGGTATCGGCGAGCGCCATCGGGTCGACAACATTGCCCAGCGACTTCGACATCTTCTCACCGCGGTTGAGCAGAAAGCCGTGCCCGAACACCTGCTTGGGCAACGGCAGACCGGCACTCATCAGAAAGGCTGGCCAGTAAACTGTATGAAAACGCACAATATCCTTGCCGATCATATGGATATTCGCAGGCCAGAATTTGCCGAAATCGCCGTCGAGATCGGGGTAGCCCAGCCCCGAGAGATAGGTGGTGAGCGCGTCGACCCATACATACATCACATGCCCCGGCGATCCGGGGACCGGCACGCCCCAGTCGAAGCTGGTGCGCGAGACGCTGAGATCCTTGAGACCGCCTTCCACAAAGCGCATCACTTCGTTGCGGCGGCTTTCGGGGCGGATGAAATCGGGCTGTTCTTCATAAAGTGCGAGCAGCCGGTCCTGATAATTTGACAGTCGGAAGAACCAGCTCTCCTCGACCGTCCACTCAACAGGGGTGCCCTGCGGCGACAGGCGAAACTCCCCTTCCCCGTCGACCAATTCGCTTTCATCGTAGAAAGCTTCGTCGCGGACCGAATACCAGCCCTCGTAGCGGTCGAGATAAAGATCGCCATTGGCCTCCATCGCGCGCCAGATAGCCTGCGAGGCCGCGTGATGCGCGGCATCCGATGTCCGCATGAAATTATCATAGCTGATGTTCAGCTTGGCATACATCTCACGGAAATAGGACGACATTTCATTGGCCAGATCGATCGTCTCACGGCCTTGGTCGCGCGCCGTCTGGAACATCTTGAGGCCATGTTCGTCGGTGCCGGTGATCAGCCGCACGTCGCGGCCACGCGCGCGCTGGAACCGCGCCATCACATCGGTAGCAATCGCTTCATAGGCGTGGCCGATGTGCGGGCGGCCATTGGGATAGCTGATCGCGGTGGTAATATAGAAAGGGGCGCTGTTTTCGGACATGGGCGCGCCTTAGCCGCTGGCGCGCGCGAGGGAAAGCGTCAGCGTACCGCTTGCGCCGAGCGCGGCGCCAGTTCGGCAAGGCAGTTGCCGATTTCGAACCCCACCATAGTGCCGTCGTAGGAGCCGCGGATCGCATCGCGCACGGTCCGCTGGACGCGGTCCCATTGCGCGAGGATCGGCGCAATCTCGGCTACCGAACGCTCGCGCCCCAGCTGCGCGAGCAGGCCGGGCACGATATCGATGACGAGTTCGAGCTTCGCGCGATTGCTGGTGCCGCCTACCTCGCGCGCCAGCGCCTCGCGTAGCCGGTTCTCGGGGTCGCCGGTCGCGGCAATCGCGAGCAGTTTTTTCTCCATCGCGGCGACATCGCTGTCGATCAACGCGAGCGCCTTGCCCGGCACGCCGCCCGACGCGGCGACGATTGCGCGCACCTCGGCGATCTCGAGCATCGGGCGCAGATTATGCAGCCATGCGGTCATGACGTCACGATCAACCGGTTGAAAACGCAGCGTTCTGCACCGCGACCGGATCGTCGGCAGCAAGCGCCCCGGCGAATGGCTGACGAGCAGGAACAGCGTTTTTGCTGGTGGTTCCTCGAGCGTTTTGAGCAGCGCGTTGGCGGCGTCGGTCTCCAAATCGTCAATCGCATCGACGATGATGACGCGCCAGTCGCCGAGCGATAGCGACAGATGCAGGCGGCGGATCATCGTCCGCACCTGATCGATCGTGATGTTCCGCGCGAGGTCTTTGCTCTTGTCCTTGAGCTGGCGCGTCAGGTGGAGGATTTCGGGGTGATTGCCCGCCTCCACCAGCCGACCCGCGGCGCTGTCGCCCGCATCGTCGAGCGTAACAGCCTGCCCATCGCCGCCGCGGCCATGGGTGACGAGGAACCGCGCGACGCGCGCGGCAAAAGCCCCCTTCCCCATCCCCTGCGGTCCCGCGAGCAGCCAGGCGTGATGCAGCCGCCCGCCTTGCCAGCCTTCCAAAAACGCAGCCTCGGCATCGTGATGGCCAATCATAGCCATTCGGCGAGCCCGCCAAGGATGGCTGCAGTGACCTGCTCGGCAGGGGCGTCGGCATCGACGATCCGCCAGCGGTCGGGTTCCGCCTCGGCCATTTCGACGAAGCGCCCGGCCAAACGCGCCTGATAGTCGGCGGGTTTGCTGCCCATCCGATCGCTACCGCCGCGTGCGGTAAGGCGGCGCGCGGCTTCGGCAGGGCTAACGGTGAGCAGGAAGGTGCGGTCGGGTAACAAGCCTTCGGACCCCACGCCGTGCAACGTCAATATGTCCGCGTCGGTGATACCGCCGCCGCCGCCCTGATAGGCGCGGCTCGAATCGACGAAACGGTCGCACAAGACCCAAGCGCCGCGCGCCAGTGCCGGGCGGATCGTGCGTGCGACATGGTCGGCGCGCGCGGCGGCGAACAGCAAAGCCTCGCTGCGTGCATCCCAACGGTCATCGCTGCCCTCCATCAGCAGTGTCCGGATCGCTTCGGCGCCGATGCTGCCGCCGGGCTCGCGGGTCGTGACGACATCGATGTCGCGTGCGGCCAGCGCGGCCGCCAACGCGCGGATCTGCGTCGATTTGCCGACGCCCTCCCCGCCCTCCAGCGTGATGAAGCGACCGCGCGTCATGCCGAAAGCCTGCAAGGTTGGAGGAGGAAGCGCGCGTGCATTATGTGGCGGTAGCCGCCAGCACGGCCTTTGTCATCACGGCGCAGCGCGGCCGCTACCAGACGCGGCCTTTTTGTTCTGGCCCCCGTCGTTAGCCGCCAGCGGCACCCCGAAACCCCAGCTCATCAGCCGCTCGGCCTCGTCGCGGCGCGCCTTGTCGCTCGGCAAACCGGCAACGACCATGATCAGTCGCCGCCCGTCCCGTTTCGCTGAACCCAGCAGGCAATAGCCGGCTTCAGACGTGTAACCCGTCTTTAACCCGTCAGCCCCCAGCACCCGCCCCAGAATCGGATTGCGGTTCGCCTGTACGATCGGTTTGCCCTCGGGCGACGTGCCATGCTGGAGCTTTGGCATCGAAAAATAGCGGGCATAACCAGCGGGATGATCGCGGATCAGCCGGTCGGCGAGCGTGATCAGATCGGCGGCGCTGACCTTTGTCACCCCGCCGTCGGGCCAGCCGTTCGGCGTTCCGAAATTACTCGATTTCATGCCAATTTGTGCAGCTACTGCATTCATTCTTTTGATGAAAGCTTCTTCGCTACCATCGATCCCCACGGCCAGCGCGGCGGCGGCGTCATTGCCAGATACGGTGATCAGGCCTTTAAGCAGCTCATCGACCGAAACCTTTTCGCCAGGGCGCAGGAACATCGTCGATCCGCCGTTGCTGCCTCTCCATTTCTTCCACGTCGCTTCGCTGACGGTGAACTGCTTGTCACGCGCCAACTCGCCCTTTTTGATCAGGTCGAGAACGACATAGGCGGTCATGACCTTCGCCATCGACGCCGGGGCAAAGCGTTTGTCCGCACCGCGCGAGAACAGAACCTCGCCCGAATCGAGATCCTTGAGCATCACGATCGGTGCCTGCGTGGTGTAGGACGGCCGCGCTGCCGTCGTGCTTTGGGGACGTGCTTTGTCTGCCGCAGCCACGGGAATCGCGAGCGTCAGTGCAAATCCTGCGAACACCGCAACGCTTTGCCTTGTAATCTTTGAGAGTTTAATCACGCTTTGGCCCGTCACCGATCGCGCTGGACCACGGCGTCGCGGAAACCCTTGGCCTTCGCCGTTCCAAGTGCGCCGCGCGCGTCGGCGTCGCTGCCGAAGGGGCCGATCCGCACCCGCCAGAGGTTGCCCGCCTTGCTGATGGTACCGCCGACCGATTTTGCCGCGGCGTTGGCGCGGCTTTCGCTGCTGAACGCGCCGACCTGCACGACATATTTACCAGCAACGGCGGCCGCGGGTTTGGCGGTCGCTACCGGTTTCGTTGCTGGTTTAGCCTTTTCAACGACAAGCCGGTCATCGCCGGGCTTGGCTTTTCCCGATGCAATCGGCGCCGCGGGCTGCGCTTCAACCGGCGGCGCCGCGGCGACTGCCTTCGGTACCGGCATCGCTTTCAGCTTGGTGCGCAGGATCGACAGCAGCGAATCGGGCGTCGCAATTCGTTCGGGGACAGGCTGTCCGGCGCGTAGCTGCGCCCGTTCGGCTAAGGGTGGATTGGTGCGGCGGACGCGCACCGCCGAAACGCCGGCGCTCAGGCCGAGCTGTTCAGCGGCGCCACGCGACAGGTCGATCAAGCGGTCGCCGACCATCGGGCCGCGGTCGTTGATACGCACCAATATCGTGCGTCCGGTATCCAGCGCGGTCACCTCGACATAGCTCGGTAGCGGCAGAGTCTTGTGTGCGGCGCTGATCCCGGCGGGATCGAAGGTCTCGCCATTGGCGGTGGGCCGTCCGGCAAGTTCCTCGCCGTACCAGCTTGCATAGCCGACATCGTCATAATCGGCGATGTCCGATGGCGTGTAGGTCGTACCGCCGATCATATAGGGATCGCCGATCTTGACGGGCGTGTCGCTCACGCCGTTCGCCGATTGTGCCGGGGTCGGGCTGGCGGTCGGCCCGCCGTCGCGCTCGCCGCCGAAACTACCACAACCGGCGAGCAGCAGCATCGCCCCGGCCATCAGCCCCGTTTTCCTACCGATCGATTTCATCCGCCAGCAACCCCACTGATAGTGCGTAAAAATTGGAACAATTGTAGTCCAATATCGCACGATAGTTACCGGTCAGCAAATATGCGGTCCGTCCGGGGCCGTCGGGTTCGAGCAGCACCGCCTGAACCTGTCCGTCGGGCCAGCGGCCACCGATCGGCTGGATG
>Ga0265296_1002757_pt1 | contig 17189 bp, 35 predicted proteins | sample MunlanPumphouse1_FD_189073 | JGI IMG/M metagenome (GOLD analysis project Ga0265296, IMG submission 189073) | Groundwater microbial communities from a municipal landfill in Southern Ontario, Canada - Pumphouse #1 | ecosystem: Environmental > Aquatic > Deep subsurface > Groundwater | place...
AAGACTGTCAGTTTCCGGTGCTCACGGAAGTCAAAGGCCACGTTTGGGCTACCAACTGCCAGTTTCCGGTGCTCACGGAAGTCAAAGGCCACGTTTGGGACTGCAAAGACTGCCAGTTTCCGGTGCTCACGGAAGTCAAAGGCCACGTTCGGGACTGCAAAGACTGCCAGTTTCCGGTGCTCACGGAAGTCAAAGGCCACGTTTGGGACTGCAAAGACTGTCAGTTTCCGGTGCTCACGGAAGTCAAAGGCCACGTTTGGGCTACCAACTGCCAGTTTCCGGTGCTCACGGAAGTCAAAGGCCACGTTTGGGACTGCAAAGACTGCCAGTTTCCGGTGCTGAAAATGGTTAATGGGAAGCCGTTTAAAGGCTAACCGCCGCGGGTCGCACCCGCAAGGGATTTAGCTACACCATGAACCTATTCACCAAACTCATAACCGTAACCACCTTAACCCTCACGGCAGCCTGCGCCTCCCTGGAATCCCCCAGGGTCAATTACCTGAACACCTTCAACCGGGTGCGCCAAGAGTGCGGCAAAGGGGAAGCCTACAAGACGCCGCCTATCGTCTTTGTGCGGGACCATGCGGCCCTGAGAGCCATGTTCCCGAACCTGGAACCGGGGGAACGGCTTTTAGGAGTCCAGTGGGGAGGGGTAGTTTACCTGAGTGAGCCTGACGTTGACAGGGTGACAGTAGCCCATGAGTTCTGCCACGTGATTGAAGGTGGTAATGAGGCGAGGGCTTATGCGGTTGGGGTGAAGGTGGGGGAGTGAGAATTACCTGGGGATGGGGAAAATCAACCGGAGGGATGCGCTGCCCACCATCGGGAACAGACTAACCGGTGAAACTCATTTTTGTGGATAAAGCGGAGACAGCATACTCACACGGAGTGCCCACCCCCAGGACTGATTTAAGGAGGCAACATAGATTGACCCGTAAACCCGTACAATGGCTGTGGTCAGCCAAAGGCCCAGAGGCCAAGACCCTGGTGAGCTTTTGGCATAGATAGACCTCCTTAACGGCGCAATAGCCCGCCTGAGGGTGCTCGCCACCAGCCTGCCGGTTGGGCTTAGTACACCGGCACAATTTTAAGGCGGGGCGGCCCGTGTGGAGGTTATTATGAGTGAATGGCGAATGGTCCCAAGTTGGCCTAATTATGAGGCAAATGAAGATGGGTCTGTAAGGCAAATATCTTCTGGTCGAATCCTAAAAACATACGAGTCAGAAGGATACCTGATTGTAAAGGTGACTCGACCCGGACTATCCAGAACTATCAGGGTTCAATACCTTGTTGCCGAGGCTTTCTTAGGGCCTAAGCCGCCGGGGCACAATCTTCACCATAAGGATGAATTGAAGTTTAATAACGTAAAAACGAATCTTGAATATTTACCTGAGCCAAATCATCGTAGCATCCATCAATCGGGCATGAATAACAACAGTGCTAAATTGACTGAAGATGAAGTTATAGCCATAAGACACTTATGTTCAGCTGGCAAAAGCCTGAACTATGTGGCAAGGATGTTTGGCGTAGGGAAGTCCACTGTTAAAGACATTATAAAAGGCAACACATGGGTTAACGTTCAAGCCGGATACTAAGAACTCCGGACCCTGTCAAACGATTTCCTGTCACGGTCTTGAGATGTCGTGGCGTGAGTTATCCACCACAATTCGGGCGGCCTATACCGGGAAGGCCCGACCGTGACAGGGATTCACTTTAAGAATTGCGCTGAGGGGTACTGAGGACAGGCACGGGATACCGTGTAACACACAGGCCGGATAGGCGAAGTCCAAAAGAGTCCCGGCTGTATTCCAAGGCGCAAACAATTTCCCGGAAGTGAAGGCCGGGGAAGCCCGTAGGACACAATTCAGACCAGCCCCCGGCATACCCGCCTTGGTTCGCTGGGGGCACAGGAGGAGAGATGCCGGTAGCAAATTTTGACTTTGAATTAGAACACAAACTGCAATTGATTGTACATTGGCGATTACCTGCATCTTCCGATGAAGAAAAGCATTACAGAAACAATATCGAATTAGCAGTGCAGGAAATGGCCTTAATGGTGCAGATTCAAACAGAAGAAACGAGTAAACCTATAGTGGCTGAAATGGTTAAGCGTTTGAAAGAATTATGGGAATCACATAACAAGGTGGAGGAATCCCAAAAATGAAACCAGAGCGGCGCACCTACTGGCTAACCAAAGTCAACTGGCTCGGACTGAGGCGCAAGATCATGCAAGTCAAAACCGCCTTGAACTTTTCCCCTGAACGTGGGCGGCGGATTGCCTTGGCTTTGGGCGGGACTCGGTTGGAGAGGGTGGGGTGATGGAAGATAAAAAGTTTAACCCAACTCCGGGGCCATGGAGAATAGGCTATATATTAAAGCCTTGGATTTACACAGACTATCCCAGGTTTAATGAGAAGGGCGAGAAATTTAAAGACTTCCCGATTGCAACTACTGAAGAAAGCCATTGGGGAAAGGAAGCGGCTATAGACAACGCTCGTCTTATCGCCGCCGCCCCGACCCTCTACCACAAGCTCAAGGATACGGTAGAGTGGCTAGACCGGGAAATAAAGCATCACGAAGCATTAGCCAAAACTCTCGGGATGCAGGGTAAGGGGGATAGGATTATTCGCCTCGAAGAACTCCGAGATGACCTTCAGGAGACTTTGCGGAAGGTGGGGGAAGGGTAGATGGCAGACAAAAACTGGACATCCAAGGGCGTTTACGTTTACGGGAACACCGGAGTCATTTATGACTGTTTGGGAGCACAGGTTGCTGCTGTGCAAGGTAGTTTGGTGTTGGGTGTCACAGGGGAAGGCCGGGCTAAGAGGATTGTACTGGCTATGAACTGCCACGACGCCCTTGTGGCGGCGCTGGAAGAAATTAAAGATGAACTTTTTCAGTTGCGATGCTTAGGCTTCGCTGTGCCTACCAGTAGATTGACTCAAATTGGGGAAATGGCTCAAGAAGCTCTCGCTAAGGCCAAGGAGTAATGATGGAAGTTAAAAAGGAAGCAATGCCTGACCCAATGGAATATTGCCTTAATTGCGAAATCCATTGGAATCCCCGAAGGCATGGGCCAACCTGCCCCTTATGCGGTGCCGCGGCTTTTGTGGTCCCAGTAATTACAAAACCATCGCAAAGACCTGTTTGTACGTGCGGGGAGGAATTGGTTTGCCCCAAGTGCGAAATTGAATTGCATCATTCTGACCCCGAAATCCTCATTATGAAAAAGAGTTTCAAGGAGTCCTAAAATGGAATACGCCCACGCTTCCCACGCTGAACCACCCATAAGCCCGCCAGAGCCGGAACCGCAGGCCACAAAGAAAATCAAGGTCTATGTCCGCCTTTCCGGCCTCATTGAGGAAGAAATCGAAGTTCCAGCCGATCTGGACATTACCGACATCGAAGCCGTAGCTGATGCCATGGAGAAGAACACTCCCTACCCTGGCGGATTTTGGAACCTTGGGCTCGGGGAGTTTTGGGATCAGAAATCCCTTAATGACACTATCGCCCCTTGGTATGACCGGGACCGAGCTATGGTGGCTATTGAGAGCGTGGAGGGGTAGTTATGGACTATTGGGAAGAGTGTCTTGCAGAGTCTTTTGAAGAGCACGGCGTTGTTGTTACACCAGAGCAATTAACCTCCATTACAAAAGACGTAGCAGGTGCTTTTGAAAACTACGGTATGGCCTACCCAACACCAGAGAATCCTCTTAAATCTGAATTATCGGACCTGAAAAGGGAATTGAAGAAAGAGCGGGAAAAAGTTGTTTGTCCTGAATGTAAAGGTTCGGGTCAAGATATTTCTTATGGCCCTTCATATACTGCTATCTCCGATTGCTCCAAATGTAAAGGAGAAGGCAAGGTTTCACCATGACCATTCCCGCCCCCAAAGTCCTTCACCCGGAGCGCACCCGCCGCCCCTACGTTACCGACGTTGGGCAGTTAAACAGCATTAAGGACATGACCATGGACCTGCTCATGGCTCTGGATACCGGGAAGGCAACTGAACAACAAAGGATGGCGCTGAAATTCTTCATAGCCACGATTGAAGGGGGTAAATGATGATAGAAATAGACACGACTGTAAAAATATACTGGCACGGTGAATTAGGGTTATTAACAGAGGAAGGTATTTTTAGAGTATCTTTTAATGCAGCCGATCAAGTAATGAACCAAACCAAAGCTATGATACGTAAAGACCTGGAGCGAATGCACAACAGAATGGTTAGCAACGGCATATGGTGTCTGCAAGAGGGGGCATTGACATGAGCCTTAGCCGGCAGGACTGGCTCAAGAAAGCCCAGGAGCACGACAAGACGGCCAGAGAGTATTATCGGAAGGATGAAATTACCATGGCAAGAAGTTACGAATCAAAGGCAGACGCTGCGAGGTTGTGTGCAATGCTGGCGGAAGCACGGGAGGAGAGATGAGCGAGGATAGCCAGAAATGCCCGTTTTGTGGGAGTGATTATAAGTTTAAGGGCAGCATAGACCATCATTATGCTTGCGGAACTATTAACCCAATAAATCACCCTGATACATGGACAAGATTCCCCAGGTGCCATGAGAAAGAACTTAATGCAGTAAAAGCCGAAATCGCCCAACTGCAAGCAGCCCTTGCCCTCAAGGACCAGTTGTTAGAGGCGTTGCGGGAGAGGTCGAGATGAGCCACTACGCCATCCTCGCTTTTGGCTTCATCCTGGGCGCTCTAATAGCCTTTCTAGGTATCGAAATCGTAGTGCTGTTTCGTGAACATCGTCGGAACCGCGGCAAAAAGGATTTTGAAGCAGCGAGGAAGGCGTTTAGGGAGGGGAGTGGGGATGGAAAATAAGCTATCGAAATTACCCAAGTGGGCGCAAGAGCATATTGCCAATATAGAACTGCGCAATGGTAGGCTCACCCGTGACTTGGCAGAACAATTAGCCATAAACACTGACACTCACCCTGAATCAAACACTTATTATCAGTTATGGCTGGATGGCGATTTTACCAAGCGTTACTTGCCTGCAAATTCCCATTTAACCTTCATCGGCAAAAATACTAAGGTTTCTGTTTTCGTTGATCATAAAGGTCAAATTCGCATTGACATAGGCAACGGCCTTATTATGCCTCAAGCCCGTAATAGCATCTATATTGTGCCGGAGTAAACCCATGTTTAACGAACTTCTCAACTTTGCCCTAACCGGCCTGCTGTTCGTGGTGGTGGGCGTGATCATGTGGATGTGCGGGTGATTTATGCTTGAATCAATCCACCAGAGCCATTTAGGGATGTTCCTACGCTGCCCGGCCCAATTTGAGCGCCGATACATTCATGGTGAAATCATCCCCCCTGGAATCTCAGCCCGCCGCGGCTCTGCTACCCACAAGGCCGCACAGGTCAACCATGCGCAGAAACTTAACTCCCATGAGGATTTGCCGGTTGACGCCTTGCAGGATGCCGCCAGAGATGAATATGTCCGCCTTGTCACAGATCGGGGAGTTTTTATTCCCAAAGACCAGATCGGGGAAAAAGAAAAACTCTTGGGCGCTGGCCTGGATGCAGCCACACGGCTAACCAAACTTTATCGGGAAACCCTGGCCCCGGAAATTCAGCCGATAATGGTGGAACAGCGCCTTGAGTTCGATGCTGGCCTTAAACTTCCTTTGGTGGGGATCGTGGACGTACTTACGGAAGATCACTGGATGCCGGATTTAAAGACTGCTGATAAGGCCAAGCCAGCGGGGGAAGCCGATAAATCTTTGCAACTTACCTTCTATTCTGGGTTGGTGGCAAATCATGTCGGCAAGTGGCCCGATAAAATTAGCCTGGAAATTCTGGTCAACAATAAAGAGCCGAAACTGCAAAGCCTTGAAACCGTCCGCGGCCCGGAGCATTGGAAGAATCTTATGTTGCGGGTTCAATTAATGATTGCTCAGATTCAGACCGGGTTATTTCCACCTTGCGACCCGGGAGCCTGGATATGCAGCCCGCGCTGGTGCGGATATTGGGATAGTTGCCGCTATTCATTGAAAAAGAGGTAGGACAAATGACTGAATGGAGAAGAATACCTTTTGCGCCCGCCTATCATGTTAGCGAAGATGGTGATGTAATCAGGTGCAAAAAGAGCCGCGGTGCCAGAGTAAGGCATATATTAAAATCCTGGTTAGACCCCAAAGGGTACGAAATGGTACATCTACGAAACAACGGACGTTATATTAAAAAACGTATCCATGCCATTGTTGCGGAGGTTTTTATCGGGCCATGCCCCGACGGACATGAGGTACATCACAGGGATGAGAATAAGCGTAATAACCACCATAGCAATTTAGAATATTTATCAAAATCTACACATTCAAAAATGGGTAGGAATTGGAGTCCGATTAGGGGAGAAGACAACCACCTTGCTAAATTACATGAATTTGATGTTCATAATATACGTGATCTTCATCGTATCGGATTAAATTTTAATCAAATATCAAAGCAATATGGCATCAGTAGGGGTCACATAGCTAATATTGTGCGAGGCATATCGTGGTCTCATATTTAATAAACTGCAAATATTCAATCAAATAGAGAGGATATTGTTATGGAAGCAAGTGACGTATTTAAAAATGTCGTTCCGTTCACAGGCGATAATCTACCTGTCACCCAAGAAGTCCCGACGGTCCTGGCCGAAGCGACAGCCCAAAGGGAAGTTGCCGAGGTCCAGGCCGCTATGATTATCGCCAAAAGGTTCCCCCGCAATCAGGCCAAGGCTGTTGACCGCATTATGGTATCCTGTCAGCGACCCACCCTGGCCGAAAGCGCCCTTTACTCCTATGCTCGCGGCGGCACAGATATTACCGGACCATCAATCCGGCTAGCTGAGGCCATAGCGCAACAATGGGGAAACCTCCAAATCGGTATCCGTGAACTGGAACAGCGACCAGGGGAAAGCACTATGGAAGCCTACGCCTGGGACTTGGAAACCAACACCCGGCAAAGCAAGGTTTTCCAGGTGCGCCATATCAGATATACCCGAAATAAGGGAATCACGAACTTGACCGACCCCCGTGACATTTATGAGGCCGTGGCTAATCAGGGCTCACGCCGACTACGGGCCTGCATCCTGGGCATTATCCCCGGTGATATCGTGGAAGCCGCGGTGCATCAATGCGAAGATACATTAAAGGCCAAGGCTGACATTTCCCCTCAAGCCGTACAGAAGATGGTGGATGTGTTCAACACCTACAACATTACTAAGGAGATGATAGAGGCCAGGATTCAACGCAAACTTGAAGCGATTACCGCAGCCCAAGTAATCGCCTTGCGGAAAATTTTTAACTCTCTCAAGGACGGTATGAGTAAACCAGGGGATTGGTTTGAAACGCCCCCGCATCCTGAACCTGAGAAAACTAAAAAAGCTAAAACTACTAAAGACCCTGAGCCACCCCAGGACTCCTCCGCACCCACCCCCCCGGCAAGCACTCAAGCAGAAGGCAACGGCACGCCTACGGGCGGGACACCAACTCAGTCTATCACAGATGAAACCCTTAAAGCCATCAAGGAGGCGATGGAAGCCACCGGGCTTGACCTGCCCTACGAAGCCCTGAAACTGGACGCTGCTATTCCTTTGGAGGAGTTCGATGAGGAGACTGGACAGGATATATTGACCTGGTTCAAAAATCAGTAACCCGCCACGTCCCCGAGAAGGAGGAGATGAAACATTGAAAACTTTTAGTGCTATCATCGGTAGTTTAATCGCCGTCATTGCCCTTGTGTGGCTATTCCAAGGCAATGATTTTTTCATGTATAAATTCTGGGCTCCTAAATATGAAGAAGCGCGGCGAGAGGTCTTTGAAAACACTCCGTCCTACAAGTGGGGCATGATCCAGGAGCTTCAAAACATGCAGTTCAAATATGAACAGGCCACCCCAGATCAAAAAGACGCTTTAGCGGCAATTATTTTGCGAAGAGCTAATCAATACGGAGAGGATAGATTGCCAGTCGATCTTAGGGCTTTTGTTACTCAACTAAAATCTCAACAAGCTAAAGAGAAATATTAATGAAGAAATTGAGCGTATATCCAATAATGGCGTGTCTTTTCCTGGCAGTGTTTCTATCCATGGGAACCTCATCTTGTGAAGATTCTGATGATATTCAACGAAACCAACAAGAAAAAATCCTCGTGCAGGGTTCTTCCCAAGTCGGAATGCCTGGAATCAAGAATTTTAGGGAGCGCAAGATATTAAAGGATATCCTTGAACTGCGGGACCAGGAGGGACTTACCACTTACACCTATTTGTTTAACCAGTACACTGGGAAATTGGTTTTCTTTGGTGTCACTATTGGCTACGGTATCCCCTACGCCACTCAGTTTTCAAGCCCCCAAAAAGCAACGGGGCGAGGCTTCTCTCTCCCTCAAGCTGAGCCTAACGGCCTTTTCTCTCCGGCGTCGGCAGAAGGAACTTGGATACTCATGAAAAACCCCAAAGGCAAAGATGTGGTTCCAATTTATATAGAACCCCGGATAGTGGTTTCGCCCTTCTTGCTACCACAAGCGGAAGGAAACCCTAAATAATTTCCTCATATATCCCTTGGCCTTGCCGGTTCCGGTGAAACCGGCGTTTTTGGAGAATCGTATGGATGAAAACCAAGCATCACAGCCTTTACCTCAATGGCAGAGCCATAAGCAGGTTGGGGCGGATAAGATCGTCGGAATCGTAAACGATGGCGATTTTCAATTTTGGAGTCTTGCCTGTGGTATTCCTGTCCACGTTTCAAGCCACCTAAAAGAGCGGTGCGGCAATAATGACCCCGTAGGCGGCTACTACGTTCTCTATGTAGACGGATTTGAATCTTGGTCCCCCGCCAAGGCGTTTAAGGAAGGATACACCAGAATAGGCTAACCGCGGCGACCTTCGGCACCGCATGGCACCGGGCACCTGTCGGCCCGGATATCAAGGTTCATAGGTTGAATGGCAAGACGTGGCTATGGCGTGTTGTATTGAAGCCCCTGGCAGGAGGGGCGATTTGAGGGAGATGATATGAAAATCAAAGCCATTTCCATCTGGCAACCCTGGGCCTCACTGATTGCGGTCGTGGCCAAGAAGTTTGAAACGCGGTCGTGGAAGACTAATTATCGGGGGCCGTTGCTGATTTGTGCGGCTAAAAAACCTTTTAATTCTTTTCATTTTTCGGCGACCTTCGTGGATGCTGCCCAAAAAGCATTGCCGTATCCGATTGGAGGCTATCAAATTCCTTATGGCAAGGCCGTGGCTATCGCTGATCTAACAGCCTGTCTTACAACATTCAATTATCAAACCGATTGGATAGGACTTGAAGCAACCTTCGGCGATTTCTCCCTTGGCCGCTACGCATGGAAACTGGAAAATGTCCGGGCCATTAAACCATTCCCGGTCAAGGGCCGCCAAGGGCTGTTCGACGTGGAAGTGCCGGAGAGGTTGATTTGATTAAAAGCATCTCCTTTTCTCAAGATGAAATCTTATCGAATATCGTAACTCTGCATACCGGGCCGATTCAGGAAATGAAGTTGTGTGAGTGCGGTTGCGGTGAGGTGGTGAAACCGGGAAACCGTTGCATTAATTACCATAACCGTAAGGGAATCAGTCGTTGGGGAAAAGATGCAGCCCATTGGAAAGGCGGGATTAAAAAAGACAAAGATGGCTATATCTACCTTTATCGTCCAGAACACTCCTTTGCAACCAAAGACGGTTATGTATTTGAACATCGTCTTGTCCTTGAAGAATATTTGGGCCGGTATCTGGAACCAGACGAAATCTCCCATCATTGCAATGAAATAAAAGACGACAACAGGATTGATAATTTAGATTTAACGATTCGGGCTGAACACGTCCGAATCCACAAGCCCAGACTCAAACGGGGTTAATAGAGTGGAGATAGTCAAGAGCATATCGTTTTCTCAACCTGAAATTCTACGGAACATAGTTGCTCTGCATACTGGCGACATTGAATGTGATGTCTGTTATGGCTCAGGCTGTTTCTATAAGAACGGGATAGAGCATCCAAAGTTCTGTTTCGATATTGCCCCAAGAAAGCCGGGTGTCATCTCTGCTAATGTCTGCCGTTTACCCTTGAAGGACCAGAGTATTCGATCAATTATCTTCGATCCCCCATTTCTCGTCCGAACAGGCCCCGGGGCCACCCTTAAGGCGCGCTTCGGGGAGATCGTCGGGACCATTCAAGACCTATGGGCTTTCTACTTCCAGGCCATAAAAGAAATGCACCGCGTCCTGTTGCCAGGCGGTTGGCTCATTTTCAAGAATCAGGATGGAGTGCTGAGTGGGAAAAACAATTTTACCCATGCAGAGATTTATAACATGAGTAAGGTTCTTGGGTTTATTCCGGTAGACCTTTTTGTACTCATGGCAACACACCGCATGACGCACCCTGCTCATAAACGCCAAATACATGCCCGAAAATTTCATTCTTATTTCTGGGTTTTTAAGAAGAAAAGACTTCGTACCACCCCCACCATCCCCCAGGCCGAGAGATGAAAATGATTAGAGTGTTCCCCCGTAGAACCAAATGGACGCCGACCGATGATTTAGCCTTTGTCGGTGATCCGCCTTTATGGGAAGTCCCAGATTTGCAAGTGAGTGTCTCTGTGACCTTTACGTGGGATTTGCCAGAAGCCGCAAGGCTGCAAAGGGCTTGGAAAGCGAAAATGATGCACCAACGTAGTAGAGTTTCTATTGCTTATGGCGGACCTGCCCTTGGCGATCCAGGCGGTGAATTTGTACCGGGTAGGTTCGTAAAAGAAGGCGTGACTGTAACGAGTCGAGGCTGCTCTAAAAATTGCCCCTGGTGCCTGGTGCCTTTTTTACCATCCGTGAACCATCCGTGAGTAAAAATGTTTCCAAAATTAAGGAGAGGAAAATGTCCAGAACCTTGGGGTGACATTTATAACACCTATATCGCCAAGGGCTTTGACCCTGGTATGGCAGCATTCCAGGCTGACCAATGGGAGAAGCGACAGCCGAAGCCGATGGAACACATCGCCTCCCCTGACTGCTGGTGTGAGCCGGAGCAGGACCATATTGAGCCGGACGTGTGGATTCACCGGGAGAGGCATTAACCCCTCAACTGTCAAGTAATCCTTGACAGTTCATTAGGAACAAAAGGAGGTAAATAATGTATCCTGGAATAGATAAACCGAGAGCTATCTGTGCAAACTGCAAGCAAGAGATTTATAAAAATTGTGGTGCGTGGTTTCACACAAAAACCTGTTGCGGTTTATGTATAAAAAGTGATGGCAATTTTGATGAAACTATGACAGCACAACCGATACAATTAGGCATAACTATGCCATTGACGAAAGGAGAATGATGATGGGCGCTGCATCTCAAATAGCAACCCGGGAATGTCATATGAAAGAAGATTGCAAGGCCCAACTTGCCACCGCCCAAGCCCACATTGCAGATTTAGAATCGATCCTCAAAAGTTTTGAAGAGCATCATATAGCGCAAACTCAAGACTTGCAGGACCAGATCACAGAGCTTGAAGCACAAACTGAATCTATGTGGCCTATTATATCTAAAGTAGCCCAAGGTCGTTGTTGTCAGGGTGGTGAAACCGATAGTAGTGGTGCTGTTGTTTTTCAGAGTATTAAAAACCAGGCTATGAAGATCATTAACGACTATCCGCCATCGCCAACTCAAGAACGGTTAACAAACGCCCAGGCCGAGATCGCCCGGCTACGGGAAGAGAATCAAAGTATGAGGGCTGAGATTTTAAGATTACTTGATGGTGTTGATGAAGAAATTGAACAAGAAAATACCCGGCTGCGGGAGGAACTGGATAAGAAAATTATTATTGATAAGAGAATTAACTGGTCCCTCAGTTTACACTCAGAAATAGAAAAATTGACGGAGGAAAATGAGCGGTTGCGGGAGAGGTTGGCGGAGGCGGAAAATATTCTACAGCAAGTCCCCCGCTATCCTGGCGGCTCTGAATTGTATAAGGCTATTCAGGAATACTTCCTGGAGGAGGCAAGGCCATGAGCCAGGATAAATGCCCGTTTTGCGGGGCTGAGGTAATTCAAACCATATCTACAGCAGAAGGCGATTTGCAATTAACAAATTGTTGGAATGTGTTTAAAGATGGAGAACTACAGGATAAGCGTAACACCACTTGCTATAATAATAACCAAATCGCCCAGCAAGCCGAACTGCTCCGGGAGTGCCGGGAGGTGGTGGAATGGTTAGCGAGTATTAAAATGCAGGACGTTGATTTGGCTGTAACTCTAAGAATAAAGGCAGTCACTAAAGCCCAAGCCCTCCTACCCAAACTTTTGAAGGCGACGGAGGGGAAGCCATGGTAGATAAAGAACTACAAGAGTTAAGAGATTGGAGCGCTAGGAAGATGGGGTGGTTTAAGGTTCCAGCATTTAAAGGGTGGTTAAAAAAAGCTTATCCAGACTATAGCACTCTTGTATTTGCTGATTATCAAGGAGACTGGACCCCCGACTTACCCAACGGCCAGATTGAGATGTTTATTAATAGGATGGTGGAGTTGGGGTGGAATTTTGCCTTCTTTGGTTGGTCAGAAGATGGCACTTGTTCTGCCCTATTTTACCGTCCAGAAGATCATGCGTTTTGTATTGATAATCTGCTTGATGATGATCGGGTTGTGAGTGGAAAAGATAGACTAAAAACTATTCTCTTGGCGGGCCGGGCAGCGCAGGCCACGGGAGGCTTAAATGGACTATAAACAATTTTCACCAATAATATATACACGCTCTTATGGCAGTATGCTATTTCACCAAATCATTGCTGGTGGTTATATTATTGACATGACCTGTATTCGGGAGTTTAGATTTTATACATTAAATCTATTTGAAAGGTGGGAAATATTGTCACTAATTATATCTGACAGAGTTGGGATTACAGAGAGTTTACACAACTCTTCTTAATCTCCCCAAGCATCGAGTATTCAAAAGTAACACAATGTGGACAACCATTCATAGGCACAATAACATCTGATACCCAAAAATGAGTTATAGTAGCATTGATAAAGAATTTAAGGCGTTCGAGGTAGTGTATCAGTTTGAAAATCATTTTTATTATTGCGAATGATTCTCATTTAAAATATAATATAAGCGGTATTTTCTTGACTTCTGTGTCAAATGTCCTATTTTAAGTTGACAAGATAATTCCTTCACAATCAAGTTAACCTCCTGATGTGCCGATAAAGGAATGAGTGGAGGAGAGTCCATGATAGAAAAAACCAGGCAATTAATTGCCTACCTGATCCAAAATCACCCATTCCCCTCCATTACAAGCCTAATGAAACTTTCTTATATAGTGGACCTCGTATCAGTCAGAAAAGTTGACGAACAAATTTCCGATTTTGAATATATACGATTTAAATATGGTCCTTTTGACAAAAGAATCTATGAGTACGTACATGATTTATTGGATAGTGGAGTAATCGTAGAAGATTCGGCGATTACCCAGGCAGGTGAGGTTGTGGTATATGAATTTGACGAAGGTGCTAATTTATCTTTCTCAGAGATAACCAGTGAAGAAAAAAATATAATAGATGGAATTTTAGATACATTGGGTGGCTATGGTCCTAAAGCTCTTGTTGACTTAACTTATAAAACAAAACCAATGGAGAAGATTGGAGCAAAGCAAAATAATGAAGTTGGGTTAAATGAAAGATTGGATTTAAGGGCTAAATAGTTGAATGATTTATCAGATGAAGAACTTTTATGTAAGATTACGTCACGTAGCGCATATCGCGATGAAAAATCAATAGAAAATAGAAAACCAACACCCCCACCTAAACCAAAATTTAAATTAGCTGGCGGGGAAATAGATGAACAATATCTTTTCTATGTTTTAACCACAACAGGTGGTGCTTGCAGGGAAAGGGTTACACTAATTATTAATCCAGAACATTGGGAGGAAAGAATTGCTGGTCCTTATTTACAGGAAGTTTCATATTGCGATTTACGAAAACATGAACTATTGACAAAGGAAGATATATTAGAAAAAAGCAAAGATAAAGAAAATGGATTTAAATATATAGCTAAATTATGTGATTTAAAATGCCGAGAATTACGAAAGGTGCACATTAAACTACGAAAAGACCCTACTGTTTCTCAAGAAATAAAAGAGATAGTGGGAATTAGTTTGTCTGACATTATTCCTGATAAAATTATGGAAGAATTAGGAATTTAATTATTTCAATTCACCAACCCCGCAATTTCCTCCAAACTCCAAACATGATCTGAAATCCCTGCTTCCATGGCCGGGGTTACTCTAAGGCTTTTATGGATTCTCCCGAAATTGTAGAACATGAAATGCAGGGATACTGCATGAGCCAGATTCTCCACCTTTTTTGAAAAGGCATTGGTGAGTCGGGTAAATCTTCTCATGCTCATCCTCATGGTGAGGTTCTGGCGCTCTGCGTAGCTGGTGGAGATATGCTTGCGGTCAGGATTGCCGGAGATGATTTCTTTCTTACTTCCGGTAAACTTGGCTGGACTATACCGCTTCTCGACCTTTTGTTCCGTACTCTCCCCATATATTTTAACCAACATAGCGTAATCAATATCTGCACCAAAAGCGCTTTCAACCGCCGTTAGATAAGCCCTATGACCATCTGTGGTAAGCTGAACCCTATGGCTAAACCTTGTGGCTACATCTTCCATAAACACAGAGGCGGTTTCTGCGTCTCGATTACCTACAAGGAAGGCGGGGACAAGTTTACTATCGGCGCAAATGGCCGTCCAGGTCCACACATCGCCGTAGCCAAGTTGACCTTTCTTGTCGGCGGGTACATTTTTCTCTTTAGAATAGCAGAATGACCAAATTTCATCGCATTGAAGGCGGGTACACTTGAGGTCTCGCAATGCCTGGTTCTGGTATTCGGCGCAAGCCTTGCCAACATCTACCAGAAGCTTAACGACCGTATTAATGGCCGTATCGGTAATGCGGGCCGTAGCCCTCAGGCTGTTACCCTCTACCAAGCAACCGATGATTTGTGCCCGTTTTTGTATACTCAATCTGTTCATAATGACTATTATGCTTGAGCGCAAAGGGTATGTCAAGAAAATAATGATTGTTTTGAAAAAAAATGTTTATTAGATATTTCTATATGTTACAAGTATATTACCTTTTAATGTGGCTATGTTTTTACATTGACTAACGATCAGTTTGCGAAATTGCGCAATTTTTATTGACAGAAATGGGGGGTCTATGATAAAGGTTTCCTTGGGGGGATGCGAAGATGATCATTGATGATTTTAATACTCCAGGGCAATTCATTGAAGCCCTGATAGAAGAGCGCGGATGGACGCAGCGATTATTAGCTGCCATGTTGGGGGTAAGTGGAACTATTTTAAATCGGCTCATTACAAACAAACTCTCTGTTACTGCTGAAATGGCCATAGCACTAGGGGAGATATTTGAATTTGAGCCAGTGGCGCTTTTGAATCTCCAAAATAAATATAACCTTGCCAAAGCTCGCATATCAATACGCCCTGACCCCGATAGGGCTACACGCGCCGCTCTTTTTGGCGGATTACCTGTGGCGGAAATGATTAAAAGAGGATGGATTAATGCTGCTGATGTACGTGATTTCCCAAAGGTTGAAAAAGCGCTAGCAATATTTTTTGGTGTAGAATCAATTAATGAAATTGAAATCCTCCCCCATGCCAATAAGAAGACCGATACATTCACACCAGCTACTCCTGTACAATTAGCGTGGATTTACCGTGTAAAACAAATCGCCAGCGAGATGCTTGCGGCTCGCTATTCACCAGCCGCAGGGCGTAATTCTGTCAACCGCCTAAACGAGTTGCTTTCAGCACAGGAAGAAGTTAGGAAGGTGCCTCGTATTCTTACTGAAAGCGGTATTAGATTTGTTGTTGTCGAATCTTTATCATCCGCTAAGATAGATGGTGTTTGTTTCTGGTTAAACGATCAGTCGCCAGTAATAGGCATGTCCTTACGCTATGATCGAATTGATAATTTTTGGTTTGTTCTTCGCCATGAACTTGAGCACGTTTTGCAACGCCATGGGCAAAATAACATCTATATGTTGGATGCAGAATTAGAGGGTGAAAATGCCGGAACAGGCGACAACATCGCACAGGAAGAGCGTATAGCCAATGAGGCAGCTGCCGAATTTTGCGTCCCCCAGGAAAAGATAGACAGTTTTATCGCTCGCAAGGCCCCTTTTTTTCGTGAGAGAGATATCATTGGTATATCCCGCATATTACAAATCCATCCCGGCTTAATTGCCGGGCAATTACAATATAGAACTGGCAGATATGATCTTTTCCGAAAATTTTTAGTCAAAATTCGCTCTCATGTATCACCAGGAGCGATGACTGATGGGTGGGGAGATGTATATCCTGTCGGCCTATAAAGAGGAGAATGTAATGGCAAATAAACAGATACTAGCGCAGCGGATGTATCGTCTTTACAAAGAAAAAACCGGAATTAAAGAGGTAGACCCGAAAGAAGTTGCTAAGTTTGCATTGGAGCACGGGTGGACACCTCCAAAGCCCATTTCTATTCTCGATCGGGTCGCAAAAGAATTTACTCAGGCAATGCGCGTAGAAATGAGGTACGATAAAAAAACTCGCAAGCCATATCGTGCCAATCATGCCGTCGAATATAAACAAGGTCACTTCTTTTGGGTAGATATTGATGAAGCAGAGCGACACCACATGCAAAAAAGCCTTATTTCGAGGCGTGAGCAAATGGTGGGTGATGGCTATTCATTAACTTTGGATGCTGATCATTGGAACGGTGTTAATCCCGGTGAACAGCCCATCAATGTGCCTATGGATTTTAGAGAGGACATCGCAGAAAGGAAAGCTGCCGACTTTGACAAAAAGAAAAAGATAAGCTAATCGTTCTCACTTTTTTTCCATCTTGCACGGGCCGCAAGTTGAGCAATTTCTTTGCGCTGTTCAGGCGTCAATTTATCGGCGCGCGCTTTTCCGCCCTTCTTACCACCCAATTTTCCCAATGCGACAGCGTGAGGATTCTTCTCGGAAGGTTCTTCGGTGGGTTCACCCTCTGTAGCTATCTCGACAATCTTCTTTGCCAAGACATTCAGATCACGGGGGCGCTTCGGCTTCTTGCTTGATTGGTCAGGCATGGTTAGATTATGCCTGAGCTTTCCCTAAAAATCAATCCCCCAAAAATTCAAACTGATACACTACCG
>Ga0265296_1002759_pt1 | contig 17184 bp, 16 predicted proteins | sample MunlanPumphouse1_FD_189073 | JGI IMG/M metagenome (GOLD analysis project Ga0265296, IMG submission 189073) | Groundwater microbial communities from a municipal landfill in Southern Ontario, Canada - Pumphouse #1 | ecosystem: Environmental > Aquatic > Deep subsurface > Groundwater | place...
CCAACTACCTGATCGATCTGGAACACGCCGTCATCGTCGATGTCGAGGCGTCCACCGCCGTGCGGCCGGCCGAACTGACCGCGGCCCGCACCATGATCGAGCGGGTCCGGGATAGGCATGATCTCCAACCCGATCGCCTTGCCGCCGACACAGCCTATGGCTCGGCCGAGATGCTGGAATGGCTGGTCAACGACCAGGGCATCGCACCCCACATCCCGATCATCGACAAGTCTGGCCGGACGGACGGGACCTTCTCCCGGGCCGACTTCACCTACGACCGTGCCGCGGACCTCTATCGCTGTCCAGGCGGGAAGGAGCTGAAGCAATATCGGCGAGCCTTCCGCGCCGATCACCCCGATACACCGCCGGATGACACCTATCGCTATCGCGCCTCCAAGATCGACTGCGACGCCTGTGCGCTGAAGCCCAACTGCTGCCCCAACGGGCCGGCTCGGAAGGTGACGCGTTCCATCCACGACGGCGATCAGGATGGCGTAGCGGGTGGTTTCGGCGCAGTAGGTCCAAGGGGGCGCTGTGGGATTTTTCGCTCCAAAGGTCGGAGTTCGACCTTAAACACGGGTGGCCCGGTCAGACGGCCCGCCCATCCTCCCGCCTAAGCCCGGGGGAGGGAGACTGTGGCGACGAGACCCCCACCGACATGGTTCGTGAGCTTGACCGTGGCTCCTGATGCTGCGGCCTGGGCGCGGGCGATGGTCAGGCCGATGCCGGTTCCGCGCCGCGACGATGACCCCGTCGCCTTGCCCCGGACGAAGGGCTCGAAGAGCCGTTCATGGTCGGGGTCGGGAAGTCCCGGACCGCGATCCCTGACGCTGATCTGCACCTGGTCGCGATGGATGCGACAGCTCAGCTCCGCCGATCCGCCATAGGTGACGGCGTTGTCGATCAGGTTGTTCAGGGCGCGCGCGAGGGCGTTCGGCTTGACCCGTACGGTCACGCCGCACCCGCTGAGAAACCGTACCTCCGATCCGAACTCTGCTGCATCCTCGGCCAGGCTCTCCACCAGAGAATCCACATCGACGACCGACCAGGGTTCGCTCGAATCGCGACTGCGTGCGAGATCGAGCCCCTCGCGGACAAGCGTTTGGGTGGCGTTGACGTCGGAGACAAGCCGTTCGCGCAGGGCGTCATCCTCGACCTGCTCAAGGCGCAGACGCAGACGCGTCAGCGGGGTCTGGAGATCGTGACTGATCGCTGCGAGCAGCTGGGTGCGCTCGTGAAGCCCGGCACGAACCCGTGCCTGCATGATGTTGAAGGTGGAGAGGGCCGCCTTGACCTCCGTCGGTCCGTGCACCCGGGCGTCTTCGGCGTCCAGCGACTCGGCGAAAGCGGTCGCGGCTTCGGTCAGGCGACGCAGCGGTCGGGTTACGAACCGGGCGACAAGGACGGAGAGTGCGGCGCTCGCGACCAGAAGAACCAGAAGATAGATCGGGTTACGGCTCGATCCCAAGGGCATGACCAGAGGCGGCTGGAACATGGCGAAGGTCCGCTGGGTGTCGCCGGGCGGCGTAAAGCCGACGAGCCAGCAGTCGAGCTTCAGCTCGAAGCCGTTGCCCAGTTGCGACGGAATCTGATTTTTGAAGCCAGGGGGCAGGCAGGCGGCGCTGGGGGCGCCCCCGCCGGTGGGCCGCTCTGAGGGGAGGTAACGGCTTCAAAATCAGCGACAGATGTTCAATCCATTGGGGTGTTCCTGCGGGATTGATCTACGCTGGAAAAGTAAGCATGGGTGTTAGGTATCGACCAGATCGAGCTCCCGCACCCAAACTATAAACAAAACCCCACAGTTCATGCTGTGGGGTTTTGTGCATTCTGAGGCCCGCCCAGTCCCAGACGGACGGCCAAGGCGCCGTGCACTCGCAGATCAAACTTGCCCACGCCCTCCAACAGATAGAAATCGACGTGGTCGATCATGCCGCGTCCACGCGCCTCGCTGCTGGCAGTCAAGGGCCATCCCGAAGCCGCACGTGGCGCACTTCATCAGCCCTGACAGCAGACGCTGGGGCTGCGGTGTTGATCCGCTGGCAGCCCCCGCCGGGACTGCGCCGTCGATCTGCGCAATCCCGCCCACGTCTGTCGCCTGGCCGCCGCCGTCGATGCCGATACGTCGCCGGAAAATCAGGCAGCAACTGGGTGTGGGTGACGACCTCAAGCGTTCGGGTGACTTTGCACTCTGAGTTGGAACCGGGGCGCGGCGCTGCGGCTTTCCATGTTGAAGCTTGAGGGGACGCACCTGATGCCTGAGACGATGCGATCATGAGCGCGGGGCCGATCTGGACACCCTATTGCGGCGTCGCGCCTGATTTCGGAGAGTGGCGATGGAACGTGGATCCGGTGCTGCTGGTGGTTCTGGCCGTCGCCACGAGTCTGATCGCGCTGCGCCTCGAAGGGCGGCGACGCGCCTTTGGGTTGGCGGCGATGGCGGTGCTGGCGGTGGGGTTCGTCTCGCCCTTGTGCGCGCTGAGTTCGGCCCTGTTTTCGGCGCGGACGGTGCATCACGTCTTGCTGGTCGGCGTGGCCGCGCCTCTGCTGGCCGGCGCCTTGCCTATCGGGCGATATGGGTCGCTGGTGCTGGCGACGGCGGCTCAGGCGGTCATCTTCTGGGCTTGGCATGCGCCGGGGGCCTATGCCGCCGCCCTGTCCAATGATGGCGTCTATTGGATGATGCAGATCAGCCTGCTGGTCAGCGCAGTCTGGTTCTGGGCTTGCGCGCGGGCAGCCACGGCGCCGGCGGCGGTCGTGGCGCTTCTGGCGGCCATGCTGGCGATGGGGCTGCTGGGCGCGGTGCTGACCTTTGCGGGTCAGGCCGTCTATGCACCGCATGCCTATACCACCCTGGCCTGGGGAATGACGCCGCTGGAGGACCAACAGGCGGCCGGGCTGATCATGTGGGCGCCGGCGGCGGCGCTGTATCTGTTCGCGGCGCTTTGGCGGCTAGGTCAAATGATCGGGCCTGATGTCGAGGCGCGGACGGCGTGATCGAGAAGCTTTTCACGCAACTGCTCGAATGGGCGGCGGGGCACCATGACGAGGGGCGGTATTCGCCCGTGGGCATCCTGTTTCACTGGGTCATGGCGGGTCTGGTGATCTTCCAGCTCGGCTGGGGCTGGTGGATGGGGCGTCAACCGGTCGGCGGGGCCATGATGGCGGCCTATGACCTGCATTTCGCGGTCGGGGTGCTGATGCTGATCCTGGTGATCGGCCGGCTGTCCTGGCGACTGCTGGCGCCCAATCTGATCAATGATGCGGACAAGCCGGGGTGGGAGAGCATGGCCGCCCATGTCACCCACTATGTCTTCTACATCTGTCTGTTCGGCTTGCCCTTGTCCGGCTGGGCGATGATCTCGGCGACGGATCGGACGCGGCAGCTGGAGACGCTGGGTTTCATCAAATGGCCGCTGCTGCCGCTTCAGGACCTGTCGAACACCCAGCTATGGGCGATCGAGGCGGCGGCGGAATGGATGCATTGGGGCCTGGTGGTGACCCTGCTGCTGATGATCCCGATCCACGCGGGCGCGGCGCTCAAGCACCATCTGATCGATAGGGACGACGTGTTTCACGCGATGCTGCCGGTCGTGCCGCTGCGGCGACGGAAGCGGACCCGGTGGCAGCGGCGTTGGCGGGCGCTGGAGAAGCGGGTTGCGTCGACAGCCAGGACGCTATGGCGCGGGCTTCTGGGTCCGAAAGCGATTTGACGGCGGCGGCCATGACCCCACGCGGATCGTTGCGGCGCTCGCCCGACTTCCAGCGGTCGATCTGCTCCAGGGTGTAGGCGACGGGATGGCCCGCGATCTGGGGATTGCCGCCCTGACCGGACCCTTGACCGTCCACGCCGTGGCACGATGCGCAGGCGACGATGCCCCGCGAGGCGTCGCCGTTCAGATAGATCGCGGGTGCGGGGGCCTCAGCCGACGCCTGGGTTTGTCGAACGGGCAGGGACGCATAATAGGCCGCGACTTCGCGCCGGCCCTTCTGGTCCAGCGCCTTGGCGATGCGGGTCATGGCGTCGTCGGGGCGCAGGCCTGAGGCGTAATCTTCCATCTGTTTTTGCACATAGCCGGCGTCCAGGCCCGCCAGACGCGGCGCCGCCACGCCGTCGCCGCCGCCGTCCAGGCCGTGGCAGGTGAAACAGGCGTTGGCCGCGCCGCCGGCCCCGCCGCTCATGGCGATCACCTGGCCATTGGCCGTGAAGGCGCGATCCGTCTGACCCGACGTGGAGTCGCAGGCGGTCAGGCCTGTCAGCAGGACAAGGGCGGAAAGAGGCGCGCGCACGGCGATGCAACACCTGCTTATGGCGGAGGTTCCACCCGACCACGCAAGGCGTTCCGTGTCGAAGTCGGGAACCTCCGTCCGACAAGGGGATTGGTCTGGCGAAGCTTTGGGGGGCGGATGGGTTTTCCGACGACGGGCGAGGCGATGGGGCGGCGGGCGATGGCCGGCGCGCTGGCGCTCGCCCTGTGCGCCTGCGTGGACAAGGCCGACCTGCCGCGACCAATGGTTCAGGCCGACCCGGCCGCCGGACTGGCGGTTATCGAGGACGTCGGTTGCGCCGCCTGTCACAAGATTCCCGGCGTCGCCTGGCCAGAGGGACGGTCGGGGTCGAACCTTGCCGGTTTCGGCGCGCGGCCCCTGATCGCGGGACGCCTGCCGAACCAGCCCGATGTCCTGATCCGCTGGCTGATCGACGCGCCGTCGATGGACCCCGGAACCGCGATGCCGCCCATGCCCCTGACGCAAGACCAAGCCCGCGACGTCGCGGCCTATCTGTACACGCTCGATGAAGACTGAAGCTCCTCCCGGAATCGCCGGATGGCCCCCGCCCGTGCTCGACCCGGCCGGACCGTTCGCCGGGCCGATCCAGACCGTGGCCTGGGTGCTGTTCGTCATGGCGGCGGTGGTGATGGTCGTCGTGCTGGGCGCGCTGGGCGTCGCCCTGTTCGGGCCGCGCAAGTGGAAGCGGCGGGTCGGGGGCGAGCGGCTGATCTGGATCGCTGGCCTGGCCTTTCCGGTGGTCGTGCTGACGGGCCTGCTGATCTATGGGCTGACCACGACGGCGCGGGTGGCCGATGCGCCAAAGGCCGGCGAGATGCGGGTGCGCGTCACGGGCGAGATGTGGTGGTGGCGCGTCGCCTATCTGGACGACCAGGGCCGCGAGATCGTCCAGGACGCCAACGAGGTGCACATCCCCGCCGGGCAGCCGGTGGTGTTCGAACTGGAAAGCGCGGACGTAATCCACAGCTTCTGGGTGCCGCGCCTGGGCGGCAAGACCGACATGATCCCCGGCCGTCGCAACTTCATGCGGCTGCAGGCCGATGCGCCCGGGACCTACGGCGGACAATGCGCGGAATATTGCGGCGGGCCGCACGCCCTGATGGGGCTGGTGGTCGTGGCCCATGCGCCGGACGACTATTCGGCGTGGCTTGAGCGACAGTCGCGGCCGGCCGCCGCCGTGCCGTCGGCCCAGGGACCGTTGGCTCTGATCGACCAGGGGCGCAACGTCTTCGCCGCCTCGGGCTGCGCCGCCTGCCACACCATTCGCGGGACCGAGGCGAATGGCTTGGCCGGCCCGGACCTGACCCATGTCGGATCGCGTCAGACGCTCGGCGCCGGCATCCTGCCGAACAATCGGGGGACGATGGCCGGCTGGATTTCAGACAGCCAGAGCCTGAAGCCGGGCAACCGGATGCCCTCCTATGCGGTCCTGTCGGGCCAGGACGTGCGCGCCGTCGCCGCCTATCTGGAAAGCCTGAAATGAGTTCGGAAACCGGGTTCGATCCTGAACTCTACAAACGCTTCCCCACCACCGAAGCCCGGCCCGAGGGCGAGCTGGAGCAGCTGGACGAGGTCTGGTGCGGCCCGCGTCGTCCGTGGGAGTGGATCACGGCGATCAACAACAACTACATCGGCGTCTATTACGTCGGCGCGGCCATGCTGTTCTTCGTGCTGGCGGGCGTGCTGGCGCTGCTGATGCGGACCCAGCTGGCCCTGCCGATGACGGGCTTCCTGGCGCAGGAGACCTACAACCAGATCTTCACCATGCACGGCACGGTGATGATGTTCCTGTTCGCCGTCCCGGCGGTCGAGGCGCTGGGCGTGCTCTTGTTGCCCCAGATGCTGGGCGCGCGCGACCTGCCTTTCCCGAGGCTGAGCGCCTACGCCTTTTGGGCCTATCTGGTCGGGGGGCTGTGCTTCTTCGCCTCGCTGTTCTTCGGACTGGCGCCGAACGGCGGCTGGTTCATGTATCCGCCCCTGACCTCGACCACCTATTCGCCGGGAATCAACGCCGACTTCTGGCTGCTGGGCATCGGCTTTATCGAGATTTCGGCCATCGCCGGCGCCATCGAGATCATCGTCGGCGTGCTGAAGACCCGCGCGCCGGGCATGACGTTGGACAAGCTGCCGATCTTCGCCTGGGCCATGCTGATCTTCGCCTGCATGATCATCATCGCCTTCCCGTCGATCATCCTGTCGACCCTGCTGCTGGAGCTGGAACGTGCGCTCGGCTGGCCCTTCTTCGATGCGGCCAAGGGGGGCGACCCCATGCTGTGGCAGCACCTGTTCTGGTTCTTCGGCCACCCCGAGGTCTACATCATCTTCCTGCCGGCTGCGGGGGCCATGTCGACCCTGATCCCGGCGGTCGCCCAGACCAAGCTGGTCGGCTACCGGTTGGTGGTTCTGGCCATGCTGGCGACGGGCTTCATCAGCTTCGGCGTCTGGGCGCACCACATGTTCACCACGGGCATGCCGCAGATCTCGATCAACTACTTCAGCGCCGCCTCCATGGCCGTCAGCGTTCCGGCGGGGGTTCAGGTCTTCGCCTGGATCGCCACCCTGGCGGCGGGAAAAATGCGGTTCAACACGCCCGGCCTGTTCGCAGTCGGCGGGTTGGTGATCTTCGTCATGGGCGGGCTGACCGGGGTGATGGTCGCCATGGTGCCGTTCGATTGGCAGGCCCACGACAGCTATTTCATCGTCGCCCACCTGCACTACGTCCTGATCGGCGGCATGGTCTTCCCCCTGTTCGCGGCCATCTACTATTGGACGCCGATGTCCAGCAGCCGGCCGCTGAGCGAGCGGTGGGGCAAGTGGATATTCTGGCTGATGTTCGTCGGCCACAACGTGACATTCATGCCCATGCACCTGACCGGGCTGATGGGTATGCCGCGCCGGGTCTATACCTATCTGCCGGAGCGAGGCTGGGATCTGCCCAACATGATCTCGACCGTCGGCTCCTTCATGTTCGGCCTGGCGGTCCTGCTGTGGGTCGTCGACATGGTCCGCAACTTCCGCCCGTTCGGGAACAAGGACGCGGGCAATGTCTTCGGCGGGCCGGGGCTGGAGTGGCTGCCCTCCGGCCGGTATTCGTTGCGCTCTGTCCCGGTGATCAAGAGTCTGTATCCCGTCTGGGACCAGCCCGACCTGGCCCGCGATGTGGAGGCCGGCCGCTACTTCCTGCCCGGCGCGCCGCGTGGCGAGCGTGAGACGATGATCACCAGTCCGATCAACGCCGAGCCGCAATATCTGCAACGCATGCCCCAGCCGTCCAGCTGGTATGTGTGGGGCGCGATCTTCACGGCCGGATTCTTCCTGATCCTGACGATCCAGGCCTATCTGGTGTCGGTCATCAGCGGCGTTCTGGCCGTCTACTGCATCCTGAAATGGTGCTGGGGCCTGGATCGGCCCAGCGGCCCGGCGACGGTGGATGTGGGCGGCGGCGTGCGATTGCCGACCTATGTCTCCGGCCCCAGCAGTCATGGATGGTGGGCCATGGTCATCACACTGATCGTGTCGGGCATGGTCGCGATCATGGCCTGCTTCTCCTACGTCTTTCTGTGGAGCAGGCGGCCGGACCTGTGGCAGGCGCCGCCGGAAATCGGTTCGCTGCCGCTGACGCTGGGCCTGCTCGCAGCCGCCGGCGTCGGCGCATGGGCGTCTCAAGGCGCGCTGAAACTGGACCGGCCCCGCAGCGCCGGCATCGCCGCCGTCCTGATGCTGGCCGCGACCCTAGCGGCGGGCGGCGCCTTTGCGGCGGAGGCTTCGGCCTGGTGGAACTCGGGCCTGCGTCCCGACGCGTCCAGCCAGGGCGCGACCGTCTATGCGCTGTTGGCCTGGCAGGGGACGTTCGTCGGCATCTCGCTTCTGATGGGACCGTTCGTCCTGCTGCGCTGGCTGTGCGGTCTCGTGTCGTCGCGCTACCCGGCGACCTTTGAAGTGGTCGCCCTGTTCGTGGCCTTCACGGCGGTTCAGGGGGCGGCGACGACCCTGCTGATCCGCCTGTTCCCCGGCGTGGGCGCATGAGGTTCTGGCTGCTGATGCTGGGCGGTCTGCTGATCTGGGCCGCCCACTTTATGGCCCTTTATCTGCTGTCGAGCGCCAGCGACGTGGCCCGCGACGACGCCGGGGCGTGGAACGGGGCAGGGCTGGTTTTCAGCCTGATTTGCCTAATCGCAATCGCCGGTCTGTGCTGGCGTTGCATCGTCTGGCTGCGAATGAAGCCCACGGACGAGACCCGCGCCTTCGGCCTTCGACTGGCGGTCGCCGGTGGTCTGCTGGGCGGGATCGGCGTGGTGTTTCAGACCCTGGTGCTTCTCGCGCCGGTCTGAGCGACCGTCGGGCGGAAATGACGCGGCGCCGATATTCAAAGCGGGTGAACCATTTCCCGATCAGACGGTTAGCCAAGCTAGACTTCAGGAGAGGGCAGGCATGAGCACCCACGGACTATCAGGCGCGGTCATTCGACCGCTGCACGGCCTATTGTTGGCGTTTCCGATCGCCCTGTTCACCTTCGCCCTGTTCACCGACATCGCCTATCTGAGGACGGCCGAGATCCAGTGGACCAACTTCTCGGCCTGGTTGATCACCGGCGCCCTGGTGTTCGGCGGGTTGGCGGGCGTCTTCTCCATCGTGGATTTCGTTTTCGGCCGGTCGCGCCGCGCGCTTATCCATCTGGTCGCCCTGGCCCTGGCCTGGGTGCTGGGCCTGGTCAACGCCTTCAAGCACAGCCAGGACGCCTGGAGCTCTGTCGGCGCCTTCGGCGTGATCCTGTCGATCCTCTGCACAATCCTGGTCCTCGTCGCCGGCTGGACCGCCTATGCCGCGCGGGAGAGCGTCCGATGAACAAGAACCTGCTCGCCGCAAGCGCCGCGACCCTCGCCATGGCCCTGACCGTCGCCTCGTGCGGCAACGCCAGCGATCCCAAGCTGAACCAGACCGGCGCCACGCCCGATCTTCCCCAGGTCAACGAGACCCTGGTGCCGGCGATGAAGATCAGCCCGCCCGCCGGCTGGAACGGCGAGACGCCGACCGTGCCGGCAGGCTTCACCGTCAGCGCCTTCGCGACCGACTTGAAGATCCCCCGCCAGATGCTGGTCCTGCCCAACGGCGACGTCCTGATCGCCGAGGGGCGCGGCGGCCACGCTCCGCCCTTGCGGCCCAAGGACGTGATCGCCGGCGTGATCAAGAAACAGGGCAACACCAAGATCAAAGGCGGCAACCGCATCACCCTGCTGCGCGACGCCAATAACGACGGCATCCCCGAACTGCGCACCGTCCTGGTTGAGAACCTGGATGCGCCCTACGGCCTGGCCTATGTCGATGGGTCTCTCTACGTCGCCGAACAGGGCGCGCTGGTCCGCTTCGCCTTCCAGCCGGGCCAGACCGGCATCGCGACCCCGGCCGAGCGGGTCACCGAACTGCCCTCGCGGATCAACCACCACTGGACCAAGTCCCTGACCGTCAGCGCCGACGGGACCAAGCTCTATGTCGGCATCGGTTCCAACTCCAACGTCGGCGAACGCGGCATGGCCGCGGAGGAAGAGCGAGCCGTGGTCTGGGAGATCGACCGGGCGACCGGCGCGCGCCGGACCATCGCCACCGGCATCCGCAACCCGACGGCCCTGGCGATCGAGCCGACGACCAGCCTGTTGTGGTCGGTGGTCAATGAGCGTGACGAGCTGGGCCCGCAACTGGTGCCGGACTATCTGACCCAGGTGAAGGACGGCGCCTTTTATGGCTGGCCCTACAGCTATTGGGGTCAGAACCGCGATCCGCGCGTGATGCCGCAAAACCCGGAGATGGTCGCCAAGGCCATCGCGCCCGATTACGCCCTGGGGTCGCACGTCGCCGCGCTGGGCATCGACTTCGCGCGCAATGGCGGCTTTGGCGGCTCATTCGCCAACGGCGCCTTCATCGGCATGCACGGCAGCTGGAACCGCCAGGATCCGTCCGGCTACAAGGTCGCCTGGGTGCCCTTCAACGGCGGTCGCCCCGCCGGCCCGCCGGTCGATTTCGCCACCGGCTTCCTGAAGAACGGCGAGGCGCGCGGCCGCCCGGTCGGCGTGGCCTTCGACCCGAACAAGCGCGTGCTTCTGGTCGCGGACGACCTGTCCAATACGGTCTGGCGCATCGCTCCGACGCAGTAGGGCGGCCAGCGACGGCGGGATGGCGGCCGAGGGGATTCGACGTGAACGCGTCGGGGCGTTCCAGAGCCAGGAATTGTCGTTCTTTCGCGAACGCCTTTGTCAGTCCGACCGGAGAACCGGCGCGGGGCGTCGCGACAGGGCGTGCAAGGCCGCCAAGCCGCCGCCCAGAGCCGCGATCCCCGTGGCCCCGGTCAGCAGCAGGACGACGCCGGTCCAGTCCATGCTCCATGTGGCCTTGAATGCCAGGGTCACGACGGGCCAGGCGCCGGCGGCGCCGAGGAGCAGCCCGGCGAGGCCGGCGATGGCGCCGACCAGGCTGTATTCCACGAGGTAGGCGGTCAAGATCTGGGCGTGGGAGGCGCCCAGCACCTTGAGGACGGCCGCCTCGCGCGCCCGTTCGCGCACGCCCGCCGCGATGGCTCCGACCAGAACGAGCAGGCCGGCGAGACCGGCGACGGCTGCGGCGCCACGTATGGCCAGGGCGAGGCGGTCGAACAGGGTGGCTCCGGCTTCAAGTTGCTCGCGGACGCTGATGATGTTCACCTCGCGGAAGTCTGCGCCAAGCGTCTGGGTCAGGGCCTGTTCCTCGGCGGGGCTGGCGCGGGCGATGGCGACGCTACGGGGATTGGCGCCTTCGACGGCGGCGGCGTTGAGGACGAGCAGGAAGTTGGTCCCGAATCCGCCCGGCTCGGTCCGGCGCAGGGCCGCGATGCGGACGTCCATTTCCCGGCCCAGCAGTTGCAGGGTCAGGCTGTCGCCGACCTTGAGATCGGCGGCCTCGGCCAGATCCCGCGAAAGGGCGATCTGCGGCGGACCGGCGTAGTCGGCGGCCCACCACTGACCGGAGATGAGGTTTGCATCATCCGGCGCGCCGGCCAGCGCGGTCAGGAGAATGTCCTGGTCGAAGGCCCAGCGTTCCCCCTGAGGCAGGGCGTCCAGATCGACGGCTGCGCCCTTCAACCGCACGATCCGCCCCGTGAGGAGAGGGAGGCGCCGGTAGCGGTCCGGTCCTGGGTTGGCCATCACCTGCGCCACCTTCGCATCGAACGCCGCGCCACGATCGGCGGGGATTTCTGTGAAGACCACGGACGGGGCCGATCGCGGGGCGACCTCGGTGATCTGACCGAGGAGGCTGGATTGAATGAGCACGACCATGGCCAGAAGCGCAACGCCCAGGCCGATGGCGGGAGAGGCCGTGCGCGCCGCCGAGCGGGGGCCGGCGAGATTGGCCAGCCCTAAGCGCACAGAGCCGCCGGCGTGTCGTCTCAGGCGGCCGGCCAGGGCTGCCGCCGCCCGGCCGAGCAGCCACAAAAGGGCGAAGGCGACGACCGTGCCGCCGATCAATGCCGCCGCCGCAAGTTTCGACGGTGCGCTCCAAAGGGCCAGGCCCGCCAACCCGATCGCGGCCAGCACGGCGAAGACCAGTTCGACGCCGAGGACGGGCCGGTCGGTGAGCTGGCGACGGAACAGGGACGAGGGCGGGGTCGCGCGGGCGCGAGCCAGGGGCGCGAGGGCGAAGGCGGCGGCCGCCAGAAGGCCGAACACCCCTGCCTTGACGAGCGGCGCAGGATAGACGGCGAACAGGGCGGGGATGGGCAGGCTGTCCTTCGCCAGCACGCCGATGACGAGCGGCACGACGGCGCCGATTACGAGACCGATGGCGACCCCGACGGCGGCCAACACCCCGATCTGGATCAGATAGATGTCGCGGATCAGCCCACCCTCTGCACCCAGAGCCTTCAGCGTCGCGATCGACGGCTTGCGGCCTTCCAGATAGGCCGAGACGGCGCCTCCGACGCCGAGCCCGCCGGCCACGAGAGACGCCAGGCCGATGAAGCCGAGGAAGTATTCGAGCTGATCGATCAGTCGCCCGGCGCCGGCGGCGGCCTCGGACCGATCCCGGGCTTCGAGCCGACCCTGCGGAAAGCGTTTCTCCGTGGCTGCGATGGCGGCCTTGGGATCGACGTCGGCGGGAAGGGCGATGCGCACCGCCTCGCCGAACAGGCCGCCGGGGGCGAGCAGGCCGGCCCGTTCGACGGCCGGGACCGTCGTCACCACGCGCGGACCAAGCGCAAAGCCCCGGCCCAGCCGGTCGGGTTCGGCCAAAAGGACGGCTCTCGCGACGAACGGCGTTCCGCCCACAGTGAAGGTGTCGCCGAGCTTGAGGTCGAGCCGATCCAGCAAGCCCTGTTCCACGACGGCGCCCGCTACGTCGTTGTCGACACGCAAGGCCGTGGCCAGATCGGGCGCGCCGGACAGTTCGACGGCGCCGACCAGGGGATAAGCGGCGTCGACCCCGCGCATGTCCACCAGGCGACGTTGGCCGCCGGCGGTCTCGGCCATGCCGTTGGCCCGCACCGAATAGGCGACCGGACCCAGGGCGGCGAAGGCGGCGCGCTGGTCGGGGCTGAACCGGCCCTGGTCGAGGCTGAAGACGACGTCGCCTCCAAGGATCTCCCGCGCCTGGCTGGCCAGCCCCTGGCGGAAGGCCTCGGCGGTCGAGCCCGAGGCCGCGATGGCCGCCACGCCCAGGGCCAGACAGGCCAGGAAGATGCGAAACCCCGCGATCCCGGAGCGGAGCTCGCGGCGGGCGAAGCGGAAGGCGAGCCTCATGCGGAGATCTGCGACGGGGCGACGACCTGACCGTCGCGCATCGTCACGATCCGGTCCGCGCGTGCGGCGAGACGGTCGTCATGGGTCACCAGGACCAGGGCCGCGCCACTGTCGCGCACGAGGTCGAACAGCAGGTCGGCGACCAGGGCGCCGTTAGTCCCGTCCAGATTGCCGGTCGGTTCATCGGCGAACAGGAGTTCCGGCCCGACGGCCAGGGCGCGGGCCAGAGCCACACGCTGCTGCTCGCCGCCCGACATCTGGTGGGGATAGTGCGACCGCCGGGCGCCCAGGCCGACCCGCTCCAGCCAGCCGCGCGCCTGTGCGACCGCATCAGGCCGGTGAGCCAGCTCCAGCGGCGCGGACACATTTTCCTCTGCCGTCATATTGGGAAGCAGGTGAAAGCTCTGGAACACCAAGGCGGCGCGACCCCGGCGCAAACGCGCGCGGCCGTCTTCGCCGAGCGCGGCCAGGTCTTGATCGAACAGCATCGCCCGACCGTGGGTCGGCGTCTCCAGGCCGGCGGCGATGGAGATCAGCGACGACTTGCCCGACCCGGAGGGACCGACGATGGCGACCGTCTCTCCCGGCGCCACGACCAGGTCCACGCCCCGAAGGATTTCCACGGGTCCTGCGGCCGAGGGCAGGGTGAGGACGACGCCGTCGAGGACGAGCGGAGCGGCTGAAGCCATCGATATGTCGCTTGCTGCATTGGGAGGAGGAAGGCCGGTCCCTATATGGGTGCGCAGATCATGACTCCAAAGCCCTCATCGCCCATGCCGCCCATTCCTCGCCGCACGCTCCTGACCGGAGGGCTGGGGCTCGTGCTCGCCGGATGCAGCCCCGCGAAGGACGACGCACCAGGTTCGCCGGACACGCCCTCGGCTTCGGCTCCGCCCACGACGGTCCCTGCGGGCGCGCCGGAGAAGATCGTGACACTTCTGGGGGATTCCATCACGGCCGGCTTCGGCTTGCCTTCGGCCGAGGCTCTGCCGGTGCGACTGGAAGAGGCTTTGCGCGCAAAGGGGCTCAGCGTTAGGGTTCGCGGGGCCGGGGTATCGGGCGACACGACCGGCGGCGGGCTGGCCCGGGTCGGCTACAGCGTCCAGGACGACACCGATCTGTGCATCGTCGCCCTGGGGGGCAACGACATGCTTCAAGGCGTGGATCCGAAAGCGGTCCGGGCCAATCTTGAGGCCATCATTGCATCGCTGAAGGCGCGCGACATTCCCGTCCTGCTGGCGGGGATGAGGGCGCCGCCGCAGTACGGCGCTTACGCCGCCGAGTTCGACCGCATCTTCGAGGATTTGGCGCGCCAGGACGACGTCCCGGCCTATCCCTTCCTGCTGGAAGGCGTGGCCCTGGATCGCCGCTACAACCAGCCGGACGGCATCCACCCCAACGCCGAGGGGGTGCGCATCATCGCCGACGGTCTGGCGCCGGTCGTGGCGGCCGCACTGTCGGACGGCTAGGGGCAGGGACGGCGACGGATCACGGCGCCGGTCATGGGATCGACCTTGAACCGCCGGCCGGCCATCGCCATCTGGGGTATGCCCTTTCTGGGCGTTTCCTCCCAATCGACTTCCGGCCTCGTCGCCTTGTGCGACGGGGCTGTTTTTTGTCTGGAACGACCTCCTGTCCGAGCGCGCCATGCCCAAAGCCAACGACACCGTCCATCTGCGCTTCACCCTGAAGGGTGAAAACGGTCCATTCTGGCAGACGAACGCCACGGTCGCCTCGGTCGGCGGGGGGGGGCGCTGCTGGACGGTCTGGATCGCCAGATCGCCGCACCCGTCGCCGACTTCCGTCGGGCAGGGGACGGCCGCTGGACGCTCGATTTCGAGGTGCGGTCGAGGCCTTGAGGAAGGCGGGTTTCTAGGTTTTCGTCTCAGAGCGCGGGCTTGCGACATTCGTTTGTCGCCCTGCGTCGACAGCTATCTGTCGAGATAGTCGATCCTTACGACATCGAACGGCGCGACAGTCGCCACCAGGGCTTCCACGGGGTCAGATGGTGCTCGTGGTGGCGGCCGAAGTGGAAGCAGGTCAGCAGGGACAGGCCGGGGCCGAACGGGCTGCTGCGGGCGTTGTGGTGGTCGGGGAAGGCGTCGTCGGTGTGGCGGTGGGGCAGCCAGGTGCCGAAGGTGAAGAGCTGGAGCGCCGAGAGCAGGGCCGGGGCGGCCCAGAAGACCAGCAGGTTCAGGACGTGCGCGCCCAAGGCGAAGACGGCGATGCAGACCAGCAGGGTCAGAACGGCCAGCTCGCGCCAGCCGAAATAGGTGCGGAAGAAGCCGTAGAACCACGGAAGAAAGGCGCGCGGGGCGTCGGCATGGAAGTCGGGATCGTCCTGCGTGCCGGGCGCGGCGTGATGGCCGTGATGGGCGGTCTTCAGCGGCGTGAACCGGAAACCGGCGTAGAGGCCCAGGGCCAGGCTGCCGACCGCGACGTTCAGCCTGGGCCGGCCCGGCGCCAGGGAGCCGTGCATGGCGTCGTGCGCGACGATGAACAGGCCGACGGACAGCCAGGTCTGGATGGCGACGATCAGGGGAGCGACCAAGAGGCTCCACGCCGTCCAACGGTGGAAATAGACGCCGTAGATGTGCAGAACCAGCCAGGCCGACGCGATCATCCCGGCGAGCGTCAGACCGATCAGGGTCTGGTTCGGGACGATCCGGGGCGCAGGGGAGACGGCGGACATGGCGCGACACTAGCGCACTGTGGGCGGGCAAGCATCCTGTTCGCTTGCCGCATCGGTCGTCGCGTGCCACCTGTCGGGAATGCAGGCCGACGCCTTTGACACCTCCCGGCCTGACCTCCTCCTGATCGGCGGCGGCCTCGCCAACGGTCTGTTGGCGCTGCGCCTGTCGCAGGTTCGGCCCGACCTGGATGTCCGAATCGTCGAGGCGGCCGAGACGCTGGGCGGCGTGCATACCTGGTCCTTCTTCGAGGGGGATCTGACGGCGGCGCAGCACGGCTGGATCGACCCCTTGGTCGTGCACCGCTGGCCCGGCTATGCGGTTCGGTTTCCCCAGTTCGAGCGCAATCTCTCCACCGGCTACCGCAGCGTGACGGCCGAACGTTTCGCGGCGGTGGTCAGCGCGGCCTTGCCCGGCCGGATCATGCTGGGGGCGCCGGTCGCGTCGGTGTCCGAGACCGAGGCGGTGCTGACCGACGGTCGGCGGCTGACGGCGAAGGCGGTCATCGACGGGCGAGGGCCGGTCGCCACGCCGGACCTGGCGCTGGGCTTCCAGAAGTTCGTCGGGCTGGAGGTTCGACTGGCGGCGCCGCACGGCCTGACCGCACCCATCGTCATGGACGCCCGCGTCGATCAGGCGGGGGGCTATCGCTTCCTCTACACCCTGCCGTTCGATGATCGGACCCTGTTGATCGAGGACACCCGCTATACCGACGGCGCCGAGCTGGATCGCGACGTGTTCCGGCAGGGCGTGCGCGACTATGCCGCACAGCAGGGGTGGGCCATCGAGACGGTGCTGAGGGAGGAGGACGGCGTCCTGCCCGTGGCCCTGGACGGCGACATCGCCGCCCATCTGACTCGCATAGGGCCGACCGCGTTGAGCGGTCTTCGCGCCGGACTGTTTCATCCGACGACCGGCTATTCCCTGCCGGACGCCGTGCGCCTGGCCGATCATCTGGCGGACCGTTTGGCGAAAGATTTCGAAGGCGCGAGCCTGGCCGCCGACATCCGCCGCCATGCGTGCGACGTATGGGCCGGGCGAGGTTTTTATCGGTTGCTGAATCGGATGTTGTTTCGCGCGGCGCGCCCCGAAGAACGATACAGGGTGCTGGAGCGGTTCTATCGTCTGCCCCAGCCGTTGATCGAACGCTTCTACGCCGCCGGATCCACCTTCGCCGACAAGGCGCGGATCCTGAGCGGAAAACCCCCGGTGCCCCTGGGCGCCGCACTGACCTGTCTGGTCGAAAAAGGACGTGCGTGATGCGGGCTGCAGTGATCGGATCGGGTTTTGGGGGGCTGTCGCTGGCCATACGGCTGCAGTCGGCGGGCATCCAGACCACGGTGTTCGAGGCGCGCGATCTGGCGGGCGGCCGGGCCTATGTCTTCAAGGACAAGGGCTACACCTTCGACGCCGGTCCCACCGTCATCACCGATCCGTCGGCGCTG